>ERZ856578.8048-NODE-8048-length-10578-cov-73.131607_pt1 | contig 10578 bp, 8 predicted proteins | sample MGYA00514384_ERZ856578 | MGnify/ENA primary metagenome ERZ856578 (study PRJEB29103, sample SAMN06111958) | human gut metagenome | biome: human gut; feature: ankylosing spondylitis patient; material: healthy_person | host: Homo sapiens | place: China:Hangzhou...
AAGTAATTAAGAATAAGTATTATCACCTGAGAAAGCATCGTCCATATAAATTCATTCATCTTTTCAGGAGAACCCATAAGCTTATTGACAAAAGCGTTTGACATCAGTCCGCTCGAATAATTTATATTACCGAGGCCTAAAATTCTTATAAATAATCCTGAAAGATTTTCAACGAATATAAAAGTTATAAGCATGTCCAGAAGAAACGTAATCCCCCTGCCCATATAAAACGAAACGGCTTCCCTGACAACCTGTCCCGCGTTTTCCGTTTTACTTTTAAATACATACTTCTTATTTGTTATAAAAGCAAAGGTTATCGCGGTTATCTGCGCAATTGCCGTCGCTATCATCGCAGCTCCGCTTATTTCGCCAAGAAGCATTCTTGAGCCGAATCTTGCTATATAATAAACGAGCGTCGTAAGCGCGCCGAAAAATATATAAGTCAGCGCTTCCTCATATTTTATAAAAATTTTCCTAAGCCTTTCCGAAAATCCGGAAGCGGCTCTTTTACTTGATTTTTCAGACATTTTATTCTCCTAAAATTACTTTTACACATAGTTTTTCCGGTATTGATACGCCGTTTTTACTCAGCCCTTTATATAATAACATATTTCTAAGAAAAATCCAAGTATTTATTATAACCACATTTTATAATTTCGCTATTGAAAGTTTTATATAATTATGATATTATATAAAATGAGAGTTTTTACATAAATTCAGGAGGAAAAATGTATAAAATTTTAATTATAATAATTTTGATTATCATGTCGGCAGTCTTTTCAGGAAGTGAAATGGCGTTTTCCAGCGTAAATAAAATCCGTTTAAAAAATTACGCCTCGCAGGGAAACAAACGTGCCGAAAAGGCTCTGAAGATAGCAAATAAGTTTGACGACGCCCTAACAACAATACTCATAGGCAACAATATAGTAAACATACTGTCCACATCTATAAGCACGGTGCTTTTCACACAGATTCTGGGTTCCGGAGGAGTAGGCGCGGCAACCGTGGTCATGACGATACTTGTGCTTATTTTCGGTGAAATAACTCCTAAATCATATGCAAAAAACCATGCGGAAAGCGTCGCGCTCTTTATGGCAGAGCCGCTTTGGATTCTCATAAAGCTTATGACTCCGGTAGTCTTTTTCTTTAAAATACTTCAAAATTTCATGAAGCCTAAAAATGAACAGCCTACGGTAACCGAAGACGAGCTAAAGTATATGATTGAGGAAATCGAGGAACAGGGCGTTCTTGAAGAGCAGGAAAGCGATCTGGTGAGATCTGCACTTGAGTTTGACGAAATTACAGTCGATGAGATTTTAATACCGAGGGTAAACGTAGTCGCAATAGAACGCAACGAGGATTTCAATAAAATAAAAGAATTATTTCTGACTGAAATGTATTCGCGTCTGCCCGTCTATGAAAAAAACGTTGATAATATTATAGGCGTAATAACAAACAAAAGCTTTTTCAGACTGATGGATGAAAATAAGGAGGATATAACGGAAATTATACAGGATATTATTCATCTTTCCGATCTAAAGCTTATAAGCGAGGCGCTGAAGGAAATGCAGAAAAACAAAACGCATATGGCTGTAGTCCTCGATCAATACGGCGGAACAAAGGGTATAATTACTATGGAGGATATAATAGAAGAGCTTGTAGGCGAAATCTATGACGAAAACGACGAGATAATTAATAATTTCATTCAAACCGGCGAAAACGAATATGAGGTTTCAGGAGAGCTTAATATAAGCGATATGCTGGAGAACTTAAATTTGCCTGATAACGTAATTGAAAGCGCCGGCAATACGATAGGCGGATGGGTAATGGAGCTTCTCGGGCATGTCGCAAAGGAAGGCGAAACGGCTCAGAGCGGAGCATTCAAAATGCACGTTATGTCCGTCAAGGAACAGAAAATCCAGAAAATACGGCTCACTATACTGACAGATCCGGAAAATGACGAAAATAATGAATAAAATCAGCCCGTTCTAAATGAACGGGCTTTTTATCTTCTCAAAGCTCGCCCTTTCTGTATTGAGTGGGCGTCATGCCGGTTTCCTTTTTGAATTGCTGCATGAAATAAATCTCGCTTTCATATCCGCACATCACCGCTATTTCCGCTACGCTGCTTCTGTCAGTGACTAAAAGCCTTCTTGCCAGCGCTATTCTCGCCGTGATAACGTCCTTCATGACGCTTACTCCAAATTCGCGTTTATAGAGCCGCTGAAAATATGCGCGGCTCAACGCCATAGACTGAGCCATATCGTCCACGCTCCACTTTTTTTTCGGATTTTCATATATACGCTTTCTCAGATCGAAAAAGCCTTTAAGATAAGTCGTTTTCCTTTTGCCTTCCATACGCTTTCTTTTAACAGTTTCATTCAAATTCCTTATTATATCCGAGAGAGCTAAGCCGTCTCCCACCTCGCCGCAATAATAACCGGCGTCAAGAATTATATTCATTCCGCTTTCTATAAAAGATCGATTCGACGCGCAATATTTTTTTATAACGGCTATATGCTCCTCTGCCGCGCCGTTTTTATAATCCATGCTTCCTATAATATAAAAATTATCGTCTCCGCAGCGGCAGCATATTTCATTGCCGCGGCAGCTACTGTTTACAGCGTTCGCTACCGTTATAATTATATCGTCTCCGAAGCCGCAGCCCAATTCAAGATTTATGTCGCTGAGATTATTTATATCTATCGCAATCATCATGAATTTTTCCTTGTTTATTATCGCCTGCTCATACATTTCAGAAGACAATTCCTCAAAGCCGCGGCGATTATATATACCGGTAAGAGGATCTCTCACCGCCGTAAGGTGTATGCGTTCACTGAAACGCCTTATATAATTTCTTATTCGGATTGTTTCTATAGCCACGCTGACGTTATCGGTCCACGTCCAAAACTGTTTGTCAAAGGAATACTGACCGTTACAGAATTCAACCGCTGCGAAACCGAACCGCCTGTCTTTAAAGTGCAGCGGAACAAAATAATATGCCGACGGATTTTTCCCTCCGCATATATCCGAGAACGCCTTGTCAAGCGGCATGATACTATACCCTCCGCTATCGCCGGTAAGGTGAAACATTATTATATTTTCAGAATATCCATTTACGCTGTAGCCTCTCCTTCCGGTATTGTTTATACCGTCCCAGTCGTCGCATATGCAGACGTAAAGCTCCTTCAGTCCTCTTATAAGATATGTAAACCCGCTTAATACTCCGGCAAAATCCTGTAAATTCTCCTGCTCCGAAATCTGCTGCATCATATTGCTTGACTGAAGCAGATCGAAATATTCCATCTGTTTTGCAAGCTCTTTCCTATACCATTTAAACATACGGCTTTCAGATTCGCCGCATCCGCAGCTTCCCCCGGTCTCTACCGCTTCAATATGAAGCTCATACTGCTCGCATACCTCCCCTGTAATTCTTTTATGCAGCAAGCATACGGTTTTAATGCCCTGATTATAATTTATATCAGACATAGCCGTTACAGTAGGCGTATTAAGAGCGTTGCCCGTATACGAATCGAAGCCTGCAACCGCAATTTCCTCCGGAACTCTTATGCCTCTTTCAATCAAAGCGTTTGTAAGACTTACGGCCATGCCGCCGTTAGCGCAGACTACCGCCTCCGGCTTTTCTATTTTACCGAAACAAATAGCTTCCGCAAGCTCCTCGGCAGATTTTTCCCAGAAATCCCCGTAAAATTCCCAATCTCTTTTAACCGGTATACCGTGCCTTCTCATTGCGTCCCGATAGCCCTCAAGCCTATTTTCCGACTGATGACAGCCCTTATATCCGGTAAGGCAATATATCTTTTTCAGCGAATGAATTTCAATCATATGAGATACGAGCCTGCTGAAAATTTCACGGTCGTTCCATATCCTGAATTCACTGCCGTCATACTTATCCATTTCAACATACGGCAATCCTGATCCGCGGCATACGGACGTTATTTTTTCCTTTACTTCCCCTTTCCTAAACGATTCCGAATATATTATTATTCCGTCAGCCTTATCGGGATCAAAAAGCTCGAATATATTTTCTTCTCCCGTCTGGAAGGGATAGTCAATATCATGATTGGAAAACATAGAATAAGCCATGACGTCATAATTCAAGATATTTGCCTGTCTTATGATCCCCTCCATGATCTTGCGGTTATATTCAGACTGAAGATCCGCCATAAGCACGGCAATACGTTTCCTATTTTCATCACCCAAATCAAGCCCTCCCCGCATTATTCTATAATTATATAATAGCTAATATTTATAGCAATGTCAACAAAAAAATCCAAACGCAGAAAAACATTTCATGAAAAAAGTCATAATATATTAGTTAATATCATTTTTTTCGATTGTTTCCCCAATAAATTCATGATAAAATATAAACGATTAAAGTCAATGGCTATTTATATCGGGAGGGAATTATGAAAAAGTTTAAATCCATTTTACTTTCATTAATAATGGTCTTTACGGCTGTTTTCGGATTTTTTCCGCAAGCCTTAAATCATGTAACATCGGCGGACGCGCTTTCTTATCCGATGCAGGCGGTAAATTTCTCCGCTTTTACAACCGACCGTAACCTTAATTTATCCGGAACCGCACTCGACGCAAAAAAAGCCTCCGGATCCGTTACGGAGAACTGGAGTATAAATTATATTTCAGAAGGCGTATACAATATTTGCAGCATGTCCGACGGTCAATATTTGACCGCGGGACAGAACGGGCTTACAGTATCTCCGGAAGACTCTGTAAGCGCCCGGTGGAATATAACAGGAACCGATAAGGATTTCGAGGGTTATTATCTTTATTATAAAATAACAAATATTTCAACCGGAAAAGCTATTACATATTATCAAAATTCAAACGCCGTTTCTCTTGCAGATTATACAGGCGACGGAGCACAGAAATGGAAGCTCAATTGTTACGGTCTTAACGGATTTGCCGCAAACTGCATGGTAAATGAGGGTGAAAAAGCCTGCGCAATCGGAGGACTGCTGGGCAAAACCGTTTATGTCGGCAATGCTGAAGATCTAAAAAACGCAATGGATTCGGCAGAGCCTCTCACTATTGTAGTAAACGGAAACATTGATTGCAGCAGCATGGGATATCTGAGAGTAAGAGATAACAAAACGGTCGTAGGCTCTTATCAGGCTAACAGAATTCAGGATTGCATGATAAGAACAAATAACGAATACGGCAATGAGGGCGACGAACCCAGCGATAATATCATATTCAGAAATATCGACTTTGAAGCATGGAAAAATGAAGATAAAATACTGATACAGATATGGTCGTCAAGAAATATATGGATAGATCACTGTACATTCAACAGTACCTTGCCGAAAAACAGAGACGAGGTCGGAAAATTCATTTGGATAAATACTCCTTATGAATCCTATATGGACGCAAAGGACAGACTTCGCAGTCCGGATTATATCACCCTTTCATACAACACATTTACAAACAGATACTGGACCGTCGCTTACGGAACACAGAATACCGAAACCGGACGCTGCCGCACATCAGTTATGTATAACGTATGGGATTCATGTATAAGACGATGTCCTCAGGTCGGAAACGGCAGTCTGCACACCTACAATAATTTCCACGTCAGAAATACGACCTCCGAAGAAAACGACGGCAATTGTCAGATTATCTGCGGAGAAGGCTCCACTGTTTATTCTGAATCAAACCGTTTTGAAAAAATGCAAAAGGAATCCAGCGGATACTGGGATCAGGAGGTTTCGATAGATTCAAACGCTTCATTTGCCGACAGCGGATCGTTTACCGATAAAACAGAAAACGGAGACGGGACACCTTATGAACTGACAATCAGCGGAGATTATAAAAAAACCGCATGGCGTCCATCGTCCAATTACGGTTATACTCTTCTATCCGCTTACAATCAGAGCGGAGAAAACGACGTTAAGGATTTTTGCATGAATTATGCCGGAACGGCCGTTTCTCTTGCCGAGCTTAAATATATATCCGATGAAGAATTTTCTTCTATTATAATCAAAACTATAGAATCTCCGTTTTTAAAAGAAAGTTTCGATTCAGAATACGCAGCGGAAGAATATACTCCCGCGGTTTTAAGCGAAGGCGCAGTATACATGATAAAAAATATTAACAGCGGACTTTATATGGAGGTTGACGGAGGAAAAACCGAAAACGGCGCAAATGTTCAGCAATGGGGCGCGGATTCCGCCGCTTCTCATAACACCTGGCGCGTTTTATCCGCCGGCGAAGGCTATTATTATCTTTACTCACAGATTGGTGATAAAATAACTTATCTGCTTGACGTAGCAAACGGAAGCGCGGATAATGGAACAAATATTCAGATTTACAGCGATACCAAGGCGGACGCACAGCAATTCAAATTTATCAGGAATAACGACGGATCATACTGCATACTTACCAAGGCTTCGAACGACAAAAGCTGTATTGCGGTATCCTCCGCTTCGGAAAGCTCCGGGGCAAATATCGTACAATGGTCTGTTAAAAACAGCGACGCCTCACAGAAATGGGAATTAATTCAGGTAGAAGATACAGGCTGTAAAATGGATACATCAAAATTATATATGTTCAAAAATTCAAACAGCGGACTTTATATGGAGGTCCAAAACGGCGCGGCAGAGGACGGCGCCAACGTTCAGCAATGGGGCGCGGATTCTCCTTTATCGCATAACTCATGGACTTTAAAGGAATTCGGAGGCGGCTATTACTATATTATATCGCAGCTTGCCGACGGCAGGACATATTATCTGAATATCGCCGGAGGAAGCGGAGAAAACGGCGCAAACGCTGAAATTCTCACAAATAATAAAACAAGCTCTCACCTCTTTAAATTTGTAAAAAATCCGGACGGTACATATTATATACTTACCAGAGCATCCAAGGACGCAGCCGCAATTGAAACGGCAAATGCCGATAAATCAAGCGGAGCTAACATTAGTCAATGGACGGTAAACGGTAATAGCTGTCAGAAATGGCTTGCAGAAGAGCATGTTATCGCTACCGTTACGACAACATCAGTACCTGTTACAACAACCTCAACGGTTACTACTACGACTTCCGTTCCGGCTACGTCAGGCGAAGAGTCAGACGGCCATATCAAGGGCGATATAAATTTTGATGAAAAAATTTCTGTCTCCGATCTCGTTCTGATTAATAATTATTTAACGGGAAAAGAGCAATTTACATACGATCAATATTCAGTTTCAGACTTAAACAATGACGGCTTTATCAATATATTCGACGTTATAAGCCTAAGAAGAATTATTCTCGGAAAAACCGATTAATAAAAAATCCGCACAGCTTCACTTTGCTCTGTGCGGATTTTTATTGCCTTTATTTAATTTGAAACGTACCGTTTCCGGCGCCGCCGGAACCTTCAATAACCGTTCCGTCCTTTAATATGTAGGTTCTCGAAAACGTATAGCTGCGGCTTTCCAGCTTATCCGCCCTGTCTTCTCCTACAAGCGAAATCAGCATTTTATCCTCCTTATTTTCAGCAAGCATACCGCTAACTATACAGGTCATTACCGCGGAAACAACGCATGTAACTATAACTACGGCAATAAAAATAACAGTTTTTTTAACGGACATTTTCATCAGTCATCATATCCTTTCAAAAATTCTGAAGCAGGCACAAATTTCCTTCCGTTCCAGTAATAAACCTCAGTACCTTTGATCTTACGGGTTTCACCGTCCTTAAAACTGTATTCCGATTCAAATTCAAATTTCATTTCGCCCAGCTCGTCTGTTGAAATCCCTCTGCCTGAAAGAAATTTCTCAGCCCGCTTTTCTTCCGAGTTAAAATATCTCCACAATAAAGACGTAGCTATAATGACCGCCGCATTTATCAGAATAGCAAGTATTATCAAAAACGCCGCTTTATAGTTTAATTTGGCTTTCATGAAATCACCCCGTTAACCGTTATCGGAAATCGTTCCGGAGTCAGTACATGTAATCTTAAACGTACCGCTGCTGGACTGAACAGGTATATTTACATTATAAAAATAATAATTTACCTGAGCATAAGCTTTCCCCGACTTAATATACCCATTTGATTTTGATTTGATAAACCTTTCGCATCCCACGTTAGAAGCCTTATCAACATGATAAGCCGTCATACTGCTGCACTGAACATAGCTCCATAGACCGGAGGTATACCAGTCAAAGCTGGCGCATATGTAAACGGTTGAAAAATTGCTTGCGTCCGTCTGACGCGTAACGGTATTGCTTCCGTTTGCAGACCGAGTCATATTTTCAGTGACCGTTAAAATATCGTGCGCAACCGTTCCGTCCTCTAATCTGTAGGTTCTGCTTAATTCATAAATATTGCTTGCCGGATTTGTAAATTCCTCGCTCAAAATTTCGGCATTTTCAAATTGCTCTGCCTGTTCGGCCGCGATAGTAAAACCGCTGTCAGTAGTGATTTCCATAATCTCCTGAGAAGCTTCCGCGGTATTTTCGGCGCTTACATTCACACAGCCTATAAATGAACCTAAAGCCATTGCCGCCGCCAATGCTAATGATATGCCTTTTTTCATAATAAACCATCTCCTGTTATTTATTCTGTTAATATATTAGCAATATTATTTGTATATTATATTAAAAAATTGTTAACATTTATGCGCTATTTTATGAATATTTTTTGAACTTTAAAACTTTATTCTTTATTATTTTTGTTTTCGGATTCAAAAATGAATATACCGCTGAAATCAATAACAGAAACTTCATTATCGGAGATATATTCCTTGGCTTTTTTTTCCTCCAATTTCAACGAACGGCAAAAATATGTAGTAACAATAATTATAGCGGTATTTAAAATTATTCCAAATATTACCATAAAAAATGTTTTAAGAATTGATTTTTTACTCTTTTCCATTCTAAATCCTTTCTTTTTTTATTTTATTATTAATATTGTTTTAATTATTATAGCATATTCGAAGATATAAAATGTTAACAAATTGTTAAAATTAGTTATCTTACAATAAAAAATATTAAAGCCGACTATTTTAGTCGGCTTTTTTCTATTTCACAAAAAGGTAATAAACAAGACCGTAAATAACAGACGCGGTTGTGCCGTATAATATTACGGGACCGGCAATCGTAAATATTTTAGCTCCAACTCCCAGAATAAAGCCCTCTGATTTCGATTCCAGCGCAGAAGATACGACTGCGTTTGCAAAACCGGTTATAGGCACAAGTGTTCCCGCTCCCGCATGCTTGGCGATTTTTTCATATAAACCGAATCCGGTCAATATAGCGCTTAAAAGAATAAGGATAATTGAAGCCCATGCGCCTGCGGACTCCTTGGCGCATCCGAATTTAGTGAAAATATTCAAAAAAATTTCGCCTAATGTACATATAGCTCCTCCGATAAGAAAAGCCACAGGAACATTTACCCAGCTTCTCGAATTAGGAGAAGCCTTTTTGCTCATTTCGCTGTATTCCTTTTGTGTTACCATATTTTTCCTTCCTTTCCGCCGCATACGCATATGCGGTTATCGTTATTAGTTTTTCCTTTATGATCCCTTATTATACATAATTCGTTTAATCTGTAAATTAACTGATATATTTATAATACTACTATTATAATGCCTGATTTTTCCGAATTTAGTCGAAAATATGTTCAAAATCATAAATATTTTGTAAATAGCAGTCTGACCGCAAAATATAGCTTGACAATTCTCTAAAAAAAGTATAAAATAAATGTATTGTATAAATTTGCACAATTATTACTGCGGCTTTTTATGCGGCTGTAATTAAATCATAGTTTTTTATATGAACAAAGTCCTGATATTTATTATAACCACTACATCTCAGCACAGTTCCGGCAATGGGGCTGATTTCCGTTAGTTACGGAATAACGTAAACTAAGATTTACGTTGAAAATAAAAATATGAATAGAATTATGGCAACATTATCCTGCCGGAGTAATCAAGTTATTGTACAATTTCTATAACTAATTCAAAGGAGGTAATGTGCGGGCAATGAATACTACTATTGCAATTATTTGCTGTGTGGCAGCATTTATAGTCGGCGCTGCGGCGGCAGGCTTTATCTGTTTTAAGCAGGGAATCGCTTACAGACAAAAGCAGGCTGAATCTATTATGGGTTCCGCGGAAAAGGAAGCTGAAAGACTTCTTGCCGACGCTGATAAAGAAGCCGAAACAAAGAAAAAGGCCGCTCTTGTTGAAGCTAAGGACGAAATCCATAAGCTGCGTTCCGACGCTGAAAAGGAGCTTAAGGACAGGCGTTCGGAGGTTTCCCGTCAGGAACGGCGTATACAGCAAAAAGAAGAAACCCTTGATAAAAAAAACGACAACCTGGAGCGTAAAGAAGAAATCCTCCAGAATAAAATCAAAAATGCGGAAGAGAAGCTCAAGGAAGCTGAAACCATTAAAAAAAGCCAGATGGATATCCTTGAAAGAATCTCAGAATTTACAAAGGATCAGGCTAAGGAATATATCCTTGAAATGCTTGACGGAGATCTTGTTCATGAAAAGGCGGTTAAGATTTCTAATTATGAACAGCAGATAAAAGACGAATGCGACGAAAAAG
>ERZ856578.8059-NODE-8059-length-10567-cov-4.083031_pt1 | contig 10567 bp, 10 predicted proteins | sample MGYA00514384_ERZ856578 | MGnify/ENA primary metagenome ERZ856578 (study PRJEB29103, sample SAMN06111958) | human gut metagenome | biome: human gut; feature: ankylosing spondylitis patient; material: healthy_person | host: Homo sapiens | place: China:Hangzhou...
GAGGAACACTACCGTGGGATCGCCGAAAAGATTGTCGGCAAAGTGATGAAAAACGGTTGACAACTTGTCGAAAACCGAACAACCGCAAGGTATGGATATGGACCCGACCTGTTCACTGTTTACTACAGGGCAATGTCTGGGAGAACCCGATCTGCTGGCGTCGGCCCGTCGCTTACAATTTTTTTCACATCAGTACTCGATTGCCGTGCTGATGGCAAATGCCCGTGGTAACAGTGCACTATGGGATGAATATGGTCGTCTCATCGTTCGCGCCGATCGTGGTTCATTATTGTTAGTCGGTCAGCGTTCATCACAGGGTTGGCAAGGCGATATCATTCCATTACGCTAGGCTTTTTCGGCCTGGAGCATGCCATGTTGCGCATTATCGATACAGAAACCTGCGGTTTGCAGGGAGGGATCGTTGAGATTGCCTCTGTTGATGTCATTGACGGAAAAATCGTCAACCCCATGAGCCACCTGGTGCGCCCCGATCGTCCTATTAGTCCACAAGCGATGGCGATTCATCGCATCACCGAAGCCATGGTCGCCGATAAACCGTGGATTGAAGATGTGATCCCACACTATTACGGTAGTGAATGGTATGTCGCGCATAACGCCAGCTTTGACCGCCGCGTACTGCCTGAGATGCCCGGTGAGTGGATTTGCACTATGAAACTGGCCCGTCGTTTGTGGCCTGGGATCAAGTACAGCAATATGGCGTTATATAAAACACGCAAGCTCAATGTACAGACGCCGCCGGGCCTGCATCATCACCGCGCGTTGTATGACTGTTATATCACCGCCGCGTTGCTTATCGATATTATGAACACCTCCGGCTGGACGGCAGAACAGATGGCCGATATCACCGGACGTCCGTCGTTGATGACGACCTTCACCTTTGGCAAATACCGTGGCAAAGCGGTTTCCGACGTTGCCGAACGCGATCCGGGCTATCTGCGCTGGTTATTTAATAACCTGGACAGCATGAGCCCGGAGCTGCGTTTAACACTGAAACATTATCTGGAAAATACTTAGTCCGCAGGCGTAGCGGGTAATGTTCCCTGCGCCAGCGCGACCAGAAAAGCATATTCCATCGCTACGCCTTCGTACGATTTAAAGCGACCAGATTTACCGCCATGGCCTGAGTCCATGTCGGTACAGAGCAATAAAAGATGGTCATCGGTTTTCAGCTCGCGCAATTTAGCGACCCATTTTGCCGGTTCCCAATATTGCACCTGAGAATCGTGCAAACCGGTCGTTACCAGTAAATGCGGATAAGCCTGTGCGGTGACGTTGTCATACGGGCTGTAGCTTTTCATGTACTCGTAATATTGCGGATCCTGCGGGTTACCCCACTCTTCAAACTCACCAGTGGTAAGAGGAATTGATTCATCAAGCATCGTTGTTACAACATCAACAAACGGTACCTGGGCGATAACGCCGTGGAATAATTCCGGGCGTTGATTAATTGCAACGCCCATCAACATGCCCCCCGCACTCCCGCCCATCGCATAACAAAGCGAAGGAGAGCCATAGCCCAGTTTTAACAATGCATCGCAGGCATCAAGATAATCATTAAACGTATTTTTCTTCTTCAGAAATTTTCCGTCTTCGTACCATTGTTGCCCCAGCTCACCACCGCCGCGAACATGGACAATGGCGTAGACAAAACCACGATCTAACAAACTCAAGCGGCTAAAACTGAAATCGGCATCAATACTTGCGCCGTAAGAACCATAGCCATACACCAGCAACGGGTTGTGTCCTTTGCGAAAATGTTTGCGATGGTAGACCAACGAAACCGGAACTTCGACGCCATCACGGGCGACTATCCACAGGTGTTCACTGCGGTAATTCGCCGCATAAAAACCAGGAACTTCCGTTTGTTTTAATACACGACGCTCACCGGTATCCATATCCAGTTCAAACAAAGTGTCTGGTGTAGTCATGGAAGAATAACCATAACGCAATCGCGCGGTTTCAGGTTCTGGATTGTAGGCAATCCAGGTCACATAGGCCGGATCATCAAAGGCAATACCAATGACTTCCCGGGTCTTGCGGTTAATTTGGCGCAAACTGGTTAACCCGCGCTGACGCTCTTCAACCACCAGCCAGTCGGTAAACAGCGTAAACCCTTCCAGCATGATGTTTTCGCGTGGCGGAATTAACTCTTCCCACTGTTGCTCATCACGCATACGGGTACGGTATAAGCCAAAGTTTTTACCGTGGCGGTTGGAACGCAGATAAAACCGATGCTGGTAGTGATCAAGGCTGTATTCGTGATCTTTGCGGCGCGGCAGAAAAACAAACGGCTCGGCATCGGCCATTTCCGCGTCCAGCAGGCGAACTTCACTGGTGGTGGCGCTGGCCAAATGAATGACTACATAGTGCTTCGAGGTCGTTTTATGCAGGCTGACGTAATAGGTATCGTCTTTTTCTTCGTAGATCAGTTTATCTTGCGATGCTGGCGTACCGATGGCGTGACGCCAGACCTGATAAGGCAGCAGCGTCACTGGATGCTTGCGAACATAGTAGAAAGTCCAGGAGTCATTTGCCCAGACAAAGCTGGGTTCAACGTTATCCAGCAGTTCCGGGTACCAGTTACCAGTTTCCAGATTACGAAAACGAATGCCGTACTGGCGTCGGGAAAGAAAATCTTCTGCCAGCGCCATAATGGTGTTATCGGGCGTAATCGCCATTCCGCCCATCGAATAAAACTCACTATGAGCCGCGCGCTTGTTGGCATCGAGCAATGTTTCCCACTCGTCCCACTCTTCACTGAACGCCGATTGACGCTGGTAGATAGCATATTCACAGCCTGGTTCATAAATATGCCGATAGCGGTAGCCATTTTTGATGTAGGGCGCAGAAACTTCTCGTTGCGGAATGCGGTCGATGATTTCCTTTAAGATGCGATCCTGCAAGGCTTGTTGTGAGGCCATCACCCGATGACCGTAACTATTTTCTTGTTGCAGGTAGTCCAGGACTTCTGGCTGAGAACGCGTATCGTCCCGCAGCCAGTAGTAATTATCGATGCGCGTATCGCCATGAAGCGTCATGGCGTGGGGAATGCGGGCGGCTTTTGGTAGCATGTTATTGTTCTTTCTGGTTGAAACATCTTATAAGGGTGGCAAAACTCACCGGGGATGCAAGCGAAACAGGGGAGTCATTGCTTAGATGATGACAGGTAATGGCGCGGATATCGAATGTTATGCAGACAGAGAAAATCAGCCTGTTCAAATGGCTGTGCGATTCTGGATAGCCCGAAATAGTCAACTTCAGGCTATCCAGAGAGCGGAATTATTCCGCCAAAGTGCGTTTTTGCTGTTCGAGATCGCGTTCAATGCCGTCACGAACATCCTGGGGGATTTTCAGCGCGTCACCCAGTGCATTCAGGTAACTGCGTTCCATAAAATGGTCAATATCAATAGCCGCGCAACTCAGGAAATAGATTTCCAGCGCCTCTTCTTCATTGCGGACCCCGGTAGCCAGGCGTTGTGGATCCAGCGGTTGTTCGATTGCCTGCTCAATGAGTACACGCCCCTGCTCTTCCACGCCGGCTCCACGCAATTGCTGGTCGATTGCCGCACGTTCTTTGGCATCAATATGACCATCACTTTTAGCGGCAAAGACCAGCGCAAGGATCAAACGTGCTGTACGCTCATCCAGCGGCGTACTTTGCGCGCCAAACTGCGGTTCGTCCTGATGCGCCGCGCGAATTTTATCTTTGTATTTATTCCACAGCACCGTACCCGCTACCGCTCCGCCGCCAACCAGTAACGCGTTGGTGCCATATTTCGTAAGAAGTTTACGTGCTGATTTATTTGCGACCAGCAGCCCAGCCAGTCCGCCTAATGCGCCTGGCACTAACAGTTTGACCAATCCCTGATCCGCAGACGAGGAGGTAGAAGAACTGCTTTGCCCAAGCAGGGATTGCAGTTGATTTAACCAGTTAGCCATATTTGCTCCTCAATAACCATTTTTAGTGCCTGTAGCATAGCGGATGAGGATGTCAGAAAATGTATATCGAGACAAAAGATGCGCAAATAAGCGGGGCGGTAGGCCGTTATTCAAAGAAATTCGCGCCAGGTAAGGTATTTACTGTATATCAGGTGATAAGGGTATTTTAGGTGAAAGTAGTTTGTCGTTTTGAGTGGCATTGTTTGATGCTGATTGCCCGATGCGACGCTGTTGCGTCTTCTCAGGCCTACGATTGTGGTGCGTTCTGGAGCGGACAAGGCACTCGCGCCGCATCCGCCAACAGTCAATCGAATTATCAGAAGCCATTAACGCCGCTGATATTCCGCCATTCCCGCTTTGCAGTCCACGCTGACCTGGTAATGAATATCGGCACTTTTACCACGCACGGTTAGCGGTACTGACCATTTATCATCTTTACCCTGAATGTCCTGCAAACTGACCCAAGCCACGGGATCGGCCTGACCGACAATTTTTTGATCATCTGCCCAACGCGCCACGCGATTTTGTTGATAATCACGTTTTACGCTCGCGGCAATTCCGGCAGCATCCAGACCTTCACACTTTGGGAAAGTGACCGACTTGCTGGTTTCATTATTGGCAGCGAAAACTGATGCGCAGGCAGAAACCAACAACAGCCCTAAAAACGCCCCTCTTTTTTTCATGTTTTTCTCCATAGCACAATGATTCAGGAGAAAGCATGGTACAAATTGTCAGGAGCGCAAGTTGCTTCAGGCCGCGTGTGAGGCATCTTCCTCTTCGGATTCAGCACCGACGACCTGTGGGGACGGTAATTTGCCGGTTTTCAGAATGGTGCTCAGCACATCTTTTTGTTCTGCCAGCCATAGCGAAAGGGCTTCACGTTGCTCATCTTCCATTTGCACTGGAGAATTTGTCAGCCAGGTGTCAAGCAGATCGGCCGTATCAAGCATCTTGTCATAAGCATCGGCTTCCTTTTTGCTGGTAAACGACATTTTCTCTTCGCCCTCACGAATGACTACGTATTTAACTTCAACCGCCATTTGCAGCCTCTCATAATAACTGTGATTTTATACAGTATATTTCTTTTCGGTTGAGAAATCAACATCAGCAATAAAGACACACACAAACGTTTTCGTTTATACTGCGCGCGGAATTAATCAGGGGATATTCGTTATGACGTTATTAGGCACTGCGCTGCGTCCGGCAGCAACTCGCGTGATGTTATTAGGCTCCGGTGAACTGGGTAAAGAAGTGGCAATCGAGTGTCAGCGTCTCGGCGTAGAGGTGATTGCCGTCGATCGCTATGCCGACGCACCAGCCATGCATGTCGCGCATCGCTCCCATGTCATTAATATGCTTGATGGTGATGCATTACGCCGTGTGGTTGAACTGGAAAAACCACATTATATCGTGCCGGAGATCGAAGCTATTGCCACCGATATGCTGATCCAACTTGAAGAGGAAGGACTGAATGTTGTCCCCTGCGCTCGCGCAACGAAATTAACGATGAATCGCGAGGGTATCCGTCGCCTGGCGGCAGAAGAGCTGCAGCTGCCCACTTCCACTTATCGTTTTGCCGATAGCGAAAGCCTTTTCCGCGAGGCGGTTGCTGACATTGGCTATCCCTGCATTGTAAAACCGGTGATGAGCTCTTCCGGCAAGGGGCAGACGTTTATTCGTTCTGCAGAGCAACTTGCCCAGGCATGGAAGTACGCTCAGCAAGGCGGTCGCGCCGGAGCGGGCCGCGTAATTGTTGAAGGCGTCGTTAAGTTTGACTTCGAAATTACCCTGCTAACCGTCAGCGCGGTGGATGGCGTCCATTTCTGTGCACCAGTAGGTCATCGCCAGGAAGATGGCGACTACCGTGAATCCTGGCAACCACAGCAAATGAGCCCGCTTGCCCTTGAACGTGCGCAGGAGATTGCCCGTAAAGTGGTGCTGGCACTGGGCGGTTATGGGTTGTTTGGTGTCGAGCTATTTGTCTGTGGTGATGAGGTGATTTTCAGTGAGGTCTCCCCTCGTCCACATGATACCGGGATGGTGACGTTAATTTCTCAAGATCTCTCAGAGTTTGCCCTGCATGTACGTGCCTTCCTCGGACTTCCGGTTGGCGGGATCCGTCAGTATGGTCCTGCAGCTTCTGCCGTTATTCTGCCACAACTGACCAGTCAGAATGTCACGTTTGATAATGTGCAGAATGCCGTAGGCGCAGATTTGCAGATTCGTTTATTTGGTAAGCCGGAAATTGATGGCAGCCGTCGTCTGGGGGTGGCACTGGCTACTGCAGAGAGTGTTGTTGACGCCATTGAACGCGCGAAGCACGCCGCCGGACAGGTAAAAGTACAGGGTTAAACCCGGCAAAAAAACGCTACAAAAATGCCCGATCCTCGATCGGGCATTTTGACTTTTACAGCTTAGCGCCTTCTACAGCTTCACGCGCCAGCTTAGTAATGCGGTCGTAATCGCCCGCTTCCAGCGCATCTGCCGGAACCAGCCAGGAACCACCGATGCACAGCACGCTTTTCAGCGCCAGGTAGTCACGGTAGTTAGCCGGAGAAATACCACCCGTCGGGCAGAAACGGACCTGGGAGAACGGACCCGCGATCGCCTGCAGGGCTTTCACGCCGCCGTTAGCTTCAGCCGGGAAGAATTTGAACTCTTTCAAACCGTAGTCCATACCCAGCATCAGTTCGGAAACAGTGCTGATCCCCGGAATCAGAGGAATAGTCCCTTCGGTAGCAGCTTTCAGCAGCGGCTCGGTCAGACCCGGGCTAATTGCGAACTGTGCACCCGCTTCAGTGACTTCTGCCAGCTGCTGTGGATTCAGCACCGTACCGGCACCCACAATCGCTTCAGGCACTTCTTTGGCGATAGCACGGATAGCGTCAACTGCACACTCGGTACGCAGAGTCACTTCCAGAACGCGCACCCCACCAGCAACCAACGCTTTTGCCATCGGCACCGCGTGTTCCAGTTTTTTTACCACGATAACCGGTACAACCGGGCCGGTGGTCAGGATTGATTCTGCACTTGTTTTCCAGTTTTTCATCAGAGTTTTCTCTCGCCTGATTACAAATTTGTCGTCTTAAAAAGTGATACAGGTTGCGCCCTGTTCGGCACCGGACAGTTTTTCACGCAAGGCGCTGAATAATTCACGTCCTGTTCCCACGCGTGACGCGCTCAGGTCAGGAATGTGCGGTTCGCGAGCAGCCAGTTCCGCTTCGTCTACCAGCAGCGTCAGTTCGCCTGTCTGTCCATTCACACGAATGATGTCCCCGTCGCGCACTTTTGCCAGCAGCCCGCCATCGTAGGCTTCTGGTGTTACGTGGATAGCTGACGGCACTTTACCTGAAGCGCCGGAGAGTCGTCCATCGGTAACTAACGCAATTTTGAAACACCGGTCCAATAATACACCAAGTGGCGGCATGAGTTTATGTAATTCTGGCATTCCGTTCGCTTTTGGCCCCTGATGACGGACAACAACGACACAATCGCGGTCCAGCAAACCCGCTTCAAAGGCCGGCATAACGTCATGCTGGCTTTCAAAAACAACCGCTGGCGCTTCAATCACCTGGTTCTCAACCGGCACGGCAGAGGTTTTCATAACCGCACGGCCCAGGTTACCGCTTAACACTTTTGTCCCACCATGATGAGAGAAAGGTTGTTCGAAGGAAGCGATCACATTGCTGTCGAGTGATTTTTCCGCCCCTTCCCGCCAGTCCAGTTCACCATTATTCAGCCATGGTTCAAGGGTATAACGAGACAGACCAAAACCTGCCACCGTATTGACATCTTCATGCAGCAGGCCTGCTTTGAGCAGTTCACGCACCAGAACCGGTACGCCACCTGCCGCCTGGAAGTGGTTAATATCGGCCGGACCGTTCGGGTAGAGACGTGCCATCAGCGGTACAACATCAGAAAGGTCAGAGAAGTCATCCCAGTTAATCTGAATACCGGCCGCGCGCGCCATCGCCACCAGGTGCATGGTGTGGTTAGTGGAACCACCGGTCGCCAGCAGTGCAACGATACCGTTCACCACCACTTTCTCATCGATCATCTTACCGATCGGCATCCATTCATTACCATTACCGGTCATGCGTGTAACCTGACGCGCAGCTGCGGCGGTCAAAGCATCGCGCAGCGGAGAATCCGGATGAACAAAAGAAGAGCCTGGCAACTGCATCCCCATAAACTCCACCACCATCTGGTTGGTGTTGGCAGTACCGTAGAAAGTACATGTTCCCGGCGCATGGTAAGACGCGGCTTCTGACTCCAGTAAGGCCATGCGGTCCACTTTACCTTCGGCATAAAGCTGGCGAATACGCACTTTTTCTTTATTTGGCAAACCGCTTGCCATCGGTCCAGACGGCACAAACACCGCAGGCAAATGACCAAACGACAGGGCTGCCATCGTCAGACCCGGGACAATCTTGTCGCACACACCGAGGAACAGAGCACCATCAAACATGTTATGGGACAGCCCCACCGCCGCAGACATCGCTATCACTTCGCGGCTTAGCAGCGACAATTCCATTCCATCCTGCCCCTGGGTGACACCATCACACATCGCCGGAACACCGCCCGCAACCTGACCAACCGCATTCGCTTCATGCAGGGCTTTACGAATGATTTCTGGATAGTGTTCATAAGGCTGGTGCGCGGAGAGCATGTCGTTATAGGAGGTGATGATGGCGATATTGTTACGCAACATGCTTTTCAAAGAGGCTTTGTCTTCTGGCTGGCAGGCAGCGAAACCGTGTGCCAGGTTACCGCATGCCAACTGCGAACGATGAACGGTCGAAGTTTTCGCTTGTTCTATCCGGGCGAGATAAGCAGAGCGAGTCTCGCGCGAACGTTCAATGATTCGATTTGTTACGCGTAACAATTGTGGATTCATAAAGGCTCCTGAAATTGAGTTGTCAGAGCAGGATGATTCACAACGCGTTTCATTCAGAGGATTTATGACTGAAACGCCTGTAACCGGAGCTCATAGGGCAAAAACGTTTCAGTCAGTGTAATAAAAAAAGCCTCGTGGGTGAATCCGCACGAGGCCTGAAAGTGTAAAAATTGTTCTACAATCTGCGCAAGATCATGTTACCGGTAAAATAACCATAAAGGATAAGCGCAGATATTACTCAAACTCATTCCAGGAACGACCATCACGGGTAATCATCGCCACCGAGGCAACGGGTCCCCAGGTTCCGGCCTGATACGGTTTCGGCGCATCATTGTCCATCGCCCACGCCTCAGTAATGGAGTCTACCCATTTCCAGGCTTCTTCCACTTCGTCGCGACGTACAAACAGTGCCTGAATACCACGCATGGTTTCCAGCAGCAAACGTTCATAGGCATCCGCCAGATGCGTCTGATTAAAGGTTTCTGAATAGCTCAGATCCAGCTTGGTGATTTGCAGGTTATGTTTGTGGTCAAGGCCAGGAACTTTATTCAGTACCTGGATATCCACGCCTTCATCAGGTTGCAGACGGATAGTCAGTTTATTCTGCGGCAGATCCTGCCACGATTCTTTAAACAGATTCAGTTCAGGTGTTTTGAAATAGACCACGACTTCAGAACATTTGGTCGGCAGACGTTTACCAGTACGCAGGTAGAATGGCACACCGGCCCAGCGCCAGTTATCAATGTCGACGCGGATCGCCACGAAAGTTTCTGTATTGCTGCTCTTGTTCGCGCCCTCTTCTTCCAGATATCCCGGCACTTTTTTGCCCTGGGCGAAGCCCGCAGTATATTGCCCGCGTACGGTTTTTTCGCGTACGTTGGAGCGGTCGATGCGGCGCAGAGACTTCAGTACTTTCACTTTTTCATCGCGGATGCTGTCTGCGCTCAGGTCAGACGGCGGAGACATCGCAATCATGCAAAGAATTTGCAGCAGGTGGTTCTGGATCATGTCGCGCATCTGACCGGCTTTATCAAAATAGCCCCAGCGCCCTTCGATCCCCACTTCTTCTGCCACGGTAATCTCAACATGATCAATGGTGCGATTGTCCCAGTTATTCACAAACAGGGAGTTAGCAAAACGCAGCGCCAACAGGTTCAGCACCGTTTCTTTACCAAGATAGTGGTCGATACGGTAAACCTGGCACTCCTCGAAGTATTCGCCAACCTGATCATTGATTTCCTGCGAGGTCGCCAGCGACGTCCCCAGCGGTTTCTCCATGACTACGCGTGCCGGTTTAGCATTCAGTTTTGCCTCGCCAAGCCCTTTGCAAATTGCGCCAAAAGTGCTGGGCGGCATGGCAAAGTAGTTAATGGTGATACGATTTTTTTGATCCAGCATCGCGCCGAGACGGCTGAATGCAGCAGTGTCATTGACATCGAGATTACAAAAATCCAGACGTGCACTCAGGGTGTCCCATAAACCTTCATCAATGGTTTCTTTCATGAAAGTTTCGAGCGCCTCGCGGACAACTTTGGTATATGCCGCTTTATCCCAGTCAGCACGCCCTACGCCGATAATCCGGGTGTCCGGGTTGAGCTGACCGGCTTTTTCCAGTTGATACAGGGAAGGCAGCAATTTACGACGCGCAAGGTCGCCTTTCGCGCCGAAAATGACCAGGTCACATGCCTGGGCTGTTTGCGTTACCGCCAT
>ERZ856578.8067-NODE-8067-length-10559-cov-2.583381_pt1 | contig 10559 bp, 9 predicted proteins | sample MGYA00514384_ERZ856578 | MGnify/ENA primary metagenome ERZ856578 (study PRJEB29103, sample SAMN06111958) | human gut metagenome | biome: human gut; feature: ankylosing spondylitis patient; material: healthy_person | host: Homo sapiens | place: China:Hangzhou...
GGTGCGGGGGGGGCGGCGGACACGCCCCCCGCTGACCACGACCTTGCGACGCCAGAAAAACAAAGGACACGCCCCCAGCCTCCCACGATCCTGCAACGGTCTCCCACAAGGACGCCGGGGGGGAGAGGTGAGGGGATAGAAAACTATTTTTCCAGGATATCGCGGACAGACATGCTGTCGATAAGCCAATGATCTTCAATTTTGACGAAAGTGCAGAAGAGTTCTCTGACTTCATCGACGCGGCTGCCGTCATTCATGGTTGCGTTGAGGAGTCCGGTAAAGACGGCGGAGGCTTTGTCGGGAGGTTCTACGGTGATAGAGAGGTCACGAATTCCGATTTCGCAATTTTTCAGGATGCCGCGGCTGCGGGCGAGGAGGCTGGTCAGTTCCGCGGGGGTGTAGGTTCCCGCGAACATTTCGTGACGGAAATCGATTCGGCACTCCGGAGCGAACACTTTGTCGGTGCTGTTAAGTTTGAGCATGGCTATGGCATTTTTCTCATTTTCGCGCTTGGAGGCGAGATCACAGAGGGAACGGAGGGTTTTCCGGATCTGGACTTCGTCGCTGTCCCGGAGCAGATACCAGAGGGAGAGGCCGCCGAGGGCGAGGATCGGAATCAAAATCAGGTAAAACCATTTTCTGGGAAGTATGTTCATAATAAAGATCTCCTATTTTTTACTGACCGTTCAGTTCGGCGAAACTGAGCGGTTTGAACGTCCTGCGCATCGCTTCGCGTTTTTGCGGGTCGACGTTCAGATATTTCCATTTGGCGAATACAAAGTCATTCGGAATGTAATTTTCGAGCCATCCGTGGTTCAGCTGGTATGCGATCGGGAATCCCTCGAACACCCAGGGGACCTGTTCAGAGAGATATCGTACCATCGCCTTGTATTTTTCGGTTCGTTGCGGGGAGTCGGGCATCGGGAGGATTTCTTCAAACATCCGGTCATATTCGGGGTCGGAAAAGCCGATTCGGTTGCAGCCGCCGATGTTTTTGCTGTAAAAGAGCTGGAGGAAATTCTCGGCGTCCGGATAATCTCCGATCCAGGAGAGACGGAAGAGCTGTAATTTCCCCTGGCGGAGTTTTTCGTAAAAACGGGCGTTGTTGTTCAACACCGAGGTGATATCGATGCCGATTTCCGCGAGGTCGGAAACGGTCAGTTCTCCGAGCTGCCGATAAACGGAGTTATTTCCGGTCTGGTCGAAAGTAAATTGCAGTTTTTCGCCGGTAGCGGGGTTGATTCCGTCCTTGAATCCGGCTTTTTGGAGGTGAAATCGCGCTTTTTCGAGGTTGTCCTCACACCAGGGATTCCGGAACGATTCGTCGAAACCGGCTACGCCCGGCGGAATCGGCCCCTGAGCGGGGATCAGCTGATAATTCGTATGTTCGACTCGACGCTGGATGTTGTAGGCAAGACTGATTGCGCGTCTGAGTTCAAGGTTTTTCCCGAGCAGCGGATCGGAAAAGTTGAAGCCGACATAACGCACTTCAAATTCCGGAACTCGCAACAGTTTGATTCCGCGCGCCGCGAGAGCCGGAGCGAGAGTTTTCCCGCCGCCGGCAACAAGATCGAGATTATCCTTATCCAGTGCATTCAGGTCAAGTCTGCCCTGCAGAAACATCAGATAGGAGGACATCGGCTGCTTCACGAGGTAGAATACCACCCGGTCCGCCAGCGGCAGCGGACGGGAGCGGTCGGCGGGATTTTCCGCTTCGGCGAAATATTGCACCCGATAGTCGGGATTGCGGTCGAGCTGGAGTTTGTAGTCGTTGATCCAGAGAGTGAGCCGGAACGGGCCGGACCCGACCGGATGCCGCGCAAATTCATCTTTGTAAAACTCCACTGCGCGGCGCGAAACAACAGCGGAGTTCGGAATCGCAAGCATATAAAGAAAACGCGGATCGGGTTTCGTCAGGTGGATCTCGAAATTCAAATCATCCAGAATGCGGAATCCCGCAATGCCGGCCTCGTAATCAGGGTTTTCCGACTCGTAGAAAGCGTCGAGTCCCTGAATCTTGCCGCGATAGAGCCAGTATACCGGGCTGTGATTCCGCCGGTCCGCAATGCGCAGGATCGAATAAAGCACATCTTCTGCCGTGATCCGGCGCGCGGATTCCGGCATTCCGTCGAAACAGCGGTCTTCGGCAAATTTCAGGTCATCGCGCAGGCGGAACGTGTAAATGTCGAGAGTCTGATTTACCGTCGGCATTTCAGCGAGCATCGACGGAATGAGGCGGTAAGGTTTCGCAGTATAATCGTATTCGAGCAGCGTATCGTAGACGGCGGCGACCATGTTCCGGCTCGCGAGGTCGTCCGCCTGAGCCGGATCGAGCGTTTTAACCCGGCTGCCGCCGGAAGTGTAGAGTGTTCGCTCCGGCTCTTCCGCTTTCGCAGTTGCGCAGCAGAAAAAAATAAGGAGCACCGCCGCCGTCAGGCGGAGCACTCCATTGATGTTGAATCCGATTTTCTCCACTTACTTTGCGAGTTTTTCAAACCGTTCAAACTGCTTTTGATAAAAAGCGTGACGATTGGCATCCGGAACGTACGTTTTGACTTCAAACGAACCATTGACCACTTTGCGCGCCTCGGGCAGGGAGGTGATTTCGCCGGAAGCCATCGCCTGCGCGAGCAAATTTCCGATCGCAGTCGCTTCGACCGGTCCGGCTACAACGGGGAAGTTCAGCGCGTCGGCCGTTAACTGCATGAGCAGCCCGTCCTTGGTTCCGCCGCCGACAACGTTCAAACACTGATAGTGTACGCCGAGCAACTTCGCCAGAATGTTGAGTTTGCTGCGGAAATAGAGCGCCAGCGAGTCGTAGATCGCCCGCACGATTTCGCCGTCATTCGTGATCGTTCCCTGTCCGGTCCGTTTGCAGAAGTCAACGATCCGCTGCGGCATGTCACCGGGGGTTACGAACGAAGGATCGTTCGGATTGATCAGGAATTTACAAGGTTCGGCGCTGCGTGCCATATCCTCCATTTCCGCAAATGAGATGGGAGATTTCGTCGCATTCCAGATGCGTCGCGTCTCCTGGAAGAGCCAGCTGCCCATGATGTTTGAAAGGAAGCGGATCTTGCCGTCGAGCCCGCCCTCGTTCGTAAAACTGTATTTTTCCGATTCCTCACTGCGGAACGGCTTGTCGATCTCTGCTCCGAGCAGCGCCCAGGTTCCGGCGCTGATGTAGGCCCAGCTTCCCTGTTCGGGTGCCGGGACCGCCGCGACTGCACTGGCCGTGTCATGAGAACCCACTTTGATGATTGGAATCGGACCGCATCCGAGTTCTTTCTGCAGTTTTTCCGACAACGTTCCGGAGAAAGTGTACGGTTTTGCGATTTCCGGAAACACATCGCGCGGCAGACCGAGGCGGTCGATGATCTCCCAATCCCACTCTTTCTTCTCGGGATCAAGCAGATTCGTGGTCGAACACTCCGTGTATTCGCTCGTACGGGCGCCGCCGAGCGCATATGCGAGCGCATCCGGCATGGTCAGGAAAAAACTCTCCTTGAAATCCTCCGGATGCATCCGATGGTGTGCCGCAAGCTGATAGACCGTGTTGAGCAGCATGCACTGGATGCCGGTCCGCTCATAAAGCTCTTTTTTGGAAATTTTGCACCAGACGTCGTTTTCAGGGGAGTTCGTCCGGGTGTCGCGGTAATGATAGGGCCAGCGGCGCATTGTGCCGCTCTTTTTGTCGAAAAAAACGTAGTCGACGCCCCAGGTGTCGATTCCGATGCCCCGAAGTTGCGGTTCAACTGCAAGAGCTTTGCGAAGTCCCTCTTTAAGCTCGGAGCACAACTGGGGATAATTCCAGTAGATCGCTCCATCCTTTTCGGTCGGCCCGTTTGCAAAGCGGTGCACTTCCGTCAACGACAATCTGTCTTTTTCGAGTTTTCCGATTATGGCACGACCGCTGGAAGCGCCGAGGTCGAACGCAAGAAAGCTGCTCATAAACTCCCCCCTTATTCTACAGTGTTTTTTCTGAAAGCATCCTCGCCGTAAATTTCACCGAGCCGGTCATAGCTCATCCGGATCAGCTCTTCGGTTTCATCCCAGCCGATGCAGCCGTCCGTGATCGAGATGCACGGATCCGGTTTTTCGCCGGGTTTGATCTTCTGGGAACCGGGCAGCAGATTGCTCTCGAGCATCACACCGGCAATCGCGGTCTCCCCCTCTTTGATCTGGTTGAGCACATCACGCAGCACGACGTTCTGTTTGCGGTAATCCTTTCCGGAATTGGCGTGACTGCAATCGACGATGATGACCGGCGGAAGTTTCGCCTTTTTCATCGCGACTTTCAAAAAAGCGATGTGTTCCGCGCCGTAGTTCGGTCCGCCGCCGCCGCGCAGCACAATGTGCGCATACGGATTGCCCCGGGTACGGAAAACACCGACGTGACCATCCTCAAGTACGCCGATGAAACTGTGTTCGCTGCGCGCAGTGGAAATCGCGTCGATCGCAATCTGGAACGAACCATCCGTCGCGTTTTTGAATCCGACCGGCATCGACAACCCGCTGCCGAGCTGGCGATGAGTCTGTGCTTCAGTCGTGCGCGCTCCGATCGCCGCCCAGGTGACCGCATCAGCGATATACTGCGCAATAATCGGATCGAGCATTTCGGTTGCAACCGGCAATCCGAGGTCAACGATCCGGAGCATGAGCTTGCGTGCGATGAAAATTCCCTTTTCAATGTTGTAACTCTCATTCAGATCCGGATCGTAAATCAATCCTTTCCAACCGATGGTCGTGCGCGGTTTCTCAAAATAGACGCGCATGATGACCATGATCCGGTCCCGGACTTCGTCACTGAGTGCCTGAAGCCGCCGCGCATATTCAAGCGCGGCATCGGGATTGTGAATTGAACACGGACCGACGATCATGATGAGTTTCTTCGACTTTCCGTCGAGAATGTCGCAGAGTTCCTGCCGCGCATCGTTGACCCGCATGACAGCGTCCAGCGACAACGGCAGTTCCGAGCGAACCGCACCCGGGCTCGAAAGCACGCTGCGGCTGGCGATATTCAGATTGTTACTGCTGATCATGAATAATAAAGTTCCTTTAAAGAGAGGATAATATACAATCCTCCCGCATTTTTTACAAGCGGCTCGCGAAAATCTCATCGATCTTCCCGCCAGCCATCCTGTAAAAAAGCGGAAAGGCGGCAGTGCCGCCTCCCCGGTCTATCCAATACCATTTTTCAGGATGCGGCCTGTTCCGCAGCCTCCTGCGATTTTTTCTTGGCGATCTTGGACCGCGCAACCGCGCTGGTTTCGAGGTCGCCGAGCATGATCCGGATCCGGCGGATATTTTCCCGGCATTCCGGAATCTTCACTTTTTCAAAGAGATTAACACGCTGTGACGTGCTGCGCAGCTCCGCGGAAAGCAACCGATGCTGCTCCTCGAGCACCTTGTGCGCCTCGCGCAGAGAGACAGCGTCTCTCAACGCCTGAACCGCATCATCCACATACCAATCCGTATCGAACAGATCCCAGCTGGCCGGCTCGAATTCGACCCGGTCGAAAGTCGGAATCGCGATTCCGGCGATGTTCGCTTCTCCGGTCACGACGTTCCTGATCCGCACCAGTCCCTCGAGAAATTCCACATCCTCCGCCCGGCTGAACAACTCGAGAAATCCGGCCATGCGCTGAACCAGCGCTTTCTGCTCCTCCAGATTCTTTTCGAGCTGCTCTGTGCTGAGACGCACCTCCATCTGGAGCTGCTGCTTCTTGAGCTGCAGTGTCGGCAGAAAGCGGGTGAACTGCTTGAGCGAGTCCTGTTGCGCCTTGAGTTCGGTTTTCGTAAATTTGATCTTGGCCATCGGTCGCCCTCCGCAGGCTTACTTCTTCGCCTCGGGCCAGTACTGTTCCACGAGGTCGGTCTTGATGCCGACTTCGTTCCGGTCGAAGCAGTCGGCCAGAATCTTCCAACCCAGGTCGAGCGCATCCTCAAGAGAGATGTTGACGGAAAGATCCATCATATTTTTCTCGAAGAGCTTGCCGTATTTCAGGAGTTTCTTGTCCCAGGCGGACATCTGGAAACCCATCGACTGTTTTTCCAGCGTGCTGCGGTAATCCGAATAGAGGCGGATCATCGAGTCCATAATCGCGCGATGGTCCGGACGGGTTTTCCCGTTGACCTGCTGCTTCAGTCGCGACAGCGAACCAAACGGCTCGATACGACCGTGACGCAGATAGAACTGTCCCTCGGTGATGTATCCGGTGTTGTCCGGCACCGGGTGGGTGACGTCATCGCCCGGCATCGTCGTGACCGCCAGAATCGTGATCGAACCGGCCGAATCGAAGTCGACCGCCTTTTCGTAACGGCTCGCGAGCTGGCTGTAAAGGTCGCCGGGATATCCGCGCGTCGCCGGGATCTGTTCCATCGTGATTGCGATTTCCTTGAGCGCGTCCGCGAAGTTCGTCATATCGGTCAGCAGTGCGAGAACCCGCTTGCCCTCGAGCGCAAACTGTTCCGCCACGGCCAGCGACATATCCGGAACCATCAGACATTCCACAGTCGGATCGGCCGCGGTGTGGATGAACATCACCGTGCGCGACAGAGCGCCCTGTTCGTCCAGCGTGTTCTTGAACTTCAGATAATCGTCATATTTGAGTCCCATTCCGCCCAGGACGATCACGTCGACTTCCGCCTGCAGCGCAATGCGCGCGAGCAGTTCGTTGTAAGGTTCGCCCGCGATCGAGAAGATCGGCAGCTTCTGCGACTCGACCAGCGTGTTGAAGACGTCGATCATCGGAATGTTTGTGCGGATCATGTTGCGCGGAATAATACGTTTGGACGGATTCACCGACGGTCCGCCGATGTCGACCATATCCGAAGTCACCTCCGGACGGCCGTCACGCGGCGTGCCGCGCCCCGTGAACACGCGCCCGAGCAGCGCTTCCGAACTCGAAACCTGCATTTCGCGTCCGAGGAAGCGCACCTGATCTCCCGTGCTGATTCCGCGGCTGCCCGCGAACACCTGCAACGACACCTTGCCGTCCGCCAGCCGGATCACCTGCGCGAGCGAAACACCACGCGCGCTCGTCACCTCGGCCAGTTCGTTGTAGCTGACATCGTCGGCCTCAACCGTAATCACGTTGCCGGCGATATGAATGATTTTGTGATAGACTTTACGCATTTACCGTGCTCCGTTCCGCGATTTTTGCTTCGATGGCAGCCTCCTGGCTCTTGAATTCTGCGCTGTCCATGGCCAGATAGTTGAGGTCCATGAACATCTGACGCAGATTCAGGAAGTAGCTGCGGGCGGTATCCTTGTCCGGCAGAGTGAAGCTGCCGGTGAGAACCTTGTAGATCCGGTCGAACATATAACGCTGACGCTCCGCGCTGGTCGCGCCGTCGATATTGTCGAACGTATTCTGCTGCAAATAGACATAATCGAGAAATTCGCTCTTCAAATAGATGATGAAGTCCGCGAGGCTCGTTCCCTCTTCACCGATGACTTTCATCATCTGATTGACTTCAGCGCCCTGGCGCAGAATGCCGCGTGCGAATTCGACCTCTTTCGCATCGACCACGCTCTTGTATTTGCCCCAGCTGTCGAGCGGATGGATCGCCGGATAGCGCCGCGCGTCGGACCGCTCGCGCGAAAGGCCGAGAAATGCGCCGACCACTTTCAGCGTCGCCTGCGTAACCGGCTCCTCAAAGTTGCCGCCCGCCGGAGAGACCGCGCCGCCGATCGTGACGGAACCGATTTCACCCGTGCGAAGCTTCACGAGACCCGCGCGTTCGTAAAATCCCGCGATCAGCGATTCGAGATAGGCCGGGAACGCCTCCTCGCCCGGGATCTCCTCAAGTCGGCCCGACATCTCGCGCAGTGCCTGCGCCCAGCGTGAGGTGGAGTCGGCCAGAAGCAGCGTATTGAGTCCCATCTGGCGGTAGTACTCAGCGAGTGTCACTGCCGTGTAGACCGACGCCTCACGCGCGGCCACCGGCATCGAGCTCGTGTTGCAGATGATGATCGAACGGTTGATGAGCGGCTGACCCGTGCGCGGGTCTTCGAGTTCCGGGAACTCACGCAAAATCTCCACCACTTCGCCCGCGCGCTCGCCACAGGCCGCGATGATGACCACGTCCGCTTCCGCATAACGGCTGATCGCGTGCTGAAGCACGGTTTTCCCCGCGCCGAACGGTCCCGGCGTACAGAACGTTCCGCCGACTGCGACCGGGAAGAAAGTGTCGATCGTACGCTGCTGGGTCACGAGCGTCTTTTCCGGCAGAAGTTTTTCGGCGTAATCGGAGATCGGAATCTTGACCGGCCACTGCTGCGTCATTGTGATATTGCGCTTTTCGCCCTGATCGCTCACCGCGACGGCCATGACCTCGTCAACCGTGTACTCTCCGGCGGGAGCGACCGATTCGAGCGTCCACTCCCCTTTCCATGCGAACGGCACCATGATGTAATGCTTGACCACGCCCTCCGGAACAGATCCGATCCGGTCGCCGGGACGGACTTTGTCGCCCGCCTTTGCGATCGGAGTGAACGCCCATTTCTTTTCGCGATCGAGAGCGCGCAGATAGACGCCGCGCTGCAGAAAGAATCCCGACTTTTCCGCGAGCAGCGGCAGCGGATTCTGCAGTCCGTCATAGACCTGGGTCAGGAGGCCGGGACCGAGTTCCACCGAGAGCAGCTCCCCGGTGAATTCCACTTCATCGCCCACTTTCAGCCCGTTCGTGCTCTCGAAAACCTGCAGGTCCGCCCGGTTGCCGCGGACGCGGATGACTTCGCTTTTGAGCTTGACATCGCTGTCGCCGACTCGGGCGAACGCAACTTCGTTCTGCATGACGCGGTCGCTGAATTCAATCGTGATCATGTTGCCGTTGACCGCGACCACTTTTTCAGTATTCTTCTTTCCCTCTGCCATTATTGAAACTCCTGACTCAAGTGGATGTTATATGCTTTTTTCCGCCGGACCGGTGATGCGATCGACCGCCGCATTGAAGTTTTCCCGCCCGGTTTCGGTGCTGCGGTTGCGGTATTTGTTCAAAATTTGGAGCCTCAGTCGGTAGACGCAGAGTCCGTCGAAATCGAAATCATGCCCTGCCTCAAGGTCGTCAAGCATCCGCCAGCGAATGCGGTCGATCAGTTTCTCCCGTTCGAGCGGATCTGATGCCGCGGCCGCGGTTGCAAGTGCCGAGTCGACCTCGCCGAAATAGAGTTCCGGATCCGGAAGTTTCACGGCGCGATCCTCGTCTCTTCCCGCGCGCCGTTCGGCGATGCGGGTACGCAGATACTGTTCAAATCTCGTGTAATCGGCATAAACGCGGGGGAGTCCCGCGGCGGAACCGGGTTCACGGCTCACGGCGAGCGTGCCGGTCTTCAGTTTTGCAAGAGATTCCGGCGACATCTGCCCGGAAGCAAGCTCGTCGAAATCCGCGACGCTCATGCCCGGATTCTGGCCGAAGCTCAGGCTCGGCAGTGAAGCTGAGAAATAATAATACATGTTCCGCCGTTCCGTTTCGCCTGAATTTTCATTACTTTTCCGCGAGGATTCCCGCCAGCCGCGGGCCGATGTAGGCGGCGACCAGTTCCGTGACCGCTTCGCTCGTGAAGTCGAAGTAGACTTCGCCGTTCTTGAAATTCACTTCGAGTCCACCCTTGATTCCGGAGTCGCCGAACACTTTCGGTTCGGTGCGGAAGCTCGCGCTGAGTGAACCTTTCAGTGCCGTTTCAAGCGCCGGAACGTCTTTCACCGCGGTGAGAATCGTCAACTGGCTGTTCGGATCGGCCGCGAATTTCGCGGCGAGTTCTTTCACGAGCGCCGCCATGAAAGCCGGGGTCAGCGCCTGTTCCGCCGCCGCGGAGACGGCGCGGGTCATGCGGCGCTCGAGTTCCTGCTGCAGTTCAAGGATGATGTCGCGTGCAGCCTGGCGGACCGCCGCTTCCGCCCTTTTTTCGAGGGATTCGGCCTGTTCGGCGGCCTCTTTTCTGGTCGCTTCGGCCTCGGTTCTGGCTTTCTCCCGGATTGCTTTCGCCTCTTTTTCCGCGTCGGCGATGATTCCCGCCGCGGTAGCCTCCGCCTCTTTCACGCCTTTCTCCTGGATCTTATCGAGCAGGCTCTGGAATTTTTCCGCCATTTTATCCCCCTGTGCCGTCAGGCTTTGTTTTTTTTGTTTGTAAATATTCGCTTGGTAATGTAGTTCTGAAAATCGTTTTTTTCAAATCACTCCGCCTGAAATCGGAAAGATTTACCGTTTTTTTCCGTTGCTGTGCCGATGTTCCGGCATTTTCCGGCTTGTATTCGGGTTTGTCTGCCGGTATATTAAACCGCAAGCCGGCGGGCAATGCGTGCTTTCCGGCGGGAGATCCATTCCCTGCTTCGGAGAATCTACTGTGAATCTGCTGCTGCTCGAACCTGCCGATTTCGTTTCGGAATCAACCGCCCGGATCTCCGGCCGCCGTCATCGCCAGCTTCTCGACGTGATCCGCGCCACCCCCGGAAAAGAGTGCCGGGCCGGCCTCCTCAACGGCAAAACAGGAACGGCGAAAATATCCGTCATTACTCCGGAAATGACGGAATTATCCGTCACTTTGAGCGGAG
>ERZ856578.8069-NODE-8069-length-10551-cov-3.509166_pt1 | contig 10551 bp, 9 predicted proteins | sample MGYA00514384_ERZ856578 | MGnify/ENA primary metagenome ERZ856578 (study PRJEB29103, sample SAMN06111958) | human gut metagenome | biome: human gut; feature: ankylosing spondylitis patient; material: healthy_person | host: Homo sapiens | place: China:Hangzhou...
AATTATTTGGAGAATTGAAACAGTTCTTGCAGGAGACAGGAATCTGGACAGTAGAAAATAAGGCATATTATTACGGAATCCTGTGGGATCGACTGTATCTGACCGCAAAGCGGTGTGGAGAACTGGATTCGCAGATGTTTAAAGATTTAGTCTGGAAGGAAGCCTGGAATGGCTGCCGGGAGAATGGTGTCTGTACCTGGAAACGCAGACTGAAAAAACTGCAGGTTGAAAAATGGAGAAAACAGTATGAGAGAACCTAAGTTTTCGATAATTGTGCCAGTCTATAAAGTGGAAGACTATCTGCAGGCATGTGTAGATTCCCTGCTGGCACAGGGAGAATATGAAGATCAGATGGAGATTCTACTGATTGATGATGGAAGCCCGGACAGAAGCGGTGAGTTGTGTGATCGGCTGATAGAGAAACATGAGCAGATTAAAGCATTTCACAAGCCAAATGGAGGACTTTCTTCAGCGCGCAATTATGGATTGGATAGAGCGACTGGTGAATATGTACTGTTTGTAGATTCAGATGATGTGATTGAGTCGGACACATTGAAGAAGATTGCAGAAGCATTAGTGAAATTTGGCGAGGTGGATGCGGTATTCTTTGATGGAGTAGAAGATGATGACGTTCATCAGGATCCTATGAGGAGAGTGCCGCTTGAGCAGGTGCAGTGTGCAGATAATGGGAAACAATACTTGCTGGAGCATTTTAGAGACAGGAATCTGAATGTGGAAGCATGTCTGTACGCTTATCGTAGAGATTTCCTGAATGAGCATGATCTGAGATTTCGGGAAGGAATTCTTCAAGAAGATGTGGAATTCACACCAAGAATTATGATGCAGTGTGGAAAAGTAGTGGAACTGCCGGATCGATTGTATCATTATCTGGTCAGAGAGAATTCCATCAGCACGCAGAAAAATAAAGAAAAGAATATCAGGGATCTGTTTCAGACGTTGCGGGAGCAGGATCAAATGGCGGAGCAGCAGGAGCCGGAACTGAAAAAGTGGATGAAGAATGCGATTCTTGACAGTTATCTGAATATGGTGCAGACCGCGAGAATGTATCAGAAGCAGTACCGGAAGCTATTGGACAAGCGTTTCTTACTTGGAAAAGCGGCGACCAACTGGAATCGCTTCCGGGTACTGGTGTGTCTCATCAATGTGAGACTATATTGTTTTATGAATGATTGTTATAAAAAGCTTTAACAAAGCCTAATGACGGATCAGTTTTAAGATCTTTCCTTTGAGGATCTGAATATGGCAGTTCTGTCGGGAAGCAGGATCCTGTCTGGCAGGAATGCTGATCCATTCTTCTGCAAAGCAGTCATCTTTCTGAAAATCCAGTCCTACCGGATAGACAGAGGGACGCAGGATCGTCTGATCCTGATTGGCATTCAGCACAGCTGACATAATGGAGAAGGAACTGTTACAGATGATCTGCCAGTGGCATCTGGACATCATGCACAAGTCGTGAACCAGTGATCCGCGGCAGACTTCGCAGTCATATTTTTGCAGAAAATCGTTGACCACACCGCCTTTTTCATCCTTATAGTCGTAAAAGAGCAGGAAGACAGGATTCTTGCAACGCTTCAGAACTTCATCAGCTGCATGGAACCAGTAGTCATCGGCCAGACGGAAGCCCTGTTGGGTGTAATCGCGGCCAACGCGGAAGTGGGTGGCAACCAGTGGACGACCTGGATATTTTGTCTGAAGCTCAGCCAGTTCTTTTTGCACAGCCAGTTCCATATCTTCAGGAAAAGAAAACCATTTCTGTACCTGAGATCGGTTTTCCCAGAAATACTGGCAGGAGATAAAATGCCCTTTCATTAAGGTGTTTTCTGGAACGGTAAGAGCAGATGGCTGATAATTAGCAGTGCGTTCCCTCAGAGGCGGTTCCTCCCAGGTATGAGTGATCGCTGTTGGGAGTTCCGTTAAGAACTCTGCTTTCGTATTCGGAAAGATGGTATGGATCTCATTGCCATATTGTTTATCGGTATCATTGATCAGATTATTTTCTGCCCGGACAAAGCCGAAGAATTCTCCGCGGTTCTGAGCAATGGTTTTGACAGATGCATAGGCGAACATCTGATTGCCAAGCTGATCAGATATAGTGACTGTTAACATAAGTAAAACTCCTTTTGGGTATCATGAGATTATATTAAAGCAAAAAAGAGTGAAAGAAAAGGGAAAATTTGCTTTTTTCTATAGATAGGGTTATAATTGCGGACAGAATTGTGCAGGTGGAGTGATATGGGAAAATTAGAGAGACTATGTGAGATCCGTTTTTGGATCGATTATTATATGCAGGATATGTGGATGCGGAAGAAACTGAAGAAGATGAACGATCCGAATGCGGATTTTACGCAGGAAGAAGCGCATCAGCAAAAGCGAATGTTAAAATATGCGAAGAAGGCATATCCTGAGTTTTTGAAACATTACCATATGACTGGAGATGAACCGCTGTCTGAATATCCGCTCATATCCAAATCGTATATCCGCGAACATCCAGAGATGTTTACATCACGGTATATTGATCGGGTGGAGTCTCATCATGCCACGACCGGCGGCAGTACGGGGACACCGTTTGGATTTGAGATTTCTGCCAATCACGATCCGGTACATCAGGAGTTCCTGTGGGATATTATGGGGTATCAGAAGGGTGACAAGATCATCTGTGTGAATGGTGCCAGCATTCCGAAGGAAAAGACGGAGAAAAATACTTACTATTATGATTTGTCACCGACGCAGCTTCCCTGCGGCGGCTATGCGTTGTCATGTCTGTATCTGACGGAGAAGACAGCAGCATATTATTTTGAATTTATTGAGAAGATACGGCCTGCATTTTTGCGTGGCTATACATCGGCAATCTACCGATTGGCGCAGTATGCAGATCAACATCAGATTCACTTTGATTTTCCGGTAAAGGGTGTTCAGCTCACATCGGAAAGTACATTTGAATATCAGATTGACTATATTGAAAAGGTATTTCAGACAAAGGTCTATATGCAGTATGGGCATACAGAGGCTGCAATCTTTGGCTATACGTATGATGAGACTCATAAGTATCGTTGTTCACCACTCTATGGACATGTGGAAATATTGGATGAAAATGGTCAGCATGTAAAAGAAGGAGAGACCGGCGAAGTGGTTGTGACTTCTTATTCCAATTTTTCCATGTTGTTTGCCAGATATCGGACCGGAGACCTGGCAGAATATGGCGGAACCAGAGGTGGAATTGTCACACTTAATAAAGTGTGGGGACGAACACAGGACGTAGTTTATACAAAGGCAGGAGATCCGGTGTATCTGACGGCGCTGATTTTTGGTCTTCATTATCATGCATTTTCTAATATTACGAAATGGAAACTGGTCCAGAAAGAATATGGAAAAGTGACATTCCAGATTGTAAAAGGGGAACATTACAGTGAAGTGGATGAGCAGGAATTAAGAGACAGCTTTCTTGAAAATGCAGGCATTGAAGCTGCATTTGAATATGTGGATGATATAGAGCTGACCAGAAGAGGAAAATCAGTCTTTCTGGATCAGCAGTTGAATTGACAGGAGTTATATATGCAGGGAAAGATTACCATTGTTGTTGTGGGATATAACCGGGCAGATGCCATGGAACGTGTGCTTCATTCGCTGAGCCGGGCGCAGTATGATTATACGGATATTCGTCTGGTGGTCAGCATTGACCACAGCGGAAATGAAGAGGTTGTGCATACGGCAGAGGCATTTGAATGGAAATATGGAGAAAAAGAGGTCATTTACCGGCCGGAACGGCTGGGATTGCGCAAGCACATCATTTCCTGCGGAGATATGACAGAGAAGTATGATACAGTTATGATACTGGAAGATGATATCTATGTGTCTCCGGACTTTTATAACTATGCCATGCAGACGCTGGAAAAATATGGAGACCATCCGCAGATTGCAGGTATTGCGTTAAATACCAAAAGAGAATTGCTGGAGAGTGTGTATCCATTCTTTCCGTTGCGGACAGGTTATGATATTTATTTTCAGCAGTTTGCAACGTCCTGGGGACAGGTATGGAATCGGCGTATGTGGACAGGGTTCAAAAAATGGTATGAAGAGCATCAGACATTGCCGTTTCACAGAGATGTGCTGCCGCAGATCCAGAATTACCCGGATACTTCCTGGGCAAAATTCTATCAGACCTATATTGTGGCTCAGGGAAAATATTTTGTATACAGCTATGATTCACTGACCACCAATTTTGGAGATGCGGGGCAGCATTTTGCAGACAGTGCATCATCTGTACAGTCCGTGCTGTTCTATGGAAAGAAGCAGTATCGGATGCCGGAGTTTGAAGAGGGCATTAAATATGATATTTATGGAGAGCCTGTAGGACTTGGAGCGTGCCTGGGAGTGCCGGAGGAAGAACTGACCTGCGATCTGTGGGGAAGAAAGCCGAAGCAAGCTTATCGTCGGTATGTACTGAGCAGCGGTAGATTAGGGTATGAGATACTGAAGTCTTTTGGGCTGCAGATGAAACCGGCGGAACTGAATATCTACGAGAATGTTCCGGGGCAGGGCATTTTCCTGTATGATACACAGAAGACGACGGGAAAAGTGGAAGACGAGAAAGAGACAAGGATCCGTCTGCTGGAGTATGGATATGGTGTCCTGAATGGAAGTGATCTGCTGAATTGGAGCCTGGATCGGATCACGAAGAAACTGAAACATAAAATGCGGAGAAGAAGATGAAACGATATATTTTTTTGACGGCTAATATTCATCCCATAGGTGGAATGCAGAATTATGTGGCTGGAAAAGCTGTTTATTTGGAAAAAAATGGATGGAAAGTGACGGTGTTCTTCTGGGGGGACAATAAGGGAACCTGTGCCATGACATCTATGAATAAATACTTATCAGGTGGAATGACAGAACTTGGAATGCCGCCGGGAGAATGGCCAAGAAGAATCAGAGAACAGGTTCTTAACAGAATGGTCAGACTGATTGGAGCGATGGATCCGGCGGATGAGATCATTGTGGAGTCTCAGGATGATGTGCTGGCTTTATGGGGAGAGTTACTTGCAGCCAGACTACAGGCAAAGCATATGTGCTTTATCTGTAATGAGACCTTCCGCGGACCGAAGAAACATTATGATCAGTATCTGGATTTTTTCAACTTTAAGCACAAACGCAGAGAACTCACCTGTATTCACAAGGAATCTATGGGAAAATTGTTTGCCGGATATAAAGGAGTAGAGGACAAAGAAGCATATTATTTTGAGGCTGCAAATGAAGGACCGGTACAGAATGTTGATAATGAAAAGATAGATGCTATAGAGAAAGCAGATTGGAATATTTGCTGCATTGGACGCTCCGATAAGACCTGCGTGGATCCAATTATGGATGGTATTGCAGGATTTGCTCTGAGTTATCCTCAAAAAAAGATTCAATTGCTGATTGTCGGAAATGTGGATGATCGGATGGAGTGGCTGCATCAGAAGCTGGATAAGGCGTCCAATCTGGTGCTTACGTGTCTGGGAGATCTTGTTCCAATTCCCAGAACATTATTTTCAAAGATAGATGTGGTAATTGGAAGTTCTGGATGTGCAGAATGTTCGGTTGTGGAGGGTGTACCTACTATCGTATCAGATGCAGAAAATTCTCTGGCGAATGGAATTTTAGGATATACTGTATTTAGTGCTATTTTTAAAAATAGTCAAACCGTTCAGCTAACTTATGAACTGGCCTTGAAGCAAGTATTAATAGATAAAATACAGGATTCGCTGCCATTTCAGTGGGAGGCGAATAAACCTGCTTCTTATTATTATGATCAGCATATGCAATTTACAGCAGAGTCTGAGCAGAGCAGGCAATACGATACAGATGTCTGCAGACAGGCACATGTGGATATGGGAAAACTTATAAAATATTATGTAAGAAAATACCTGCCACATATGATGAGCTATTATGATTCTGCAAAGAAAAAGAAAGGTGGAAAAAAGGAAGTATGAAAAAACCGATATTAGTTACCAGATCCTCATTGCCGCCAATGGAAGAGTATATTGATGAAATCAGAGACATCTGGGAAAGTCACTGGTTGACCAATATGGGAGAAAAGCATCAGGCACTTCAGGAAGGATTAAAAAAATATCTGGGCGTGGAGTGCATTGATCTGTTTACTAACGGACATATGGCACTGGAATTATCTCTGCAGGCATTGAATCTGCAGGGAGAAGTGATCACCACACCTTTCACTTTTGCATCAACAACTCATGCTATCGTGAGAAATGGATTGACACCGGTATTCTGTGATATCCGGCCGGATGATTTTACGATAGATGCAGATAAGATCGAAAGCCTGATCACAGACAGAACCTGTGCAATCATGCCGGTTCATGTATATGGAAATGTATGCGATGTGGAGAAGATCCAGAAGATTGCGGATAAATATGGTTTGAAAGTAATCTATGATGCGGCGCATACATTCGGAGTGAAATATAAAGGTCGGGGAACAGGAACATTTGGAGATGTCTCCTGCTTCAGCTTTCATGCAACAAAAGTATTTCACACGATCGAGGGTGGAGCTGCTTGTTTCAAAGATGAAGAACTGGGCAGAACTTTGTACCGCCTGAAAAATTTTGGCATCAAAAATGAAGAGGTTGTGGATGGAGTGGGCGCCAATGCCAAGATGAATGAATTTCAGGCAGCTATGGGTCTGTGCAATCTTCGTCATATTGATGCAGAGATTCAGAAGCGTAAAGCAGTTGTGGAACGTTATCGGGAACGCCTGAACGGTGTGGAGGGAATCCAGCTGAATCCGGTACAGGAGCATGTAATGTCGAATTATGCGTATTTTCCGGTAATTTTCCATGAGAAGCAGTTTGGATTTACCAGAAATGAGGTACATGACAGACTGGCACAGGAGAATATTTTCTCAAGAAAGTATTTTTATCCATTGACGAATACATATGATTGCTTCCACGGAGCTTATGATGTGAGTGAGACACCGGTGGCACTGGAGATTTCCAGAAGAGTGCTGACTTTGCCATTGTATGCAGATCTGCCTTTGGAGGAAGTGGATCATATCTGTGATATTATCCTTGGAATGAGGAATTGAGAGTACATGCGTATTTTATATTTAAATACAACCTATTCTGGAGGCGGCGCAGAAAAAGTCACCAGACAGATTTACGATGGAATGAAAAAACGAGGGCATGACGTATATGAAATCGTCTGCTATAACCGGCACGGAACTGTAGAGGATGAACATGTGCATGTGTTATATAATGGCACAGTTGGAAAAGTCCTGATGCGGCTTCAGACTGCGAACAGAGCAAACGAGGATCTGACAATTTCTTATGCGATCAATTATATCGAGCAGTTTGTGAAGAAGCATAAGATTGATCTGATCCATCTGAATAATCCTCATGATAGTTTTCTGGGAATCAGAGATATTGGAAAACTGACAGAATGGTGTCCTGTAGTGTGGACACTGCATGATTTTTGGGCATTTACCGGTCATTGTGCATTCCCATTTGGCTGTGATGACCGCTGGAAGACGGGCTGTACTGCATGTGAACATCTGGAAAACTATCCGAGACTTCGCAGAGATGTGTGTAAAAAACTGTTTGAATATAAACAGCAGTATTTATGCGGAAAAGGGATTCATTTTACAGTTCCGTCTGAGTGGATGAAGGATCAGGTGAAGAAATCTTACCTGAAGAATGAAAAATGTACGGTTATTTATAATAGTCTGAATATTGATCAGTGGAAACCATTGGACAAACAGATAACCAGAGAGAAGTATGACTGCGTCACAGAAAAGTTTGTATTAGCTTTTGTAGCTGCAGATATGAAGATTCCACAAAAAGGGATGAACTATCTGAAAGAAGTGCTGGAACAGCTGGATCCGGAAAAATATATGTTGTTGATCGCTGGTAAATGTTCGGATGAATTGAATGAAGTCAGCAAAAAATTCGAGATCAGGAATTTTGGATATATCAAAGAGCAGGAAAAGATGAATGAATTCTTTTCTATGGCAGATGTGTTGCTGAATCCTTCCGTATATGAGACTTTTGGCTTGGTAAATATTGAAGCAATGGCATCAGGCACTCCAGTTGTGGCATTTGATATCTGTGTGATGCCGGAGGTTATTGGCGTAGAAGGCGGCTGGATCGTGAAAGAGCTGTCTGCGGATGCGTTGTGCAGCTGTCTGGAGAATCTGGAGAAAGACCGGACGGAAGTAGAGGAAAAGGCCGAGACCTGTGTGGAATGTGTCAGAGAATATTATGACGAAGAAGAGATGCTGGATGCATTTGATCGATTATATGAAACTATAAAAAAGGAAAGACAGAATGGAAGATAGAGTAAAAGTAAAGACTGTGTCCAATTTTATATGGAGATTTGCAGAACGTACAGCAGCACAGCTGGTGTCTTTTGCGGTATCGATTATTCTTGCCCGGATTCTTGCACCGGAAGCATATGGAACGGTTGCACTGGTGACCGTATTTACGACCATTTTACAGGTGTTCGTAGACAGCGGTCTGGGAACAGCATTGATTCAGAAAAAAGATGCAGATGATCTGGATTTTTCATCTGTATTTTATTTTAATTTCACCGTATGTCTGATTCTGTATGCAGGAATGTTTATGGCTGCACCATGGATTGCAGATTTTTATGGCAGACCGGAGCTTGTTCCGCTGGTTCGTGTGCTGAGTCTGACGTTGGTGATCTCTGGTGTCAAAAATATTCAGCAGGCCTACGTATCAAAGCATCTGTTGTTCAAACGGTTTTTCTTTGCAACGCTTGGTGGAACGATATTTTCTGCTGTATGTGGTATTTTTCTTGCATATAGAGGAGCAGGCGTGTGGGCACTTGTAGTGCAGCAGTTGATGAACGCAACGATTGATACGACAATTCTGTGGATTACGGTCAAGTGGAGACCGAAGCTTATGTTTTCCTGGAATCGTCTGAAAGGTCTGCTTTCTTATGGATGGAAACTGGTCGTGTCTTCTTTTTTGAGTACGGTATATAGTAATCTGCAGAGCCTCATTATAGGAAAAGTATATACGGCGACGGATCTTGCCTACTACAATAAGGGAAATCAGTTGCCAACTCTTGTAATTGTAAATATTAATACATCCATTGATAGTGTGTTGCTTCCTGTTATGTCAAGCGTACAGGATCAGGAAGGCAGGATCAAGACCATGACTCGCCAGTCCATCCGGATCAGCAGCTATATTATCTGGCCAATGATGATTGGACTGGCTGCCTGCTCGAAACCATTAATCGCCTTTCTGCTTACAGATAAATGGCTTCCTTGCGTTCCATATCTGAGAGTATTTTGTATGATTTATGCATTCCATCCAATTCATACAGCAAACCTGAATGCGATCAAGGCCATGGGAAGAAGCGATATTTTTCTGAAGCTGGAGATCGTCAAAAAAATCATTGATCTTACGACGATTTTGATTACCGTCCAGTATGGACCGTTGGCTATGGCATTTGGTGTCATGCTGACAACACCGTTGGGAGCATTTGTCAATGCGTTTCCCAATAAAAAGCTGTTAAGATATTCCTTTAAAGAACAGATGCTGGATCTGCTTCCTTGCATTTTGCTTGCTTTCTTCATGGGGGCAGTTATCTGGCCGATACAGTATCTGGTGTTTCCGAACATTGCAATTGTAGCAATTCAGGTAGTGACAGGTGTTCTGGTTTATGTGCTTGGATCAGTGCTTTTCCGCATGGAAGCTTTTACAACAGTTTTTGGTATTGTAAAGTCTTTTTTGAAGAAATCATAAAAAATATAAATATATTTGCGGATAAGCGCTAAAAGTGATAAACTAATACAAAATATGGGCTATTATGCGCTTTGCCCGATTTTGGGAGCTAATATGTTAAAATACAAGAATAAAAAACTGATATTCCGGATCATACTGCTGGTGTTGATGGATATGCTGATCATCACCGCAGCAGGTCCATTGGCTATCTACGTGCGGTACAATTTGTTCTTTGAGCCGCAGGCCATTGAGTTTATTGAGAATATCTTCCAGTATCTGCCGGTGAATCTGATCCTTACAGTGATCGTGTTTGCCGCTTTTCGGTTGTATCAGGGGATCTGGAAATATGCCAGTGCATCGGATCTGGTAAATATTATTCTGGCATGTCTGGTGTCTGCAGTGACCCAGACGGTCGGTATGACTTTGATGGGGCTTCGCTTTCCGAGAAGTTATCCTTTTATGTACTTTGCTGTGCTGACAGCAGGAATCTCTATATTTCGATTTACTTATCGGATCATCGCTTACTTCCGTCAGAAGCAGCAGGGGCTGATCAAGGAAGGCAAGACCAATACCATGATTGTGGGTGCCGGTGAGGCTGGTAATACATTGCTGAAGGAGCTGCAGAACAGCAAGTTCGTAGAGCAGAATGTGTGTTGCCTGGTGGATGACGATCCGGGTAAGATTGGAAAGTATCTGCGCGGTAACAGGAAATGGAGCGATTTATCAGGTGCAGATGGAAGCAGGCATTCAGGAGGCAGATCTTATGATCGCTACCACGAACTCAGATGAGTTA
>ERZ856578.8087-NODE-8087-length-10522-cov-4.402968_pt1 | contig 10522 bp, 10 predicted proteins | sample MGYA00514384_ERZ856578 | MGnify/ENA primary metagenome ERZ856578 (study PRJEB29103, sample SAMN06111958) | human gut metagenome | biome: human gut; feature: ankylosing spondylitis patient; material: healthy_person | host: Homo sapiens | place: China:Hangzhou...
GTACCGGAGCCTCAGGACCCGCTGCGCCCGGTGTTCCAGCGGGATCGCGTCCGTGTGCTGCACTGCAAGGCCTTCCGGCGTCTCAAGCAGAAAAAAAACATATTTCAGCAATGTCCACAGATTTTGAGATTGATGATGAGACAGGTGAGCCGAAAGTCAAAGTGGATTCAAAGGCAACAATCGGCGGAATGATTATGGCAAAATCGGTGAAACCTACAAAAACAGGGCAGCTTATGGCATATCTTACAATAGAGGATTTGGTGGGAACTGTTGAAGTAATTGTATTTCCGAGGACATTTTCGACATATAGGAATATAATAGAAGGAACTGATAAATTATTCATAACAGGCAGAGTTAATGCTAATGCAGATGAAAATGCGAAGCTTATATGCGAAAGCGTAGTCCCTTTTGAAGATGTTCCGCGAAAATTATGGATAAGATTTGCAAGCGAGGAAGAATATCTTAAAAAAGCGGCGGATTTAGCGGAAGAATTAAAATATTCAGACGGAAAAGATTCGATTATAATTTACTGCACAAAAGAAAATAAGAGGATTGCACTTCCACAGAGCAGAAATATCAGGATTACACCTGATATTCTGGCATCACTCAGGGCACAGTACGGTATTAAAAATGTTGAAACAACATAGTTGAAATACGGACGCGATTGCGGTAATATTATTTTAAGATATTCATAGGAAGAGCAGAAAGGAAGGAGTAGTTATGGCAAAGGAAATAAAAACAATTGGTGTTTTAACAAGCGGTGGTGATGCACCGGGAATGAATGCAGCGATAAGAGCTGTTGTCAGAACTGCACTGAACAAAGGGCTTAAAGTTAAAGGCATACAAAAAGGATATAATGGTCTTATTAATGATGAAGTTATAGACATGGATAAGAAGAGCGTTTCTGACATTATCCAGAGAGGCGGAACTATTCTTTACACAGCAAGATGTCTTGAATTTATGACTGCAGATGGACAGAAAAAGGCAGCAGAAGTATGCAAAAAGCACGGCATTGATGGCATAGTTGTAATTGGCGGTGACGGCTCATTTCGAGGTGCACAGAAGCTTGCCGAGAATGGTGTCAACACAATTGGACTTCCGGGAACAATTGACCTGGATATAGCATGTACTGATTACACAATAGGATTTGATACAGCTGTAAATACTGCCATGGAAGCTATTGATAAAATTCGTGATACATCTACATCACATGAAAGATGCAGTATTATTGAAGTAATGGGTAGAAATGCAGGTTATATAGCACTCTGGTGTGGTATTGCTAATGGTGCAGAAGATATTCTTCTTCCGGAAAGATATGATAATGACGAGCAGGCTATTATTAATCATATTATTGAAGGACGTAAGAAAGGCAAGAAACATCATCTTATTATTAATGCTGAAGGTATAGGCCACTCAACAGGTATGGCAAGACGTATTGAGGCAGCAACAGGCATTGAGACAAGAGCTACTATACTTGGTTACATGCAAAGAGGTGGTTCTCCGACATGTAAGGACAGAATGTATGCATCTGTAATGGGCTCATATGCAGTTGATCTGCTTGTTGAAGGCAAGAGCAACCGTCTTGTTGCATACAAGAATGGCAAATTCGTTGATTTTGATATAGATGAAGCACTTGCAATGAAGAAAGATATTAATGAGTATGAATTTAATATAAGTGCACTGCTTTCAAAGTAAAATTGTGCAGATTTATCAAATAATAATGCATAATATGTGCAGCAGTGGTTTTAAGACTTTAATATAAAAAGTAAACAGGAAAAAATATATGATAACAAGTACAGGAAGTTCACAGGTTAAACGTGTAATCCAGCTTCAGAAGAAGTCAAAAATAAGAAAAGAAAACAGGCAGTTTGTTGTCGAGGGTGTCAAGATGGTGTGTGAAGCACCATTTGACCGTATTGAAAAAGTATATATGTCAGAAAGATTTGCAACTGACAATGAGGATTTTGTCAAGAAACTTGGAATGAGTGATGACAAAGTTGAGACAGTTGCAGATAACGTATTTGCACATATGTCTGATACACAGACTCCGCAAGGCGTTATGGCTGTTATTAATATGAAAGAATACAGTGTTGATGATATTATCAAAGCCGGTTCTGACAGAAAACCTCTTATAATAGCAATAGAAAATCTTCAGGATCCTGGCAATCTCGGAACTATAGTAAGAATGGCTGAGGGAGCCGGTGTCACTGGCATTGTGATAAGTTCTAATGCCGTTGATATATATAATCCAAAGACGATACGTTCAACTATGGGGTCAATATACAGAGTTCCGTTTGTTTATGCTGCTGATTTTATAGGTGCAATTGAACTGATGAAAAAGAACGGAATTAATGTTTATGCGGCTCATCTTGACGGAAGTTGTGAGTATACGGAGGCTGATTATACAAAGTCAAGTGCATTTCTTATTGGAAATGAAGGCAATGGACTTACTGATGCGGCTTCTAAGGCTGCAGATAATCTTATAAAAATTCATATGGAAGGTAAGGTTGAATCGTTAAATGCTGCAATAGCCTGTACAGTGCTTACATATGAAGCTATGCGTCAGAGACGGAGTTAATGACATTAATTTGTAAATATTTTAGAAATATAAAAAAATAATAAATTTTTAAGATAAGGGCTTCCAAAACACGTGGAAGCCCTTGTTTTATGCCATTTTTTAACAGATTTGACAAAGAAGCGTAACTTTGCTACAATACATCTGTAACAAAATGTAACAATTCCGTAACATTTTGTTTAGGCATAACAAATGCCGGAAAGGGAAAGCTTTATGAAACTTAGAAGTAGCAAAGCGGCAATTTGCACGGGGGCAGCCGTAGTTATGTTCCTTATGCCGGTTGTACCGGAAGTGGCAGTCGCAAAAACTACCTATGAGCAACCAGAAAGTACAGTACAATTCGATACAGAACTGAGACAGGCGTCTTACACTGTTAATGTGTCAGACATCGTTGCGACAGGTTATGTGGAGGAAAAAGAAACGGGGATGTATGCAGGTATGGCAATAGCCATAGCTGATCCTTATACTCAGGTGTATGCAATGGCCGATGAGAATTCAGAGGTTGTAGGTCAGATGGGACAAAACAGCATTGCATCTGCAGAAGAGATTGTCGGAGAATGGACAAAGATTGTATCCGGTAATCTTACAGGATTTGTTAAGACAAGTGAATTATGTTTTAATGAGGAAGCACAGGCACTTGGAAGCAGCTTAGGAGATGTGAGTGCTACAGTTGTGGCTGACAGTGCGGCATTGTATTTAACAGATGACAAGTCACAGGCAGCAGATTTTGCAGCTAACGGAACACAATTCAAGGCAGTCGGCAAAAAAGGAAGCATGATTGCGGTAGAGTACGGTGAGTCAAAGGCATATGTGTATGCTGACCAGGTAAGCATAGAATATGCAGCAGGAACCGGATATACCAACGAAGAGATAGAGAATATAAAGGCTGAGGAAGAGGAGCAGAGACGTCAGGCAGAAGAGGCTGAACGTGAAGCTGCAAGAAAAGCCGAAGAAGAAAGAACTGCCAGAATTGAAGCAGCTATGACAGATGTAGGTGTTTCATATAATCCGACAATGGAAGCAAGTGCAGAAGAAGTATGGCTTCTTGCATGTGTCATTGACTGGGAATCAGGCTGGGAACCATATGAAGGCAAACTTGCTGTAGCCAATGTTGTATTAAACAGAGTAAGAAACTCAAGATATGACAATACAATCACAGGTGTTATTTATGCAAGAAGCCAGTTTTCAGGTGTATCTGACGGATATGGCAATGCAAGTTCAACATTTCAGGCAAGACTCGATGCAGGTCCAAGAACACAGGAGTGTCTGGAAGCAGCAATGGAAGCATTGTCAGGTGTGAACAATATAGGCTCATATACATCATTCAGATCAGTTTCAATTGCAAACTATGATGCATATTCAAGCTTTACAATAATAGGAGGTCATGTTTTTTATTAAGATAATTAACGGCATCTTAATAAATATGGCTGATGTAAGATAAAAATTGAATTATTATATATATTTAATCCGGGACAGACTGAGTATTTGCTAGGCTGTCCCGGATTTTCTTTCTATATTGCACACAGACATGATTTATGATACACTATACCACAAATATGTATATTTGGAATGGAGATAAAGATAGCTATGGATTTGACAGGACGCGATTTTTTAACTTTAAAAGACTATACACCGGATGAGATTGAATTTCTTATTAATCTGGCAGGAGAACTTAAAGAAAAGAAAAAGAAGGGTGTAGTTGAGCAGCCGTTAATCGGCAAGAATGTTGCACTTATATTTGAAAAGACAAGTACAAGAACACGTTGTTCATTTGAAGTGGCAGCACATGACCTTGGAATGGGCACTACATATCTTGACCCTAAAGGTTCCCAGATTGGCAAGAAAGAGAGTATTGCCGATACAGCAAGAGTTCTTGCAGGAATGTATGATGGAATAGAATATCGTGGATTCGGTCAGGAAATTGTTGAGGAGCTTGCAAAACATTCAAAAGTACCTGTCTGGAATGGTCTTACTAATGAATATCATCCTACACAGATGCTTGCAGATATGCTTACAATTCGTGAGAAACTTGGACATTTAAAAGGTGTTAAGTTTGTATACATGGGTGATGCACGTTACAATATGGGTAATTCACTTATGATAGTATGTGCAAAGCTTGGTCTTCATTTCACTGCATGCACAACAAAAGAATATTTTCCAAATGATGAGCTTGTTGCACAGTGTAAGGAATGGGCAAAGGCAAGTGGTGGTTCAGTTACATTATGTGAAGATGTGAAGGAAGCGACTAAAGATGCAGATGTAATATATACAGATGTATGGGTTTCAATGGGTGAACCTGACGAAGTATGGGAAGAAAGAATCAAAGCACTTTTACCATATCAGGTTAATCGTGCAGTTATGGAAAATGCATCAAAAAATGCCATTTTCATGCATTGTCTTCCTGCATTTCATGATTTAAAGACAACAATCGGTGCTCAGATTCATGATAAATTCGGACTTGATGAGATGGAAGTTACAGATGAAGTATTTGAATCATTACAGTCTGTGGTATTTGACGAAGCAGAGAACAGAATGCATACAATCAAAGCTGTTATGGCAGCTACGCTTGGTGCATACAAATAAAATATACTATAAAAAATAATGCGGAGGCAGAATTGATATGTATTATACAACCAGTGGTGCATACAGAAAATCAAAAATGATTATAGATTATGCCAATATAGCTCTGACAGTGTGTGTTGGCGTAATGTTTATCCTGATATTATTTTTCAGAAGCAGCAGCGGAATAATATTTCCATTGATATTTCTTGCAGGCTGTCTCGTTAATGCATTGACATCTGCCAAACGTTTTATGGAAAAAAATAAAGTGGCAGGTGTTATTCTGGCAATTACAGCGGTAGTATTATTGGTTTTGTCAGCAATGTGTTTTGCAGCAGTATTGAAATAGTAAGGTGGCTTCACATGAAAACAAAAATTTTAAAAATATTAAGAAATGCAGACGGTTTTGTTTCGGGACAGGCAATATGTGAAAGCCTCGGAGTATCAAGAACTGCTGTATGGAAAGTTATTAATCAGCTGAAAGAAGAAGGTTATGAATTTGATGCGGTGTCCAATAAAGGATACCGTATTGTAAACTATCCTGATATTTTGACGAAATCAGAAATAGAAAGCCAGCTGGATAAAAATGATATTATAAAAAAAATAGTGTTTTTTGATGAGACAGATTCAACTAACAACCGTGCAAAAAAGGCTGCGGAAGAAGGCGAAGAATCGGGAACTCTCTTTATAACTGAATGTCAGACAGGTGGACGTGGAAGAAGAGGAAGAAACTGGGTTTCTCCACCGGGAAGCGGAATCTGGATGACACTTCTTATACGCCCGGATATAAGACCGGATGAGGCATCAATGCTTACGATAGTTGCAGCTATGGCTGTTTCGTCTGCAATAACAAAGGTTACAAAATATGATGCCAAAGCAATTTTGTCTGATGAGAAGGACATTTCGTTTGCGGATAACAAGATAGAGCAATGCAAAATAAAATGGCCTAATGATATAGTTCTTGATAAAAAGAAAATATGCGGTATTTTAACGGAGATGAGTGCCGAACCCGAGCATGTCAATTATGTTGTTACAGGCATAGGCATAAATGTCAATACGACTGAATTTGCCGACGAGATAAAAGATATGGCATCGTCAATATTTGTACAGACAGGTGTAAGAATAAAAAGAAGCCATGTTGTTGCACAGTTTGCACATGATTTTACGGAATATTTTAATAGATTTATAAAGACACAGGATTTGAGCCTGCTCGTTGATGATTATAATAAAATGCTTATTAATGCAGGAAAGACTGTGCGTATCGAGGAGAGAGGAGATGCATATACTGCCGAGGCGTATGGAATAGACAATGAAGGCAGGCTTATTGTAAAGGTGGATGATACAGGTGAGGAAAAGAAAATAATAGCCGGTGAAGTATCGGTGAGAGGATTATATGGATATGTTTGATGAAGAAGTTGTATTATGTGCTTCAAGTGCATATGAAAAGAAATTTTATCTGAATGAAGAATTTTCGAGACTTCCTGAAGATATAAAAAATGAACTTAAAATAATGTGTGTTCTTTTTACAGAAGAAGTGGGAGGAATACTTGAACTTGTATTTGACGAGGAAGGTAATCTTTTATTCAGAACAGATGCAGATGAAAATGATTTGCTATATGATGATATTGCATGCGGAATGCTTATAAAGAAGATGCAGTACGAAAAAAGAGAGCTGCTTGAATCACTCGAAATGTTTTACAGAGTATTTTTCCTCGGCGAGGACGGACAATGAAAATAGGAAATGTCAATATAGAAAATAAAGTATTTCTTGCACCTATGGCGGGTGTTACAGATTTGCCGTTCAGGCTTTTATGCCGCGAGATGGGCTGTGGGCTTTTGTATACAGAAATGGTTAGTGCAAAAGCTATTTTGTACAATAATAAAAATACAGACGCACTTCTTCGTGTGACTGAAGCGGAAAATCCGATAGCAGTACAGCTTTTTGGTTCAGACCCGCAGATTATGGCAGATATGGCAAAAAGACTTGAAGAAAGACCATTTGATGTAATAGATGTCAATATGGGATGTCCGGTTCCAAAGGTTGTAAATAACGGAGAAGGTTCGGCACTTATGAAAAATCCTGTGCTTGTCGGCCAGATTGTTGAGGCTATGGCAAAGGCAGTAAAAAAGCCTGTTACAGTAAAGATTCGTGCGGGATTTAATGATAAGAGCCTTAATGCACCAGAGATTGCACATGTTATTGAAGAATCAGGCGGTGCGGCGGTTGCTGTTCATGGCAGAACGAGAGAGCAGTATTATTCTGGGCATGCTGACTGGAATATAATCAAAAAAGTAAAAGATACTGTATCAATTCCCGTAATAGGCAATGGTGACATACTTACAGGTGAAGATGCGATACGCATGTTTAAAGAGACCGGCTGTGATGCAGTTATGATTGGCCGCGGAGCAAGAGGAAATCCGTGGATATTTAATCAGATAAATGAATATCTTAATAATGGGACAACAATAAAGCCACCGGCAATTAACGAAATTCATGATATGATTTTAAGACATGCTTCAATGCTTATAGAGGCAAAGGGCGAATATACAGGAATCCGTGAGATGAGAAAGCATTTTGCATGGTATACGGCAGGAATGAAGCATGCGGCAGTATTAAGAAATGAAGTGAATCAGGTGGAACACTTTAAGGAGCTTGAAAGCCTGTGTGAACGTCTGGTTTTACATTATTGACAGAAGAAAAAGTGTAGTGTATAATATTGTGACTGGTTTTAATAAACAAATAAAATTTTAGTATATAAATGGGAAAGGTGAAGGAATTATGGCAGAGAAGCAGTTTCTTACAAAAAAAGGTTATGAGGAAAGAGTAGCATTACTTGAGAATCTCAAGGTAGTCAGAAGAAAGGAAGTTGCACAGAAGCTCAAGGAAGCAAGAGAGCAGGGCGACTTATCAGAGAATGCCGAGTATGATGCAGCAAAGGACGAGCAGCGTGATATCGAGGCACAGATTGTTGAACTTGAAAACATTTTAAAGAATGCAGAGATTATTCAGGATAACGATAAGAGCAAAGACAAGATTAAGATGGAAAGTGTTGTAAAGCTTCATGATGTAGAATATGATGAGGATATTGAGTATACAATCGTAGGTTCTTCAGAAGCAGACAGCTTAAATAATAAGATTTCTAACGAGTCACCACTTGGAGCAGCTTTAATTGGCAAGAAAGTTGGAGATACAGTTAAGATTGAAGCACCTGTAGGTGAGATTGAATATAAGATTATTTCGGTAGACAATGACTAATTAATCGAATTTATTTTAAGGAGAGACACAAAGTTGGCAGATAATAAGAATACACAGGCAGCGGATGTTAACGAACAGATTAAGATTCGTATGGATAAATTAAAGGCTCTTCAGGATGCCGGCAAGGATCCATTTCAGATAACAAAGTATGATGTTACACACCATACAGATGAAATCAGAGCTATCTACGAAGCTCATGAGAAGGAACTTCTTGGTGACAGACCAGCGGTAAATACTGAAGGATTAGACGAGCAGCAGGCAAGAGAAGCAGTTAATGCTGATTATAATGAGAGAAGAGCTATTATGGATGCTTCTCCTATAGAAGTAAGCTTCGCCGGACGTATGATGTTCAAGAGAGTAATGGGTAAGGCATCTTTCTGTAACATTGCAGACCTCAAGGGTAAAATGCAGGCTTATATTTCAAAGGATGCAATCGGCGAAGAAGCATATGCAGACTTCAAGAAGTCTGATATTGGTGATATTTTCGGTGTTAAGGGATTTATTTTCAGAACTAAGACAGGCGAGATTTCTGTTCATGTTGAAGAACTTACGCTTCTTTCAAAGAGCCTTCAGGTACTTCCTGAGAAGTTCCACGGTATTACTGACACTGATATGAGATACCGTCAGAGATATGTTGATTTGATTATGAATCCTGAAGTTAAGGATACATTTGTTAAGCGTTCAAAGATTATCAAGGAAATCAGAAATTTCCTTGACGGCAGAAACTTTATGGAAGTTGAGACACCTACACTTGTGTCTAATGCCGGCGGTGCTGCTGCAAGACCATTTGAGACTCATTACAATGCACTTAATGAGGATGTTAAGCTTCGTATTTCATTGGAACTGTACCTTAAAAGACTTATTGTTGGTGGTCTTGAGAGAGTTTATGAAATTGGACGAGTATATCGTAACGAAGGTGTTGATACAAGACACAATCCTGAGTTTACACTTATGGAACTCTATCAGGCATATACAGATTATGAAGGCATGATGGAACTTACTGAGAGTATGTTCAGACACCTTGCCCAGACTGTATGCGGTACAACCAAGATTACTTACAACGGAACAGAGATAGACCTCGGAAAGCCATTCAGAAGACTTACTATGAATGATGCTATCAAGGAATATGCAGGCGTTGATTTTGATACAATTAAGACAGATGAAGAGGCTAAGGCACTCGCAAAGGAAAGAGGAATTGAATTCGAGGAGCGTCATACAAAGGGCGATATCATCAATCTTTTCTTCGAGGAATACTGTGAAGAGAACTTAATCCAGCCTACATTTATTATGGACCATCCTCTTGCAATTTCACCTCTTACAAAGAAAAAGCCATCTGACCCTGAAAAGGTTGAGCGTTTCGAACTTTTCATTAACACATGGGAAATGTGTAACGCATATTCAGAACTTAACGACCCAATCGACCAGAGAGAGCGTTTTGCACAGCAGGATAAGAACGCAGAGAACGGTGACGAAGAAGCCCAGCACACAGATGAAGACTTCCTTAATGCACTTGCAGTAGGTATGCCACCAACAGGCGGTATTGGTTACGGCATAGACAGACTTGTTATGCTGCTTACAGATTCACCTGCTATCAGGGATGTATTACTGTTCCCGACGATGAAGTCATTAGACGCTGACAAGAAGGCAAATAAGACTTCCGAAGCAGCTCCTGCAGTTGCAGAAAAAGCTGCTGAGAAGATTGATTTCTCCAATGTGAAGATTGAGCCATTGTTTGAGGAAACAGTTGATTTTGATACATTCTCAAAATCTGATTTCAGAGCTGTTAAGGTAAAAGAGTGTGTTGCAGTACCTAAGTCTAAGAAGCTGTTACAGTTCACACTTGATGATGGAACAGGCACAGACCGTACAATTCTTAGCGGAATCCATGCTTTCTATGAGCCGGAAGAACTTGTTGGAAAGACATTGATTGCTATTACAAACCTTCCGTCAAGAGCAATGATGGGAATTGAATCTTGCGGTATGTTACTTTCAGCAGTAAACAACCTTAAAGATTCAGAGGATGAAGAACTTCATCTTCTTATGGTTGATAACCATATTCCAGCAGGTGCAAAGCTCTATTAAGATGATGTAAAGATGTACCGTTTTACCGAATAGACGGGACGTACTTCATT
>ERZ856578.8090-NODE-8090-length-10516-cov-3.862439_pt1 | contig 10516 bp, 7 predicted proteins | sample MGYA00514384_ERZ856578 | MGnify/ENA primary metagenome ERZ856578 (study PRJEB29103, sample SAMN06111958) | human gut metagenome | biome: human gut; feature: ankylosing spondylitis patient; material: healthy_person | host: Homo sapiens | place: China:Hangzhou...
GGTGTTCTGGGTTATAAGAACGTCCTTGAGGAAGTCTACGGCCTTTGAAAGACCCTCGTCCTGGCTCATGAGGGAGTCCTCATGCTCTATGCTTATGGCGTAGTCGTAGCCGACCATGCGCAGGTTGGAGATCATGTCCTTCCAATATGCGTAGTCGTTGCCGTAGCCGACGGAGCGGAATATCCACGAGCGGTGGATCTCGTCCGCATAGGGCTTAGTGTCGAGCACGCCGTTGACGGCGGTGTTATATTTGTCTATCTTCGTGTCCTTGGCGTGGAAATGGAAGATAGCGTCGCCGAGCGCTCTTATGCAGGCGATGGGATCCATGCCCTGCCAGATGAGGTGGCTCGGATCGAAGTTTGCGCCGAGCTCGGGGCCGACGGCCTCGCGTATTTTGAGCATACTCTCGGTGTTGTAGACGCAGAAGCCGGGATGAAGTTCGAAGGCTATCTTGTCAACGCCGTGCTCCTTGGCGAAGGCGACGGTCTTTGTCCAATAGGGAATGAGAACCTCGTTCCACTGCCACTCGAGTATCTCGGAGAAGTCATTCGGCCAGGGGCAGACGACCCAGTTGGGATATTTCGAATTTTCCGAGTCGCCGGGGCAGCCGGAGAAGGTGTTTATCTGATGAATGCCGAGCTTTTCGGCGAGAAGAATCGTGTTCTTTATCGTCCTGTCGAAGTCGGCTGCTATGGCTTTGTTCGGGTGGATGGGGTTGCCGTGACAGCTGAGTGCGCTTATTTCAAGGCCGCTGTCGGCGACGGTGGACTTAAAGGTGCTCAGAGCCGAGGTGTCGGCGAGCAGGGTGTCGGGGTCGGCGTGGGAGTTGCCGGGGTAGCCGCCGCAGCCTATCTCGACCATCTCAAGACCTTTGGATTTGAAATAACCGAGTGCCTCTTCGAGCGGAAGATTGCCTAAAAGGCAGGTGAATACGCCTAACTTCATTTTTTATCTCTCCTTTAAAAATCAGATGATGGATTTAAGATATTTTATGCTCCTGCCGATGTCGTCAAGACCGTTCGGCACGGGGTCATCGTTTTCAACTATCAGCCATTCCATGCCTATCTCCTTTGCGGCGCGGACAACCTCGCGGATATCGCACTCGCCCTCGCCGAGAGCCTTGGGAGTGTGGCCTATTCCGTCCTTGACATGGAGCTGAGCTATCCTGTCGCGGTTTTCGGTGATGAGCTTGTAGTTATCCTGGCCGGCAACGAAGCTCCAATAGGTGTCTATCTCGAGATGAGCGGCTTTCTTCAGCTCGTCAAACGGGATAACGCCGTCGGAAATCGGCTCGAACTCCGAGCAGTGGTTGTGATAATAGACGCTCATGCCGATTTTTGCCGCCCGCTCGTCCGCCGCTTTCAGCTCGGCGCAGGTCGCCTTGAGCTCCTCGGGAGTCTCGTGGTCGGCGCCGCCCATGCCCATGGTTTTCATGCCGAGAGTGCGGCAAAACGCCGCTGTTTCGTCGAAGTTTTCGGGCGAGTAGCTCTCAATGGCGATGTGCGTACCGACGGCGACGAGCCCGGCGGAGTCGAGCGCCGCGCGCAGAGTCTCCGCATCAACGCCGAAATATCCGGCAAATTCAACGCCGTCATAGCCGAGAGCCTTTATCTTCGGGAGAATGGCAAGAAGCTCCTCGCCGCTGCCCTTTATAATGTCTCGAAGGCTGTAAAGCTGAACTGCAATTTTCATATTTTTCACTCCTGTCGGGGATTAATTTAAAGGCCGATTATCGCCGCACACAGACCGCCGCAGGGATACGCAAAGGAGCAAAAAGTGCGCTGTGTGCGCGATATGATTCAACGCATTTTGAGTAAGATTGCGTGCAGTGTGAGTTTTTTGCGACTGCCGCGTATCGAGATACGCAAAGGAGCAAAAGGCTCGCAATGTGCGTGATATTACTCAAAATAAAAAGGTTTGCCTTGTTTGGCGGATTCATATATTCCTTCGAGTATCTGCGTTACAACGAGTGCCTGCTCCGGCTTGGTGCTGACCTCGGTGTCGTTGATGATAGCATCGATAAAGGCACGGGCTTCAAGCTCGGAGGGGTCGTCGGTCGCGCCCTCGAAGAATGCGGCTCCGCCGGCCTCAAAGTTCGGAGTCTCGATGCACTGGCGACCGTACTTGACATAGTTCAAGTGAAGTCCGCCGCGCATATCCGCGCCCGCCTTGTCGCCGCAAAGATATGTGACGGCCTCGTTGGGGTCGGCAATATTGAGAGCCCAGCTCGCTTCGACGGAGATAGTCGCGCCGTTTTCCATGGTAACAAAACCGAAGGCCGAATCCTCGACGGTGTACTGCGCGGGATCCCATTCGCCCCATGCGTTGCCGGAGCGCTTCTGATCCCCGAGCTTCTTGTAGACGTTGCCGACTACCATCTTGGGCTTGTAGTTGTTCATCATCCAAAGGGTGAGGTCGAGCGCGTGGGTGCCGATATCGATAAGCGGACCGCCGCCCTGCTCATACTCGTTGAGGAAAACGCCCCAGGTCGGAACCGCTCTGCGGCGCAGGGCGATGGCGCGGCCGTAATAGATATCGCCGAGATCGCCGTTGTCACACGCCTCCTTGAGATAGAGCGAATCAGCTCTCCAGCGCTGCTGATAGCCGATAGTCAGCTTCTTGCCGGTGCGCTGCGCGGTCTCGTACATCTTCTTTGCCTCGGCATAGGTCTTTGCCATGGGCTTTTCGCACATAACGTGCTTGCCCGCCTCGAGCGCATCCACCGTTATAAAAGAATGCGAGCGGTTGGGGGTGCAGACATGGACGCTCTCTATGCTCTCGTCCTCGAGCAGCTCTCTGTAATCGGTATAAACCTTTGCGCCCTCGACGCCGAACTCCTTTGCGGCCTTTACCGCTCTCTCCTCGATGATATCGCAGAAAGCGACCATCTCGGCCTCTTCGATCTTTTTAAGTGCGGGCATATGCTTGCCGTTGGCGATGCCGCCGCAGCCGATAATGCCTATTCTTACCTTTCTTTCCATATTACCTCTCCTGTCCTTTATTCCGTATATTTAAGGTATATTAATATATCCCTTCTTTATCAGTTTAATTATAAACAATTGGATAAATAGTTCAAGAATAACCGCCGATTCTTTCGCCGCGAGAATGACGAAATTTCAGCCGCATATTTGGGCAAAGTACACAAAAGACAAAAAACACTTTACGGGAAAATGTCGCACGGGACTAAACTCTTAACAAAAACAATTTTGATTATTAAGACTCTGTTCACAGGGACTTAACAAAACTCGGGTATCATATAGTTGCACACAAGGGCAGGGAGCCGCACCCTGCAGTGTGCGGTGCCTGAGTTCGTCAGGCATCACCCCTCCTCAAACCAGATGCTAAAAGTTGCATCGAACCCCTCATTACGAAAGGGCGCTCGCCGAAAGGCGGGCGTCTTTTCGTTTTTATTTTTCATAAATTTTGCCTTGCGCATAAAGCGCGGCGGCACGGTCAAAAATAGGAATGAAAAAACACCGTGACACCGCACGCGGAGAAACGAGGCAGATATGATAGACAATTCATTCAACAAAAAGAGCTTTTTAAAATCAAAAGGAATATACGTCCTCGCGGCGCTGTGCATTCTTGCGGCGGGCGCGGGAGTCTGGGGCGCCGTGCACGTATCCAAAGCGCCGAGCAAGGTCGACACCTCCGAGCAGTCCTCAAGGCAATACAATATAGACTATCTCGTCCCGTCGGAGACGCCGACACAGGCGAATAACCCCGTAAAGAACGTTCCCGACGACAGAACCACCGCCCCCGCACAGACGACAAAGGAGAACGACGGCAAAAATACGCCCTACACCGGCAGCTATGCCCTCCCCATGGGCACGGACATCCGCAAGGACTACAGCGCGGACGAGATGGTGAAGAACAAGACGACGAACGACTGGAGAGTTCACAACGGCATCGATTTCGGCGGCGCAAAGGGCAACGACGTTATCGCCATACAAAACGGGCGCGTCACCAAAGTCTATTCCGACCCGCTCTGGGGCAACGTGGTTGAGATAGACCACGGAAAGGGGCTTGTGGCGCGGTACTGCGGGCTTGCGGACAAAAATCTGCCCAAGGAGGGCGACGAGGTGGAGCAGTTTGACTGCATAGGCACTTTGGGCATCGTCCCCGTCGAGGCGGCGGACGGGACGCACCTGCACTTCACCGTGGCCGTAAACGGCAAGACGGCAGATCCGCTCGAGGTGATGAACAAATTGGGCTCGGGAGACAGCCAAAAGACGAAAGCGGATTCGGGCGAATGAGTGCCTGACGCAATCAGCGGCTGCGAGGGCGCCGTAGCCGACGACCCTATAATTAACAGCAATTCAAAAATCGGCATTATTCTTATGCTCATTCTGCCGGGTCTGCGAATAAACGCAGATCCGGTTTGTCTATTCTAACTCAAAAATACATATAAAAATTATCTCATTTGCTCATTGATTTTTAGTCATATTAGTTATATAATAGTTACGCTTAAGATATATTTCACTCGCACAGAGTAGAGAAAGGATTGAAACGAGTCATGAGTAAGAAAATCAAGGCTTTGCTCGCCGTTGTGCTCTGCGCGGCGATGCTTATAGCCGCGGCGTCGCCCGCTTTTGCGGCAGTCGACGACAACGGTGTTCTGCGCTTCAACAAGGACGGAAAGCTCAAGATAATGCAGATTTCCGACACGCAGGATATCGACATACCGAGAGAAGCCATGATAATGTTCATGGAAAAAGCTCTCGACGCAGAGAAGCCCGACCTCGTCGTATTTACAGGCGACCAGATAGCGGGCGGCAAAATCAAGACCGCAGAGGGAGTCTATGCCGGAATAAAGGCGATACTCAAGCCCGTTACGGACAGAGGCATCCCCTTCACCTTCGTTTTCGGCAACCACGATACCGATGAGGGCTGCCCCGTCAGCCGCGACGAGCAGTTCGCATATTATCAGACGCTCCCCGGCTGCCTCGCATATGACGCAGACCCCGAGCTTTACGGCAGCGGCACGCACAACCTGCCCATCTACGCCTCCAAGGGAAACGACATAAAGTTCAACCTTTGGCTCTTTGATTCGAACGACTATGACAGAGAAAACGGCGGCTACGACTATGTCCATCAGGATCAGATAGACTGGTATGTAAAAACCAGCGAGGAGCTCGAGAAAAAGGCGGGTCATCCCGTTCCCTCCATCGCGTTCCAGCATATTATAGTTCCCGAGGTTGCGGAGCTCCTCGTTGACTCCCCGTTCAAGGGCGAGACCGCGATAACCAAGAAGCTCAACGGACAGAACAAGCTCCTCATGCTCAAGCCCGGCAAAACCACCGGCACGATGCTCGAGTTCCCCTGCCCGTCGAACACCAATTCCGGTCAGTTCGCGGCATGGAAATCGCGCGGCGACGTCATTGCGGCGTCCTTCGGCCACGACCACATCAACAACTTCATCGGCAACGTTGACGGCATCGACCTTATCATGTGCCCCGGCATCACCTTCGAGTCCTACGGCAGATACATATCGAGAGCCGTGCGTATCTTCGAGCTTGACGAGAACGATCCGTGGAGCTACAACACTCACCTCTACAAGTACACCGACGCTTTCGGCTGGGGTCTTTACAGCTGGTACATCGGCGCGAAGTACGGCAAGTCGCCCGCCATGTGGATTCCGATAATCCTCACGGCAGTGCTCGGCGTTGCAGCCGGAGTCGGCACTATCGTTCTGATGAACAACATCATCATCGGTGCAACGGTCACGGCGGGAGTTATAGCGCTGATTTATTTCATAACGCATTCTCAGCAATAACGCCGTAATAATTTAAACAGACAGTCCCCCGCGGAGCGAATCTGCGGGGGATTTTTTCATCGCGGTTCTGCGTGTCTCAAAATTTCTTTGGTGCAAATACACAAATTGAATTGTGTATTTTTGTAATTTGCAACAAAAATGTATAATATTCTCGTGAGATATTATAATGTTGGCAATTTGTGTTAGCATTGTGTTGCGATAAGTTCTCAGCTAAAACTTTTATAAAAAATATCATTTCTGCAAAGGAGGAGATTCCGACGGTTTAGTTTACGGAAGCAAAACATATAGAACACATAATATAATAACACAGAAGGAGATTCAGTTAAATATAAAATATTATACACTGCGAACTTTTTGAGGAACACCTATACAATGCTCTTTTCAGGAGGAAACATAATGAAAAAAAGTTTGTCAATTTTGTTAACACTTATTTTTTTACTTCCTACTTTTGCAACAAGTTCATTTGCCACATCTTCTAATGTTATTTCTACCAGCGAAAACACTACAATCAACGAATGGGATGAATACAACAAAATAATATCGATGTCTGACAAAGAGTTGTCTTCTCTTGGTTACACCGCAAATGAAGTCTCTGAAATTAGGAACTTTGACTATGCGAAAGAAATACGAAGCAGAGCTGCGTTAGATGATCAAACATTAAAACTATATGGCTATACAGATAGTGAAATCACTAAGCTTCGTGAAGTTGCTAATATGAAAGAAATTACAGATGCGGCAATCCAGTCAATTTCTACTGCTACCATGACATCATCATTGAGTTATGTAAGTAGCGGTTCACGCAAAGAAAATAACAGCACGATGTATTATGTAAACTTTAAATTCTCATGGAGATGGAATAAAATTCCGTTTTTCCGCATAATAGACATGGTAATTATCGGTTTCAATTCGACCTCTGCCAATAGTTTTACTTATTGCGTACAAACCAACAATAAAGTTCACGCAAACCTTATCGCCATTAACTCAACAAATTCCAACATTACACAAACAGAGTCATGGGTATATTCAACCGAAAAAGCAAACAGCATTTATGCAAAATTTGTTCTAGGCATGACTGACGAAAACAAAAATCTGACACATTTTGCCAGAAGCGGATACGGAACATTCCAGTTGACAAGCCGTTCTAATAAAAACAGATTATATATAGATGCTTGTTATGCTCACTCAACAGTCACTATTTCTCCAAATTATTCCGTCAGCACTTCGGGTGTTTCAATTGGAATTACACCAAAAAAAGGAATGGATCCGCAACACTGCACCGGATACTTTTATGAAGATTATACTATCGCTAAAAGCTATATTTATCACGGAACGGTTTATGGCAAAAACAACACAGGAGGTACAGCCGCCTGACGGCTGAATGCAATTATGGATGCATTAGATGCGATATTTTTGATTGTAATTTTTCTGTTTTGCGAATGGCTGGATTTTGAACTTTCGGGACTTCTTGACGGCTTTAATCCTCACCTCGCTTTGGCTGCTCTCATCTTCGCAAGTGTCGTAATGATACTCAAAAAGCTGAGTCCCCTGCTCAAGCAGACAAAAGATAATCCTTCCGAAAAAAGCAAAACAAACGACAACACGGAAAACGATAATAAACCCGAAGAAAAGTAAACATAAATACAGCGCCGCCGCAGAGAATATCTGCGACGGCGCGTTTGTTTGTAATGTTTGTTTTATTTCGCTTTTTCAAGCTCGCTTGCGGGGATTATTGCACCCTCGCCGGCGTTGAAGCGAATCGTGACAGTGTCGTTTCTGTTGAGGATAACGGCGGTTGTCGACTTGGAAGCGGCTATCGAATAATAGACGTCGCCGCCCTCGAGCTTGATATAATAATATGTCTCGCCCGAGATGACCTGGGTGCGGATATCGGCTATTTTGCCGTTGACGGTCTGCACCTTCGGCTCGGAGCCGCCCTGTGCGTCGGGATGATCCGCAGGGTCAACTACCTGGTTCGCGTCGATATCGACATTGATACCGTTCGCCTTGAGCTGGTCGACATACTTTGAAAGGCACTCGGCAAGGGTCTTGCCGTAGACCTTTATCTTCGTATACTGCTTGACGTTGATGAGCGCGTAGCTCTGAATGATCTGAGAGCCGTCGTCTCTGACGTCCTTGAGAGCCATGAAGTAGGTCGGCTCGCCGTCGATATTGAGCAGCAGCGGGAACGTCGCCGTGTAGCCTGCCGCCTTTATCTCATCAAGACCCTCTGCGGAAGCCTGCGCCGACTGCTCCTTTGCGCCCGCAACCGAATAATAGACGGCCTCTTTGGTGCGCTGGTTTATCATAATAAAGCCGGTTATCGACTGGTCGTTGGTGACGGAGGTAACGCCCGTGTACATATAGACATCGTCGTTCTGGGCGATGTAGCTGTAATCCTCGGTGGTGACGTAGACATCCTCCTGGCCGAGAATCGAGTTCCAGAAGCCCTTCTGATATCTGCCGTAGTAGTTATACTGCTCAACAAGAAGGTCGGAGTCATAGACTCTGTCGATCCACTGATACTTGGGATCGCTCTTGACCGTCTCTATCGGCACATATTCGCACTTGCCGTCAATTGCGTTGACTATAACGATTCCCTTGACGTCGGTTCCGCCGAACAGGCCGATGGTCTTATCGACTCTCGCGCAGATCCAATAGGGATTGCCCTCATCGTCGATTTCAAACGAGCTCGAGCCGAACATATAGGTCGGATACTGCATTCTCAGGTGACGCTTGAGAAGTCTGCCGAAGTGCTCGGCGGGAGAATACTTGATACCCGAGTCAAGCTCCTTAAGGGTGGTCACTTCGTTCGCCATGTCTATAATGATATAGCCGGGCAGACCCTCGGTGCGGTTTGTGAGCCACTTGATGATATTGGAATACTGGAGCGGAACGACCCTGACGGGCGTGCCCTTGTAGTTTATCTGCGTGTAGAGCGGATAGACCGAGAACTGCGAGACATAGCCCTTTTCCGCCAGCTTACCGAGCGCTCTGGGCGCAAGAGTGGCCGCGACGCCCTCGTCAAGCTTCGGGATGTTGCTGAAGGACTCCGCGTCCTGCTTGTCTATCTCATCGGCGAAGTTGCTGTCGGTGCGGACATCAATTATCCTGCTGTAAGCCGAGGCTCTGAAGAACGGGCACGAGACGAGATAGCCTATGCCCACCGTAAGCGCGATAACGCCGACGATAACGCCGGGGACTATCAGCTGACGCTTGAAATACGGCATATATTCGGGTCTTTTGAACACGTTCGTGAACAGCGCCGAAAACAGCGCATAGGACGCGACGATTATCGCAAGAAAACCGTAGAACTCATATGCCTTGAAGTTGAGGGGCGGCAGCATTATATAAAATGCAATGGCCGCGGTTACCAGCGAGCAAAGCACGCTCAAAACTATCTTGAGCGCCGCTTTATCGGGAGGTATAACTATCTCCTTGGGGCCGCCTTTTTTTGAAAAATCCACTTTAATGGGATCCATTGATTCATCTCCTTTTAATAAAAGTGTTACATTGAATCATTATACAGTATTATTGACATAAATACAAGAACTATTTTGACTCATTCCGTCTTTTTGCATAAATCGACAATATTATTCCCTTTGGCTTTGACTTTAATCGCTGTAAATGGTATTATTAGGTTAATCTTTGTCCGATTTTTTCAAGAGGAGGAAATCACAATGTACCCTGATTTTTTTGACAGCGCCAAGCTCGTCGCACAGTATGACCCGGAAGTGGCAGATGCCATGGATCTCGAGCTCGGCAGGCAGAGACGCAACATCGAGCTTATCGCCTCGGAGAACTTCGTCTCCCCCGCCGTTATGGCGGCAATGGGCAGCGTGCTGACCAACAAATACGCCGAGGGTTATCCCGGCAAGCGTTATTACGGCGGCTGCGAATTCGTTGACATCGTTGAAAATCTCGCTATCGAGCGCGCAAAAAAGCTCTTCGGCGCGGACTGCGCCAACGTTCAGCCGCACTCGGGCGCGCAGGCTAACATGGCCGCTTATTCCGCGCTCATAAATCCCGGCGACACTGTCATGGGCATGAGCCTCGCCCACGGCGGACATCTGACCCACGGCTCGCCCGTCAACGCGAGCGGCAAGCTCTACAAGTTCGTGCCCTACGGCGTGAACGACGACGGCTATATCGACTATGACGAGTTCGAAAAGACCGCCAAGGAGGTCTGCCCGAAGCTTATTGTCGCGGGCGCATCCGCTTATCCGCGTGTTATCGACTTCGAGCGCATCGGCGCTATAGCGAAATCGGTCGGCGCATATTTCATGGTAGACATGGCTCACATCGCGGGACTCGTCGCGGCGGGACTTCATCCCTCGCCCGTGCCCTATGCCGACGTTGTCACAACAACCACGCACAAGACCCTCAGAGGTCCCCGCGGCGGACTCATACTCTCCAAGGCTGAGCTCGGCGCAGCTATAAACAAGGCTATTTTCCCCGGCAACCAGGGCGGTCCGCTCATGCACGTTATCGCGGGTAAGGCCGTCTGCTTCGGCGAAGCTCTCAAGCCCGAGTTCAAGGACTATCAGCAGAGACTTCTCAACAACTCCAAGGCTCTTGCAGAGTCTCTTGCAAAGCGCGGAGTCAACCTCGTCTCCGGCGGCACCGACAACCACCTCATGCTCCTCGACCTGCGCTCGCTCGGCGTAACGGGCAAGGATCTCGAGAAGAGACTTGACGAAGTCAACATCACGGCGAACAAGAACGCCATACCCAACGACCCCG
>ERZ856578.8094-NODE-8094-length-10509-cov-5.413248_pt1 | contig 10509 bp, 11 predicted proteins | sample MGYA00514384_ERZ856578 | MGnify/ENA primary metagenome ERZ856578 (study PRJEB29103, sample SAMN06111958) | human gut metagenome | biome: human gut; feature: ankylosing spondylitis patient; material: healthy_person | host: Homo sapiens | place: China:Hangzhou...
TATGTCATGCCGAATCAGGTCGGTATTTTCAATGAAGCAGAAGCGGAGCAGGATCCAAAGGCGCCGGAGCCTACGGAAGAAACGATCCTCGTGCCGGCACATACCGCAAGCCGAAGCGGACGATGGACGAGCTGGCTGCCGGTCTTCCGGTAAAGGAGATCCTTATCACCCTGCCGGAGGAAGAACTCATTTGTGATGTATGCGGCAGTAAAATGGCCATGATCGGGAAAAAGCTGGTATCCAGATGTCTGGAGGTCATTCCGCGTCAGTGCAGTCTTTTGGAGTATTATGCGGTGACCTATGCCTGTAAGCCCTGTGAGGAAAAGACCGGGTATGCCCATTTGGTAACCACGGTAACGCCGCCCTTCCTGCTCAAGCACAGTCTGGCATCGGCCAGCACAGTAGCGGATATTATGGTGCGGAAGTATGTGGACGGTCTGCCGCTGGCACGCCAGGAAAAGATCTGGGCGCGCGAAGGAGTTGCTCTGTCCCGCGCCACCATGGCCAACTGGGTCATTCGGGCGGCACAGACTTGGCTGAAGCCGCTATACCGCACGCTGAAGAAGGAATTGCTCGGCAGCAGTACCATTTATGCGGATGAGACCGTTGTTCAGGTCCTGAAGGAGGATGGAAAGGCAGCGGCCTCAGAATCGCGGATGTGGGTCTATGCCGGCAGCGAGCGGAGCGGTCAGTCGGTGCGGTACTTTGAGTATCAGCCCAACCGCAGCGGCAAGCACGCAGCAGCCTTCCTGAAGGGGTTCCATGGCTGTCTTGTGACAGATGGCTATGCCGGATACAATCAGGTGGAAGGCGTTACAAGATGCGGGTGTTGGGCGCATATGCGGTGCAAATGGCGGGAAGCCATGCCGCCCGGTGCGACAAAGGAGAATTCCAAGGCAGCAGTAGGCTATGACTATTGCAGCAAGCTCTTCGCCGCAGAGCGAAAATATGCGCATTTGAGCAGTTCGGTGCGAAAGACAGCGCGTCAGGTGGAGGCGGAGCCTCTGCTTGAGGCTTATTGGTGGTGGGTAAATACGCTGGAGCCCACACTGGGCAGCAAGCTGGCGGAAGCCGTGACCTACGCCAAGAATCAGAAGGAATACCTGAATTCCTTTCTGGAGCATGGCGAGGTAGATATTTCCAACAATTACGCAGAGAATGCGATCCGCCCGTTCACCGTAGGGCGAAAAAACCGGCTGTTCTGTGATACGCCGAAGGGGGCAGACGCCAGTGCCATTGTTTACACAGTGGTAGAGACTGCCAAGGCGAACGGACTGGAACCGTATCGTTATCTGAAACTGCTTTTGACAGAACTGCCCTATTTGGGCAAGACTCCGAGCCAGGAGAATCTGATGCAGTTTCTCCCATGGTCCAAGACCATGCAGGCTGCCTGCACGGAGCTGAAAACAAACATCAATGCACCGAGGGATCTCTAACGAGATCCCTCGGCTGTCTTTTATCCCGTACGGTTATTAAGCGCTTACTCTGCTCCTGAGTGCAGACCGGGTTCCTCGACAGACTGGAAGAGGGATACCCATTTACTGGGTATCCCTCTTTTTCATTGGGCTAACAAGCTCATTATCATGATGTAGAAACTTGCACCTTTGTTTTTGCATTTCGACCAGTTTCTTTAGTCACTGGATTCCCTTTGTGAGTCAGTCGTACTTATTAAAGGCCTCTACGACCTGCTTACCATCTTCAATATCTTTATCTTTTGCTTCCTACTACTACAATATCGAGGGCACGGATTGTTCCTTCTTTGACACCATAAATCCTGTGAAGGAACAATTACTGAAAATGGGTGAACCCTTTGGGCGGAGGAGATTCTGCCGGTTTTCTCAGATGGATATGATAAAAGACGCTCATTAGGAAATCATGAAAGAGCAACGGCTACAGTTGACCGAGATGCTTACTGATGTCGGCCAATGCATAGTAACAGTCTTCAAAGGCAGGGAAAATTTCTTGATACATTTTAACATTTTTTTCGATTGGGAGAGTGATGGTTGGATTTTGCCTAAAATAGTAAACGTCCGAGTAATTGTTCAATTCGCCGAGCGCGACGCCGCAGATTACAGCGCTGCCGATACAGCCAATAAGACTGGAATGGTCAAAAGCCGTGATCTCAACTTCAAGTACATCAGACAGAATTTGCTGCCATGCCTGTGATGCGGCACTACCAACTAAGCACATACTGGAAAAAGGCTGTATCGTCGAAATCTGGTTTTTGATCTGCGCAAGCTGAAATGACACGCCCTCGAGAATGCTTCGGCACAGGTCGTACCTCGTGTGTCGGGAATTGAGACCTATGAAACCACCGCCTGCGGAGCTGCTCCACCATGGAGCGCGCTCTCCGCGAAGATAAGGCATGAACAGGAGACCGCGACTCCCGACCGGAGAGTTTTCAAGTTGTTCTTGAAGAAACAAGTCAAGGGAATCAGACTCCATATTACCCTGCTTGAGAAAAGTATTGCAAAACCAGTTGAGGCAAAGGCGACCGGATAGGGTGGTTCCACCATTAACATATAGGCCGGAACTGAGATAAGATGCCTTAGTGATCGAGTGCATGGAATCAAACTCGCGACTGTCTGTGCATTGAGAGATCCACGAGCAGGATCCTAGGTTGATATAGGCATCACCTGGAGAAAGTAGTCCGCACCCAACGGCGGGGGCACGCCCGTCGCCAACGCCCTGCACGACTGGTGTATTGACTGAAAGCCCTGTCTGCGAGGCGGCCCTTTCGGTCAATGTGCCGATAATAGAGCCGGCACGAAGTACATCGGGAAGCTTCTCCTCGTCTATGTCAAATGCGGTGAGGATTGATTTTGACCAGCACCCACTATAGAGATCATACATCTGCGTAAAGCCAGCGCAGGTCTCGTCGGTACAGAGAATGCCGGTCAGCATATAGCAGACATAGTCCTTACAGGTAATGAACTTATAAGCTTTTTCATAAATATCTGGTCGGTTTTGCTTTATCCAAAGTACCTTGGGAAGGGAAAATGAGTCACCGATACAGGTTCCGGTTATTTTATGGATCGTTTCATTTCCAAGTTGCCGCTCGATTTGCATAACCTGCCGTGATGAGCGTCGATCATCCCATGTAATGGAATCACAGATCGGGTGCAGGTCTTTGTCAACAGGCAGGCACCCCATCATTTGCCCGCACATACTTACACCTACGACACTTTTGGAAGGAATATTAGCAAGGAGTATGCGGCAGTTTTGGCAAAAGGCACTCCACCACAAATCGGGCGACTGCCATGCCCAGCCTTCGTTGCTATTTTGTGGAGAGTAATGAACAACGTTGCTTTTGATAAGAGTGCCATTCACTGAAAAGAGTGCGGCTTTACAGGAGAACAGCCCGATATCTTGCGTCAGAATATACTTTTGCATACGTGTAAACAACCTCCATTCCTTAAAGCCTTAGAATAATATCATTATAATTATTTCATTTGTAATAAGTCAAGTTATAAATATATAAAAATCAATAACAGTGGGCGAAACAAAAACAGGAAAGAGGATGTGTGATTTTAGACAAGGCACGGTGGATTTTTCAGCCGAGAGATGGTTAATTTGACGTATTCAACAAAAAATAGACCGATTTTTGTGCACTGAAATTGGGAAAGACATCTTTACAAGACTTATTATAATGATTATAATAATGCCAATAAGAAGTTGGCTGCAGACGCTTCTTAAGCATAATGCTTATGCCTAGATGAAAACACGAATACTTCGCAAAACCTTTTTTCCAATCCCATAAATAAAGAAGGCGGAGAAAATAGTGACCGTTTACGATCTATTAGTTGACTTTACTATTGCATCAGCACTTATTCTCGTTGGCCAATTTCTTCGCGCAAAAATCAAGTTTTTCCAAGAGTTTTTCATGCCAGCCAGCATGATCGCAGGCTTTTTGGGACTCTTCCTCGGCAAGCAGTTTCTCAATGCTCTCCCTTTTTCTGCCAGTGCAGGTTCCTATACGGGAGTGCTGATCATCATTATCTTTGGTGTTGTTGGACTTAACGGCTTTTCTGGATTTGGCGGCGGTATGGGTAAGCGACTTCTTGGCTTCACTATGTACCGCAATGTTATTTACTTTATGCAGTTTGCACTTGGTATCGCAGTCTGCTTAACTATTGTCAAAGCAATCGTGCCTGATATCAACCCTGCGTTTGGTATGCGGCTTTACCGGCGGACATGGTACGGCTGCCGCAGTCGGCAAGACTCTCGTGGATCTTGGCTGGGCGGAAGCTGGTGACCTTGGCATGACCTTTGCTACTGTTGGCATTCTGACAGGTATCTTTGGCGGCCTTGCATTTATTAAGATTGGCACGAAGCGCGGCTGGACGGCTTATATCAAGGATTTCAAATATATCTCAGGTGACATGAAAACCGGTATGGTTGCTAAAGAAAATCGCGGCTCCATGGGTGAGGAGACTACATCTTCGGTCAGCTTGGAGAGCCTTGCCTTCCATCTCTGCCTTGTGCTGCTGATCTCCGGCGGCGGTTATCTGGTCAATTCAAAGATTATCGCGGTCTACCTTGTCGCGGGAGCGCCGGATTTCACTGTAGCCTTTATTGTGGGCTTGATTTTCTTCTTGATCTTCAAGAACACGCCAGTCTACAACTATATAGATAAAGACGTTAACAGCCGAATTTCCGGTACAGCAACAGACTATCTGGTATTTTTCGGTGTTGCGATGATCAATGTTCAAGTTATTATCGACTATGCGGTTCCTCTGCTTATTGAGATCATTGTTGGCTTCGTTTGCGTATTTTTGACAATGATCCCGCTCGGCTCCAGCATGAATAACAAGAGCTGGTTCGAGAGATCCATTTTCTGCTACGGCTATTCTACGGGCGTTTTTGCTATTGGCTTCGTGCTGCTTCGAATCGTCGATCCGGAAAACAGATCTCTTACGGTCGATGATATTGCCTTGTCCCCGTGGATCAGCTTTGCTGAGATCGTTGTTTGGTCTCTGGTGCCAGTGATGCTTATTAACGGCAAGGGCTGGACAGTCGTGGGGGGTGCAGCTGCGATTTGCATTGTATCTCTGCTCGTGTCGATCGTTTGCAAGGCGTGGTGGGGGAAGGTTCCTCTTGCAGGCCGCGGCGGCTACGGTTTGGACGAGTAATGTGCCCTCTCTAAACCACTTGGAGAGGCGGCAATGGTTGGATTGCCGCCTCCAGGGATAGAGAAACAAAGAGCTTTGCACAATACAGTTCCATACAGGTCTATTCAGCGGAAGCTGTTGGATAAATTATGATAATGAAAGGAAAATGACTATGAGCTATCCGAAAGTTGACTTCTTATACCTTGATGAACCCTCAATGCTTAAGGCTGGCGTTTGTGATATGCCTGCTTGCATGGATATTGTAGAGGAGTGCTATCATCTGCTCGGGCAGGGCGACTATGTCATGGGCGGCAAAAATCATGACTCGCACGGCGTTAAGATCGTGTTCCCCAAAACATCCCCGTTCCCCAATATGCCGATTGAGGGTCCTGACCGCCGCTTCATGGCGATGGTAGCCTATGTTGGCGGACGCTTTAACGTTGCTGGTGAGAAATGGTATGGCTCCAATATTGCGAACAAGGCGAAGGGCCTTCCGCGTTCCATTCTGATGGTCATGCTCAACGACCCCGATACCGGTGCACCGCTTGCACTCATGTCTGGCAACCAGATCAGTGGTATGCGTACGGGCGCGGTTCCGGGCGTCGGCGCACGCTATCTTGCCCGTAAGGATGCAAAGGTTTGCGGTTTGATTGGTTCCGGCCCGATCAATCGTAGCTGCTTCATGTCCCTTGTAGAAGCGTGCAAGGAGCTTGATGAGGTCAAGATTTTTGACGTGTTTCCCGAGAATGCCGAAAAGCTTGCCAAGTGGATACTTGAAACCTATCCACAGATCAAAAAGGCGTATGCAGTTGCTACCTGCGAGGAATGCGTCCGCGGCTCGGATGTTGTTAACTCGGCAACCTCCGGAAAATCTCTACCGTATATTAACGGAGAGTGGATTAAGAAGGGAGCCTATGTATCACTTCCTGCCGGGATCGTAATGGATCAAGAGTTTGTTCTCCGCGACGATATTCTGCGTGTTGTTGATAATTGGGGAATGTACGAGGCGTGGTCTGAGGAATTGACCTATCCGTGGCATGATTCTATCGAGCTGATCGGCGCTTATTATCTCGACTGGATCAAGGAGGGAACTATGAAGCGCGATCAGCTGTGTAATTTGGGTGAGATTGTCAACGGACATCGCCCGGGGCGCACGAGCGACGATCAGATCGTTATCTTCGGCCAGGGCGGTCTGCCTATCTATGATGTTGCATGGGGCAAGCAGTGCTATGACAAGGCTGTTGAAATGGGCCTTGGTGTTAAACTGAACCTCTGGGACGAGCCTTATATGCACTGATTCGGCATCGAGTGGGTCAATGTTTGATCTGCGATAAGGGGGAAGGGGGCTGCGATAAGCAGCCCCCTTCTTCGGTGGAGAAAAAGTCTATATGAGAAAAGAAATACTCTGTATAGTTGCAGCATTGTGCGTCTTCTTTGGAAAAGACACAGCGTCAGTGCATCAAAACAGTAGAAACTGAAAGAGCTTCACATCGGATTCCAATTTTTGTAGACAAGCTGGTTTATCCCGCGCTGTACCGTGTCCGCGCTATTTCTGTCGTGCTCGATATGCAGTCCATTATCGAATGCAGATGGTGACCGAACCCTCAAGACGGATAGCGCATAAGGCTCAAGCAGCTCATAAATTTCAAAGCCTCTGCCGCCGATATAGACGGTTTGGGGATCAAACAGGTTGATAAGAATAGACAACAGCTCACCAAGTTTTTTTCCACGATCTTCTAATAGCCTAGTGCGCTCATCTTCCGAAAGCTGTGGAGCCCAAAATATATCCATGCCGCGTTGTGCGAGATCATTTTCAATGCAGCCATGCGCCCCGCAGCGGGGACAAACGTTATCAGGGGCTCCGATCGGGATATGGGCGATATCCGCGGCGTTCCCATTTCTGCCGCGCAACAGGTTTCCCTCGCAAATAACGCCTACGCTGAGGATAGTCGAGGAATGAAGATAGAGGATATTTTCGGAATTATGACCTGCCTGGCTTACTGAAACAACGCAAAGATTTGCTTGGCTTTCTGTGTAGCAAGGCAACCCCGTACGCTGGCGGATTAGTTCTTCCAATGAGGTATTATCAAAATTAGAATGAAGACCATTGGTGAGCTGCCTGTTTTTATGCCCCTGCCCACCGGAAACGGAAAGCCCTACACCAACAAACACAATACCGCTAAACCCCTGAGAATGGGCCAGATCTTCATAGACCTGCTGGATATAATTGGATAGGGACATAGCATCGTCATCTGCTGTAAGTGGAAGCTCTGTCTGGAACAAAAGCTTGTTTGCAAAATCCAGTGCGGATATTCTTAAAATATCCTCCTGCGGCCGCTCTACACAAAGAGAACAATACCCACCACTGTTAAAATGAAATTTGTCGGGGGTACGTCCGACAGTGGTATCACCACTCTTGGTTTCGTAGAGAATATGGAGATCTTCTAAAGCGTTACATACATTTGAAACGGTTGAGAAGCTTAGACCGGTATCAGAGGCTATCTCACGCTTTACCATTCCTGAGGAAAAACGGAGCGCATCAAGAATTTTTCGAACATTTGCTCCTTTTATATCGGTTATATCCATAGGAATACCTCCCTGCGGCAACGATTGGTCAGATCAAATGTAATATTTATGATAATAGCAGGATTTTTACTATCCTGCAAGGAAAGATTTTTGCTTTGAGTATTTTGGGTAAACAATTCTTGAGGAATTTAGGTGGAGTACAGTGGATTTGAATCAAATTATTATCAACCTTATGGTCGTATTCATGGTTGTCGCTGTTTTGGATAAGTGCATCGGATCACAGTTCGGCCTTGGAAATAAGCTGGATGAGGCCCTCGATACGATCGGGCCAATGTGTATACCAATGGTGGGGATGTTTTTGCTTGCTCCTGTGATTGGTGAGTTGCTCAGTCCTGTCGTGGGTCCTCTTTTTACTGCGATGAAGGCCGATCCAGCGATGTTTGCCGGTACAGTTCTCGCCTGTGATATGGGCGGTTATTCGCTTGCGCTGAATATGGCACAGGATCCGCAGGCAGGGCAACTCGCGGGCTGCATTCTCAGTTGCTCACTTGGTGGCGTTATTTCATTTACGATTCCTGTAGGAATCACCATGGTAAAAAAGGAGAACCTCCCTCCTTTTGCCATCGGTGTGCTTCTTGGAATTGTCACTGTTCCCATCGGCCTGCTCGCGGGTGGACTAGTCATGGACTGCTCGTTAGCGATGCTACTGCACAATGCACTCCCCGTACTTTTGATTTCGCTTATCATCGCCGTCGGCCTGTGGCGGGCACAAAAGCAGACGATCTTCGTGTTCAATGTTTTTGGCAGGGCACTTACGGCGATAGCGGCAATAGGTTTTGCAATCGGCATTATTCAGGAGCTTACACCGGTTGTGATTCTTCCAGAAATTGCGTCAGTCCTTGATGGCATTCGCGTGGTTGGCAGTGTTGCGATTGTTTTATGCGGGGCGTATCCGATGCTTGAGATAGTTAACCGTGTTTTCGGAAAGAGCATAAAAAGGGTGGGCAGCCTAATGGGAATTGATCAAGTTGCGACCCAAGGCATCATAGGAGGCTTTGCCAATATTATGCCAATACTTGGTTCGTGCAATCAAATGTCACCGGCGGGCATTACGGTAGCATCGGCATTTGCAGTAAGTGCCTCCTGCGTCTTCGGAGATCATTTGGGGTTTATTGCCAGCGTGGACAAGACTATGCTTATGCCGATGATTGTTTCCAAGTTGGTGGGCGGCGGTGCGGCGGTGCTTTTGGCGATCCATGTTAACAAGAAGAAAAGCTGAATCCTGAAAAGAGATGGTGCAGTGGAAGGAGAAAGCTTGCCTTGATAATGAAGAATCTGCCAAAGCACAATGCCTCGATAATACATTGGGAAATCATTCAACACGTCTTTGTACAGATGGATCATCTCATGTCTGTCCAGCCGCTGTCTGCTTTTACGCTTACTTTGTTTCGCTCAGAGTTGGTGCATTTCGCAGGACCCGAAGCAGATATCGGTACGGATCTAAGGTGTTCTCCTTCGCCGTTTCAATTTGGTTGTAGATTGCAGCGCTGGCCCGCACGCCTCTGAGTGGATTGGCAAACAGTCGGGATTTTCCGCCCAACACAAGTAGCTTCAGGCTGTTGTGCTGCTTGTTGATGAGATTGTTCAGGCAGGTGTCTCTTTTTACGACCGTGCTTCCGTGCCGCTTATTGAAAAATTTTGCGGGTACCCGCATTTTTTGCAATAGAATAGCCGCAGCAAAAACGAGAGCAACCCAAAAGCTCCGTAAGCGCTCAATAATGGCACGGCTGGAACAAAGGAGAAAGGTGTGCGAAAATCTTCGCATATGTCGAAAAACTTCCGGTAAGTTTTTCGAGAGAATGGGAGGAATAAGGGATGACAGAAGTCATGCAAGTACGAGAAGCATACCGAGTGGAACAGTGGCGGCAGCTTATGCAGCAGTGCAAAGATAGCCCCTTAAATAATCGGGAATTCTGTGCGCAGCAGGGGATCAGCGAAAAGAGCTATTACTATTGGCTGAAAAAACTGCGCGAGTCCGCAGTGGAACACGGGATCCCGCAGCTTGTGGCGTTAGAAGATCGTGAGAAGCCGGATGAACTGCGGATAGAGTATCATGGAGCCAGCATGGTACTGCTGGGACATGTGGACATCGATGCAGTCGCCGCAGTCCTGCGTTCGCTGCAGCAAACATGATAGACCTGAGTCGGGTAGAGAAATACTATGTGGCTTGCGGCTATACGGATATGCGCCGGGGCATAGACGGTCTTGCCGCCATCGTGTCACAGCAATTCGGGGCGCCACTGTGTGAGGACAGCCTGTTTCTGTTTTGCGGGCGGCGGACAGACCGGATCAAAGCGCTGTATTTCTCAGGGGATGGGTATGTACTGCTCTACAAGCGGTTAAACAATGGTGCGTTTCAGTGGCCAAGATCGGAGCAGGAGCTTCGGTTGTTGGATAAGCGAAGCTTTCGGTGGCTCATGGAGGGGCTGAAGCCGGAGCAGCCGAAGGCCATCCAAAAGTGTAAAAAACAAGATCTATTTTAGAGAAAGTGCTGTGCTTTAAGCTCATTTCATGGTACAATATAGCCAAGAAATGAGAGAAAAGGCGGTGGTGTTAAATGGGCAGAACAAATCCTTCTGCAGCCAATAACACTGCCGCTTTTTCGCAGCTGCAGGCAGAGAACGATGCACTGAAAAAGGGAAAACAGGGATCTGCGCCAGAAGCTCGAGCGAATGAATGAACTCCTGCTCAACGCGCAGCGTGCCCGCTTCGGTTCGTCCAGCGAGAAGCAGGACTATGTCATGCCGAATCAGGTCGGTATTTTCAATGAAGCAGAAGCGGAGCAGGATCCAAAGGCGCCGGAGCCTACGGA
>ERZ856578.8096-NODE-8096-length-10505-cov-4.542674_pt1 | contig 10505 bp, 10 predicted proteins | sample MGYA00514384_ERZ856578 | MGnify/ENA primary metagenome ERZ856578 (study PRJEB29103, sample SAMN06111958) | human gut metagenome | biome: human gut; feature: ankylosing spondylitis patient; material: healthy_person | host: Homo sapiens | place: China:Hangzhou...
TTTATTGTAATTATGATACACAAGATGTTGTAGATATAACACTTGATGATTTACAGGTGGGGGACGAAATCATTTTGACTATTCGGAGTTCGGAAATAGAAAATCTTCAAAAGGAAGATGACAATAAAGCAAAAATAGCAGTTGAACAATTACAATTAGGTACACAAAGAATTAAATAATTTCCAGGTTGTCGTACTCGTTCCTAGCAGTGTTTGGGGCAGGCACGCCCCAACAAGAAGCAGTCCCCAAGAGGCAGAAAATTTTCAAGAATTGAAAATTTTTGGCCACGGGATGATTCTTGCTCTTACGAACAGCAGAAAACCCAGAACTGCACAGCTGATTCAGCTAGCAGTCCTGGGTTTTCTGTTATCAGATTAGAATATGTTTTACGAAGTCCCTGCATAAAAACGGCAGTCCGTTTTCATATAGAAGCACGATGGAGAAGGGGAGAGGCTCACTGCTTTTTCGCCGGGCTCCCGTCCTCGTTGAAGTTGGCCTTCAGCAGGCCGTCCACCAGAAAGGCGGACAGGCACAGAAAGATCATCTGCCCCCCGATGAGCCACAGAAACAGCGTCCCCAGCAGGCTCCGGCCAAAATACGCCGCCCCGGCGGACACCACCGCCAGGGCCAGGCCCAGCCGGACCCACAGTTTGGACAGGTGGGCGTGGGCAAAGCGCCAGGTATCCTCGTTTTGCTCCGACAGGGCGGTGCGGTAGGCCAGCCCGTTACCTTCCCGACGGGGCGGATGCTTCCGCCAGCGCAGGCCCACCACCAGCATGGCCACGGGGGTGAGCATGGTCAAAATCACTTGAAACCACATCATTTTCACTCTTTTCTATTATCGTTGTTTTCCCCTGAGTCCAAAACTTTTCGGCGTTTTTTGACACCTGCCAGGGGATTGGCCCGGGCGGCGGCCCGGAGATCATCGTTGTCCACGTGGGTGTAGATCTGGGTGGTGTTCAGGTGGTCGTGGCCCAGAACTTCCTGCAATGTACGCACGTCCACGCCGTTTTGCAGCATCAGGGTGGCCGCCGTGTGGCGCAGCTTGTGGGCGGAATACTGGGTGCTGTCCAGCCCCGCATCTGCCAGGTGCTTTTTCACCAGCTTGTGGACCGCCGCCACCGAGATGCGCCGCCGGTTTTGCAGGGTGACGAACAGGGCGTTCTGGTCGATGAGGGTCAGGGCGTTCCGGTCGGTCATCCAGTCCTGAATGGCCTTGACGCAGGCGTCGTTCAGGAACAGAATGCGCTCCTTGTTGCCCTTGCCCAGCACCCGCAGCTGGTTGTCTCGAACATCCGTTACATTCAGGTTCACCAGCTCAGAGATCCGCAGGCCGCAGTTTAAAAACAGGGTGAGGATGCAGAAGTCCCGGGTGGCGTTTTTGCCGTCCACAGACTCCAGCAGGTCGATGCTCTCGTCCAGACTGAGGTATTTGGGCAGGGATTTTTTCTGCCGGGGCGAGTCCAGGTCCTGGACCGGGTTTTTGGTCAGCAGCTTGGCCTTGTTGGTGAGGTATTTATAAAAGGAACGGATGGTGGCAACTTTCCGAGCCCGGGACGCGGCGTTTAAGCCACGGTCACGGTTAAGAAAATCCATATAAGCGTACACGTCGCTGAGTGTCACAGAGCCAACCAGGTCCAGCGTTACATCATCAATGGAGATGTGGTCCATGGGAACGGACTGGAGTGATTTGTCCCGTGCGCGTTTTAAGTAACGAACAAAACTGCGTAAATCTAAATAGTATTCATCCACCGTTTGTTTGGAGTGACCCTGGACAGTGGCGTGATAGCTCAAAAAGTCCCGGATCAGGGGTGGAGCCTCGGTTCGATAGTCCATTTCGCGTTTTAGCCTCCACTCAGGTCAACAAAATCTTTATTTTGTTGACCTTACACAATGTCTCTTTAAGGGCCCCGCAGGCCCCCCCTCCGGCCCTTGGCCGGTCAGTTCAGTATAACACAGCCCAGGGAAAAAATCCACGGTGAACTGTGTGCGCGAATCTCTGCGCTTAAGCTGACGCCGCTGCGCTTTAGCGCACGGTCAGCCCCGGCGTTCCTGTTGGGGTTGCTTCACGGGATCAGTATTTGTTTTTCTCCTTCGGCGATGGGATGTTTCTGTCGGAGCTGCTGTGGTCCGTTTTCTGGGTCCGATCCTGCGCTGATTTTGGCTCCGTCCTGGTTTCGCCGCATAATCCAGGCCCCGGACCTCCAAACTAATGACATCTCATTTTAAGGAGGTCCCCTTCCATGAAACGTCCCCTTTTCCCCGGGTCCCTCAGGGCTTCGGGCCGGGCGTTGGCGCTGCTGCTGACGCTGGCCCTGCTGTGGCCTGTCAGCACCCCCGTCTCCGGTTTCTTCTGGAACAAAAAGGCCGACGGGCCGAAAATGGAGGATTTCTCCAAAAACGGCCTCATCGGCAGTGTCATCGTCTTTGAGCCGGAGGACTTTGTGGTCCAGTCGGGCAGCCAGGCCGTGCTGGACAGCATCACCATCCTCAGCCTGCCCGATTCCGGCTCCGGCGTGCTGACCATGGGCGGCCAGCCTCTGGAGGAGGGCGCGACAGTGGAGCGCAGCGCCCTGGGCGGGCTGCGGTTCCAGTCGGCCCAGGCCCCCACCGAGACCACGGTGAATTTCACCTTCTCCCCCACTTTCTCCGGCTCCGGCCCGTCTGACCAGGACCCGGTCACCGTCACCCTGTATCTGCTGACCCAGGCCAACCGCGCCCCGGAGGCCCGGAACATGGACCTGTCCACCTATAAAAACGTGGCCATCACCGGCTATTTCGACGCGGCGGACCCGGAGGGCGACCCCCTCACCTTTCAGATCTCCGACTCCCCCGCACGGGGCGGCGTGACGCTGGCGGAGGACGGCTCCGGCCAGTTCGTCTATACCCCCTATGAGAACAAGACGGGCCGGGACTCCTTCACCTATGTGGCCCTGGACCAGGCGGGCAACGCCTCTGAACCCGCCACCGTGACCCTGCGCATCGAAAAACCCGGCACCAAAGTCCGCTACGCCGACATGGACGGGGACCCCGCCCACAAGGCGGCCCTGCGTCTGGCGGAGACCGGCGTCTATGTGGGGCAGCAGGTGGGTGACCGCTACTTCTTCCAGCCTGACGCCACGGTGAGCCGGGCCCAGTTCCTCACCATGGCCATGGCCGCCGTGGGGCTGGAGCCTCTGGACCAGGTCTCCCTCACCGGCTTTGCCGACGATCAGGCCATCCCCACCTGGGCCAAGGGTTCCGTGTCCGCCGCCTTGAAAGCCGGGGCGATCCAGGGCGAGCGGGACGCCTCCGGCGCGCCGGTGTTCCAGGCGGGGGCGGCTGTCACCATGGCGGAGGCCACCGTGATCCTGGACCGCCTGCTGGACGTGGCCGACGCCCCGGTGGAGACCTTCTCCTCTGACGCGGAGCACTGGGCGGCCCAGTCCGCCGCTAACTTGACCGCCTGCGGGGTGCTCCCCGCCGTGGACGCCGACCCCCAGACCCTGTTTGCTCCCCTCACCCGGGGCGAGGCGGCGGAGCTGCTGGACGGCGCTCTGGACGTGCTGGCGGAGCAGGACAGCGGCAGCTGGCTCCCCTGGTGATCTCTCATAGACAGCAAAAGCAGCCCCGGAGCGCGTCTTGCTTCGGGGCTGCTTTGAATGTCGTAAAGCCGTGGATATGGTCAGTCCTCGTCTGCCGCGGCGTCGTACATGGGCCGTCCACCGGCGGGACCGGCGGCAGGGGCGGCTCCGCCCACGCCGGACAGGGCGCGGAAGCGGGCGCGGGACTTTTTGATCTCGTCATAGGCCTCGGCCACTGCCTCTTCGGTGCGGCGCAGGGCGTCCTCGCAGTATTCGTTGGCGGAGCGCTTCAGTTCCCGGCTGCGCTCCTCCACCTGCTGCATCAGCTCGTTGGCCCGCTGACGGGCCTGGAGGGAGATGGTGTTCTCCTCCAGCAGCTGGCGGGCCTTGTCCTCCGCCGCCTTGCGGATGGTGTCCGCCTCTCGCTTGGCCGCCGCCAAGGTCTCCGCCCGGCTGGCCATGACCTTTCTGGCCTCGCCCAGCTCCATGGGGAACTGGCTGCGAATGTCGTCGATCAGGTCCAGAGCCCGGTCGCGCTCGATCACACATTTATCGCTGGACAGCGGGGCGTTCTTCGCCTCGTCAATCATTTCAAATAACATGTCCAGCAGCTCTTCCACACCGCTTGCCATGGTTATCCTTCCTTTCCTTCGGTTCCTTCCAATTCCCGCATCCGCTGGTTCACCGCGTCTACGATCTCCCGGGGGACAAAGTCCGCCAGGTCAGCTCCATAGCGGGCCATCTCCTTGACGATGGTAGAGCTGAGATAGGTGTACTTCTCGCTGGAGGCCAGAAACATGGTCTCCAGGCGGGGGTTCAGCTTGCGGTTGATTACCGCCATCTGTACCTCCTGCTCAAAGTCAGACACCGCCCGCAGGCCCTTTACCACCACGTGGGCGCGGCGGCGCTTGGCATAGGCGGCCAGCAGCTCGTTGGAGAAGTCTACTTCTACATTCTGAAACCGGGCCGTGGACTGGCGCAGCAGCTCCACGCGCTCCTCCGGGGTGAACATGCCGTGCTTTTTGGAGTTGACCATCACGCAGACGATCAGCTTGTCAAAGCAGGCGCTGGCCCGCTTGATGATATTCAGGTGGCCCAATGTCACCGGGTCAAAGCTGCCCGGATAGATGGCAATACTCATTGGCGTTCTCTCCCCGCCCGGTGGAACAGCGTCAATTTGATCTTGCCGTATCGATACTCCCGGCCCCGCTCATAGGGGGCTTCCAGTTGGGGAATGGTCCGTTCCGCCGCAGATTCGCATACTATTATACCATGTTCCCGGAGAATGTCAAACCTTGCGATGGCCTCCAGCGCCCGGTCCAGTAGGTCGCTCTGATAGGGCGGGTCCAGAAAGATCAGGTCGAATTTCTCCCGGCAGCCAGACAGGAAGGAGATGGCGTCTCCCTGGACCACATGGGTCTGGTCCTGAAAGCCGCAGGCCTTGATGTTCTCCCGAATGAGGGCGGCGGCCTCCCGCCGCTGGTCGGTGAAGGTGCAGCGCTCCGCGCCACGGGACAGAGCCTCCAAGCCAAGCTGGCCGGTGCCGCCGAACAGGTCCAGCACCTGCCGCCCCTCGATGTCGAACTGGATGATGTTGAACAGGGCCTCCTTCACCTTGTCGGTGGTGGGACGGGTGTCCATGCCCTGGAGTTCTTTTAACCGTCTGCCCCGGGCAGAGCCGGAAATGATGCGCATATGCTCTCCTCACTTTATTCTGCGTTATTTGTTGGTACGAAAGTGCTGATACACGGCCTGGGCCGCGTTTTTGGGCAGCGTCTTCTGGAGTTCCTCCAATGACGCGGCCCGGATGGCCTTGATGCTCTTGAACTGCCGTAGCAGCTGGGCGCGGCGCTTCTCCCCCACCCCCGGGATGTCGTCCAGGGCGGAGGTGCGCATGTGGCCCGCCTGGAGCTGGCGGTGATATTCGATGGCAAAGCGGTGGGTCTCCTCCTGGATCTGCCCCACCAGGGCGAACACCGCCGGGATGGCCTGGATGCCGATCTCCCGCCCGTCCGGGTGGACCAGGGCGCGGGTGCGGTGCCGGTCATCCTTGACCATACCGAAGGCGGGGATGGACAGGTTCAGGGTCTCCAGCACCCGGGCGGCCACCTTCACGTGCTCCTGTCCGCCGTCGATGAGCAGCAGGTCGGGCTTGTCCGAAAACTTCTCGTCCCCATCCAGATATCGCCGGAACCGCCGGGTGAGCACCTGCTCCATAGAGGCGTAGTCGTCCGGCCCGGTCATGTTCTTCAGCTTGAACCGGCGGTAGTCGCTCTTTTTGGGCCGCCCGTCCACATAGACCACCATAGAGGCCACGATGTCGCTGGCCCCGGTGTTGGAGATGTCATAGGACTCGATCCGCTTTGGCGGCTCGGCCAGGCTGAGCATTTTGCCCAGCACCTCCAGCAGCTTGTTCTGCCGCTCCTCCCGGGTGGTGGCCCGGACCACCTCTTCCTTGGCGTTTTCATTGGCCAGGTGGATGAGGTCGGTCTTGGCCCCCCGCTGGGGGCTGACCAGCTCCACCCGCCGCCCGATCTGCTCTGACAGCATCCGGGTCAGGGGCACCTGGTCGGGCAGCTCCCAGGGCAATAATATCTGCTTGGGCAGCCGGTCCCGGCCCACGTAATAGGCCCGGACCAGGGCGGACAGGGCGGCGGCGGGGTCCTCCTCCATGGGGGACTCGAAGAGCTCAAAGTCCTTGGCCGCCAACTCTCCCTCCATATAGTGTAGCACCACAAAGCAGCTTTTGGCCGTGCCCCGGAAATAGCCGGTGACGTCGGTGTCGGCCAGGGAACCGGCCACCACCTTCTGCCGCTTGCTCAAAAGCTCGATGGCCCGCAGCCGGTCCCGGATCTCCGCCGCGTGCTCAAAGCGCAGCTCCTCCGCCGCCTGCTCCATCTCCGCCGTCAGGTCGGCCTGGACCTCTTTAAACCGCCCCTCCAGCAGAGAGACGGCCTGGGCGATGGCCTGATCGTGGGCGGGCTTTAATTCGTCCCCCCGGCAATAGCCGTCGCACTTGTTCATGTGGAAGTTGAGACAGGGCCGCTCCTTGCCTATATCCCGGGGGAACTTCTTCCGGCAGGAGGGCAGGCGCAGGGCGGTGCGCAGGGCGTCGATGATGGCCTGGGTGTTTTTCCGACTGGCGTAGGGACCGAAATACCGGGCCCCGTCCTCCGCCACCTTGCCGGCCAGGGAGAAGCGGGGGTAGGCCTCGTTGGACAGGCGGATATAGGGATAGCCCTTGTCGTCCTTGAGCAGGATGTTATACCGGGGCTGGTGCCGCTTGATGAGGGCGCACTCCAGCACCAGGGCCTCGAACTCGCTGTCGGCGATGATGACGTCGAAGTGGTCGATCTGGCTGACCATGGCCCGGGTCTTCTCCGTGTGGGCGGCGGAGTCCTGAAAATACTGGGACACCCGGTTTTTCAGGGCCTTGGCCTTGCCCACATAGATCACGGTGTTCTTGGCGTCCTGCATGATATATACGCCCGGCTTTAAGGGCAGACTGTGGGCTTTTTCTTTCAGTTCGTCAAAGGTCATGGCCGTCTCTCCCCTCTCCCGCGGGCATTTATTTTCCGGACACGTCAAAAAAGGCGCCGCAGCGCGGCGCCTTTTTCCTTGACAATTTGGCTTACTCAGAGAAGTCGGAAGAGATCATCTTATACAGAGCCTCGACCGCTTCCTTCTCGTCGGGGCCGTCCGCGATCAGCTTAATGGGGGTGCCCTTCACGATACCCAGGGACAACACGCCCAGCAGGCTCTTGGCGTTGACCTTCCGCTCGTCCTTCTCCACCCAGATGGAGCTTTTGAACTCGTTGGCCTTCTGAATGAAATAGGTAGCGGGTCTGGCGTGCAGACCGACCTGATTATTCACGACTGCTTCCTGACTATACATAAGCTGTACCTCCGCCTCGTCGTTTTGGTTTGTGTAGCTTTAGCATACCAGATTTAGACCGTTGCCGTCAATGACAATTTTCACAAATATCGCATGGTTTTCACCAGAAACGGGAAGCAAAATCTGTCGTTTTGCGCAAAGTAAAATAAAATCAATCCCGTTTTCTAAAAAATTTAACAATTTGGCCGGGAATTTTCCGCTCCATTTCCCGGGAAAACGCTCACCGCAGCTCGGCCACGGTCACGCCGTCCTCCCCCTCGCCATAGCGGCCGGGGCGGAAGGATTTGATATAGCGGCTGCGCTTGAGATAGGTGCGCACGGCCTTGCGCACCGCGCCGGTGCCCTTACCGTGGATGATGGTCACCGTCTCCAGCTTGCCCATCATGGCCGTGTCCAAAAAGCGCTCCAGGACGGAGATGGCCTCGTCGGTCATCATGCCCCGCAGGTCGATCTGGCTGGGGACGGCGGCGGTGCGCAGGGTGTGCTGGGCCCGGGCCACGATCTTGCGGGCCTCCCGCTGGGTGCGGGTCTCCCCTTCCACCACCCGGACCTCCTCCTGCTTGGCGGAGATCTTCAGAATGCCCGCCTGCAGCTGCAACGAGCCGTCCTTGTTCACCGACAGCACCGTGGCCTTTGTCCCCATGGACACCAGCTCCACCGTGTCCCCCGCCACGGCGGGACGGGTGGGCGGCGGGGCCTCGGTCTGGGGGGCGGAGCCGCCCAGGTTCCGCTCTGCCTCGTTTAGCATCCGGCGGGCCTCCGCCCGGCTGTCGTTCACCTGCTGCCAGTCCAGGCGGTCCTGGCGCTTTTGCATCTCCTTCAGCTGGGACAGGGCCAGGTCGCTGGCGGCACGGGCCTCCTCGATGATGCCCCGGGCCTCGGCCTGGGCCTTCTCCACCACCTTGGAGCGCTCCTCCTCCAGCTTCTTCCGGTATTCCCGGGCCTTGGCGGCGGACTGCTCCATCTCCAGTTTCAGGCGGCGGGCCTCGGCGCGCTCCTTCTCCATCTCCTGGCGCTGCTGGTCCAGGCGGGTGAGCACATCCTCAAAGCGCACATTCTCCGCGTCCAGCCGGGCGGCGGCCTTGTCGATGATATACTCCGGCAGCCCCAGGCGGCGGGAGATAGCAAAGGCGTTGGACTTGCCCGGGATGCCCAGCACCAGGCGATAGGTGGGGGCCAGGGTGTCCACGTTGAACTCGCAGGAGGCGTTCTCCACCCCGGGGGTGGTCATGGCGTATACCTTCAGTTCGGCATAGTGGGTGGTGGCGCACACCTGGGCGCCCATGCCCCGCACCGATTCGATGACGGCAGCGGCCAGGGCGGCGCCCTCCACCGGGTCGGTGCCCGCCCCCAGCTCGTCGAAGAGGATCAGGCTCTCGTCGTCCGCCTCCTTTAAAATGCCCACGATGTTGACCATGTGGGAGGAGAAGGTGGACAGGGACTGGGCGATGGACTGCTCGTCGCCGATGTCGGCCAGCACCCGGCGGAACACCCGCACTGTGGAGTCAGACCCGGCGGGGATGTGCAGGCCGCACTGGGCCATCAGGGTGATGAGACCGATGGTCTTCAGGGTCACCGTCTTGCCGCCGGTGTTGGGGCCGGTGATGACCAGGGTGTCGAACCGGTCCCCCAGCTCCAGGTCGTTGGGCACGGCCTTCTTCTTGTCAATAAGGGGGTGCCTTGCCCGGCGCAGGCGCAGGAACTTGTCAGACAGCTTGGGTTCGCTGCACTCCAGCTTCAGCGACAGCTGGGCCCGGGCGAAGATGGTGTCCAGCCAGACGATGAGCTGATAGTCCTCCAGAATGTCCTCTTTGTGAGCGGCGCAGTCGGCTGACAGCTCGGCCAGGATGCGCTCGATCTCCTTCTTCTCCTTGGCGGCCAGCTCCCGCAGCTCGTTGTTGGCCTTCACCACGCCCATGGGCTCGATAAAGAAGGTGGATCCGGAGGAGGACACGTCGTGGACCAGACCGGGGATGGCGTTCTTGTGCTCGGACTTTACGGGCACCACATAGCGGTCTGACCGGATGGTGATGATGGACTCCTGTAAATACTTGGACTGGTTGGAGGAGATGAGCCGCTGCAAAATGTCCCGGACCTTGGCCTCGGCGGCCCGCATGTGGCGGCGGATGGAGGCCAGCTCCGGGCTGGCGGAGTCGGCGATCTCGTCCTCCCCCAGGATGGAGTTGGTGATGCGGTCCTCCAAAAAGCGGTTGGGGGTGAGCGCCTGGAACAGGTGGGAGATGGGGCTCTTCTCCTGGCTGGCGCCATAGTCCCCGGCGGTGCGGGCCGCCCGCAGCACGGTGGCCACGTCGGTGAGCTCCCGGGTGGACAGGCTGCCCCCCATGTCCGCCCGCTGGAGGGAGGCCGCCACGGGCTTTACCCCGGAGAAGCCGGGGCTGCCCCGCAGTATCAGCATCTTCACGGCGGCGGACGTCTCGTCCTGGGCCCGCTGGATGTCGTCCATATCCGTCATGGGGCGGAGTGTAAGGGATTTCTCCTTGCCCTCCTCCGTCACGGCGCAGCCTGCCAGCATGGTCAATACCTGGGGCAGCTCAAGGATCTGAATGGATTTTTCTGATAATTCGCTCATAGATGAAACTCCTGTACCCGGCGATGCCGGATGATTTATCTTTGCCTATTGTCCCACAAATCATGCCATTTTGCAAGGGGGCGGTCAATTGACTCCCGCCGCCGGGCCGAAATAGGTCACCAGCAGGTCCACGCAGGCCCCGTAAGACCAGATACCCAGGCTCTGGCCGTTGCCCTTTAAAAAGGAGTCGTACACCTGCTCCGCCCGGTCCTCCACCGGGGAGCGCATGGCCGCCCAATATTGGTTGTTGTCCTGCCAGTCCTGGGACAGCTCCGCCGTGAACGTGCTCCGGGCGATGGCCGTCCAGGTCTGGGGAGAGACTTCATACAGGGCGTTGCACAGCTGGAGCAGCCCCATGATATAGCCGGAATACTGATAGGCAACGCAGCTTCCATCGCTGTTTTTTCATTGGCACACCAACGGTTGTGTATATTCTGTTCGGTCGTTATAGGGGCCA
>ERZ856578.8103-NODE-8103-length-10489-cov-4.216193_pt1 | contig 10489 bp, 8 predicted proteins | sample MGYA00514384_ERZ856578 | MGnify/ENA primary metagenome ERZ856578 (study PRJEB29103, sample SAMN06111958) | human gut metagenome | biome: human gut; feature: ankylosing spondylitis patient; material: healthy_person | host: Homo sapiens | place: China:Hangzhou...
CCTGCAGCAAATACCCGACTCTTACAAGAGGGTCATTTTTATGTCGATTTGTGGGTCCATCCGGTTGTCGCTTGACACAAATGGATTTTTCAGCCGTACCTGCGAGTTTTTGACAAAGACCGCCAGCCCATTTTTTTGTCTCGAGCAGTCACCAGCGCTGATGTTAAGCGCGACAAAGAACTCAAACAACTTGACATGCTCTACAGAGATGAATGTGAATTCGCTGTTGGACACGGAGTATCTGTACATTGCGAAACCGGTGACAATAAGAGATGCGCTGTAAGCATAGCAACCCGAATCATTCCTAAATATGAAGTTCCAGTTACACAAACTCCGGGTACCGAGGATATTGATCGGGTAAAGATGCAAGAGCTTGTCAATAACAATTCGCTTGACATGATACGAATTGCCGATCAAGCAACGCCGGAACACAGAAAAGAACTCATTGACACTCTCAACGTTTTGGCCGATGACTACGCAGCTTGGATTGAAGAGCAAGATGGCAAAGGTGGTGCAGAACCGGAAATAGCTGATTCCGCAAAACTCGCGATGGCAAAGTGCAAGATAACTTTGAGGCGACTGAGAGAAGGCATTAACACACTGGCCAGCGATGATATTGCGCTAAAGGCATTTTCTTTTGCCAACCGTGCAATGGCACTGCAGCGCGTTCACTCAAAATTAATTAAAAACAATCAGTCCAAACAAGCCACGACACCAACAGGCCACATGGATCATGCCGATGACGATACTGTCATACGAAAACTTATGGCGGATCCGCGCGAACATTCGTGGCGAGCTTTCCAATTGGCTTTCTTTCTGCTTATTCTTCCAAGTCTTGCCGATCCTTCGAATTCTTACCGTACGGATGAGAATGCGGTAGGCGACTTGTTGTGGTTCCCTACCGGCGGCGGAAAGACGGAAGCCTATCTGGGTGCTGCTGCATTCGCTATGGCCGTTCGAAGATTGCAACAACCTGTCGCACCGGATTACCTTGATCCTTCTCGAGGTCTTGCCGTTATCATGCGCTACACCCTGCGACTGTTGACGCTGCAACAATTCCAACGTGCATCAACTCTCATTTGCGCCATGGAAACGTTGAGACGAACAGACCCGAAGACCTGGGGTGAAACCCCTTTCACCATCGGCCTTTGGGTTGGTTTCCAGTCTACGCCAAACACAATTGAGAAAGCGGCAAAATCAATTCGGGACGCTTTGCGTCCCGGCAGCGGCCGTAGTTCTGATGAGGCTCCCTTTCAAGTGACTCGTTGTCCTTGGTGCGGTGAACCTCTTCGAATAGGACATGATGCCAGAGCAGACGAAAGCAAGCTGAAATTGCATATTTTCTGCGGCAATCCAGAGTGCGAATTTAGTGAAACTCTGAACGAAGATGGATTGCCTCTCAAGGTAATCGACGAAGAGATCTACCGCAGACCACCTTCAATGCTGATAGCTACGGTAGATAAATTTGCTCAAATGCCTCTCAAAGGAGATGTACGCACACTCTTTGGTCTTGCTGACAAGGAGTGCCCACGGCACGGGTTGGTTTTACCAGATTGCGAATGCCATAAGCTACACAAAGCTGACGGCAACCTGCCTGAGGTTTTGGTTCAAAGCATCAATCCCATTCGTCCTCCTGACCTGATCATTCAAGATGAGTTCCATTTGATCAGCGGGCCATTGGGAACAATGGTCGGTCTCTACGAGACAGCCATTGATGCCCTTTGTTCCTGGAAAATCGAAAAAAACGGGCAAATTCGTACTGTCTATCCAAAGGTTATGGCTTCTTCGGCGACAGTCCGAAAGGCTGCGGATCAAATGAAGAATGTCTTTTACCGCAACATGGAAATTTTCCCAGCCAGCGGTATTGATGTCTCAGATAACTTTTTCTCAGTTCAACGATCCATTGAAACTCATCCAGGTCGACTGTATATCGGACTCTGCGCCCCGGGCAGTGCAAAACCCCCGATGATGATTCGTATGTACGTGACGCTTTTGACCACCGCTCAAGACCTGTACACGCGCTTCGGCTCACTTGCGGATCCATATATGACACTTGTTGGGTATTTCAGTTCGCTTCGGGAATTGGGGGGTATGAAACGTTTGTCAGAAGATGACGTTCGTACACGCTGCAACCGAATTCAGGGAAAGCGACAGCTGACCTATCGCGCAGGAATGGAAAACCGAAAACTTAAGTCAACGCAGGAGTTAACCTCTCGTATCCGCAATACGGAAATACCAGAAAGGTTAGATCTGATGGGGCAAAAATGGTCGCCAGATCAAGCCTCCACTCCCGATATAGTACTCGCCACAAATATGCTTGCTGTTGGTGTTGACGTGGATAGGCTCGGGTTGATGGCCGTGAACGGTCAGCCAAAAAACACCGCCGAGTACATTCAGGCGACGAGTCGTGTAGGTCGAGCATATCCCGGACTGGTTTGCACTGTTTATGCCTGGGGAAGACCAAGAGACTTGTCGCATTACGAATCATTCGAGCACTATCACGCAACCTTTTACAAGCATGTTGAAGCTCAGTCAGTAACGCCGTTCTCCTCTAGAGCACTTGATAAGGGACTCATGGGAGTCTTGGTCAGTTATGTACGACTTAAAAATAGCGTTTATTCTCCTGAGACTGGTGCAGGAAAAGTCTCGGCAAGCAATTCCAATTTTGACTCCAAAGATGTCACGGATAAGTTTTCCAGCCGTGCTTGGAAGGTCACGCTTAAACGCGAACTTGGCAGAGAAGTAAGAAGCCGAATTGAGGATGCTCTTAATTCTTGGGAGGTCTTTGCGAATGATCCTGATTCTGAGTTGGTTTACTCGAATGAAAAAAAATCCTCTCGGCCCAAAAAATTATTGCGAACCGATGATCTTGTGAACTCTACTGGCGAGTGGCTTGTGCCTGCGTCAATGCGTGAAGTTGAACCTCCGGTTTGCTTGATTCTCGATAACCAAGCAATCAAGGCGAATGGAAGATTTGAGTGGCCTGATAAGAAGCCAAAAGCAGACGAATCGAACAAACAATAAGGAGCGGCGATGGTCAATAAACAAAAAAACAAATCGTCTGTAACGATAGCTGGTGAAGTACGCCCCAGCCAGTTAATTTGGACATACGGGCCAGGCTCTGTCATTGATCTGCAGAACGTTTCGGTGATGACACTCGGGTTACAGAATTGGGAGAGTTGTTCGTGGAATCCCGTTCGCATCTATGAGCCACGTCTTTTAGCTCAGGTTCAACGTTTACTGCCTTATGTCAGAGAATTAAGAGTTCCGCCTGTAGCCAACGAAAGCATTTATGACGAAGGCGGATTCAAAAATAACGTCGGAGTTCCAGTAAGTCTCTTCCCTCGATGGTATAGGTGTCGAATTTGCGGCTTGTTAAGTTCTATTGACAGCGGTAGTGTCTTTGAAGTGAAGGGGGCTTCGCCCTTTAACTTGAAAGTTGTCCACAAAAATTGTCCGAGATTCAAAAATAAACCAGCTCCTGCTGTCCCTGCGCGTTTTTTGATTGCCTGTAAGAACGGACACATTTCAGATTTTCCGTGGAGAGAGTATGTCCACGGGGGGCCAACGCAGTGCAAAGGTACTTTACGCTTCAGTGAAAAGGGATCTTCTCTGCAAACTGAAAATCTTTTGGTGTCATGCGACGGATGCAAGAAAACCAAAAACATGGCTATGGCATTCGGCAAGAGTGCTAAACAAAATCTACCCAAGTGCCCTGGAACAACCCCACATTTTGGTTCATTGGCAAAGGCTTCGATTTGCAACGAAGATGTCAAAACTTTGATGCTTGGAGCAAGCAATAGTTGGTTCCCGAAAGTTTTGACGGTTCTTTCCCTACCAAAAGAGTTTTCGATTAAACCAAATCCACTGAAGCAACAGGTTCAAAATGCATGGAATGATTTGAACGATTTGGGGGCGTCAACAAAAGCAGAGCTTGCGAACACGCTTGCAAAAAGTATTTTCAGCCGTATTTATCCCGATTTGGTTGTCTATAGTGTTGATGACATTTGGTCAGAGATAGAACGTTGCCGCTCACTAGAAAGTACCTCTAATGATACTGGCGAAAATATCGAAACTAACGATCAAGACGCACCGGAAACTATTTTGCTTCCCGAGTGGCGTTCTTTGACCTCATCGAAAATCCCTTTCAAGGCAGATGAGTTCGAAGCGGTAAACGGGAAAGTACCAGCTGGATTTGAGCCATATTTCAGTCGTATTGTTTTAGTGAATCGCCTCAAGGAAGTAAGAGCACTCCTTGGTTTCACTCGACTTGAAGCCGAAGATCCAATGCTGAACGACTCCAATCAGCCCCATTGGAGCCGACTTTCCGCGGAAAATACACCGTGGTTGCCCGCGATGGAAATGCGAGGCGAAGGCATTTTTATTCAGTTTAATGAAGAAACACTCCAACATTGGGAGACATTACCCGAAGTAAAAGAGCGAGAGGCAAAGCTTTTTGAAGCTCATAAACGGTGGCGATTGGCTCGCAACAAGCCAGTCGGAAAATTCCCCGGTATTCGGTACGTACTCCTTCACACGTTTTCGCACATCATGATTCGAGAGCTGTCTCTAGCATGCGGATATGACGCAGCAAGCATCCGGGAACGCATTTATTCTTCCTCCGATGGCACGGAAAATATGGCTGGCGTCTTGTTGTATACCTCTGCATCGGATTCTGACGGAACTTTGGGCGGCCTTGTTGAACTCGGAAAGGAAGAGAACTTAATGCCTCTTTTGCGAGAGGGACTTCACTTGACCCGAATTTGTTCGTCCGATCCCTTATGCTCAGAATACGACCCCAGCAATCAGGATGACGGGGCACTCAATATCCATCTTGCTGCTTGCCATGTCTGCTCTTATGTAGCAGAAACCTCATGTGAAGTTAGTAACCGCTACCTTGATCGGGCACTTTTGGTCGAAACGATGGCCGGACCAGGAGCTGCTTTCTTTAAGCTTTCTGACGATTCACTATGACTTCTTCGTCTGATCAGTTGTTTGAGGTGATCGCAAAGCATGCTCCGGATGTGCCGCCCGAAGTTCTTGAAGCTGTTGTCCGACTCATTGAAGTCAATGACATAAACGACAGCACCACATTCGAGGCAGAAATCGGAAACCGCCTTGGATCCGCCATATTGGAAGAGATTTGTGACGCTTGGCGTGCAGCCCCGGAAATTCGAGGTAGCGATTTAGGCGCAGCCCTTCGAACGGCTGCGCTTATTGGGTATCGAAACAGCGACGAATTTGCTCAGCTCGTGGCAACTCGCCCATGGGACATTAAAAGCTCAAGCCGTGATTCTCTATCAGCTTATCTGGATGTAATCAAAAAGGCTCAAAGACGTTTAACAATGGCGATGTTCGTTGTCTACGAAGTTGACGAAATTCTTAAAGCCTTGGAAGAGGCCCAAAACCGTGGAGTCTCGATTCGGATTCTGGTTGAACCTCCTGCAACGCAAGGAGGCAACATTTCCGGTGGTCACAACAGTGTTCTTGTTTTACGTAATCATTTGCCGAGTGCTCAAATCTACATTCCGAATAACCAGCAAATTACAGGCACGATGCATGCCAAATTTGTGAGTGCTGACGAAGAATATGCATTTGTGACCAGCGCAAATTTAACAAAAGCGGCTTTGTCCCGAAACGTTGAGGTTGGGGTTCTGCTTGCGGGAGGGAAAATCCCCAAACGAATTGAATCAATGTTTGACGAATTGATCACGCGACAATCTATTTTCTTGGTTCCATCCGCGAAATGTTAGTTAACCATGCCCCGTTCCAAAACCCGCAACAAGACCTACAAACCCCGACAAGTGAAGGTGCCGGGCATCATTGACAACTTGCCCGTGCCGCCGGCGATGCTCAAAAAGCTCACAAACGACATGGACAACCGCATTCTGCGGCTTCGCTTTGCCGGAAACAACGGCAATGACTTGGCTGCACTTGTGATGTACTACGCGGCGGCATGGATTTTGGCGGGCGAAATGGACAACGGCCAAGAGTTGCGGGACAAACTGGAAACCGGCGTCAGAGAGCTTGGGAAGGCCGTGCTGGCGTCTCCGGACGCCGTACACGGACCGATGTACGACACGATTCTCGATCTGACGGCCATCACAACGGCGGTCGTGGCCGAAAGTACGAAAGGTGAATACAAGCGGGCCAGCGAAAGCTTAAAGGCCGAAGGCATTGTTCCTTTTGCCGACGAATTCATGGTGACGCTCGCGCAAGCCGGGTTGCTTCAGGTCGTGAATTCATCTAAAGACTCGTCTCAAACAAATCATCCTGAATAGAAAGGGGCAATTGGATGCTCAACCAGGCCGTGTCATACGGTCTTTTGTTGAAAGATCCGAAATATGCTCATTAACGGCCACAACATCAAAGGCAGCATCAGCTTTGACACGTCTAAGAAAGGTGATAGCATCCGAGGCATCAAGCGTCACGCCGCTTGGCGTGCCGTTGTGGTGTACGAAGGCAAGCGGTTCCGGAAGCGCTCAATAGATCGTGAAGATTGCGAGCGGTTTTGATGGAACTGGCCGCTATTTATGCCGAGAAAGAGCGCCAACGAAAGCTTGAAGAAGAGTTGGCCAACTTTCACTTGGTGCCGTAATAACGTCTGAAAAACGAACCTCGCTCCTTTTTTCAGAAACGAGGTTCAAAACACGAACATTAGTTCGTCAGAAAATTACCAACCAAAGAACGACTTAACGGTTTTCCAGGCTACCTTTTGCAGGAACTTGGCTTGTTCGGGCGGCACCTGTAGTTCACCCAAACCGTACCATGCAATGCCTTCCGGAGACTTCTTCAGAAGCGTGGCGTAGAGTACGCACGTCTCAAGATAGGTGCCAGCAATGCTCGGATGGCGCTTATCCGCGATGATCAGTTTCGTGTCGGGACGCTCTTTCAGAGCTTCGGCAAAGGCAAGACCCACCGGGACCACCATCAGGTTGTTTTCGTTGGCGACTTCAATAGTGGAATCAGCAAGTTGACGGGTCATTTCCGGGCGATCCGTAAATGCCCAGGTGAGCATGAGCATCGGTGTGGCTCCGGCCTCACGAATGTCTTTGCTATGTTTTGCTGCGTATTTTTTCAGGAACTTCTTTAGTTCCGGATGTACCGGTCCCTGACTGTTGTCTTGCATTACGACAGCATCGAACACAGGCCCCTTGTCCTTACGGAATACCAGACGATTACTGCCGTCATTCAGCGTGGTGTAGGAGTTAATTGCGTCCGGACGCAGATACGACTTCATGTCATGCCAATCAATACCAGCATAGGCAATCGTCACCATGCCAACGCCAAGCTTGGAAACTTTGTCGGCAGCTACCATTCCCTGAAGCCACTGCACCACACCGTTGTTGTAGTACATGAAAGAATTTCCAGCCAAAAGAACAGATGAGGGCTGTTTTGCCAAATTTGTAACTTTGGGCATTACGGAATGGTCGAGGCCGGTTTTGGGATTCATTTCGGCCGCGAAAGCCGATGCACCCATGATGGCAAAGAGGGATGCGGCCAGAGCAAGACGTTTAAACATACTTTTACCTCCCAATAAAAGATGGTTAAAAAGCTTTGCTAAAGCAGTTCCGGGGCTGTTGTGGATGTCGATCCTGTTGCCCGAAACTGTTTCGAGTCTAACAATTTTTCGACAGAACACGCCTTTGAATCTGGCAGAAGACCAAAGAAGAAACGCTGACTTGTGTCATTCCACTTTCAATAAATCATCCCAATTCGTCGTAGGGCACGGCGAAAGATGATCTCTGCGCATTGCCCATTCCGAATTGATCTTGGTGCTTGCCAAAGTCACGACCTTGCCTCCGAACTTTTCATTGACGGCATCAATGGAAGCCTGCATGCGCTCCCGGCGCTTCAATAGTTCGATTTCGTCCCCGTCAAACAGAGTTTCCGGAACCAGAGATTGTTCCGCCGGAATCAGATCTGCCAGCACAACACCCGCTTTTTTATAGGCGCAGCCTTCTTTGAAGAATTCCCGGACAAGTACGTGAGCGGCCTCTGTAAGCGTCAGAATGTCTGCGCAGGCATGCGGCAAGGGACGCGACTAAAAGACGGAGTGATGCCGCGCGTTCGCCTTGAACGGATCTGTGAAAAAGATCACACCAACGGTTTTGGCCGCACTCTTTTGCTGGCGCAGTACCTTAACAGCTTCGGCCATGTGAACCGACACAGCCGAAAGGATTGTTCCGATGTCGGAACTGGCCGTGGCAAAACTGCGCGTTCGGACGATCTGCTGTTTTGGCTCCGGATGTTCGTCCAGAGGGATGCATGAAACGCCCCGGATCTCTCGCTGAGTGCGCTCCAATACGACAGTGAAGCGCTTGCGAATGAGTGAGGCATCCATCCGGGCAAAATCAAGCACAGTCTTCACGCCCATTGCCTCAAGTTTCTCTCGGTTCCGGGAACCGATGCCCCAGATCTCCTTGATCGGGGTAATTGACATTGCCTTGGTGCGGCGTTCCTCAGAAAGTTCAAGCCAATTGACCACGCCGTTAAAGCATGGGTAAGTTTTTGCAAAATGGTCGCACAGCTTGGCAAGCGTCTTCGTGGGCGCGATGCCTGCGCACGTTGGGATGCCCACCCACTTGAGCACGCGGCCGCGAATGTCCTGAGCAAGGGAGGTAAGCTTTGCCGGATCTTCGCCTTCAACACCGGTGAGGTCGGCAAAAATCTCGTCTATCGAGTACGACTCGAGCCTCGGCACCATGTCCGCAATGGTGCGCTGCATCCGGTTGGAGATGGATTGGTACAGCTCGTAGTTCGACGAAAGGACGGTGACTTTGTGTGCTTCAACGATGTCTTTGACCTTGAAAAGCGGCATGCCGCGCTTGAGTCCAGCAGCCTTGGCTTCCTTGGTGAGCGCAACGATGCACCCGTCGTTGTTGGAGAGTACAACAACGGGTTTGCCGCGCAGCTGCGGGCGGAAAATGCGCTCACAGCTGCAATAGAAGGAATTGCCGTCAAGGTGAAGAAAGATGGGCATTGATATTTGCATACGAATGTTGTTTCAAGGTAGGATAAAGCATCTGTATACAAAAAACAAGGATTTATTTTTTATGCCCAGACCCAAGACCGAACGTCTACCCAAAGAACCCAAACCGAAGGGACGCCCCTTGTTGACCGGGGAACTGCTTGCCACGAATCTTCAGGTGCGCGTTCCGACGAAACTTGCCGAAACCTGCAAAGAACTTGGCGGAGCCAACTTCCTGCGTCCGCTGATTGAATCCGGCGCGAAGCATGCCTTGGCACTCAAAAACCTCAAGGCTGCACGTCCGGCCGAAGATACAGCCGACGACATCAAGTTTCTGGACATGGCAGTGCAGTGCGGCTTCCCGTCGCCCGCAGCGGACTATGCCGAAAATGATTTGTCACTCACGGATTACTTCGTGAAAAACCGCGATGCGACGCTCATCATTGAGGCCAGAGGCGACTCCATGATCGATGCCGGTATTTTCGAGGGCGACATCCTGATGATTGACCGTTCCATTGAACCGAGGCCCGGCGACATCGTGCTTGCGTACCTGCAAGGGGAATTCACGCTCAAGACCTTGAAGTTCGCTAACGGCCAGCCGGAACTGCATCCGCAAAACAGCTCCGGCAACTATCCAGTTATCCGTCCCGGCGAATACGACGATTTCCAGATCGAAGGCGTTTTGGTGGGTTCCGGGCGTCGGTACCGCAGTTAAGGAGAGAAACAATGGATAAAGAGTATGAAACGGTAAATACCACGACACGCTTCGCTCACGGATCGGGAACGGAAGACATCACCATCGACTACTTTGATGAAAAACGGTTTGAGGTTCGCGGTAAGAACATCGCCGGGCCGCTGATCATTGCGATGGATGCTTCGCTCGACCCCGAGGTTCCGAAAGGAGCAAGACTTTTGGTGAACGCACGTCAAACCGAAGTGAACAAGCGCGGAATCTATGTGTTCCGGAGAGCCAATAGAAGCAAAGGCTTTGACATTGCCATTGTTGAACCGTTGGAAGACGGAACCCTTCGGTACGTGTACGACAAAGCCAATCCGGAAATCCTTAAGAATCTCTCAGGATTGGAACTTGTCGGTCGGGTGTGGGAAATCCAGATGCTGACGGAAATCGACGAATTTGTGGTGCCGGCTAATAGCGGGAAGCTGTTTAACAAAGACGCATGCAAAAAGGTCAAGCTGTGGTTCCCGATTTGGACGGAGGATTAATTGTAAAAGTAGGAAGAGGGGAGAGAGCCGACTAACCCGATTGCAGGATTTTGCGATTAGGGTAATCGGCTCTTATAGTTCTATGTGCGCTTACAGGGCGCAATCAGGTACCGATGTTTCACTCCGTGTTCGGCCGTCGAATCCGGATGGGGTACATTCGGGGGTACATTTTCCCAAAATTCCGTTTTGAGTCAGTGTTTATCGGTTTGTTCGGATTCCGTCCACTCCGCCATAGCACCAAATGCCCTGTAGATTTGCATCTTCAGGGTTTTTTATTGTCTGCAAATTCTCGTT
>ERZ856578.8108-NODE-8108-length-10478-cov-2.388616_pt1 | contig 10478 bp, 10 predicted proteins | sample MGYA00514384_ERZ856578 | MGnify/ENA primary metagenome ERZ856578 (study PRJEB29103, sample SAMN06111958) | human gut metagenome | biome: human gut; feature: ankylosing spondylitis patient; material: healthy_person | host: Homo sapiens | place: China:Hangzhou...
CCAATAATAATGGCAAAGGCTCCCGCATGGGAGTCCTTCAAAATCTGAAGTTTTTCTTCCGTGGGTTTGTAAGAACTTAAGGCATCTGATGTATCCAGCAGACCGTCCAGATGAATGCCGCCGGACACTGCCAGAGGAATCAGCGCTGCGATCACAGCGTAAAACACGCCTGCCGCGCCGAAATGCACGCAAAATACGAACCAGAGCCACTCTATCGCACCGATCAGCACACCGATGAGCGGCAGGAAGCCAAGTGCCCACCGCATGGTCTGTTTTTCCCAGTTCACCTGCGGAACAGGTATCGCAGAGTACATTGAGAACGCGACAAAAAGTCCGCTGATTACACTTTTCACGGCTGTTTTCCCTCCTTTACCGGCAGTAAAATTCCGCATACCGATTCATATACCGCGTCTGCTTTCCCAGTTAATTTCTGGTGCAGTTCTCCCAAAATCCGAATATACTGCATGGTCTCCGGCGGGTACGGCACGCCGTCCGCAAAGATTTCGTTGGAAACGATAACCAGCGTTTCACAGTATTTTTGCAGATTATCCACGCCTGCAACAATGCTGTCGAACGCCGATCCTGCACCTGCGCCTTCCGGCGCAAACAGCTCGTTTGCCAGCAGATTGCCCAAATCCTCGAGCAAAATTCCGTCGTATTGCTGAGAGAGCCTGAGATTCGCTAAATCAAGTGTTCTCTCTACCGTAGCGAACCCCTTTCCCGCACGAAGCGCCCGATGCCGCGCAATCCGCGCCTCTGCGGACTTGCCGAACGGCTGCATGGTCGCCAGATATAATCGGCTCTGTGCTTTTTCACACACCAGCCGTTCCGCGTGCGTCGACTTGCCCGAAGCCGCTCCGCCGGTCACTAAAATCAGCATTTTCGCTCCCCTTTCTTAATTAGACTTGCAATCCGCTCTGATTTTCGATACAATAACTTTATCCGAGTAAGTTGAGGTAAGGAAAAATGGAGCTGCATTACGATATCACCAAACAGGATTTTATTGATTTTAATTTGAATTATTACAACAATAATGCGATTGTTCAACGCAGTATTCGCACCATGAGAATCGCCACTGCGGCTATTGTCATTCTCGGCGGCAGTGCGCTCATGTACTGGCTGCACACGCTCACGCCGGTTTCCATCGCGGTTTACGTTGCGCTCGCTGCCGTCTGCTTCTGGGGTACACCGCGCTATATGCGTCATAAAATGATCAAAAATATTGAGAAAATTCTCAGAAACGCAAAGAACAAGCAGCTTTGCGGACCGAAAACGCTCACGCTGCGTGAAAGCGAATTCGAGCTGTCCGGCGAGAACGAAGATACCGTTTACCAGTATTCGGCCGTTCAGCGCACCGCAACCGATGACAAGCATTATTATATTTTTGTTGATGAATTCTCCGCGGTCATCGTGCCGTTCTCAGCGTTTGAAAACGATGCGCAAAAGCAGGAGTTCTACAACAAAATCACCGCAAATATCGCAGATGAAGCCCTGAAATGCTGAAAATCCGAACCGCAAGCACCGAGTTAACGCTCGGTGCTTTTTGCTGCACGCAGCATTCCTGTAAAGAATGCAGGCAGATAGCATTTATCGGCGTTACACACAATATTTATATAAAAATTTGTGCTATCTGTCAGACAAACAACTACTTTTGCGGCTGATATGCCTCCATTCCAATGTCCGCGAAGCTCACCATTTCCCGATATGGCGCCAGTGCCAGATCCAAAAGCGCCACACCGGCCGCCGCGCCTGTCCCCTCCCCGAGGTGCATGCCCGCCGTCAGGAACGGCCGCTTGCCGAGTGCATCGAGCAGCAAAATGCTCGCCGGTTCGTCCGATCTGTGCGCTGCAACCATAAAATGCACAGACAGCGGACACAATCGCACGGCGAGAAGCGCCGCCGCGCACGAACTCACACCGTCCAGTACGACCGGGATGCGCTGTGCCGCCGCACCCAAATACAGACCGCACAGACCCGCGATATCCAAACCGCCAACCTTATGCAGCACGTCGATCGAGTCATTCGGGTCGGGTTTATGAAGCGCCAACGCCGCCTCGATCACCGCGATTTTCCGCTCCAGACCGGCCGTTGACAGACCCGCGCCGCGTCCTGTGACCGCCGCAGCCTCCACGCCGGTGAGCGCCGCCGTGACTGCCGCACTCGTAGTCGTGTTTCCGATGCCCATTTCGCCGCCAATGAGCAGCGAATATCCCTTTTCGGCACACATTTCCGCCATTTTAATGCCGATTTCGACCGCTTCGAGCGCCTCTTTCCGCGTCATGGCAGGCTCATGCGCAAAGTTTGCAGTTCCGCGCCGAACGGCAAATTGCAGCACTTTTTCGTTCTTTATCGGCCGTGCAACACCAATATCGACCGGAAATACGTCCATTCCGAGCGATTTTGCCATTAGACACACGGTGGACTCGCCGCGGCCCATATTTTCCGCGACCGTTGCTGTCACCTCCTGCCCGCACTGCGTCACGCCCTCGGCGACCACGCCGTTGTCCGCGCAGAAAACAACCGCCGCGCGTCTGGAAATATCCGGCACCGGCTGACCGAGAATACCCGCAAGCTGCACAATCGCGTCCTGCAGAAGACCCAGTCCGCCGAGCGGCATGGCAATATTTGCAAAACGGTTTCGCGCCGCCGTCATGCTTTTCTCATCCAGCGGCCGGATGGCAGAAATAGTCTGTTCAAGTGTCATTTTCCGCTCCTTTCCGCGCATTTCCGGACAAAATTCACTGCAATTTCAGTTTTCGCACGGAAATACAAATGCGGAAATCCTGCATAGAGCGTGTCCGTCGCAAAGCCGCAGTCCCACGCGCGCCCGTTTGGCTTGACCGCGCGAAAATCTGTGCCATTATCCACAGCCTGTGCATAATGGAACTCATGCACAGGAAATTGTCCACCGGCTTCGCACAGCAGGTTATCACTGTTTGCCGTGAGCGTGACATAGCCGAACGGCTGCAGCCTGTGCGTCATGTGCGCCGAAGTCGGCAGCACGCCTGCCATTGCCGCGCCGTCGAGAGACTGCAGCAGATAAAGAAATCCGCCGCATTCGGCAACTGTCGGCAAACCGTTTAGAATCGCTGTTTTGATAGAATCTCGCATGATTTCATTCTCTGAAAGCCGTTTTTCATATAATTCCGGATAGCCGCCGCCGAGATACAGTCCATCGATATTCTCCGGTAGCCGCTCGTCTGTGAGCGGCGAAAACGGCACAAGCTCTGCCCCCAGCTCGCGCAGCACATCGAAGTTATCCTCATAATAGAAGCAGAATGCGCGGTCCTTCGCTACCGCGATCCGCACCGGAAAATCGGTCGCACGAGCGAGCGGCATGTGCGTATCGGTCAGCGGTTTCGCCGTCTGTGATAATGCACACAATGCGTGGAGGTCAATGCCTTCCTCTGCCGCATCCGCGAGCCGATCAATTTTCTCACGCAGGTCGGACAGCTCATCCGCCGTCACCAAACCAAGATGGCGGTCAGGTATTTCGGCCTCCGGAACCGGCGGCAAAAAGCCGAGCACAGGCAGCCCCGCTTTCTCTGCGATTTGTTTGTAAAACGAGTACATTCCTGCGGAAACGCCGTTTAAAATCACTCCTGCAAGCGTATTTTCCGCAAATGTGCGGAACCCGTGAATCTGTGCCGCAAGCGACAGCGACTGACCCTTAGGGCGCACGATCAGCACCGCAGGCGTGCCGGTTGCGCGGGCCAGATGTGCCGCCGAAGCCGTATCCGTTGTACCGGAAACGCCGTCGTAAAAGCCCATGACGCCCTCGATCACGCCGAAACCGTCCGGCCGGATATGCCGCGCAAGCTGACTGCAAATACCGGCCTCGTCCTCGAAAAAAAGGTCTAAATTGCGGCTCGGAACGCCCAAAACCGCCGTGTGGAACATCGGATCAATGTAGTCCGGACCGCACTTGAACGCGCTGAGTGTTACGCCGCGGCGCTGCAGCGCCCGCAGAATCGCGGTCGTGACCGTCGTCTTGCCGCAGCCGCTGCCGGTGCCCGCAAGCAGCAGTCTTGGTGCATTATTTTGTGTCATTTGCGGCCCTCCCGGACAGAATAAACACCGGATTGTTCGCAGTCAGCATGGTGTACGCGCCGACCGGCTTGCCGCGCGTGGCTGCCAGCTGTGTGATCTCGATATCAGAAAACCCCAATTCTTTCAAGGCCGTCTGCGCCGCAAACAAGGTCTCGAGCGCAATCGCGTTCACGACCACGCGGACTTCCGGATTTTTCTCCCTGGCAAGTGCCAGAATCTCCCGCATTCTGCCGCCGCTCCCGCCGACGAACACGCAGTCCGGTGCCGGAAGGTTCTCCAGTGCCTCCGGCGCAAGTCCTTCAATGATTTTCACATTGTATCCGCCGAGTTTTATGCGGTTTTCGTGCAAGAGCGCGACCGCTTCCGGCTTTCGCTCGATGGCGTAAACCGTGCCGTCGCTGGCCTTGCGCGCCAGCTCGAGCGTGACCGCGCCGGTGCCCGCACCCACGTCCCAGACCGTGTCGGTCGGTCGGACAGTCAGGCGGTTCACCGACACCCACCGAACCTCTTCCTTTGTCATCGGCACCTTTCCGCGCGTGAGCATTTCATCTCGAATCGGTTCATTTTTGTTCGCCGCACACGGGTTTTCGATCAGCAGAACCGCTAAATCCGGGCACGAAAGCTGCGCGATCTCTGCGGCTGTGCCGTGCACAATCCGCTCATTTTCCGCGCCGAGATTTTCCCCGAGATGAACGGGCAGCGCGCCCAATCCCGCGTCCATAAGGCTGCTGCAAACCGCCTGCGCGTTGTTTCCACCGCCGGTCAGCGCAAATGTTGCCGTATGGTAACTTACGGCACCGAGAATATTTCCTGTGCGACCGTGCAGACTCTTAAAACACAGATTTTCGTAGGAAATGCCGCATTTCGCGCACATATACTGCATGCTTGACAATCCCGGCACAAGTGTTACCCCGCCGTACGGCAGGAGCCGCTCGCGCAGCTTTCCGGCCGCGCTGAAGAATCCTACGTCGCCGGAAACCAGCAGCGCCGTGTGCCGGGCATGACCGGAAATTGCCCGCTCAGCCAGCTCTGAGAACGCACACACCTCGGCTTTAGCGGTCAGCGATGCGAGCCGTTTTGTGGCAAATACTTCCTCTGCGGCTGCAAGCGTGCGGACGGCTTCGCCGGTCAGCGTGTCCGACGTGCCCATGCCTGCGCCGATGATGAAAAATTCCCGCTGCTGCTTTTTGTTCCGTAAACCGAGCAATTCCGTCAAAAATGCCTGCATCTGCGCCTGATTTTTGCCGTTTTCCATACGCGGACGCGCAATGACCAGTACCTTTGCGCCGACCTCCTCGGCTGCCGCGACCTTCTCCGCAAAGCCGCCGGACACGCCGGTGTCCTTGGTCACGAGGATTTTTGCGCCGGTCTCGCGCAGCAGCGCCGCGTTCATCGTCTGCGAAAACGGACCCTGCATGGCGATGATGTGCGCGCCCGGGAAGCCGAGTGCGGCGCACTTTTCGAGCACCGAGGCGGTCGGCAGTACGCGCGGGAACAGCCGCGTTTGGAAGTCCTGCACCGCCGTGTACGCTTCCAGTTCTTTACTTCCTGTGGTGAGCAGGACCTTGCCCTCGTGCGCGTTCAGCCAGTCCACTGCAGCGGCTGTGTCCAGCACGATTTCGCAGTTCTGATAAGGCAGGGCAGGCCGCAGCAGCCGCTCGTAGCGTGCGCCCGATTTCGCGCAGGCCGCCCGCAGATTGTCGGTCACAGCCGCCGCGTACGGATGCGTTGCGTCGATGAGCAGCGTGTCCGAGGTCAATCGTTTTTCCATCTCCCGCTCATCCAAGCGGCCCTCGTGAACCGTGATTCCCGCCATCGGCTCCATCACTGCCGCACCATACTCTGTGGCAACGAAAACCTCCGCCTGCACGTTATTTTTCGACAAAAAACGGCACAAATCATGTCCTTCTGTCGTACCGGAGAAAATCATCAGCTTCATACGCCGCGATACCCCCTCGGCGTGACCATGCGGCCGTCCATCACGCGCGTGCGGCTGTTGCCGACAAACACAGTGGTCAGCATATCGACCTGTGTATCACGCAGCTCACCGAGCGTTGTAAGCGTGCAGCTTTCGCCTTCTCGGCCAATGCTGCGCACCAGACCGCAGACGGTTTCCGGCGGCACGATCTCCATCAGAATATCGCAGGCTCGGCGCAGATGGTCGGTGCGCTTTTTACTTGACGGATTGTACAGCACGATGCAGAAATCGCCAGCCGCTGCGCCGCGCAGACGCTGCTCGATCTTGTCCCACGGCGTGAGCAGGTCGGACAGGCTGATGCACGCAAAGTCACACGTCAGCGGCGAGCCGAGCACGGCGCCGCCCGAGCAGGCCGCCGTGATGCCCGGAATGACCTCGACCTCGAGGTTCGGCTCGTGCTCGCAAAGCTCGAGCAGCAGGCTCGCCATGCCATACACACCCGCATCTCCCGAGGACACAACTGCGACCGTTTTGCCCTGTTTTGCCGCCTCAACCGCCGCTTTGCAGCGCAAAACCTCGCGTGTCATGCCGGATTCGATGCGCTCCTTGCCCGAAATGAGGTTCTCGATCAAATCAATGTACAGGCCGTAGCCTGCCACGCAGTCACATTTTTCCAGAGCACGCACCGCGCGCAGCGTCATCTGCTCCTCGCCGCCCGGCCCGATGCCGATGCAATACAGCTTCATGCTTCGCCCTCCCGTTCTTCAAAGCACACGCGCCAGTCCGGCACAGCGACAGCCGCCGTCACGCCGTTCTGCGCGAATTTGTGCAAAATAAGTGTGCCGTTCTGTGCTGCGCACACAGCCGCGCGTTCGCACACATTATCTACGCCGACGGTCTGCTGCACGAACGCCGACCGGCTGAATTCGCCTTGTGCGTCCTGCAGCTGCTCGGCCGTAAAGGTACGGAACGGCAGTCCGTGTTTTTCGCAAAACAGCAGCAAACCCGGCTCATTCTGCTTGATATCAATGCTCGCCGCGCCGCAGATCGCCTGCCAGGGCAGTTTTCCCGAGGCAAGCGCCGCCTGAACCGTCTGCTCGATGGCATCCGCGCTCGTGCCCTTGCGGCAGCCAATGCCGAGATACGCAATCCGCGGCACGAGATGCAGCGTGTGTGCAAATGGCTGTGCGTCTGTGCGGAATCCAATCGTGAACCCGCTTTCCGCGTCTTTTTTAAGGTCAATATGGGCGGGCAGCAGCCCGTCTATCGGAAAATCCGAGCGAACGCCCACGGTTTCCCCCCTGAGCAGCGCACCGGATACATATTTAATATGTTCCGGCTCCAGAACTGCACAGCTGTGTGCTTTTGCCCAAGTGTCCACGGCGAACACCTGCCGTCCATCTGTCGCGGTGGTGAGCACCGGCACAGCCTGCAGACCTTCCGCAAGTGTTTTTGCAATCTCGTTGGCACCGCCCAGATGTCCGGACAGGAGCGGAATCACGAACTTTCCCTGCTCGTCAATGACGATTACCGCCGGATCATAGGCTTTTCCCATCAAATACGGCGCCACTGCGCGTACCGCGATTCCGGTCGCGCCCACGAACACGATCAGGTCACAATCGACCATTGCCTGCTGTGCAAAGCGCTTAAGGCTTGTGCCCGAGAGCGACGCATCCACCGTCCGCGCGTACCGCTCACACCGGAAATCCGGCAGGAGTTTTACCGCCTTTTGCGCAGTCTGTGCGCCGCACAGGGTAAAGGATACAAATTTTGCGTGCTTCATCGGCTTGCCTCACGAAATTCAGTCGTAAAGGTCGGGTCGTACAGCTTGGAGCGCTCGTACTCGGTGCCGAGGAACCCGCCCACCGTGATGAGCGCGGTCTTGGTGATGCCCTCCCGCGCACCGGCCGCGGCGAGTTCACCGACCGTTGTCCGCACGACCTTTTCGTCCGGCCAGGTGGCCTTGTACACGATAGCCGCAGGCGTATCCGGCGCATATCCGCCCGCGATCAGCCGCTCGGACAGGCGCGCCAGCTGACCCGCCGACAGGAAGATGACCATGGTGGCTCCGTGTGCCGCGAACGCCTCGATCTGCTCCTTTTCGGGCACGGGCGTGCGGCCCTCCATGCGCGTCAGGATGACCGACTGGCTGACATTCGGCAGTGTGTACTCGGCTTTGAGTGCCGCTGCCGCGCCGCAGAACGAGGACACGCCCGGGCAGACCTCGTAGGGAATCCCGCGTTTATCTAGCTCGTCCATCTGCTCGCGGTGCGCACCGTACACGCACGGATCGCCGGTGTGCAGACGCACGACCGTTTTGCCCGCTTTCGCGGCAGGCGCCATCACGGCGATGACCTCCTCGAGCGTCATCTTCGCGCTGTTGTACACCTCGCATCCGTCCTTTTTATAGTCCAAAAGCGCCGGATTGACCAGCGAACCGGCGTAAACGATCACATCTGCCTCGCTCAGCAGACGTGCGCCGCGTACCGTGATCAGATCGGGCGCCCCTGAGCCTGCACCCACAAAGTAGATCATTCGCTTTGCTCCTTTACCAATATAATAGAGAAATAGCCGCTCGGCTGTTCCAGCGCATCTAAATCTTCGATCAGCCGCTGACCGTCCATGCCAACGCGTTCGATCAGCACCGCGCTGCCGAGTTCGCCGCGCTGCCGGAGCAGTTCGCGGACCTCCAATACACGCTTTCCGGTCTTCATCAGTACCTTGCTGCCGGAGAGCGCAAGCCCTTCCTCCGCCCTGCCGTGTGTGGCCGGAATGATGTGCAGCATTTCGCCGTCCTCGCACAGGGCGCGTCCCATGACGGCAGCCGCGGCACAGAAGGACGGCACGCCGGGCACCAGCTCGGCTGCATAGCCGCGGGCGGCAACACGCTTGTGTACATACCAGTATGTGGAATATACCGTCGGGTCACCGAGTGTGAGAAACACCACGGTTTTGCCCTCGTCGAGCAGCGCACAGAGCGCGTCTGCCGCCGCGTCGTGGCTGGCGTTCCGCGCCTGCTTGTCGTGCGTCATCGGCATATCGAACAGCAGGATTGCCTTGTCCTGCCCGATGTACGGCGAAGCAATATCCAGTGCGGTCTGTCTGCCGTCGGCGGACTTCGGTGCGGCGACCGCATCACACTCGCGCAGCAGCCGGATCGCCTTGGCGGTCAGCAGCTCCGGGTCGCCCGGACCGACGCCGACTCCATATAAAATACCCTTCATTGCAGTTTCAACCTCTCACAGAGTGCGCGCGCGCCCGCTGACTCGGCCAGCACGCCGTATTTTCCGGTAAACATGATGAATTCCACGCGCGCCTGCCCCTTCATGCGCAGGGCGATGCGGGTTTCCATCTCCCTGCCAATGCGCGACAGGACGGGCTGACGCAGATTCACTTCGTCCAGCAGCTCCACGCACGCGTCCACCGAGATGGCGGCCATCAGTCCTTCAAGTGTCTCGCGCGGTGCGCCGCACAGTGCCGCATGCGCGGTGAAGATCTCCTGCCGTGCGTCTGCAACCGATGAATGCGTGTTCATCACGCCTGCAGCCATCTTGACCAGCTTTCCGGCGTGCCCGACCAGCAGGATCTCGGGATAGCCGCGGTAAGCCGCATGGTCGAACGCCTCACCGATGAAGTTGGAGCACTTGACCGCGTGTTCGAGGTCAAGGCCGAGCGTGTCCCGCGCGAAATCCGCGCCGTAGTTGCCCGGACACAGGAACGCAATGCGCTGTCCCTGCGCGTACAGGCTGTCCAGCTCCAATCGGATGGTGTCCACGAGCGCCTTTTCGCTCATCGGCTCAACGATGCCGCTCGTGCCGAGAATCGAGATGCCGCCGACGATGCCGAGGTGGCCATTGTAGGTCTGGGCGGCAAGTGCCTCGCCGTCCTCCACCGAAATGGTAACGGAAAAGCCGCCGCCGTATCCGTTCTGTTCTGCAGCCCGGTGCACCGCGTCCGCAATCTGCTGCCGCGGACCGGGATTGATCGCCGCTTCTCCGACCGGCATTGCCAGTCCCGGGCGGGTAATCCGACCGACGCCGGTGCCGCCCTCTATGGCAACGCCCTTTTCGATTCGGCGCACGGAAGCCGTGATGCGGACCCCGTTTGTGATGTCCGGGTCGTCGCCCGAATCCTTGCGGACGGTGCAGACAGCCGCGTTTCCGCTCATATGTGCGTCCTCGACCGGCAGGCAGAAGGTGATGCCGCCCGGTGTGTGCAGGTGAATCTCCGGCGGCGCGATTCCGGTCAGCAGCAGCACAGCCGCCGCCTGCGAGGCCGCCGCCGCGCACGAGCCGGTTGTCCAGCCGCGGCGAAGCGCTTTGCCGCCGCGGCTGGTGATGAGTTTTTCGTCCGGCATGCGGTGCACCCCCCTGTGAAATGTAATCCAATTTATTATAGCATACGCAGGCTTTTATTTGAAGTGCAAACGCGGGATGTCTTTTCTCTGCACCGGTTGAGCGGTGTCGGAATTTTTATCACTTTTCGCAGCAATGCCGCCCTCCCTGCGATT
>ERZ856578.8120-NODE-8120-length-10462-cov-2.820414_pt1 | contig 10462 bp, 10 predicted proteins | sample MGYA00514384_ERZ856578 | MGnify/ENA primary metagenome ERZ856578 (study PRJEB29103, sample SAMN06111958) | human gut metagenome | biome: human gut; feature: ankylosing spondylitis patient; material: healthy_person | host: Homo sapiens | place: China:Hangzhou...
GTCTTTGTTTAGTAGAGACTTCTTAGTTGATGTCTTTTCAGCATCTGTCTTCTTGGTTGAGAATTTATAGCTTTGGCGATCAATATTCACACCAATAGCTGCTGTAGACGCACCTGGTGCTGTGTAATAAATATTATCTTTATATTTCTTTTCTACTGACGCATAGTTAGAGCTCATAGGGAATACACGTGCAATGCTGAGAGCACCATCTGAGAAGCTACGCTCTTGAGCTTCCTGGTCAGAACCATCATAATATGACAATTTGATAGCGTCGAAATGCACGTTCTTCTTATCCCAATAATTCTCATTCTTAGTCAACTCGATAGATGATTTAGCTGTCAAAGATTTAAGAAGGAAAGGACCGTTATAAAGGATAGAGGTTGGGTCTGTTGACTTACCAAAATCTTTTCCTTTATTCTTAAGAAAGTCTTCGTTAACCGGGAAGAGCAAACCATAGGTTGTCTTAGAATTCCAGTATGGTTCTGGTTTTTTTAGGGTATATTGCAATGTGTGATCGTCGATTGCTTTGACACCTACATTTGAGAAATCTTTATTGGCACCAGAGAGGTAGTCAGACAAGCCTGCAATAGAATCTTGTACCAAATAGAGGGCTCCAGCTTTGGAATCAGCCGCATGCTTAAGACCAGTCACAAAGTCCTTAGCAGTCACATCAGCATACTCTTCACCATCTGAAGTGTACCATTTAACACCCTTACGGATTTTATAGGTATAGGTAAGACCATCTTGAGAAACTGACCAATCTTCAGCTACAGAAGGAACAAGGTTCCCATATTTATCAGCTTCCATAAGACCATCTACACCATTAGTTACAGCAGTCTTAGTAGGTCCAGTATTTGACGTGATATAGTCTAAAGTTTCAGGATCTGAGTTATAAATATAACCATAAGTCGTTCCACTAGTACTTGACTTAGAAGAACAAGCCGCTAAGGCACCTACACTGAGGAGTGCCACACCCGCAAGGGCTAACCATTTGCTTTTTTTCATAAGATTTCTCCAAAAAATAAAATTTTACTCTTTCATTATAGCATAAATAATCAAGAAAAACAGTCGTTGTCAGACAATTTGCACAAGTATTTTACATGATAAAACACGATAATCTCAACAATCCCTTGTATTTCCTAGATTTCTAGCCACTTCAATCAATTTATTTTTAATCACTCGTCATGCATAAAACAAAAAGGTCTATCACCTTGGTTAAACCTCTGTTTCTAAGTTAAAATTAGCCATTAAGAGCTTGAGCAGCTGTGATAATAGCCAAATTGTAAATATCTTCAGCACTAGCCCCACGTGAAAGGTCGTTAACAGGTTTATTAAGACCTTGTAAGATTGGTCCGATAGCTTCGAACATTCCCAAACGTTGGGCAATCTTATATCCAATGTTACCTGCTTGCAAACCTGGGAAGACAAAGACATTAGCATGTCCTGCTACGTCACTATCTGGAGCCTTAATAGCTGCTGTTGCTGGAACAAATGCTGCATCGAACTGCAACTCCCCATCAATAGCCAAGTCAGGACGCATTTCTTTAGCAATATTTGTTGCTTGAACAACCCTGTCAACTTTTGGCGATTTAGCAGAACCTTTTGTTGAGAAGCTAAGCATAGCCACTTTAGGATCAATACCAAAAACTTTAGCTGTTTCAGCAGTATTAATTGCAATTTCTGCCAATTCTTGAGCATTTGGTTCAATGTTGATGGCACAGTCAGCAAACATCAAGCGATGATCGGTATTTTCACGGTTCATAAGGAAGACACCTGATGTACGAGAAATACCAGGTTTTGTTTTGATAATTTGAAGGGCCGGACGTACCGTATCCGCTGTTGAGTGAATAGCACCTGAAACCATCCCATCAGCAAGACCAAGTTTAACTAGCATAACACCGAAATAGTTGACATCATGAAGCAACTTTTCCGCATCTTCCATTGTCGCTTTCCCTTTACGGATTTCAACAAATTTTTCCTTCATTTCCTCGAAATCTTCATAGGTTTCAGGATTAATAATTGTATAGTTAAAGTCTGCAAAACCAAGATCGTTCAAGATTTTGTGAACCTCTGCTGGGTCTCCCAAAATAATAGGATCAACCAATCCTTCAAATTTCAAACGGGCTGCTGCACGAACCACACGGTCGTCGTTACCCTCAGGGAAAACAATCTTAACACCTTTCCCTAAAATACGTTCACGAAGTTCACCAAATAGACTACGCATAAAAAAATTCCTCAATCAATCTTTTTTAGTTTGTAAGTTCATGATAACGGTTTCAAAATCATCTGTCAAGGAAGATGCATGGACCATCTCTTTTTTGGTGAAAGGATCAACAAATGAAAGACGGTGACAATGCAAGGCCTGACGCTTAATACCGTAGTCTAGGGACCCGCCATAAAGGTCGTCTCCCAAAAGAGGCAAACCTAAGTGGGCAAAGTGCACACGAATCTGGTGAGTACGCCCAGTATGCAAATTGATATCAACCAGCTTAACCCTACCATAATCACCTACCAAACGATAACTAGTGTGGGCATATTTCCCCGACTTATGGACTCGACGTGTGATAATGGAATCCACATCACGCGCAATCGGTGCAATGATTTCTCCCTGCTCCTCAAGTTTGGTATCACCTTCAACCAAGGCATAGTAATGTTTCTTAATAGACTTCTGCTGCAACTGCTTATCCATACGCGCGTGGGCATAACCATGCTTAGCAAACAACATAAGACCAGACGTGTCCTTATCCAAGCGTGTCACGATATGCACGCGCTGATTAGGATAATTATTGCTAACGAAGTGATGTTTGACGAAATTAGCCATGGTATTGTCATGGTTGACACTTGGAATACTGGCATAGCCATAAGGTTTATTAATCACCAAGAAGTTGTCATCCTCATAGACAATATCCAAGTCAAAAGGAATAGGTTTCAAGGTCTCGTGCGGTGCCTCATCAGGGATTTCAATGGCAACCACGTCTCCTTCATGGACAGGATAAGTCGCAAACTGCTCCTCGCCATTGACCCAAATATGACCGCCCTCAAACTTAATCTTGGCTAGTAGCCCTTTAGAAATATCGTGCTCCTTCAAAAAGGTCTTAACCCGACAAGAACGCCCAACTGTAAACTCATATCTCATTCTTCCATGTCTCCAATAAAGGAATCACGTACGCGTTCCCAGAAACTTGTGTGGCTAGCACTAGCAACAAAAGAAATCTTTCGTTGGTCAATCGAAAATTCTACCTTTTTCACATTACGGTTGGTATAGGTTTTATTATCAACGGATAGAGTGTAACTTCCCATTCGGGTAGGATAAACCGTAATCTTCTCATGCTTAGGCACAATAAGGGGACTACCCAAGGTACGATAAACACGATTATTAAGACTGGCAATCTCAGTCAGTTGCAAGGCTTCAATGGTAGGATGAAGGACCGCACCACCCAAGGATTTATTGTAGGCCGTTGATCCTGTAGGCGTCGACACTGACAACCCATCTCCACGGAAGCTCTCAAACAAGACATCATTAAGGCAAACATCTGCTGCCATGGTTTTCTCATTACGCTTGATGGCTGCTTCATTGAGGGCAATCGACGTAAAAGAACGACCATCAGCCAGGGTCAATTTGACATTCAAAAGAGGGTAAGAAATCTTTGCACCACTATCTTTTCGAAGCGTCTCGATTAATTGATCCACTTCACTGTCCAAATAATCCGTATAAAAGCCTAAATGACCCGTGTGAATCCCTACAAAACGCACACGAGCAAGCTCTTTTTCATACATATGAAAGGCCGATAGCAACATGCCATCACCACCAATTGAGATGACCACATCTGGATTTTTCTTGGTCAAATAAAAATCTGGATCATCTCGAAAGGCATTAAAAAGTTTTGAGGCCACACGCCTACTTTGGGGTTTGCCATTGGCAATAATAGCTACCTTCATCTCATCCGAAGAGGTCTTCATCTGTGTCATCACTATTTCCTACACTATCCTTCAAAGTTCTATTAATTGGATCAAAGAGCAACTGGGCTTCTCTAATATCATCACGTATCTTCCGCATTTCTTCGTCAAGCTCATAAGCCATGCGGGCCGTAGTTTCCAAGCGAAGCTTAATTTCCTCTGGAAAGTTTCCCTGATACTTGTAATTAAGGGAATGTTCAATGGTGGCCCAAAAGTTCATGGCTAGAGTCCTAATCTGAATCTCCGCAAGAATTTCCTTACGACCATCAATGGTATCAACGGGATAAGAGACGATAACATGATAAGAGCGATAACCCGAATTTTTACGGTTTCTGATATAGTCTCGCTCTGAAACAATAGTCATATCACTACGATGACGAAGCAAAGCCAAAACCTCATCCACATCATCGACAAATTGGACCATGACTCGGAGACCAGCGATATCCTGCATATCTTGAGCCAAATTTTCAACCGAAAGGCCACGAAGGGCGATTTTCTCCTCAATGGAAGCCACTGACTTCACACGTCCGGTCACAAATTCAATAGGCGAGTGACGATTTTGCTTACGAAATTGTTTACGAATGCCTCGGAGCTTGATTTTGAGCTCACCTACGGCCTGAATATAGGGGTCTAGAAATTCTTCCCAATCCATGGTCAAGATAGGACTCCTCCTTGTCAAAAGCTTTAGTTTTTTATAAAATAAATACAATCTGTTATATTATACCACATTTGAAAGCACAAGGGAGGACACACATGAACCATTTAGAGATAGAGTACAAGACTCTACTCACCAAAGACGAGTACAATCGTTTAGCGATGCTTTTCTCCCATGTGACACCTGTTACGCAAACCAACTACTACATCGACACTCCTCAGAGTGACATGAGAAATAAAAAGTTGTCTTTGCGTATTAGGACACTTCCCACTCATGGTGAGCTGACCTTGAAAATCCCTGAAAAAGTCGGGAACATGGAGTACAACGTTACCATGGATTGTGCGGATGCTAAGGCTTTGACTAAGTCGCTGGACTTTCCTGATTGTCAGATCAAATCCATTCTTCTAGAACGTGGGGTTAAACTAGAGGACCTAACCATCCTCGGACATTTGACCACAACTCGTCGCGAGTACCAAACAAACATCGGTCTCATGGCCCTCGATGTCAATGTCTATGCTGATAAGAAAGATTACGAGCTTGAACTAGAAGTTTCGGATGCTGAGAAAGGTAAAGACGACTTTGATGCCTTTCTTAAAGAAAATAACATTGACTTTAAGTATGCCAAGAGTAAGGTTGCACGCTTTGTAGCTACCCTCAAACGAGACAAAGACTAAAATTTAGACAAGGAGTTAACTCCTTGATTTATTATGTTTAAACACATGCAGCGTTAAATACCACAAGCATTTAGAACACCAGAGGGTAATAGATTTCTCTAAAAACGCATACAAAGGAATTTTATCTAACAAAGGTTCGGTATTTTTCACTAATATCATACTTTGATGGCTGAAATTTCTGCTTCTTTTTGCTAAAATAGAACTATCTGTAGTTTTATTACAATAGCCCTAACTGGGCTTAGCATCTTATTTTTTTAAAGGAGTCACCATCGTCATGGTACATCAAAAAGCAAACCCACAATTGAAATTGTTCTCGCTCAGCTCAAACCCAGAAATTGCTGAAAAAATTGCTGAGGCTACTGGATTGCCACTTGGTAAAGTATCTTCACGTCAATTTTCTGACGGTGAAATCATGATCAACATTGAAGAGTCTGTTCGTGGGGACGATATCTATATCATCCAATCTACTAGCAACCCTGTTAACGACCACCTTTGGGAATTGCTCATCATGATTGATGCCTGCAAACGTGCCAGTGCTAACTCTGTCAACGTTGTTATGCCTTACTTTGGTTATGCACGTCAAGACCGTATCGCTGCGTCACGTGAACCAATCACTGCTAAATTGATTGCCAATATGCTAGTTAAAGCTGGTGTCAATCGTCTCTTGACGCTTGACCTTCACGCTGTCCAAGTTCAAGGTTTCTTCGACATCCCAGTAGATAACCTCTTCACAATGCCTTTGTTTGCTGAATACTACAACAAAAAAGGATTCACAGGAAGTGATGTTGTCGTTGTTAGCCCTAAAAACTCAGGTGTTAAACGTGCTCGTAGCTTGGCGGACTACCTTGATGCACCAATCGCTATCATTGACTACGCTCAAGATGATTCAGAACGTGAAGAAGGCTACATCATCGGTGAGGTTGAAGGAAAAACAGCAATCTTGGTTGATGATATCCTTAACACTGGTAAAACGTTTGCTGAAGCTGCTAAAATCCTTGAACGTGGTGGCGTTAAAGACATCTATGCAGTAGCTAGTCACGGTCTCTTTGCAGGAGGTGCTGCTGAAGTCCTCAACGCTGCCCCAATTAAAGAAATCTTGGTGACAGATTCAGTTGCAACTAAAGAAAAAGTTCCTACAAACGTTAAATACATTTCAGCAAGTAAGCTAATCGCTAACGCTACTACTCGTATTTTCGAACGTCAACCACTTAGCCCACTCTTTGCTTACACTGCAAACGAGGACTAAGCTATGGTTTATTTGGACAATGCGGCAACAACTCCTTTAAATACTGCTGCTATTTCAGCTATGACACATGTCATGACTGAAACCTTTGGGAATCCATCCAGCCTCCATGCTTACGGTCGACAGGCTTCTAAGGAACTTCGTGAAGCCCGTGAAGAAATGGCCAAACACTTTGAAGTCCCTGCTCGTAAGCTTATTTTCACTTCTGGTGGGACTGAAGGAAACAATACAGCTATCAAAGGTTACGCCCTAGCCAATCAATCTAAAGGTAAGCACCTGATTACAACTGCTATTGAACACCACTCTGTCCTTCACACCATGGCCTACTTGGAAGAGCGTTTTGGTTTTGAAGTAACCTATATTCAACCAGAAAATCAAGTCATTACTGCCCAACAAATCGCTGATGCCTTACGTGACGATACCATTCTGGTTTCTGTTATGTATGCCAATAATGAGACTGGCCAATTACTTCCTATTAAGGAAATTGGTGACTTGCTTGCCAATCACCAAGCTGCCTTCCACGTCGATGCCGTTCAGGTAGCAGGAAAGCTTTCTATTCACCCAGAGGAACTTGGAGCCGATTTTCTCTCTATTAGTGCCCATAAATTCCACGGACCTAAAGGTGTCGGCTTGCTCTATCATAACGATTTGCATTTTGACAACCTACTCCACGGTGGTGAGCAAGAAGAAAAACGCCGTGCCAGTACTGAAAATCTGGTCGGGATTGCAGGTATGACCGCTGCTTACAAGCATGCTAGTGACCACTACCAAGACAATTACCAGCATGTTGAAAAGATTCGTCAGGCCTTTCTAGATTCCCTTACCATTCCTTATGAAATCAATGGTGGAGGACCTAGCCTACCTCACGTCATCAACATCAGTTTTCCTAATAAGGAAAACGGCCCTCTCTTAACCTTGTTAGACCTAGCAGGCTTTGCTGTCTCAACGGGTTCTGCTTGTACTGCTGGAACTGTTGACCCTAGCCATGTCATCCAGGCCCTCTATGGCAAGGATTCTGACAAGCTAAAAACAGCCATTCGCATTAGTTTATCAGAGGAAAATACCGCTGAAGAACTCCAGGCCCTAGCAGAAAAACTTAATCAAATCATAGGAGACTAACATGGCATTTGAAAAAAGCATTCATTTGACTGACTGTAAGTACCGTTACACCATCAGTCCTAATGTCAAAAAATTCACTCTACGTGATACGACTTTTGTGCAAAATAAAATCGGAAACTACGAGTTGCACCGCCTTCTCGAAAAAGTGCCTAACTCAGGCGAAGGTTTCCCACTCAAAATCACTATTAACAAAGACTTGACCGGCTTCAAATTGTCTATCACAGACAAATCTGGCCTTCGTAACGTTAATATCTTTAAAAATGAAGATCACCACATCTTGCAAGAAAAATTCTACTTCTTGATGCAGAGTTTGGTTGATCGTAACGTTTTCGAGCAAGAAGAAGTCTAAGTTTTTTCTTACTACATAGAAATAGCCTATCCATGTGATAGGTTTTTTATATCGCCTCATCTACACTATTTTGTTGCAATCTTCACAAACTTTTCTTAAAATATAAGAGAATCATACTAATTGAAGAAAGGAAAGCGATCAATGACATTTGAGAAAAACATCCCAAACGCCACTGCCAAACGTCTCTCTCTCTACTATCGTATTTTCAAACGATTCCATCGTGAAAATATCGACAAAGCAAGCTCTAAACAAATTGCTGAAGCGATTGGGATTGACCCTGCTACTGTTCGTCGTGACTTCTCCTATTTTGGTGAGCTAGGTCGCCGTGGTTTTGGTTATGACGTAAACAAACTGATGACATTTTTCGCTGAACTCCTTAATGATAATGCGACAACTAAGGTACTCCTTGTAGGAGTGGGAAATATCGGGCGTGCTCTTCTACACTACCGTTTTCAAGAACGTAACCGCATGCAGCTGGTTATGGCTTTTGATACAGACGATAACGAACTGGTAGGAAGCGAGACTGAGGACAAGATTCCTATCTATGGGATTTCCCAGATTAAGGACAAGATTGCCCAAGAAGATATCAAAACAGCCATCCTGACAGTGCCATCAGTTAAGGCTCAGGAGGTGGCTGATCTTTTGGTTGATGCTGGAATTGAAGGCATTCTCTGCTTCTCTCCGGTCAACCTCAATCTTCCACGCCATGTGGTGGTCCAATATGTAGACTTGACTAGCGAACTACAAACCCTACTCTATTTCATGAAAGAAGAAGAAAAATCAAGGAGAAACAATGACTAAACCAATTATCGGAATCACAGCCAATGTAAGGCCTAATCCAGCCCATGAAGACATCAACTGGTCCTATGCCCCATCTGGCTTTGTAGAAGGAGTTCAAAGAGCCGGTGGCCTAGCAATCCTACTACCAGTATCCGATCCTTCGGAAGCCAAGACCTACATCTCCATGATTGACAAACTCATCCTGATCGGTGGACAAAACGTTGACCCTAAATTCTACAACGAAGAGAACCATGCCAGTGAAGATGACTTCTTCCTCGAACGGGATATCTTTGAAATGGCACTCATCGAGGAAGCTACTAAGCAAAAGAAACCCATCTTTTCAATCTGTCGTGGAACCCAACTCATGAATGTCGCACTAGGTGGTAGCCTCCATCAAGATATTGAGCATCACTGGCAGGACAAGCCTTCTGATTACCTCTACCATGAGATGATTGTTGATGAGAACAGCAAGTTAGCAGAAATCTACGGACGCGAAACGTCTATCAACTCCTTCCACCATCAAAGTATCAAACACTTGGCCTCTGACCTTCGTGTCATTGCGCGTGATCCTGAGGACAACACAGTCGAAGCTGTTGAGTCAAATAGTCCAGACCTTCGCTTTCTTGGTGTACAGTGGCACCCAGAGCTTCTCCTAGGCAAACGTGAAGAAGACCTCAAACTCTTTGAATACGTCGTAAACGAACTTTAAAAGCAACTGAGACTGCACTCAGTTGCTTTTCTCTTGTCTTTATCACATAGGTTCAACCTAAAGATCAAAATCCTCCCTCTCCTCACGAAAAGAATAATAGGTCGATTTGCCAACAATCAGATGATCAAGCAGACAAATCCCTAAATCATCACAAGACCGCTTAATCTTTTGTGTAAAATCAATATCATTTCGACTTGGATAGACCTCACCTGACGGATGATTGTGAACCACAATCAAAGACGTTGCCATCAGATGACAGGCATAATGTAAAATCTCACGTGGCTCAGCAATCGAACGACGGACCCCACCAATAAAGACCGTCTTTTGCTGAATAATACGATTCTGCGTATCCAAATAGATAGCCACCAGATGCTCCTGAGGCTTGTCCCCAATATCCAACATCATACGACGGGCTACTTGCTGACTGGACATAATCTGCTCGGAACGAGCCAACTCGGCCTTCTCAATCCGCTTAGCCAACTCCACCATAGCCTTCAGCTCAATAGACTTCACACGCCCAATACCAGGAATCTTCTGAAGCTCATTCAAAGACAAACGAGACAAATCCGCCAAACTCGTCATCCCTTTCAAAATACGATTAGCCATAGATAAGACCGACTCAGACCTAGTCCCAGTTCGCAGCACTATCGCCAACAGCTCTTGGTCAGACAAGACCTCTGCTCCCTTCTGTAAGAGTCGCTCACGAGGCAAAAGCCCCGACTCCTCAGCTACAATACTATACATAAGAAAAAACCTCCTACTTACCTATTCGTAAGTGGGAGGGGGAAGTTAAACAGCTGAAGATTTTTTTAATCCTAGTTTCTTTAACAAGGCTTTTCGATATGCTGAAAATTTACTCTTTTAGGTCAGTGGTTCTGCCACCTGTGACCTTTCAATAGGGCGTGTTTAATGTAACCAAAGGTATGCAGCAGGAATTCGGCGAAGCCCGTGTATTCAGTGCACCGATTGCGGAAGA
>ERZ856578.8128-NODE-8128-length-10451-cov-5.431945_pt1 | contig 10451 bp, 12 predicted proteins | sample MGYA00514384_ERZ856578 | MGnify/ENA primary metagenome ERZ856578 (study PRJEB29103, sample SAMN06111958) | human gut metagenome | biome: human gut; feature: ankylosing spondylitis patient; material: healthy_person | host: Homo sapiens | place: China:Hangzhou...
GAGAATGTGTATATAGATTCTCTTACCTATGAGCAGTTTATGATGCTTGGTGATGCGGAATTAAGCAGAAGATTCTCAATGCAGGATGAAGCAGAGCAGAAGGCAAAGATTGACAGGGAGCAAGCAAATGAGCTTGAGTATGTCGATGAATCGCAGAAGTCTGATGCTGCAGAAAGTGCCAATGCGTCTAATGGAAGTACTGGAGCTAAGCCTGTAAGGAATCCTGAGAGGGAAAAGCCTAAGTGGGAGGATACCATCACAAACAGAATGCTACACTGGTCATATACACCGGAGCAGAAGGAAGAGGTGAAGAAAGCACTTGCTGCAGGAGTTCCGAAGGCAACGATTCTTACTTACTTTTATGCGGAGGTAACTGTGGAGAAGATGAGTTCATATCGGAATAAGCATTAAATGATATCGCATAGGCACAGGAATTATGTTATACTGTGTCTATGTAAATGAAAATGATGTTAAATTCGTTGATATTTTAGGTAAGTAAAGCGTACAACTAAATTTAAAGAATAAGTAGAATGAACACATTAATTGTTGTATAACGTTTTTATGCAATTAAGGGTTACAATTTCGATAGGAGATATTTATGAAAAAAATTATTTTTACTGTTTTTTCAATACTAATTATATTGACTACTATATTTTTTATTGCTATTGGAACAGTTCGTGATTCACGATACTATATATTGATTTTAGTTTATATTATTGTGTACAAAATTATTTTGTCATTTACAAATAGAAGCAAAAAAAAGTAAACAATATTTTTCAACATTAGAATTAAATTTTTTTGTATAATAATTATTATGGTTTTTATACAGAGAAATATATGAATAACTAAATGAATATATTATGCATGATGAGAGGTGAGAACAATTTGAAAGTTTACTATTTAGCGCTATCATTATTTTTAACGTTCTTCTTCGCACATCAGATAACGCATGTAATGTGCTTTGGCAGATATAGAGATAAAAAATGCAAAAAGAAAAAATTTTATTTTATCTATGGATTTTGGGTGGTATTTTTTGGAATATTGTGTACAATGATGGGTTCGGCATCAGGGGTGGATCATACATTTGATTATGGAATGAACTCCTTAGAATTGTATTTGGGCAAAAAAAATTATTTTGAGGGTAATGTTATTTATGCGGAAGATGACTATAAGCATAATGGTGATTTTATACTAGAGTATTATGTAAAAAATACAGAAGACATAGAAATAATATCAAAACAAATTGTGGAAGAAAATGTATTTATATTTAGAGCTTACAATTTAAGTGATATAAATGTTGTATGGAAATCGGTTGATGATGAGCTTTATGTTTATGGAGGTGATGAACTTTATGCAACTATAGATGTGGAAAGAAAAGGCTTGCTAGTAAAATTAAGTTTTTATTGGAATCAAGAAAAACTGAATCAAAACATGGGAGGATAAAAGTATGGCAAAAACAAAGATTGTAAAATTTATGTGTTCAATTGTGCTTGCGGTCAGTCTGGTACTTTCTCAAAGTTATACCGCAAGTGCTATATGTAGCAGTATATCTTTAATGGGTGTATTTGTTTCAGTAGTGCCATTATTTGTATATGAGTGCACAGGATTAATTCAGACGGCAGTTCTGGCAAGGCTACAATATTCATTTAGTGGAAGATATGCTGTACGAACGGGAATATATATAGATAACATGTAAAAAATAGGATTAATTAGAGTTATATAAAGAAAGAGCACTTTAGCCAAAGAAATTTAGGTTAAGGTGCTTTTTTTATGCCCTAAAAGGAGGTGGTCACAGCAGCAACACACATCAGGGAAAGCCTGACTAATTTTAGTTCCGGGAGTAATCCCGTTTATTATAGAAACAATTATATAATGCAGATAAGAATGGATGAATGACATCTTGATCCGAATGATTCCAAGGGAATGGTAAGAGAAAAGGGTGAGTTCATGCTTGGTCTTTGTGAGCAGTGTATCGGAGACAGCTTAAATTCAAGACAGAAGTCAATCATTGACCGCTGTGTAAGAAAGCTGTATATCGACATTGCAAGAAGCAAAGAGAAGTATATTCCGGTGATGAGCGATTTTTACGATATCCTTATGGCACAGCCGGAGGACGAGGCAAAGGACATTGCATTGTCTTTGGAGCTTTTCGTAAATGGTTCGCTTAACATCTTCAATCACCAGACAAATGTGGATGTAGACAACAGATTCACAGTTTATGGTATCAGAGATCTTGGTACGGAGCTTAGTCCTATCACAATGCTTGTCATGATGGAGTCTATTCAGAACAGGATTGTTGAGAATGGTAAGAGAGGCAAGGCAACATGGCTCTATATTGATGAGTTTCACGTCTTACTTAATTCCGAGTATTCTGCAAAATATCTGCAGCAGCTCTGGAAGAAAGTAAGAAAGCAGGGAGGTCTTTGTACTGGTATCACGCAGAACGTAGTAGATCTGTTGCAGAACTATACAGCAACAACAATGCTTGCAAACTCAGAGTTTGTAGCACTCTTAAAACAGGCGAATACAGACAGTTCCAAGATGGCGGAAGTTATCGGGGTATCAGAGGCACAGCTAAGATTCGTAACCAATACCGCATCGGGAATGGGACTTATTAAGTGTGGTTCTGTGGTGATTCCGTTTGATAATCAGATTAGCAAGGATACAGATTTGTACAAGCTGTACAATACCAACATTCACGAAAAAATCGAGATGATGAAAAAGCAGGCTGAAAATTAAGCCGGCTCGTTGTCATCTGAATTATTATTGTCTTCTAAAAGAGATGTATCAACTTCAGTGAGCAGCTCTTTTGGAAGGCATTTCTTTGTAATACTTATATTTTTTGATTTGTATGTAAGCTGTGTATATAGTGGTGCACCAATTGGTTTTTTAAAGATTGCAAATATCTTTCCTGGCGGTTTTGGAACTATGGAACGGATATCTTCACTTAACACGCTGTTAGGTATATAGCAGTCTTTGCTCTGAATCAGACCAAGACATGCAGTAGTAGTTCCGGTTACTTTCTCAGTGTATAGCTCAAGGTGTGGTCCGGTATAGTTGCCTATCATACGTGCAGAGGTATCCATACTCATGATAATACCAAGTACTTTGAGTTTTAATTCTGTTGTATGGTTGCTTTTGAAGGAAAAATCATTTTCACTTAACCTATTATTCAGGGCAGCACGATAGAAGCCATTTGCATTCATTCCTGTTCTTGGAGTGACTCCTGTAAAGTGGAGAAAGTTATGCGAATGAAATCTTACAGCAGTATGGTTTGACTTATTGTTTTCGTCACGATAGACAAAAACAACCTGATTACCTTCTAAATACTGTTGGTATTGTTTTGCACACTTGGTGATGATGGCAATAGCTTGTTTCTTAGTCATAAGCATTAAGGTCCTTATATTTAAATGGTATTTTGGCAAATTTAAAAGGAAGGTTCTTCTGCCGTAGAAGATGACACCTTCCTTTAATGACTGATTTTTCTGTTGTCCGCCAACTGATCGGCACCCGAAGTCCGATAAGAAAACTGGTTTTTCCGTTGCCAGCCAACTGTCCGGCACCCGAAGTCCGGAAAGAATTTCGGATTTTATGTGTCAGTCCACATGATAGGCATATAGCCCATCTACTAACTATAGTATACACAGATAAAGCAAATTATGCAACGAGTTTATAAAGATTTAATCAGAAATTTTTGGAAAAGAAGGTGAGAACATTGAAGATAAAAAAGGTGGATGATAAGCCTATGGTCATTCACACAAAAGAGAAAGCCAAGATTCATTCTCATGAGCCCAAAGGAGCGAGGATAAAGGGCAGTAACATCTATACAGTAGAACGTGGTCCTAAGATTGCTGGAGCAAAAGCAGCAGAAACAATGGGTAAGAAATCATACAGGAAGAGTACAGTCTATCAAGTAAATGTAAAAGAGAAAGGTCTTTCAAGATTTAAGCGTAATGTAAGGGAAGCCAAGCATATCTATGAGGTAACAGAGACAGAGGTAGTAAATCCGTATGATAACAGCATCAAGACACAGAGTACAGAAAAAGAATTAACTCTTTTTACCTGTTCCCAGAAAGGAACCATGCGTTTTGTGGTCAGGTGTATTTACAAGGAGGCGGTGATGGATGAATAAGAGATACCGGTTAGGTGAGATAGAAGAGGCAGTATCGGAAATGGAGGAGTTAATCGGGCTTGAGGATGATATTGCAGAGATTGATGATGACTTTCAGATAGTCGTAAGCGGCTGGTCTGTGTATGTCGAAAGCCTGAATCTGACACTCAGACAGGGAATAGCCTGTGTATGGGATGCAGAGGAAGGATTATTTATGCCTGATTTTGATGTGACCATCGTGTATGAGGGGAACATTGAAACACAGGAGTGGCTCTACTACGAGCAGGATGGAATGGTCGTTACACTTGGCAAAGAGCAGAAACATCCCATTACAAAGGCAGTACTTGCCCCTATGAAAACAGTGAAAAAGATGCTTGTATCAATGGAACTTCATCTTGATGCTTCGATTGATAAGCTGGATAATCTGGCTATGAATGTGCAGCTTGATAAGGAAAAGCATATGGAGAATGCGAAAACAAAGGAACAGACAGAGCCGGAGAGGGCAGAAGCTGAGCGAGTAGAAGCAGAGATTGTATATGCACCAATGGTCGCTGAACCACAGGAGTATCAGTATAATGCAGATGCATTTGAGGCAAGAGGTGTGGATGAGGTGAAGCAGGAAGCAGCACATAAGGAAGTATCGAAGGTAAGAGCAGATAAAGCCAGATAGTAGTGAGGGCGTGGGAGAGATTCTGCGTCCTTTTTTACACCGATTTGTTGCAATACAGAACATTAATTCGATGTACAAGGGATGATTATTGTACAGTTTAAAGTGCTATAAATAAAGCATAAGGAAAGCATAAGTGACGGATGCATGATAAATGAGTTTAATAGAACATTTACGGAGGTGGCAGTTATGCATATATTGGTGTTTATTTTAATATTTGTTGTTGGTTCAATCATTGCCGCTTGTGATGGGGATTATTCATGAATAGCTGCAATCGGTATATTTGTAGGATTTTTTGTATTGCTATTGCAGTATTATGGTTATTTACCCAGCCTGTTTTATTAATAATTGCTATTAGGCTATTATTGAATTCCGATGTGCAAACTTCATTTTCCGATGAGCTTCCAGTTTGTCAGGGTTTGTGATATACTCCTTTATGGATTGAATGATATTTTTGCATATGTCGGTTCGATTCATAAGACATACCTCCTAAGTGTGATTAAGTTTGTCGCTGCAACGACCTCACTTTTGGAGGCTTTTGTCAAGTCTTTTCAGAAAAAAACAGAAATTTTCACAAAAAAATAAAGCCCTATAGCCTTGAAAAATCAAGGCTTTGGGGCTTAAGTTGACAACATTGCCGCCTGATACTGAAATTCACCGTAATAGACCGCATAGGAAACCATATCATCTTTTGTTATTTCAGCGAGCTGTTCATCTATATGAGATGCCAGCTTGCGAAGGTTGCCATTTTCTTTTAAGCGAATGGCATGAAAAATATCTGGCATAATGCAAAACTAAGAGGACGTGGTTACAGTAGAGCCAATTAAATCGTGAGCTATGCAGAGAAAAGTGTGGGATTAACGGATGGAACGGATGCAGGCCGTGAAGCCGTAAAATGGTATGGAGTCCGGAACGGACTGCATCTGCAAAAGACCAACAAGAACCTGAGATGGTATAGCGTCCACTGAGTAAATCAGTACCACGACAGGTGAATGCAGGTCAGTAACAATCAAACATAAAAACAAGAGCTGTAGCCGGCATCGTTTTTTTCCGTGGGGCATGCCCCCGTTTAGGAGCTTGGCTGGCACTCAGTGAATGGTAGATGCTACGAAGGAAGTTGGGACATGATCCCCTTAGACACGGAAGGTTCATCATCATAGTTGAACAGAGGGAAAATAGCCTTTATAAAGCAAACTAAAAGGATGCTTTATTAGCTATACTTATTTATCAGCTATTCGGTACATGACACTACGATATCCATCACTCTCGGCTTTTGTTTGAGGTAAAATAAAAATCGTCAAAGCCAGTAAAATCAATAGATTTAGGATTGACAGAATAGGAGAAATGAATGAAGAAAATAATAAGAATATTATTTGTATGCTTGTTTTTTATTGCATTAATTTTTATAGGCAAGAATGTATTAAAGGATGGCAAAGAACGGGAATATATAAAGTCTGACAAGTATTATGAGGAAAACATAGAAAATATAAATATAAATGAAGTTAACTTCAAATTTCTCCAAGTAAATGAAGTTGCTAATGTCAATGAAGCATTTTATAAGAAATATGATTCTTATAAAGAAGTAGTGGTGGAAGATAACAAGAATTATGATGTTTTTGAAAAATATACGAAGGTAGATGTTGCATTTGACCAAGGATATTCTGGAATGCGATGTTACTTAAATGAAGATGAAAGTTTCGGTGGAGCTTATTTCCGATATACATTTGAATATGAAACAAATGACGAAAATCTTGTGGATTCTTCTATTGAAGTATATATAACGGCTGAACAGTTAGAAAAGTTTGAAGGTTTATTACCAACTATTGAAGAGGCTGATGAAGGGAATGTATATAGTATATATGATAACATTCTCTATTATATGGAAAATGATGATAATATGAGCTTATTTAAAACTAATATATGTACAGTTGTTTTTGATGGTTCTAAGTACAGTTATTTTTGTGGTGTTATAGATGGCGAGAAAGAATCTTATATCAATAAATATTGTAATGTTTTATATAACTTTTTTCAACAAATGTATAAATGATAAAACTATAAAAATTATAGTAATTTATGAAATGAATCTACAAGACATATAGTATTTCATAAATTACTATTTATATAAATGCCCAATAACACAATTTTCTTCTACAGCAGGTGATATTACAAGAGTCGTTAATTATAAAGATATAAATTTGAATAAAAATGATGTGTTTAATGCAGTTGTTCCTGCTTATGTAGATGATGAACAAAATAATGAAATAGAAGGTTCAACTACAGAGTATGAGTTGAAGTCACCTGATGGTAAAGAAATTAATCCTGATCAAAATTTAAGTGGTGAAGATGCAAAATCTGCTTATTATATGGTGACAGTAGAAGTTGATTCGGATGAACATGGTATTGCTATAGGTCAAGGAATTAGACAAGAAGGAAATTTTGCAAAAGTTGAAGCGGTTGCTAAAGAAGGTTACCAATTTGTTGGTTGGTATGAGAATGATAAATTAATTTCGCAAGAAACACAATATCGTTTTTGTGTAGAAAAAGATACCCTTTTAGTTGCAAAATTTGAAAAAGATGGAGAATCAGCGAACCCAGAAAATCCAGCGAACCCAGAAAATCCAGCGAACCCAGAAAATCCAGCGAACCCAGAAAATCCAGCGAACCCAGAAAATCCTGATTCGGGAAAAGATAATAATACAGGTAATAATTCTGGTTCGGGAATAAATGAAAATGGAGGAGAAAAGATAGAATCTGTTTCAACAGGAGACGAATCTGCAGTTGGATTTTGTAGTCTAATGGCTGTAATCATGGTAAGTATAGTGATGTGTATGGCATTTACAAAAATAAGACGTAAAAAGCAGAGAAATTAAGGAGCCACATAAATGTTCAGAAAAACGTATAAAGTAGTAGTATTAGCAATTGTTCTTGGAGTTCTATTAAATGCTTGTAGTAAAAGACAAGCAGTAACCGAGGAATATAATACAATAAGTGATTTGGCATATTCTGAAAAATGTAAAATTGAACCAATCATATATATTGAAGAAAAAGCAGGATTTGTTCCATATATTGTATTAACTAATGATTATAATGGTAAAACACTTTTGTTAAGAAAAGAAATTCTTCCAGAGAATAGAAGAGTTAGTGATTATTCGGCTTACTATGAAGAAAGTGAAATTGATAATTACTTAATGGGAGAGTTTTTTGATAATTTACCTATTCAAACTCGTTGCTTAATTCAAGATTCGGAAATAGAGATTTTAGATGAACGATGCTTGAATCAAATAGATGATAGCGTGATAACTATTGTAAGAAAAGTGTTTTTGTTGTCTTTTACTGAACTTGGATATAAAAAAAATGGGCATGTCGGAGTTGAAGGGGTGCCATTGTTGTATTTTAAAGATAATAAGAATCGTTTTGCTACTACGAATAATGGAAAGTTTACTGTAAGTTGGTGGTTAAGAAGTGCGGATTCTACATATGATTCTTGTGTATATGCAGTAGGACCGGAAGGTGAAATTGGAAGCACGAATGCATACGATATGAATGGTATCAGACCAGCATTTTGTGTTGACGGTAAGCAAGAAATATATAAAGAAGAAGGCAGATATATTTTAAAATAACATAACTTATTTATATTAAAGTGATTATGTTATTTTGAAAGAATTATTGAAATTCATTTGCCTGTGCTTATCTAAACGTTAATTGGCTACATTTTGGCTACAAGATTTTTATAAAGCACTAATTCCTCAGCAAAAATAAGCTACTTTAGACAACAGAACCGCACAAATTAGTTTCAAATAATCGAATATCACGAAACCAAAGTCCGTGATGGTGGACGTACAGTAGAATCTGGACGTGTTGCTACAGTTATCGAGTAATCATTGAACACTTAATGAGTGCGTAAGCGCGAAGTTAGTGAGAAAGTTGTTCTGTGAGCGTTGCGAGCAGAACAACCTTCTGATAACAAATATAGTAAAATTAAGGCTTCCGAGATTTTTCGGATAATCAAAGTTCTTTAGGGTTTGCCAATCTATTTTAGGGTTTATCGATAGGGTCTGGCATTAAAAAAAGCATAGTTTTTTAGGGTTCTTCGATAGGGTCTGGTTTTAGCAGTCACCACCCAAGTAAAAAGGGTGCACGAAATAAGCCTGTTATAAAAAATTGCTTTGTTACAGAATTGCTCCCTCCGACTCAATCTTCTACATGGAAGACATCTTCCACCAGCATATTAAAGTACTTTGATATTCGCAGCATAAATTCGGCAGATGGGGTGCTGTCCCCACGCTCTATCCTGCCGACAGTTTTGGTGCTGTATCCGATAGCAGCGGCAAGGTCATCCTGGTAAATGCCACGCTGCTCCCGGATTTCTCTGATATTATTGGTAACCGCCATAAAAATCCCTTCTTTACCTCAAATGTGTATACACACCTTAAGTTGGAAGATGCACAGAGAGAAATGGAGAGGCTTGAAAGGATAGAAAAAGTGTGCCAAGTAAGGAAATAAATGGCATAGGGAAAAAGTACTAATGAGTACGAATCGGGTTTATACCTAGATTTGTACTCATTTTACTTACCGAGATATGGTAAAATATGCGATTTTATGCTAGGATAGGTACACTAGGTTAGATGTCGTGAAAGTGTGATAAAACCTAGGAAAAATAAGGATATACAAGGAAAAACGAAGATATGCAAGATAAAATTAAAGTGCTCATGGTTTGCCACGGCAACATCTGCCGCAGCACCATGGCCCAAAGCATCTTCACCCATCTGGTCCACAGACAGCACCTCGATGCTGTTTTCGAGATAGATTCAGCTGCGACCAGCCGTGAGGAAATAGGCAATCCGCCGCACTACGGCACCAAAAACAAACTATACGAGGAGCATATTCCTCTTATTCCACACCGCGCGAGACAGATGACACGTGATGATTATTTGTACTATGACCTTCTGATTGGAATGGACACTGCAAATATCAGGAATATGACAAGGATTGCAGGTGGCAGTGACAGTCAGCAGAAGATATTTAAGATGCTGTCATTTGCTGATTACGGGACAAATCATAAGCTTACAGCAGCGCGCGATGTTGCAGATCCATGGTATACAGGTGATTTTGATGCGACCTTTGATGATGTAATCAGTGGATGCCGGGGCTTGTTAGAATACATAAAAGAGGTGTATAATCTATAGCTATAGCAATTAAAAGAGAATAATAGTAGCAGTTACGGTGCTGAACACAGCTGCGATAATTAATTTCAGGAGGCACAAATGCAATTACAGAATGGAAGACCGACAGATACCACAGGCAGACCGGATAAAGAAATTCGTACATACGATTTTTTGGACAAACTGGGAATCGAATATCAGAGAATAGACCATGAAGCGGCATTTACGATGGAGGTTTGTGAGGAGATTGACAAGACACTCGGCGCAACAATCTGCAAGAATCTTTTTCTGTGCAACCGCCAGAAAACTGATTTTTACCTGCTCATGATACCGGGAGACAAGACCTTTAAGACAAAAGAGCTCTCGCATCAGATAGGCAGTGCGAGACTTTCGTTTGCAAGTCCGCAGGATATGGAAAAATATCTGGATATCACACCGGAGTTTCCCATAGTTAAAGATACCACACCAAATATGATGAACCCACGCTTATACACTACCAGCTATAATAAAC
>ERZ856578.8129-NODE-8129-length-10451-cov-3.939464_pt1 | contig 10451 bp, 14 predicted proteins | sample MGYA00514384_ERZ856578 | MGnify/ENA primary metagenome ERZ856578 (study PRJEB29103, sample SAMN06111958) | human gut metagenome | biome: human gut; feature: ankylosing spondylitis patient; material: healthy_person | host: Homo sapiens | place: China:Hangzhou...
AGCGCCGGCGCGCTTACCGCGACCCTGCTGGCGTGCTGCGTCAGCGGCGGCAACACCGATTCGGGCACCGCTTAGCCTTCCGGTGAAGAGGGCGCCACGTTGACCACCATCGAAAGCGGCAAGCTGATCATGTCCACCAATGCTCAGTTCCCTCCCTATGAGCTGGTTTCCGACGGCGAGGGCTATGAAGGCACCGGCTACGAGGGCATTGATGTGGAGATCGCCTATGCGCTGGCCCAGAAGCTGGGCCTGGAACTGGCGATCGACGACATGGACTTTGACGGCGCGTTGCTGGCTGTGCAGAACGGCAAGAGCGACATGGTCATGGCGGGCGTTACAGTAAACGAAGAGCGCCTGGTGAATATGGACTTTACCGATTCTTATGCCAACGGCGTACAAGTGGTCATCGTGCCCGAGGACTCTGATATCCAGACCATTGAGGATTTGGAAGGCAAGAAGATCGGCACCCAGCGTGGCACCACCGGCTATATTTATTGCTCTGACACGCCTGAAAATGGTGGTTACGGGGAAGATGCCGTCACCGGTTATGAGGACGGCGCCACGGCTGTGCAGGCTCTGATGAATGGGCAGGCGGACTGTGTGGTGATCGACAATGCGCCCGCGCAGGAGTATGTTAAGGCAAATCCCGGACTGAAGATCCTGGATACCGAGTTTGCCAACGAAGACTATGCCATCGGCGTGGCCAAGGGCAACACTGCGCTGCAAGATGCGCTGAACACCGCGCTGGCCGAGCTGCAGGCAGACGGCACCATCCAGTCCATCATCGATAAGTACATTCCCGCCGAGGCGGAGTAATTCCGGCCCTTGTGGAGAAGCGAAAAAGGGCGGCGTCAGCCGCCCTTTTTTCGGTCGTCCCGCGCATCCATCGGCTGACACAGGGCAGCACCGCAGGAGGCTGTCCCGTGTCAACGGATGGATCATCCAGGCAAACGAGAGAGGAGAGACAACATGGAACATTGGGCGCAGCTGTATGAGCTGTGGAGCAGCCAAATCAAGGCGGGGGCGGATCTGCCCTTTCAGCAGGAATTTTTTGTCAATTTTTATCAGAGCTTTCTTTTGAACGACCGCTGGATGCAGTATCTGCAGGGACTGGGCCGCACACTGCAGATCACAGTGATGGCTCTGATCATCGGTGTGATCCTGGGCGTGGCGGTGGCGGTGCTGCGCACGGCGCATGATCAACAGCGCGTGGGACAGCGCAGCATGGTGCTGGGCATTATCAACACGGTCTGCAAACTCTATACCACTATCATCCGCGGTACACCCATGATGGTGCAGCTGCTGATCATGAGCTTGGTTATTTTCAGCCACAGCCGCGATTTTGCCATGGTGGGTGCGCTGACGCTGGGCATCAACTCCGGTGCGTATGTGGCGGAAATTGTGCGCAGCGGCCTGATGAGCGTGGATGCCGGACAGATGGAGGCCGGGCGGAGCCTGGGGCTGAACTACAGTATCACAATGCGCTTTGTGGTGGTGCCGCAGGCGATTAAAAATATCCTGCCGGCTTTGGGCAACGAGTTTATTACGCTGCTGAAGGATACGTCGCTGATTACAGTAATCGGCGGAAAAGAAATGCTGTATGCGGCTCAGGCGATCTATGCCAAAACCTATGCGCCGATGATGCCGCTGGTGGGCACGGCGATCCTGTATTTGATTGTGGTGGTTTTGTTTACCTGGCTGCTGGGGATTCTGGAAAGGAGGCTGCGTCAAAGTGATCGACGTTAAAGATCTGCATAAGAGTTTCGGGCCGGTAGAAGTGCTCAAAGGCATCAACGAACACATCGACCGCGGGGAAAAAGTCGTGGTGATTGGTCCCTCCGGCAGTGGAAAATCCACGTTTCTGCGCTGTTTGAATCTGCTGGAAGAGCCGAGCAGCGGGCAGATTGTGTTCAACGGTACTGTGATCACCGATCCCAAAGTGGACATCAACCGTATGCGCCAGAAAATGGGCATGGTGTTCCAGCACTTTAATCTGTTTCACAATCTGACCATTCTGGACAATATGACCCTGGCTCCGGTGAAGCTTAAACTCAAGAGCAAGGCTGAGGCGGAGGAGGAGGCCCACGCTCTGCTCAGGCGCGTGGGGCTGGACGATAAGGCGGGGGCTTACCCCGGCCAGCTTTCCGGCGGCCAGAAGCAGCGCATTGCCATTGTACGCGCTCTGGCAATGCACCCGGAGGTGATGCTCTTTGACGAGCCCACTTCCGCCCTCGATCCTGAAATGGTGGGTGAAGTGCTGGAAGTGATGAAAGAACTGGCGGAAGAGGGCATGACCATGGTGGTGGTGACCCATGAGATGGGCTTTGCCCGGGAAGTGGCCACCCGCGTACTGTTTATGGACGGCGGCGTGATCGCCGAGCAGGCTCCGCCGGAGGAGTTTTTTGCCCATCCGCAGCACCCGCGCACTCGGGAATTTTTAAGCAAGGTGCTTTAATGGATACCGGTGTACAAAAGGAAAAAGAATATCAGCGTGCGGCGGGCATTGCCCGCCGCTGCGCTTTGTCTGTGCAGCAGCGTACTGCTTTTGATGTGGCCATTGCTGATCGGGTGCTGGCGCTGCCCATGTTTGCTGCGGCGCGGACAATCCTGTCCTATTGTGCTGTGGGCGGCGAGGTCGATCCCGCTGCCATTGACGCGGCGGCTGTCCGGCTGGGCAAAGCGGTGGCCTACCCGTTGTGCTTGGCGGAAGGGCATATGGAGGCGGCCCTGCCAGCGGCGGCGGACGCGTTGGCGCCGGGCCGCTATGGCATTCCCGCGCCGATCCCTGGGCGCTGCCGTCTGCTGGTACCGGAGGATGTGGATCTGGTGCTGGTGCCCTGTGCAGCCTTTGATGCATCCTGCCGCCGCATCGGCATGGGCGCGGGATATTACGACCGCTATCTGGCCCGCTGCGGGGCTTTCTCATTGGCGCTGGCCTACGAAGCACAGCGTGTGCCGCAGGCGGCGGCGCAGGAACACGATGTTTTGCTGGGTGCCGTGGCCAGTGAAAACCGCTTGTATTGGAAGCTGTGAAAGACGGGGTCTGCGGCCGCGGAGTCCTCGGGACATTGGAATCGGTTCGGTTGGAAGAAATTCTGTACAAATGCGTTTGTGCAGAATTTTTTCGCATTTTTAGGAAAAAATAGGAAAAACGGCTTGCTTTGTGAAGAATTTCAATATAGAATAAAAACAGTAGGAAAAAGGACGAAAAGGGATTTAGGTTGTAGAAAAGGAGATCAGCATCATGACGATTGCCATTGTCGCACACGACAGCAAAAAAGAGCTGATGGCACAATTCTGCATTGCTTACGAAGGCGTTTTGAGCAAATGCCGGCTGATCGCCAGCGGCGTGACCGGCAACTGGATCGAGGAACAGACCGGGCTGCATGTCAATTGTTATCTTCCGGGATCGGAGGGCGGCGTTCACCAGATTGCCGCCAGCGTGTTTTGCCATGACATCGATATGGTGCTGTTTTTTCGGGATGCGCAGAAGGCAAAGGAAAAAGACCCCACCGAACTGCATCTTCTGCGGTTGTGCGATGAGTATATGGTTCCGCTGGCCACGAATATTGCCACAGCCGAAGTGCTGATCCACGGATTGGAGCGGCACAGCATCAACAGCCGCACCATGCAGTCCGATATGGATACCTGGTAAAAGGAGAAAGGAAGCATCGGCCATGACATTTCTTTGTTATTCCAAATGCAGTACCTGCAAAAAGGCGCAGAAGTGGCTGGAGCAGCGGGGCGTGGCGTATACGGAGCGGCCCATCAAGGAGGAGCGTCCGTCGGCGGACGAATTGCGCGCTTGGCAGAAGGCCAGCGGCCTGCCGCTGAAAAAGTTTTTCAACACCTCTGGCCAGCTTTACAAAGCGCTGCAGCTGAAGGACAAGCTTCCCGCCATGAGCGAGGAAGAGCAGCTTGCGCTTCTGGCTACCGACGGGATGCTTGTCAAGCGTCCCATCCTGATTGGGGACGGGTTTGTGCTGGTGGGCTTTCAAGAAGCGGAGTGGGCGCAAACCGTATAAAAAACCAACTATGCTGAAAAAGGACCTGAGAGCTGCATGGCTTTCCGGTCCTTTTTTCAAAACGTGTGTGCTGTGCGCTGTCACAAAACGGAGCTTTCTGCGTTTACAAAGTAGAGGAAGGAGGGAGCGGCCGTGGAGCATTCAGAATTTTCGGCGCTGTACCGGCGCTGGTATCGTCCCATGCTGCTGTATACGCGCTCCCTGACCGGCGATCTGGCTGCGGCAGAGGATCTGGTTCAGAATGCTTTTGCCAAGGCGCTGCTGTCCTATCGCGCCGGCGGCAGTGTGCGCGCCTGGCTGGCGACGGTGCTGCGCAATGAGTTTTTAAGCCAGAAAAGGCGGGAAAAAATGTATGCTGTGCCATTGCAGGAGGCCGAAGTGGCTGCCGTGCCCGGCAGCGATCCGCTGGAAGGACTTTTGGTTCAGGAGCAGCAGCGCCAGGTGTATGAAGCGGTGCTCGCGTTACCCGAGGCCTATCGGGAGACCATTGTCCAGAGTGCTGTGCTGGGCCTTTCGGATGCAGAAATTGCCGCTCTGCGAGGCATTTCACAGGAAAGTGTGCGCCAGCTGCGTCACCGGGCGCGGGTCAGGCTGAAACGGATGCTGAAGGAGGAAGAGCCATGAGTGAACGGGAATCATGGGAAAAAGAGTTGGAAGCCCTGGGCCGGGACAGCGCAGCGGAGGGGGCGGAGCCAGTGGAAACCGCTGCGGGGGAGACGGAAACGGGCGCCGAACAAAGCTTTGCCGAAGAGGCAGAGGAAGGCGCCAGAGCTGCGGAGCGGGACTTCGAGCGGCGGCTGGAGAAAGCCATCGACCGGCGCATCCGCAGCATTTGTTTGAAAACGATCGCTGTGGTGGCTGCCGTCTGCGCGGTGGTGTTTCTAGTCGTCAGCCCGGTGGTAGGGCTGTTCTTCCCTTCGCCGCAGCGTGTCGGCGGCATGAGCAGCGCCAGCTTGGAGGAGTATTTGGGCGCGTATTATGAAACAACGCGGCCCTATGTGGAACTGGTGCCCGCGAGCGACCAGAAGCGCCGCAAATGGACGCAGAACCGCGGCTTCGGGTGTTATACTGTGGGGCTGAGCGCACTGGATATGAAACAGTATTGGGCGAGAATAGGCGAAAACAGCGTGAAGGTCACGCTGAACTGGGGGCGCTATGCAGTGAAAAACGACCCGGAGAGTGTGTTGGTCCGAAACTGGAGCGCTTTCAATTACCGCGACAGCGTGGAGGAGGTGCGTGCCGATCTGGAAGGCCTGCCGCGCACCAGCTATGGTTACATCAGCGTTCGCGCCAACGAGCCGGTCAGCATTGAGACGTTGCGCGAAAGCGGTCTGGATGTGAACTGAATCGAGGTTTACAGTGACGGGGAACCCGTTGTCGGAAGGGGTTACCAGTGGGGCGGTGGATTGAATACACGCACCCGCACATCCAAGAGTGGCGACGATTGGCGCCAGGATATGAGTAGCGAAGAACTGCGGCAGCTCTATCTTAACAATCTGGAGACGCTGCTCAGTGCCCCGCGGCTGCTCAGGCAGCGGAGTTTTGATGTGGAGACCGACGGCATTCCGGATGATCTTTCGTCGGACGGCGGCGCTTATTCCGGCGGCTGGTATGGTTTCGGCGGCGATGCTTTCAAAGAAGCGATCCGGGCAAACTGTGACGCTGTGGCAGCCCAGACCGGCCCTCTGCTGACGGAGCGCTACTGTGTTTCCGGAAGCCGCGACGAACTGCTGGCTTATCTTGATACGGCAGATATTCAATGCGTCGGCATCGATATTGTGCATATACCTTACATGCAGGATGACTAACGGATGAAAAGGGCCGTTGGGCGGAGCATATGCTCCGCCCAACGGCCTGTGTTGTTTATTTAATGTAAGCGTTAATCATGGCCGCGCCGCTTTCGGGGGCACGGAAATAAATCTCCAAATTGCCGCGGCTATCTAACGCGTGGCGGGTTTCTTCCAGCAAGCCGTTTTCTACGCCGGTCAGAAGTGCTTCTAATACGGACTTTTCCGTTAATGCGCGAAATGAGCCATACTGGGGTTTGAGTGCTGCCACTACTTGGGCGGGAGAAGCCTCCTGCACTGTCGTAATATATTTCAAAATAGCGTAGTTTAATGGTTTCGTAATGTATTCCCTCTTTCGCTGATTAGTTTTTGGCCTTAATGAGTTTCTGTTTTTGTGTACTCTTTTTCTGAAAGAGTTGTCGAGGATCCATGGCAATCAATACAATGCCGCAGAACATGACCAAGGCACTGACCCAGCCGATAGGCGTTATGGCCCAGCCTGGCTCGCGGAAGATCAGACCCAGTAAAATCCAGCAGCACAGGGGGGTGAAGAACGAATAAGTGCCGTTGAGGGCCATACCCAGGGCCGCGCCGCACATGGAAGTGCCCTTATACCACATGGAGAAAGTCAGCATGGCGCAAAAGCCCGAGATCACAAAGAAAGGCATTGCGCCGGCGCTGCTCCAGGCTTGTCCCAGCAGCTGGGGCGCCAGCGTAATGTTGCCGGCCAAGACGGCGAACAGGGGAACCAGAACGAGAGTGTTGACAATACCGGAGGTGCACTGGCGGATCGTAATGCCGATTTCAGAGTCGATCAATGCGGTGCCGTGGCCGGCGACGCAGCCTTCAATGCCCCAACCCAATGCTGCGATAAAAGAAATGGCGCAACCCAGCAGCACCTGAGAATTCATGGCGCTCAGTGCGGTGCCGCCGATCATCACGGTGGCGGCAAAGCACAGCACGATGCCGGCTGCCATGCGCAGATTAAGCGTCTGCTTATATAGAATACGGCCCAGCAGAGCGCCGATTGCCACGCATAGGGCGGAAACCGGGGCTGCCATGGAGCCGGCCATCTGCAGGCCGATAACGTAAGCTGTGTTGGCCAGCGGACCGCCAAACAAGGCCGCTAATACCATGATCCAACCGGGTTTGGTGCGCATGGTACGCAGAAAATCTTTCAACTTCCCTTTGGCGGTTACGTTGGCCAGGCTGAACAGCCCGCTGATGGTATCGTTAATGGAGCTGCCGATTGCGCTGAGCATATAGGTCAGAATGAAAACGGAAAGACCGCTGCCGGGAGCCTGCCAGTCGGCCCAGATCCCCCGGGACATACCCAGCGTCAAAAAGGCGGAATATACGCCGTACAGCAAGCCTGACATGCCGCCGATCAGGATGCCGCGCTTGAAAAAGTTATTCTTCAGCGCTTTGTATTTCTCTTCTGTTTGCTGTCGGTTCAATTGTTGTGTGTTCATGCGTTTTGTACTCCTTGTATATCCAATTGGCTTTGGCAGAAACGGCGCAGTGATGCGGGATGTGTGCTCCTGCTCCGGTTCTGTATTGTAGTCGCCTCTGATCATTTTTTATTATCCGATTCCGCTCTATTTATTGCACAATTTTTTCTTGATTATTTGGGTGTTTTGCACAATGCTGACATCTTTTTGAAAATTATTGGATTTTATCGACTTCCTTATTTTTCAATTTTACATTTGGGTAAAAATGTCACATTAGAATATAAGAAAAGCGCCGCGCGTTTGAACGGGCGGCGCTTTTGGCACATTGTTACCATCCGGCAGCGCCGAATAAAACCCCTGCGGCGGCGGAGCCGAGAATGAACACAATGGGGTGCAGTTTTTTTGTCGGTTTTACCCAGCGGGTCAGAACCAGAATGACGGCGGCCAAGGCAATATACTTCCATTGAAACAGTTCTGCCGGGGGACCGTTGAGGTTCAGCAGCGCCAGGGATACCACAGACAGGCCCGCTGCGGCGATCAGACCGCAGGAGGCCGGGCGCAGCCCGTAAAACACTGCATCCACAGTGCGATTGGTGCGGAAGGTCTCCAGAAATTTTGCAACGATTAGTATGACGATGATGGAGGGTGACACCAGCCCCAATGTAGCGATGACAGCGCCGGGAATCCCGGCTACAGTGAAGCCCACATAGGTGGCCATGTTTATCCCCATAGGGCCCGGCGTGGATTCCGACACGGCAATCATGTTTGCCAGATCCGCGTGGGAAAACCAGCCGGTGGTGTCGGAGATATGATAGAGGAATGGCATCGTTGCCAGACCGCCGCCTACTGCAAACAGACCGGTGCGGAAAAATTCCAGAAAAAGGCGCAGATAGGTCATTTCTTCACGGCCTCCTTTCGGGAAGCGCCGTCCAGACCCAGGGCGCGAAGCACAATGCCCAGCGCACCGGCCACCACAACGAACAGCACCGGGGACAGGTTGGTAAAGGCTGCTCCTGCCAGCACAGCCAAAAAAATCAGGAATGTGGCGAGGTCTACCACGTCAGTTTTGAACAGCTTGAGCACGGCGTTCAGGATCAGCACGCATACGCAGGCGCGTACGCCGTTGAAGGCGTTCTGTACAATCTCCAGATCGGCAAAATTGGTGAGCAGCCCTGCAATCACGCAGATAATGACAAGGCAGGGGAACGCCTGCCCCAGGGTTGCTACAATACCGCCGATGATACCGGCTTCCCTGCGGCCGATAAAGGTGGCCACATTGACGGCGATGATGCCTGGCGTACATTGTCCGATGGCGTAATAATCGGCCATTTCTTCTTCCGTGGCCCAGCCTTTCTTCTCCACGATTTCCCGGTGCAGGATCGGCAGCATAGCGTAGCCGCCGCCGAAGGTGGTAATTCCCACCCGGGCAAAGGTATAAAACAGTTCCCACAATTTTGATAGCATACGGATCTCCCTTATTTGCCTGTAAAATACAGCGGCTGCTGCATTTTATACGTATCCATACAAACCGCGCACGGAAACTTCTCCGCTGCGGATGGTTTCCCGCCGGCCGTCGTCGTAGCGCACGACCAGCCCGAAGGCGTCGTCGATTTCCTCGGCATAGGCCACGCGTTCCGGGCCGCTGCCGAGGATGCGCACCGGATGGCCCAGCGTGACGCAGCTGCGGCGGTATTCCGCCAGCCAGGGAGCATAGTCTTGGGTCAGAAGGGCTGCATACAGCCGGTCCAGTTCTTCCATCAGGGCCACGGCCAGCTCGGCCCGGGATACGGTGCGCCCTAAGACCATGCGCAGTGAGGTGGCCATATCAGCCACCGCTCCGCTGAAATCAGCCTGCGTCTGATTCAGATTGATGCCGATGCCCACAGCCACATACTGCAGCACACCGGTTTCGCCTTCCACGCCCATCTCAGTCAGAATGCCAACCAGCTTGCGTGTATCCAGCACCAGATCATTGGTCCATTTGATGCCCGGCCGCAGGCCGCAGATGCGCTCTATGGCCCGGCAGGCGGCCACCGCGGCCAGTGCTGTCACTGGCAGCACTGCTGCAGGCGCGGCTGTGGGCCTGAGCAGGGCGGTGAGATACAGCCCTTTGCTGGGCGGGGATTGGAAGGAGCGTCCGCTGCGGCCCCGTCCCCCGGTCTGCTGGCCGGCAAGGATCACCAGGCCGTTTTCACCGCCGGTCAGGGCCGCTTGTTTGGCGTACGTGTTGGTGGAATCAAGGGTGTCGAAAAAAAGGATACGGCGGCCCACCACGGCGGTGTTCAACCGTGCGGCCAGCGCCTCCGGTTCCAATGTGTCCGGCATGGAGAGAAGCCGGTACCCTAGGCGGGTTCTGGATTCGATTTCATACCCCTCCCGGCGCAGGGCGTCCACGCCTTTCCAGACGGCGGAGCGGGTAATGCCGAGGGTTTGGCTGAGATGTTCACCGGAAATGTATTCGCCCTTGCTCGCGCACAGGGCTTCCAAAATGGTATGACGGCGCATAGTATTTGCCTCCTGTATATTCCATCCTATCATTTAAGTGTAGCAGGTTTTGAGGGAATTGTAAACCAGAAGGAAAGAATTTGTTGACAATTAAATGCGGCTGTTGTATTCTATTGTAAACTAATTAAAACGGATTGAGGTTTACAATATGACTGCAACCGCAACTCACGCAAAAACTCGTATGTTGCTGCTGACGGCGCTGTTTGCCGCGCTGACAGCCATCGGCGCTTTTCTGAAAATTCCAACGCCCTGGTCATCCTTTACCCTGCAGGTTTTCTTTGTCTGCATGGCGGGTGTGCTGCTGGGGCCAAAGTACGGCGCGCTGTCCCAGTTGGTTTACATTGCGCTGGGCCTGATGGGGCTTCCCATTTTCACAGCGGGGGGCGGACTCGGCTATGTGTTCCAGCCTACCTTTGGTTTTTTGCTCTCTTATATCCCCGCAGCCTTTGTCATTGGCCTGATCGCCGGAAAAAGTGCTTTGCGCCGGCGCATCGCCCTGGCCTGTGCGGCGGGTCTGGCGGTGATCTATCTGGTGGGGCTGCCTTACATGGGGCTGATTCTTAATGTTTATCTGGGTAAAGATATGGGCGTTGCGGCGATCTTGTGGATATCTCCTTCCGTATATCCGGGTAAAACCGTATTAGAACCTGTAGGAGACTGATGGTATCCATGATCTTTACTCC
>ERZ856578.8131-NODE-8131-length-10446-cov-3.323271_pt1 | contig 10446 bp, 12 predicted proteins | sample MGYA00514384_ERZ856578 | MGnify/ENA primary metagenome ERZ856578 (study PRJEB29103, sample SAMN06111958) | human gut metagenome | biome: human gut; feature: ankylosing spondylitis patient; material: healthy_person | host: Homo sapiens | place: China:Hangzhou...
GGCTGCTGGATGAGAATTACCTGAGCCGTCTTTTCCGCCGACATACCGGTGTTTCGGTCAGGGAATTCCGGAGCCGGGAATCTGAATAATGCGCAATCGGAAAGGGCGGGCACCGAGTGGATGTCCGCCCTTTCCGATGACATAGGAAATATCGGCTGCCGTCCAGGGATTCATCCCCCTGAGGGAACGCACAAGGCGCCCAGCACCCGGCCGATCGGTTCCTGTATGAGCAGGCCGGCCTCTTCATCGAACGGGGTGGGGTCGCGGTTGATGAGAACCAAGCGTCCTCCGCGATAGTAACGAAGCAGGCCGGCGGCAGGATAAACCGACAGCGAGGTCCCGCCCACGATGAGCAGATCGGCCTGCTCGATCGCCCGAACCGCCCTCGCGACGGTGGATTCGTCCAGCGGCTCCTCGTACAGCACGACATCGGGTTTGATGATCCCGCCGCAGGGGCAGGTCGGGATCCCGGTGGTGTGCAGGATCTCATCGAGGGAGAAGCGGCGTCCACAGCGGCGGCAGGTGTTGCGGTGGACGGATCCGTGCAGTTCGTATACCGTCCGGCTGCCGGCCTTTTGATGCAGGCCGTCGATGTTTTGGGTGATGACGGCGGACAGGCGGCCCGCCTGTTCCAGTTCGGCCAGTTTCCGATGGGCGGCGTTGGGCTGCGCATCCGGAGCCAGCATTTTGTCGCGGTAGAACCGGAAAAATTCCGCCGGATTCCGCTGGAAAAATGACCGGCTGAGGATGGTCTCGGGCGGATAGGCGTACGATTGGGAATAGAGCCCGTCCGTACTGCGGAAATCGGGAATACCGCTTTCGGTGGAGACGCCTGCTCCGCCAAAGAAGACGATGGAGTGGCTGTCCTCCACCCACTGCTGCAAAACCGCTGGTTTATCCATCGGGTATGCCTCCTTTTTTAATGCAGTTTGTGCCACGTGCGGCTTGTTATCAGGGGTGCGGTGTGGTATAATCCGCATCGGATAGGGGGGAGCGTATGATCACGGTCGAATATAACGGAATATCGATGCGGCTCCATACCGAAAAAACGCTGTTTTCGCCGAGTGCGATGGACGCCGGTACCCGGGCCATGCTTGCCTGCACTATGATTTCGCCCGGGGACAAGGTCCTCGACCTCGGCTGCGGCTACGGCGTGGTGGGGATATACGCCGCGAAGCTCATCGGTGGGGAGCGGGTCACGATGGCGGATATCGATGAGCGGGCGGTGGCTGCGGCCAGGGAGAACGCGGTGCAAAACGGGGTTCCGGAGGTGCGGGTCTTCCGGAGCGACGGCTTTCGGGATATCCCGGATACCGGCTACACCCTCATCCTGTCGAATCCTCCGTATCACACCGATTTCCGTGTGGCCAAGCACTTCATCGAGAAGGGCTTTAATCGTCTGGCTATCGGTGGGAAAATGGTGATGGTGACCAAGCGGAGGGACTGGTACAAGCGAAAATTGATTGCCATTTTCGGCGGGGTACAGATCCGGGAGGTGGATGGGTACTACGTGTTCCTCTCGGAAAAGCGCTCTGCCGTTTATGCCGGCAAATGAAAGCGCGGTCGGTTACCGGCCGGGATAGGCGGAAATTAGGGAACAGGCCAAACCTGAAAAAGACGGGTACGGCGGTTTGTCCGCGTATAAAAGCGCAATCCTGCAAAAAAGGCATCCCATGCGCGGCCACGTCCTTTCTCCGTGTGGAGAAAGGACGCAAAGAGACGCTTAGGGGGGCACCCCGGATGGCCGGCCGATTTTCTCTTTATGAAAATCGGCGGATACGGCATCTCCTGAAAGAACGTTCATATAACAAGGGGGCCCGAGGCCCCCGGGGATCGGTTGGGCGCGGGACTGAAAAAATACAGCAGCCCCATCCCAGGTGCCGCAGCCCCTTTCTTGTCGGGCCGGTCAGACACCGGTCAGGTCGAACGCCGGAATGAAGGCGCCGCCGGCGCTCTCCCTCTGCTGTACATAGCCGTCGGTCAGACCCTTTTCCAGCAGATAATTCCAGACCTTGCGGCATTCCCGCGGCGTCAGACGGCGAGAGAGCTCCGGATGGCCCGGGACGGCAGCTATGGGGGTGTATTGGAACATCAGGCTGACGAAAACGCCGGCGGGCAGATTCTCCGACATCCAGTCCAAGACCCGCATGGAATCCCGGGTGTGTCCGGGCAGGACCAGATGCCGCACCATGGTCCCACGGACAGCAAAACCTGTGCGGCCCAAACGCATGGGCCCGGTCTGCCGGGCCATTTCCAGGATGGCATCGGTGGCGATTGCGGGATAATCGGCCGCGCCGGACAGCGCCTCCGACAAGCCTGCGTCGGCGTACTTCAGGTCGGGAAGGTAGATGTCCACCGCCCCTTCGAGCTGGCGGAGGATCTCCACCCGTTCGTATCCGCTCGTGTTATAGACGATGGGCACCGGCGGTCGGTAGAAGGCGAGCGCATCCAGAATGGCCGGGACAAAATGGGTGGGGTTGACCAGGTTGATGTTGTATGCGCCCTGTTCCACCAGCTCCCGGAAAATCTCCGCGAGACGGGCGGGTGTGATGGATTTCCCGAACCTATCGTGGCTGATCGGGGCGTTCTGGCAGAAGACACAGGACAGGGAGCAGCCGGAGAAAAAAACGGTTCCAGAACCGCCCGGCCCGTCCGGATCCCCGCTGATACAGGGTTCCTCGCCTTTATGCAGGGCCGCCCGCGCCACCACGGGCCCATATGGCATCCGGCAATATCCTCTTCCTTCCCGCGCCGATCTCGCCGCTTTACACTGGCGGGGACAGGACGTACAGATGATATTCCTCATAACACGGCGTCCTTTCATCGTGAAAAACCCGCTGCGCAGCCGCACAGCGGGTCGATTTTTCATGGCTTTCACAGGGAATGTCCGGGCAGAGAGTCCCCTCTTTCCCATATGGGCGGCGGGCGGAGCAGCTTGTCCCTCGTCCGGGAGGCAGGCGGGTACCTGGAAATCATCCAGCTCCCCTTTTGCGATCAAGGAACCCCGGTCCTCCTGTCGGTCAGCGTGATTCCCGCACCTTAAAGCCGTAACCCCAGACTGTTTCGATGGACAGCCCGGTGTTATGGAGCTTTTTGCGCAGACGTTTGACTGTGTCGTCCGCCACCCGGGTGCTCGAATCGTTTTCAAATCCCCACACCGCGGGAAGCAATTCGCTCCGGGGCACGGCCCGGGACGCATTTTTCATCAGATAAGTGAGCATGGCGAACTCGGTGGGGGTGAAATGGATTTCCTCCCCCTGGGCATTGTAAGCGGCCATATTGTCGAGATCCACCGACACCCCGCCGAGGGTGACGCGGCTGGTCGGGGCGACCGGCTTGCAAATCAGTGCGATATCGGCTGTGATGCTGCCGGAACTGAGCTCGTCGGTGATATTGGTATATTCAAGTGAATATCCGTTATTGCGCAGGCTGGTCACCAGAGTGTCCAGCATTTTATTGTCGTCCCCGTACACATAGACCAACTTCGGCATCCTCGATTCCTCCACTCCCACAAATTGTCTTTATTCTACAATTTATGTGTGTTATTTGTGTGAATAAGAATCGACCAGACCATTAACAAATTATGGACGGGGAAGCCGGCGGCTCAGCGGCTGTACTCCGCGAGGAGGCGCTGCTTTTCGTCCCACAGGGGCTGGGAGAGATCCACGTAATAGTTATGAGGGTTCTCGAAGCGGAGCACCTCGTCCCACATCGTGTCCACCTGTTCCGCGCAGTAGCGCCGGATTTCCTCGATCCCCGGAAGGTCGTAGACACAGGCTCCCTGCCGGAAAAGCTGCTTTTGCAGCGGCACCGCCCGGAAGTTTTCGACCGTCTTGCGTTTCCAGATATGGTCGGGATCGAAAATCTCATAAGGCGCCGTATCGTCGATCGACTCCTCCCGCAGGGTCAGTACGTCCGCGATGGCCTTGCCGGTTTCCCGGTCAAAAAGCCGCCACAGATTTTTGAAGCAGGGGTTGGTGATTTTGGTGACGTTTTCGCTGACCTTGATGCGGGGGAGGACGGCGCCGTCCCGTTCCACGGCCGAAAGCTTGTAAACCCCTCCGAAAATGGGGGTGCTCGCCGCCGTGATCAGCCGTTCGCCCACGCCGAAGCTGTCCACCTGGGCGCCCTGGCCGATCATGTCGCGGATGATATACTCGTCGAGGGAGTTGGAGGCGCAGATCTGGCAGTCGGGGAAACCGGCGTCATCGAGCATCCGGCGGGCCTTCTTACTCAGATAGGTGATGTCGCCCGAATCGATCCGGATTCCCTTCGGGCGGTAGCCGTTCGGCAGCAGCACCTCATTGAAGGCGCGGATGGCATTGGGGACGCCGGATTTCAGGGTGTTGTAGGTATCGACGAGCAGGGTGCAGGAATCGGGGTATTCCCTGGCATAGGCGCGAAAGGCGTCGAGCTCGTCGTCAAACATCTGGACCCAGCTGTGCGCCATGGTGCCGAGGGCGGGGATGCCGAACGCCCGGTCGGCCAGGGTACAGGCGGTGCCGATACAGCCGCCGATATAGGCGGCTCTGGCTCCGTATACGGCCCCGTCGTAGCCCTGAGCCCTGCGGGCGCCGAATTCCATGACCGCCCGTCCCTGCGCGGCCCGGACGATCCGGTTGGCCTTGGTAGCGATGAGGGACTGATGGTTGACGGCCAGCAGGATCATGGTTTCGATGAACTGGGCCTGAATCACCGGGCCCCGGACGGTGACGATGGGCTCGTGCGGGAAGATGGGCGTCCCTTCCGGCACCGCCCATACGTCGCAGGTAAAGCGGAAGTCCCGGAGATACGCGAGGAAATCCTCACCGAACAGCCGGCGGCTGCGCAGGTATGCGATATCCTCCTCCGTAAAGGACAGATGGCGCAGATAGCTCACCACCTGCTCGACTCCGGCCATGATGGCCATGCCGCCGCCGTCCGGAATATGCCGGAAAAACATATCGAAATAGGCGATCTGGTCGCCGAGCCCGTTCTGCAGGAACCCGTTGGCCATGGTCAGCTCATAAAAATCGGTCAGCATGGTCAGGTTGTCCGTGCCATAGGCTTGATGCAAGGGATTCATATAGATCGGCTCCTTTTGCGCAATTATATAAATCGGTTTAAACGATGTCCCGGACGAGCTCCACCCCTCCGCTTTGCATGGTCATCAGTGAAAGCACGCCGAGCAGATCGGCGGGATGGCCGTCCGCGTCGAAGGTGTCCACCAGGGAAAGGGGGACGATGACCCGCAGGGGGAGGTTGCGCGTGTTGTGCCACGCCTTGGCGGCAACGGCAAACTGCTGGATGCAGATGTCGGTGCAATCGCCGGCCACGAGGTAGGTATCGATCCCCGGCGCGCTTCTCCTCCAGGAATCGAAGGCGGGTTCGAGCAGGCCGTTGGTGGAATTTTTCTCAATGAGGGTATACGGGCCGGCGGCCGCCTCGATCTCCCGGCAGAGCCGGGCCTCGCTGGTTCCCCGCAGGCAGTGGGAGGGGTAGCTCCCGAGCTCCAGGCTGTCGGGTGTGTGGCAGTCCGCGAGGACCACGATTTCCATGCCCGCGGCGGCACAGCGGGCCGTCAGGGCAGCGGCGCCGGGGAGCAGGGCTTCGACCCTGAGGCTTGCCAGGGCCCCCTCCCGGGCGAATCCCTCCACCAGGTCGACCAGGATCAGCGCCGTGCGTCCCGCCACCAGCTCTGAGAGCGGGAGGGAGGGGAGAGTGGCCAGCAGGTCGAGGGAACAGGAGAGGTAGTCCCGCCCCTGCTCGAGCAACGTGTTTTTGTCCGGAATCCGCATGATGAACACCCTTCCTTTCCAATCGCGTAGTTATCCCATATGGCTCGCGTAGCGTTCACGATAGGCGCCGATGCAGTGGGTGATGATCTCGAGCGCGGCGTCCCGGCCGAGAGCCTCCTTGACCACCGTGCTCTTGCCTTCGAGGGACTTGTAAACCGAGAAGAAATGCTGAATTTCATTGAAGGTATGGGCCGGCAGCTCTCCAATGTCCCGATATCCCGACAGGGAGGGGTCACGGAAGGGCACGGCGATAATTTTTTCGTCGATCGAAGCCTCGTCCACCATTTTAATGACCCCGATGGGAAAGCACTGCACGAGGGTTAGGGGGACGATGGACTCCTGGCACATCACCAGCACGTCGAGCGGGTCGCCGTCTTCGGCGTAGGTACGGGGGATGAATCCGTAATTGGCCGGATAGTGGGTGGCGGTGTAAAGCACCCGGTCCAGCCGGAGCAGACCGGTTTCCTTGTCGAGCTCGTATTTGTTTTTCCCGCCCTTGGGGATTTCGATGACAGCAGTGAAATCGTCGGGCCGGATCCATTTTTCGTCGATATCATGCCAGATGTTCTTCACTTCGGCAAGCCTCCTGTTCCATGCTTTAGGATGGATCATCCTGCCCCGAAAATACGCGGCGGCGGGAATCGTCCGTGGGATAAAGAAAAGAGCTGCGCCGGTGGGCACAGCTCTCGGGTGTACGATGTCCTCAGACGGCGCGGGTAACCTTGCCGGAACGCAGGCAACGGGTGCAGGCGTAGATCCGTTTGGGGGAACCGGCCACCATCGCCTTGACGCGCTTGATATTGGGCTTCCAGGCACGGTTGGAGCGGCGATGGGAATGGGAAACCTGAATGCCGAACGTCACGCTCTTACCGCAAATATCGCATTTTGCCAACTTCTGCACCTCCTTGTGGGCCAATGAGAGGATGAGGGCAACCCTAACCCTCCAAAAAGCAACGGATATATATTAGCAGATATCCCGCCCAAAAGCAAGTTTTTTTTTCGAGTTGTTAAAAAAAGTTGAATTCTGCTCCTCCCGGAGGGTTTGTCCTTGTATTTCCCTTTCGTTTCCAGTATAATATTCCAAGTATACATTCTGAGCTTGCTGAACTGAGGAAGGATTGCGCTTATGCTGATTACACTGTTGAGCTACAGGGAAAGCCTGTCGTTTGAGGATATCGTATTCATGCTGCTGGGCTATGCGGTGGTCATCTTTGTCGCCCTGCCGTTTCATGAAATGGCACACGCCTTCGCCGCCGACCGGCTGGGGGATCATACGGCCAAGTGGAACGGCCGGCTGACCATGAATCCGCTCAAACACCTCGACGTGCTGGGAACGGTGATGATTTGCCTGTGCGGTTTCGGCTATGCCAAGCCAGTCCCCGTCAATCCCTATAATTTTAAACATCCGAAACGGGATATGGCTCTTACAGCGCTGGCCGGGCCGCTCTCCAACCTGCTGATGGCGGCGCTGTCCCTTGCGATCTTCCGTGTTCTCTATACCTTTGTGGATTCCATCTGGTTTTTGAACATGGCGGCGCGGGTGCTGATAAGCACCTTCGCGTCCATCAACATCGGCCTGGCGGTGTTCAACCTGCTGTCTATCCCGCCCCTGGACGGATCCCGGATCTTCGGGTACTTCCTGCCCGACAAGTGGGTGTACACCATGGAGCGCTATTCCCAGTATATCACCCTCATCATCATGGCCCTGCTGCTGACCGGGGTCCTGGATATCCCCCTGAGCTTTTTACGAAACCTCATTATGCGGTTTTTGTGCCTGATCTTCGGCTTGCGAGGTATCGTCATTATTTGAGTGAAGCTTAGGATGTGTAAGCATGGAGGCCATTTCCTATAAGCTGCCGGATTTCGAGGGGCCGCTCGACCTGCTTCTCTTTCTGGTGCAAAAAAACAAACTGAACATTCTGGACATCCCCATCCACGAGGTGCTCGACCAGTATATGGAGGCCATCCGGCGGATGCAGGAGGCGGACCTGGATGTGGCGACCGAATTTCTGGAAATGGCGGCGCGGCTGGTGCAGATCAAATCCTCGATGCTGCTGCCGCGGCACGAGGAGGCCGAGGCGTTGCGCCAGGAGCTGGTCGGCGAGCTGATCGAATATCAGCTCTGCCAGGAGGCGGCCGGCCGGCTGGCTCGCCTGCATATCGGCGGCGACCTCTTCATCCGCGAACCGCAGGAGATTGAACCGGACCGGACCTACCGGCGGCGGCATCCGCCCGAGGCCCTGCTCGATGCCTATCTCGCCGCTGCCGGCCGCGGCAAACGCCGGCTGCCCCCGCCTGCGCAGGCGTTCAGCGGCATCGTTTCCCGTAAGATCGTGTCGGTAGCGGCCAAGATTTTCGGGGTCATGCGCCGCCTGGCCCGCAAAAAGGCGGTGGCGTACGACGATCTGTTCGCCGGCGCCCGTTCCAAATCCGAGCTCGTTGCCACCTTTCTGGCGGTGCTCGAGCTGGTCAAAGGCAAGCGCATCCGGGTTGATGGGGACGGGGCCGGCACAACCGTCCGGCTGATTCGGGATCGGGAGGGGAAAAGCGGTGGAGATTAAACAATATCAGGCCGCGATGGAAGCGGTGCTGTTCGCCAGTGGAGAGCCGGTGGCGTCCGGGCGGCTGGCGGAGGTGCTGGAGCTCGACGAGGAGACCGCGGTCCGGCTGGCGGAGGATTTGATGCAGGACATCAATACCCGTGGCGGGGGGCTGCGGATGCTGCGCCTCGACGACCGGTATCAGCTCTGTACGAACGCCGATTATGCGGGATATGTCCGGAAGGCCCTCGAAATCCGGCGGAATACCCCGCTGTCCCAGGCGGCCATGGAGGTGCTGGCTATCGTCGCCTACAACCAGCCGGTCACCCGCGCCTTTATCGAACAGGTTCGCGGTGTCGATTGCGGCGCGGTGGTACAGGGGTTGGTGCAGAAAAGCCTGATCGAGGAAAAGGGGCGGCTTGAGCTGCCCGGACGTCCGCTTCTGTATGGGACCACGGCGGATTTCCTGCGCTCCTTCGGCCTTAATTCCCTGGAGGGGCTGCCGCCCCTGCCGCAAAAAGAGGAAGAAAATGCGGCGATGGAGGAAACGACGCTGGACGACGTGATTGAACAGACCGAAACGGTGGAAGACTGATACTAGACCCATTTCCACATCCTCGGCGAAGGGAGGCGTGACCGATGTCGGGCTGGACCATCGTATGGATCGTGCTGCTGTCGCTGCTGGGGCTTCTTGTGCTCCTGCTGGCCGTCCCCATTTATCTGCGCGTCACCTTCCACGGGGAGCTGACGGTCCTGGTGCGGGTTTGGGGGATCCCGTTCCGGCTGTATCCGCGCAAGAAGAAGCCGGAAAAGGAGAAGCCCCCCAAGGCGGAAAAGCCCAAAAAGAGCCGCAAGCAAAAACCGGGAAAGCTGCGGAAAGAATCCATGTCGGTTTCCCAGATGCTCAAGGAGGACGGCGTGGGGGCGGTGGTTTCCTATTACACCTCCCTGGCCCGGCTGCTGTCGACCGAGGCGAGACGGCTCCTGCGGGCCATCACGGTGGACCATCTGGATATCCGCCTGGTCGTGGCGTCGGGGGACGCGGCCGAGACCGCGCAAAACTATGGCCGCGTCTGCGCGCTGATTTTCCCGGCCGAGGCGCTGGTGGAAAGCGAGATCCGGGTCCGGCGGCGCAAGGTCCGGGTGATGCCGGATTTCCTGGCGTCGAAAGGGGAGGCGGATCTCGATATCCGGCTCCATGCCGTGCCCGCGCGGATTACCTGGAGCTTTTTCCGGCTGCTCTTTTCGTTTATTTTTCATCAAAACACACCGGCAGGATCAAATGTTAAGGAGGCAGGAAGTCATGGATAAGGAAACCAAAGTGGAAAACCTGATGGGGGTGTCCATCGACAAGATCAAGCAGATGGTGGATGTGAGCACGGTGGTGGGGGATCCGATTCCCCTGTCCGGCGGCACCACCCTGATCCCCGTGTCCAAGGTGTCCTACGGCTTCGCGTCAGGCGGTTCCGACCTTCCGACAAAAGGGGAAAAGGATCTCTTCGGCGGCGGCGGCGGTGCCGGAATCAACATTACCCCTATCGCGTTCATCGCCGTTTCAAACGGTGACGTCCGGGTGCTGCCGCTGGTCTCCAGCCCAGATTCCAACAGCCAGATCGTCAATCTAGTCCCCGAACTCGTGAACAAGGTCTCCGACCTCTTCAAAAAGAAAAAGGAGAAAACCGAGGTGACCACGGTGGAGGCCGACAAGGATTCCGCCACCGTTACGGTCACCCAGACCGAAAGCTGAGGAATCGAACATCTTTTTTCGCCCGCCGGCATACAGTTTCATGAGTAAGAAAACAGGCGGGTGATGCAGATTGTGGAAAATCGGGCACAAAATCACGGTCATGCTGGCGGTGTGCGGATTGCTGGCGGCCGGGACGCCCTACGGCTTTGAGGCTGCGGCGGAACCTTCGTCGGTATCCGCGCAGTCGGCGGTCCTGTACGAGCCGTCCTCCGGACGGGTGCTGTTTCAAAAGGACGCGCACACTCCCCGGCCCATGGCCAGCACAACCAAGCTGATGACCGCGCTGATTGCGGCCGAGGCGGTCCCGTTCGACCGGGATGTCAAGATAACGGAAGAGGCCGTGCGGGTGGAGGGCTCATCCATGGGCCTGCGGGCCGGAGAC
>ERZ856578.8136-NODE-8136-length-10439-cov-3.460625_pt1 | contig 10439 bp, 6 predicted proteins | sample MGYA00514384_ERZ856578 | MGnify/ENA primary metagenome ERZ856578 (study PRJEB29103, sample SAMN06111958) | human gut metagenome | biome: human gut; feature: ankylosing spondylitis patient; material: healthy_person | host: Homo sapiens | place: China:Hangzhou...
TCAAGAGGCGGGCTCACAACGAAGATTCATATGGTCACCGCAACTGACAGATCGGCTGTCAGCTTCGCGCTCTCCGGAGGAGAAGCCCATGACTCGCCGGAAGGCCTAGCTCTGCTTGACAAGATCATAAGAGTCCCAGAGCAAAAATACATCCTGTGCGGACGACGATGAGATTATGGCCTTTGGCAGCGATCGAAAGGAAAAACGAGTCATGGGAAAAGAGATATTGGATATCCATTGCCCTCAGTGCGGGGCGCCGGCAAATTTTGACATTATCCATCAGGTTTATGGATGCGGCTACTGCGGTGGAACGATGAAGGTCGAGGCGGCGCTGGAGGAAAAAAAGGATTACCGGGACGCGCAGCAGAAAAAGATGAAGAAGTCCGCGGAGGCGTTCGCTTTGGAGTCCGCGTCCTGCAGCGGGTGCGGCGCAACGATTGTGTTCGGGGAAAACGAGGCTCTGTCGAAATGCGCGTTCTGCGGCAGGAGCCTGGTGCGGAAAGAGTATCTGTACGACGCGGGGCTGCCGGAGAGCGTCATCCCGTTTGGAATCACGAAAGCGGAAGCGCAGCAAAGGCTGGAAGAATGGTGCGATCGGAACAGGCGCAAAAAAGAGGCCAAGCGTCTGCGGTCCATGATCCCCGAGCTGAAGGGATTTTATCTTCCCTACGAGACGGTGCGCGGGCCGGTGCGCTGCCGCGTGAGCTGCAAGAGGACGGCCAAGGTCTACGGCTTCGACGGTTTCGTGAACGATGAGTTCGTAAACGGTTCGAAGCAGCTCGACAATTTACTGCTGAACGCCATGGAACCGTTCGATCTGGACGGTCTTGAAGCCTTCGATTTCGCTTATCTCGCGGGACAGCGTGTAAAGATAACGGATATATCCAGCGCCGAAGCCGAAAGGCGAATGATAGAGGAGATCTCGGAAAACTACCGGCCGCAGCTGGAAAAGATGTGGGGCACGAAGGCGATCGAGGTCGGGGCGGAGGCAAAGTCAGCCGTCAGGCTGCCGGTGCTTTTGCCGGTTTACTATATTTCCAGCGGGGATATCTGCGCGGCCGTGAACGGGCAGACAGGCAAGGTCAGCGTCCGCGCGGACGGCTGCCCGCGGCTCTCGATCGAAAGAAAACTGCAAAGATCGGTTTTTCGGCATGAGTCCCGCTTGCTTTTTGACAGAAGTCTGATAAGCTGAGAGCAGTTTCATGAAATATGCTTACTAAAGGAGGAGACGAAAGTGGCGAAATTTGTGATGAAAAGCGTCGCGTCGGGCCTGAAGTTCGATCTGAAGGCGGGCAACGGCGAGGTGATCGCGACGTCCGAAGTGTACACTACCGAGGCGGCCTGCCGGAACGGCGTCGCCAGCGTGGTGAAGAACGCGGCCGAGGCCGTTTTGGAAGATCAGACCGAGAAGGATTGTGCCGTCCGGAAGAACCCCAAGTTCGAACTCTACGCCGACAGGGCCGGCGAGTTCCGCTTCCGCCTCAAGGCCCGCAACGGTCAGGTCATCGCCGTCTCCGAGGGTTACAAAGCCAAGGCCGGCTGCCTGAACGGCATCGAAAGCGTGCGCAGGAACGCCCCGAACGCATCCGTCGAAAAGGCGTAATCCGTTTTTTCGCATCTGCGGAAAATCCTGTCGTTATCTTTTTTCGATCCAAGTGTTCCACGTGGAACATTTTTCGCCGCGCCCTTGCAAAGGGCGCGGATTTTGTTAAAATATGCCTGAAGCCTCCCGCGGGAGGCCCAGCCCCGTGCGGCGAAAAACCACGAATCCCGTCAGGTCCGGAAGGAAGCAGCGGTAAGAGGAACTTTTCGGGTGCCACGGCTCTCTGGGTCTCCTGGGGGAGGCTTTTCGCGTCGCAAGGCCGGAACAAAGCCGCCCCCCCGCTTCTCCACGGTGGATTTTTGTTTTCTTTCCCCTTTTTTAATTAAGCCGCGGGAACGGGGCGGTGACAGATGGGCCGGCGATGGCTATAATATCCTCGTTCAAATAAAAATGACCGAGGGTCGTTATTTTGACTTGCCGTCTTCCGACGGCGCGAAAGGAGGCGGGAAGCGTGCCGAAACTCTCGGCGGAGAACAAAGAGCTGATCACTGCGGCGGTGCGGGACAAGGCCTTTGAGTGCGCCTGCGCGATGCTGCGCGAAGCGGAGTGGCGCCGCTTCACGATGAAAGATCTGGCCGCGCGCATGGGCGTCGCCAAGGGCACCGTTTACAATTATTTTCGGGACAAGGACGCCGTGATCCTCTTCATCCGCGACTGTCTCGCCCGGCAGATCACCGACCGCATCCGGCGCGACATGGAGCGGGAGCGCGACACTCGCCGGCTGCTGCGCCGCATCGTGCTGAAATCGATCGAAGGCATGAAGGAGTTCCGTTTTCTTCACTTCGCCATCGGCGACGTGGTGATGAGGCAGGCCGGTCCGGAAGGGGCGGCCCGGGACGACGCGGCCATGGACTGTGTGCACGAGGTTCTTGCCGCCGTCATGGAGCGGGGCATGAAGGACGGTTCGGTACGTCCCGGCGATCCCGTCCTGATGGCGGCCGCGCTCCATTCGTCGCTGATGGGCGTGGAAATCGGCAGCCGCTTTCACGGCGTGCTGAACACGGATTCGCAGCAGATCCGCGAGCTGGTCGCGGACTGGCTTCTGCGCGGCATTTGTACGGAGGAAAAATGAGGATTACGGAAACATCATTGAGAAGGCCGGTGACGGTCACCGTTCTGACGCTGGCGCTGGTGTATTTCGGGCTGTTTTCCTACGCCCGCATGGGCGTGCAGCAGACCCCCGACGTCGATCTGCCCGTCGTCATGGTGACGACGACGATGACTGGCGCCACCGCCGCCGTTATGGACAACGACGTCACCGACGTGCTGGAAGAACAGATCAACACCATCTCCGGCATCGAGAGCCTGAGCTCGTCCAGCTACATGGGCGCCGCCGTCACGATCGTTGAGTTCGATCTGGCCCGCGACATCGACGCGGCCGCGGCCGACGTGCGCGACAAGGGCAACGCCGCGCACGCCGATCTGCCCGACGAGGCCGATCAGCCCATCATCGCCAAGTACGACATCGGCGATTCGCCGTTGGTGATGTTCTCCATCACCGGCGAAGCGTCTTACAAGGACAAAGTTTACTTTGCCGACAAGGTGGCCAAGGTGCAGTTCCAGTCGGTCAACGGCGTCGGCAACGTCAGCATGCCCGGCCTGCGCGACCGCGAGATCCGCGTCTGGATCGACCCGGTGCGCCTGCGCTCGCGCGGTCTGGTCGTCAGCGACCTTTCCAACGCCATCGCCAGCAAGCACGTCGAGCTTCCCGCCGGCAGCCTCAGCATCGACCGCTTCAAGATGGACCTGCGCATCGAGGGCGAATATTCCTCGGTGGAGGAGCTCAAGAGCCTGCCCATCACGACGCGCAACGGCGTGGTGATCCGCCTCGGCGACGTCGCCGACGTGGAGGACGGCTTCGAGGAAGAGGACAGCGAAGCCTTCGTCGACGAGCAGTCCACCATCGTCATGGGCGTCATGAAGCAGCGCGGCGCCAACGAGGTGGAAGTGTGCGACGCCATCGTCGCCAAGTTCAACGAGATGCAGGGACTGGTGCCCGAGGGCATCACGATGCAGCAGATCTACAACAAGTCCGACTTCATCCGCCGCTCCATGAACGGCGTCGGCAGCGACATCATCCAGGCCGTGATCCTCTGCTCGCTGCTGATGCTGTTTTTCCTGCAGACGTTCCGCGCCACGTTCGTGACGGTCATCTCCATGCCCGTCTGCCTGATCGGCAGTTTCTGCGTGCTGTCGTACCTGGGCATCACCATCAACAACATGTCGATGATGGCCATCTCGCTGGCCGTCGGCATGGTCGTCGACGCCACCACCGTCGTGCTGGAGAACATCTACACGCACATGCACAAGGGATTGCTGCCCTTCGACGCGGCCCTCAAGGGCACGAACGAAGTCGGTTTCTCCGTGCTCGGCGGCGCCCTCACCACCATCGGCGTGTTCGCGCCCATCGCCACGATGGGCGGCATCATCGGCCGCTTCTTTTACGCCTTCGGCATCACCGTCGTCGTCACCATTTCGCTGTCGCTGATCCTCTCGCTGACGCTGACGCCCTTTGTCTGCTCGCGCATCCTGCGCATCACGCCGCCCGGCCGCGCCGCGCAGTTCTGCGACGCGCTGCTGCGCTCTCTGGAGCGCGGCTACCGGCGCCTGCTCACCGCGGCCGTGCACCACAAGACCGTGACGCTGGCGACCGCGCTGGGCATCTTCGCCTTCGGCGTGTTCGTGGCCGGCAAAGTAGGCTCCACCTTCTCGACCAACGACGACCAGGGCATCTTCATCATCAACTGCGAACTGCCCTCCGGCACGGAGATCGAAGAGACCGGCCGCGTCATGCAGAGCATCGCCGACGTGGCGCGGCGCCATCCCGGCGTCATGCGCACGATCGTCTCCGCCGGTTCGGGCAGCGGCAGCGAGTCGAACAAGGGCAGCATCTACGTGCAGCTCATCGCCCGCAAATTACGCGAGGCCCAGGACATCGTCATGAACGATGTGCGCAACTCCGTGGCCGGCTTCCGCGACGTGACCATGAACTTCACCACGTTCGGCGGCAAGGACGTGGAAATGGTCATGTCCGGCGCCCCCACGGAAACTTTGGCAGCGCTCGCCCAGAAACTTACGGCCGAGATGAAGACCATGAGCAAACTGCGCGACGTCGAGACCGACGTGCGCCTCGACAAACCCCAGCTCAACATTTCCATCGACCGCAACATGACCGACGCCATGAACGTCGACGTGCGCTCGCTGTCCACGGAGATCCAGGCCTACTTCGGCGGCGTCAAGGCCGGCGTGTTCAAGGAAGGCGGCTACCGCTACGACATCCGCCTCATGGCCCGCCGCGGCCAGCGTTCCAGCCTCGAGGACCTGCAGATCGTTTCGTTCAAGAACGGCGCCGGCGAGATCGTTCAGGCCCCCGGCCTGATCACCGTCACCAAAGTCATGGCCCCCAGCGTCATCAAACGCTACGGGCGCCAGACCGCGCTGACCATCTCCGCCAACGTCACCAGCGATTACTCCATGGGCGAAGCCATGGTCTACATTCAGGAGCTCGGCAAAAAGTACATTCCCGAAGGTTCGGGCATCACCCTCCAGCCCTCCGGGCGCACCAAGAACATGCAGAAAGAGTTCGCCCGCCTGTTCACGGCGCTGCTCATCGCCATCTCGCTGATGTACGTGATCATGGCCGTGCAGTTCGAATCGTTCCTGCATCCCTTTACGGTCATGTTCTCGCTGCCGCTGATGACCCCCGGCACTTTCTGCCTGATGTACGCGATGAACGTCAAACTCGACGTGATGGCCTACATGGGCATCATCCTGCTCGTCGGCATCGTCGTCAACAACGGCATCATCCTTGTCGACTTCATCAACCAGAACCGCCTGAGCGGCATGGACAAAGTCAGCGCCGTCATCGACGCCGGCCCGCGCCGCCTGCGCGCCATCCTGATCACCTCGCTGTCCACGCTGATCGGCGCCATCCCCGCGGCGCTGAAGCTGAGCGAGGGCTCCGAGTCGCGCCAGCCCATGTCGGTGGCGATCTTCGGCGGGCTGTTCACCTCCACGATGCTGACGCTGCTGGTCGTGCCCGTCGTCTATCTGGTGCTGGACAACGTCAAGGAACGTCTGGGAAGCAAACTTTTCCAGAAAGCGCTGCCTTAGTCAAGAGAGGAGAACCGAACATCATGAAAAGAATTCAGGCTGCCGCGCTGGCGCTCTCGTTTTCGCTGCTGGGATTTCCCGCGCTGGGCGCGCCGGCGGCCAGTTCCCTTCAGGCGCTGCGGAACGCCGCGCATCCCGCGGCCAGCGTCGCCGGCGACTCGGAAGCGATCATCCTCACCATGGGGCGGGCGCTGAACATCGCGCTGGACCGCAACTTTACCGTGCTGACGGCGGAACAGAACGTGGAGAGCGCCAAAGGACAGAGCAAGGCGGCCGGCGCCGCGCTCAACCCGCAGCTGAACCTTCAGGGGCAGGGAAACGCCTACGACAACATTCCGAGCTATCCCGACAACGAACTGGTTGCGCGCGTCGCCGTCAGCCAGAGTCTTTATTCCGGCGGCAAAAATCAGGCGCTGGCCCGACAGGGCAAACTCGGCGTCAAACAGGCCGAGCAGGATCTGCGCAACGCCCGCGAGAGCGTGGCGCTGACCGTTTGGAACGCCTACTGCGAAGTGCTGTACCGCCGCGAGGTGCTGCGCAACACCGAGAACGCGCTCGACTACTACAGCAACGCCGAAAAAGAGCTGAACGAGCGCGTCGTCTACGGCCTCTCCACCAACCTCGACCTCACCCGTGTGCGCCAGCAGAAGGAAAACGCCCGGGCAAGCAACATCGCCGCCGGGAACAATCTTGAGGCGGCGCGCATCGAACTGTGCCGCCTGCTGCGTATGCGCCCGGAGACGAACCTCGCCCTCTCCGGCTCGCTCGAGGATAATCTGCCCAAACTGGAAGACACCCGCAAAATCCCCGCCGACGTCGAGGCGGCCATCCGCGAAACGCTCGAACGCCGCGGCGATTATCAGTCGCTGCGCTACGCCGCCGCCTCGCGGAAAAACGAGATCGCCGTGGCGAGAAGCGGCCTGCTGCCCACGCTCAGCCTCAGCAGCGGCTACCGTTTCGGTTACACGTCGAACGGCCTCGGCGGAGTCTCCGACAAAAATCAGTGGACCGCCTCGCTGACCCTCGACGTGCCCGTCTACGACGGCGGCAGCACCAGCGGCAGCGTCCGCGCCGCCAAAGCCGGACTGAAGGCCGCCGAGCACGCCTTGGACGAAAAAGAGGACAGCATCAAGGCCGAACTTGCCGACAGCTGGCTCAGCCTCCAGAACGCGCTGGAAACCCTCAGCGCCGGCCGCGCCAACCTGCAGCTGGCGAAAGAGAGCCTCGATTACGCCGAGTCGGGCTACCGCGAGGGCGTCAACACGCAGATCGACGTGCTTCAGGCCCGCAGCGAGCTGACCGACGCGCTCCAGCTGCTGGCGCAGTATCTCCGCGACAGCCGCGAGGCGCAAGCCAACCTGTGGAAAGCGCAGGGCATCCTCATCGAGCGCGCCCTGCTTCAGGAAAATCTTCGCGACAGCGCCGCCGCTCCGGCGAAAAGCGCCGGCCTCCGCGCCGATTCCCGAAAGAAGACAAAGTGAGGTCAATGCGCATGAAATTTACGAAACTCAAAATCTATCTTCTGCCCGCGCTGCTTGCCGCCGCGTGGTTCGGCCCCCGCGCCGAAGCCCCCGCCAAACAGCCGGATGCCCCGGTTTCCGCGCCGCGGCCGCGCGTCGAAGTGGCCGTCGTCAAACGCCTCAGCAGCGTGCAGCAGGGCATCAACACCACTTCCACGCTGCAGGCCCTCGAAGAAGTGATCCTCAACCCCAAAGTCACCGGGCGCATCGACAACCTCGTCGTCGCCAAAGGCGACCTCGTCGAAGCCGGCGACACGCTCGTCGTGCTCGACAGCCGCAACCAGGAAGCCGAGTACAATTCCATGCAGGCCCAGGTCGCCGTTAGCAAAGCCGAACTCTCCCAGTCCGCCGTCACGCTCGCCGACGCCAAGCGCGAGCTCGACCGCTACGGCCGCCTGCGCAAGTCCGGCTACGCCACCCAGCAGGAATACGACACGCGCAGCACCACCTACCAGGCCGCCGTGGCCGCCAACGCCAAAGCCGCCGCGCAGGTCAAGCAGGCCCAGGCCAATTTGGACGCCCAGGCCGTGCTGCTCAGCGAGTACCAGCTCAAAGCGCCGATCAAGGGCGTCATCCTCGACGATTACGACCTCACCCTCGGCGCCCTCGTCAAAGACGCCACCAACGTGTTGCGCATCGGCCGCGTCGACCGCCTCAAGGCCCGCGTGGACATCCCCGAGCGCGACATGGGCCGCCTGCGCCTTGGTATGGACGCCGTGCTCACCTTCGAGAGCCTGAGCGGGCAGACCTTTTACGGCACCGTGACGCTGATCGATCCTTACATCAACATCTCCACCCGCACCATCGGCGCCGAAATCACCGTCGACAACCAGGCCACCGGCTTCAAGCTGCGCCCCGGCATGTTCGCGCGCGTGCTGCTGGTCGAGACCAGCGAGGAGAATCCCCTCGTCATCCCCACCGAAGCGCTGCGCGCCGACGGCTCCGTCATGGTCGTCCGCGATGGCAGGGCCGCGATCCAGAAAGTCGTCACCGGCGCCGCCACCGGCGGCATGGTCACCGTCTCCGACGGGCTGCAGATCGGCGAAGACGTCGTCGTCTCCGGCGGCAACAACGTTGCCGAAGGCACCGAAGTCGATTTCGTGATCACCGCCGAGTAGACCGAAACGACTTCCGCCGCCAAGCGGCGGCGCACGGCAGAACGAGAACCGCCGCGAAGACGCCGGGAAAAACGGAACAAGCCGGCCGCTTCACGGCGCAAAGAACGAGGGCGGATGATTGGATCGATTCCAATCATCCGCCCTCGTTTTTGTTTTTTTGAGGATTCATGTTCTTCTCCGCTTCTTCTCCGCGCCGCGGCGGCGGCTTCTGTTGTGCCGTATGGATTTTGTTTAAAAGTTATTATCCAGTCAATAATTATATATTTGTCTGAATTACAGGCATTTTAGCAGGTTTTGTCTATTGTCCGTAAAAGCATCTTTCGTAAAATGGCAAAGTAAAGTGTGCTTGAGAAGTCTGGAACACAAGCAGGAGAGGTGGCGCGCATGGCCAAGGTACGGCAGACCACGTGTGAAGAGCGGCTGGAGATCGTCAACTACTACCTCGACAACGGCGCCGACTGCCTCAAAGTGATCCGCAAGTACGGCGTCAGCTACGGCCAGATTTATTCTTGGATCAACAAATACCGCCAGTACGGCGCGGCCGGCCTGCAGGACCGGCGCGGCACCGGGCGCAGCCTCGGCGAAGCCGACGAGCTGGGCGAGACGGAAAGGCTGCGGGTCGAGAACCGCCTGCTCCGGGCCAGCATCAAAAACCTCAAGGAAGAGCGCCATGTGCTCAAGAAACACCTCTCGTACCTTGAGCGGCGCATCGCCGGCGGACAGGCCGGAGACGAAGGGCGTTCCGCATGATCGAAAGCGTGTGGCGAACCTCCCGCCGGGAGGCTCGTGCAATATAAAACAACATTTCACGGCCGTATCAGGCGTGAAACGGGACGGAACGAAAGCGCGACGGGCGAGGAAACGTGGAAACTCCCCACAAACGCGTTTCGGAACGATCCGTCTTTCGCCCCGAACGGCCGGGAAGCGGCGCCATGAGGCGCCGCACATCATTGTTCCGTGTTTGAGGAGGAGTTTTGAGAATGAGTTTGAAGAAAATGCTCGCCGTAGTAGCCGCCGCGTCGCTGGCGGCCGTAGCCGCGCCCGCGTTCGCCGCGAATCCGTTCAGCGACGTGCCGATGAACCACTGGGCGTACGACGCCGTGGAGCAGCTGAGCGCGAAGGGCATCCTGGAAGGTTACCCGAACGGCACGTTCAAGGGCAACCGCGCCATGACCCGCTACGAGATCGCGACGATGGTGGCGCGCATGATGGCTGCGGGCGGCCTGAGCGGGGAAGACCTGGAGAAGCTCAAGGCGCTGGTGGTGGAGTTCCAGCCCGAGCTGGAAGCGCTTGGCGTGAAGGTGGACGGCTTCGACAGCCGCCTCTCCGCGCTTGAGAAGGGCGTGGGCGGATGGAAGATCACCGGCCAGATGCGCTTCGACTACAACGCGTGGGACAACGACGGTGCTGCGACCGGCGCCGGCGCCGACGGCTTCACGATGAACCGCGCCCGTCTGTTCCTGCACAAGGATCTGACGGACGGCATCACCTTCGACGCGCGTTATCACGCTGGTCGTTTTGACCGTTGGTGGCTCACCGCCAAGGACTTCATGGGCCTGGAAGGCCTGACGATGCGCGGCGGTCAGTTCTACCTTGACTGGGAAGACGAAGACGGACTGTACGACGACAACGACGCGTTCAACATGGACGCCAACTATCGCGGCTTCGACCTGAAGTACAACCGCGGCATGTTCACCGTCGAGGGCTTCGCGGCCTCCAACCAGGGCGGCAGCATCTACGATCTTAACGCCAGCGACGAGTACTACGGCGCCCGCCTGAAGTTCGACTTCAGCGAGAAGTTCTGGCTGAGCCTGAACGGCCTGTGGTACAACGTGGGCAACACGAACTACAAGACCTACTGGGCCGGCCTCGGCTTCAGCTTCATGGACGGCCTTGAGCTGAAGGGCGCCTACTACATGGAAGACATCGACGGCGCGGCCATCGACGATCCCAAGGCGTGGAAGGCCATCCTCGACGTCAGCCAGGACGTGCTCAAGTTCACCAGCCTGGCACAACAGTACCGGCAATACGGTGAACAGATCGGCGATACCCTCGGACAAATGATATCAGGTCAAGAAAATGCCC
>ERZ856578.8157-NODE-8157-length-10411-cov-71.508129_pt1 | contig 10411 bp, 9 predicted proteins | sample MGYA00514384_ERZ856578 | MGnify/ENA primary metagenome ERZ856578 (study PRJEB29103, sample SAMN06111958) | human gut metagenome | biome: human gut; feature: ankylosing spondylitis patient; material: healthy_person | host: Homo sapiens | place: China:Hangzhou...
GCGGAACAAGAATCAATTAACAGATTCACAACCGCAGAAGTAACTATCAACCAAACAAACAACAATAATGTTTCATCAGATACTGACCTTGATGGTTTTATCAATGCATTAGATGATGCAATGGGTGAAGCAATAGAATCTATAACGGAAGGGGCAAAATAAAAGATGGATGCAAATGGAATTGTAAAAAAAGTACATCAGGCAGCGATTGATGCAATGGAATCAACAAAACCCGTGAATGTGTATTTTGGTAAAGTGGTGAGTGCTTCACCGCTGAAAATCAATGTTGAACAGAAGATGATACTGGGTGAAAAACAGTTGATTCTTTCAAGGAATGTGACTGATTTCAAGACCAAGATAACGGCGGGGAATATCAAGAATTATTACTATACCGGGGATGTAAATTCAGGGACAGCACCCGTTTCCCCGTCACACGTTCATGCTGTCGGAACGATCGAAGTCACCGTACACAATGGCTTGGCTGTCGGTGATGGGGTCATTCTGATAAGACAGCAAGAAGGTCAGAAATTCATTGTTGTGGATAGGATAGGATAGGATAGGATAGGATAAAACACAGGAAATGCAAAAGCCCTTGGTGCAGATCAGGGACTTTTGTTTTGGCTTGAAAGATGATATTATTAAGGCAAATAAAAAAGGGGTGAAGTAATATGTCACAATCAATGCCGTCATTTTGGGATAGTCCTTATTTTGTCCCTGAACCTGACAACTGGCATCTGACAGAGGATGCCCCGGAAGAATTAAAGAAAGAATTTGCAGAGTATATGAAAGATGAAAAGGGCATCAAGGTCAGACAGTTGTTTTCAAAAGTTGATTTTCCACCTACAATGATGCAATTTTTTGATTTAGACAGTGATGAACTACTGGATGAAAAGATTAGAGTGTTGACAGCGTTAAAAGATGGAAAGCAGATTGCAGATATTCCAAACTTTTATGCTATTTTGGAATTATACCCCAAAGATGGGGAACATTGGGACTAAAAATGATGAAAGCGGTTCAATCTATGGAAATTAAAAGAAAGGGGTGACGGGTGATGTCAAGTAACTGGTACAAGAACAATGAAACAGATCAGATTTGGTGGAAAGATACACCTGATTCAGTCGGTGAATGGCTGTTCAGTTTTGACAAAAAGCAAGTGTTCAATATGTTTGCTGATTATCCGCACAACCTAACACCTGAACAGAAAAAAATATTTGATGAAGAAAATCCTGAATGGTGTGAGTTCTTCAAAGATAGAGTATAGAAAGCACGGTCAAATAGCCGTGCTTTTAGTTTATCAAGTAATTCAACCAAGCGTTTATATAAGCGTTATATGAATCCCTGATATAATACTTTTACCCTGTCATATGGGGAAAATATTATTTTGGAGGTTTCAGAAGATGAAGAAAAAGAAGATTGTGGTCAGTGTGCTATTGGTATGCCTGTTGTGTGTGAATTTGGTGAGTATGGCAGTCAAAGCAGAAACAACATCAACTATTCATTCTGTATCAAGTTGGTATGATTTCAAGGATGCAGTACAGTATTCACAGGATGGTGATATAATTGTTGTTCATGGTGAAATTGATTTAGGTACTGATGTTAAAATCGGCAGCAGTTCCAAGCATTTGACCATAAAGAGAGGTTCAGCAGATAGCCGTATTGTTTTTGAATACATCAATGAAGCGGTAACAAATATAACATTTGATGGTGGTGGGATTGCTTCATCCTATTCTTGGATAACAAGCACGTATGAAACGACTTTCACAAAATGCACGTTCAAGGATTTTGGAAATAGTGAAAACTATTCAAGTAGTGGGAGCGTTGGCGGTGCGGTAAAAGTTCAGTCAGGTTCATGTGTGTTCAATGATTGTACTTTTGAAAACAGTTATGCCCTTGCGGGTGGTGCGATTGAAATACAGGGAAATTCACAGGTTGAAATCAATAATTGCAGTATAAAAAATTGCGGTGCAGTTACTTGTGGCGGTGCTATTGATAACAGCTCGTATGCTGCAACCTGTACGATAACAGGCGGGACAATAACAGGAAACAAGGCGAATGACTTTGGTGGTGGTGTATCTAATGCCGGAAATACAATTATTACAGGAACAAAAGTGTATGCAAACAGTTCAGTGAATGGCGGTGCTGATATTGCAACCAAGGTTTCAGGTGTGACAACATTGACAGATACAGTTGAACAACTCAATGAACTGTTCAGTACGGACAATTTTGAAGTTACCGGGTGGGTCTGTGATTATGATTTTGATGAAAATATTTATATTCCTGATGTAGACCCAACAAAGGAAAATGCGCTGCTGAAATTGGAATATTCAGAAAAGCAGCCGGAAACACCTGAACCAACAGACCCGTCAAAGCCTTCCGAACCATCAACTGACCCGTCAACAGAGCCATCAACACCAACAGACACGGAAAAGCCGGATGAAACCGAACCCGGAACAGAACCAAGTGAAACACCTGAACCGACACAGCCGGGGAAAGAAGAACCTGATGGTAAAACAGATCAATCAAAATCTGATGATGCAGTCAATACGGGAAATTCAGGCAATACAACAACGGACACTACAAACACCAATACAAGCACTGTAAGCAGTGGGGACACAGTGAATAGCACCACAACCAATACTACAACCGATAATTCAAGTAGCCGGGTTGATAATTCAAAGGTAAATAGCACAGGTGACACCAGTACAACCACAACGACAAATACAACGAACAACTATTATCAGACAGAAACCGGGGACACATCACAGCCTGTTATTCAGGATAGCACCCCGCAGCATGAAAACAATACATATATTGTCTATCCAAACAGCAATGAAGTGGCTGCAAGTTCTGCCGGAATGGATGAAACGGTCAAGATTTCTGACCCGGTGCAGAATCTGAACATTGATGCAAAGGGTGTTGACTGTAAGATTGAAGTGGTAGATGGAAAATACAACATCAGCATCAATGCCGATCAACAGCAGACAGCGGTGGATGATTCTATAAAAGATAACAGTATGGATTGGTTGCAGATCATTCAAGTGGTGTTGTTGGTTGCCATTCTTATATGCCTTGTCAGAAAGCCTAAAGAACGCTAACGATAAAATATAGGGGTGTGGGGCAGAAATGCCCTATATAACGCTTATATGAGTTGTCAGCGGTATTGTAGCATGGTAAAATACAGGTGCTATGAAGGAATAAGCAAGGTCAAGGGTTCAGCGGTGGCAGTGCCACCATATTGCCACCGCCCCACAAGATACGCAGAGAACGGAAAAGATTTCTAATTCTGAACTTTTTGAAAAAGCCTGATTTTACAAGGCTTACAAGGTCTTTAGAGATACGCAGAGAGATAGAAAAAACGGTGTTTCAACAGACGACACATGTGGAGACTGTGGTAGGACTACACAGAAAGGATATGTAGAAATCCTTGAATTTACGCACTTTGTAGAGTTTTTCAGCTTCAACAGGATTGCTGAAAATCACAAGGCACTTTGCTATTGTAGGTAGAAGAATAGCGGTAGCGAGTGGGTAGTCAGTTGCAATGGCTGGCTACCTGCTTTTTTATATTCCGGTAACTTTATTCAGCAAAACAAAACCAAAGGTCGGTCTGTTAATGATTCCAAAGACCTGTGCATATATGTGGTTGACTGCAATCAGGTTGACCGTTTTATATTTTACAGAAATCTCCCTGACTTTTTAGTAAAAAAGACACTTCATAAACAGTTGACATTCGATAAAAAGTATGTATGCTTTAAAATAACAAATAGTGCAAGATATGAGTGGGGAAGCCGGTATGGGAAGAGAAAAGAGAGGGAAACAGACACTTAGGAAAAAGATGATGGTTGTTATGCTGATCAGTGCGATGTCAAGTATCCTTGCAGTGGTGATTGTGTCATATATGACAATCCGAATGATACGGAATGACAGTATTCAGGAAAGTATGCAGATATATCTGGAACAGATAACGCGGGAGACGGATAGTGCTTATTATGACATGATCAGTATTGTCAACCAGATGAGTCCTAGCGGACTTATAGGAAACGTGGTAGAGTCTTATTTAAGTGCTGAGGATAATTTTGACAAGTATACGGGACAGAAATCACTCAGAGAAGAACTGGTAAAGCTAGGATATGTGAATACAAAGCTGCTCGGTGTTACTTATTATGACCTGGAAGAGCAAAGTGAACTGATCAGAAATATCAATGTCAGGAATCTGGATCAAGTATATCAGACTATCCCTAATGTAACTGAAAATATTGGAAATACAATCCAGGCTATGCATTTATCCTGCCTGGGAATCAGGGAAAGACCGGTGATATCGGTAAAGCGGAGGGTTTCCTTCAGCAACAGGCAGAAATTGGATATTTATGCAGAGATAGAGCCGGATATGAGTGTTGCGGAAAGGCTAAACAAAGAAAACTGGAAATATACTTATATGGAACTGGATGAGAATGGTATTGTGCAGTACAGTAATAACCCTGCGATTATCCGGGGGCAGCAGCTCCTGTCCAAATTGCCGGAAAAAGAAGAGTATGCGGTGACAAGCCAGGAAGGATATAAGGTCATGGTATACCGCAGTGAGATAGGATATGCGAATGCCATTGCGCTGCAGGAGAATACATATCAGAAAGAAATGAATATGTGGAGACTGAAGCTGCTGGTTATCATCCTTGTGTCGTTCTGTGTTTTCTCCGGCTCTGTCATTTACCTCTACCGGTTAATATGTAAGCCGCTCAATCAGTTTCAGGAACAGCTGCTTCAGATTGGAGGAGGCTCCCTACAGATGGTAAAGCAGGAGTATGGTATCAAGGAATTCGATGACCTGATGCATGAAGTGGAGAAGATGAAGGACCAGATCAGGAATCTTATTGATAACGTTGTGGAAAAAGAAAAAAATATCCAGCGGATAGAATATGAGAAGCTCCTGTTCCAGATTAATCCACATTTTCTGCTCAATACTTTAAACTCTATCCAGTGGATGGCAAGGATGAGCCATCAGGATAACATTACGGAATTTGTGCAGAGATTAAAGAAGTTGCTGTCGTACAATCTGGGAAAAGAGGGGATGCAGACAACACTCCGGACAGAGATTGATATTGTGAAAGAATATATCGCACTCCAGCAGATGCGATATGATTTTGTGATAGAAATGAATGTGGAGGAAGGCAGTTATCTGGAACAGCCAACGGTGCGGATGCTGCTTCAGCCGCTGGTGGAAAATGCGATACAGTATGGACTTGGAAAGGATGAGAAAATAACAATACGGATCTTTGAAGATAATAGACGGGGATTAGCAGCAATCACCATAGCAGACAGCGGTAACGGACTGACCATAGAGGAGATTAATCAGATTAATGCACCTTTTGATTATAATCTGCAGAAAATGCAGAATGGAAACAGAGGGATTGGTCTGCGGTATGTAAAGGCAATGCTGGATTCATTCTATGAGGGACAGACGAATCTGTTTGTAAATTGCAAAAAAGGACATGGAACCAAGATTACAATTCTGATCCCGGTTCAGGAAGAGTTACGGGATAAAGCTAAAGTGACAGATACTGGTATAGAATAAGAGGGTATGAGGGAATGAGAGTATTAGTTGTTGATGATGATAAACTGGCTAGGAAAGGTCTGATATCCATAATGAACTGGGAAAAATATGGATTTGAAGTTGTGGGCGATGTCCAGAATGGGAGTAAAGCACTGGAATTTCTGAAGGATAACATGGTAGATGTTGTGTTCACGGACATAGATATGCCGGAGATAGATGGGATTGAGCTGATGGAAAGATGCAGAACAGAATATCCGGATGTGAAATTTGTGATTTTTTCAGTACATGAAGATTTCCGTTATGCACAGAAAGCCATGAGGCTGGGAGCACTGGATTACATATCTAAGATAAGCTTTGATGGGGATGACTGTGACCAGATACTGGAGCGGGTGGATAGAAAATATAAGGATAATCTGTTAAAAAAGGAAAAAAGGCAGGAGGATCACGGATTACGCAAAAAGCTGGAAAATGCATGGATGAACACCAGATGGATATATGACGATAACGAGTTTGGCAGGTTGTGTGAAATGACAGGGGAAGTGGAGCTTCGCACTGCCGAAAGGATTTTTGTAAAGAGCCTCCACCGCATTCAGGAGATCACAGGGGAAGAGTATGAATTTCCGGCGCTATCCTCCGTAAATGATATGCTGGCATGGGTAAAAAAATGGAAGGATGAGCTGTACCGGACGTGCCTGCAGACAGAAAAAGCAAATGATATCTATAGCTTTGCAAGGATCATCCTATACATAGAAGAACATGTAGAAGAAAACCTGAAGTCGGAAGATGCTGCGGCGGAGATTGGAATGAGCAGAAGCTATTTCAGCACGAGATTTAAAGAAATGACCGGTGATACATTTCATAACTATGTGATCAGCAGAAAAATGAATGCGGCAGCATGTAAAATGGAAAAAGGAACTGAAAATATCACACAGATTGCATCAGATCTGGGATATGACAATTATTATTATTTTACAAAAGTGTTTACAAAAGAATATGGATGCACACCAACAGAATATGCAAACAGGGTTAAAAAATGTTCGATTTGATTCGGACATTTTTTTAAATTTAAAAAAAAGACTGTAAAATCAGAAACAATATCGTCTAGTGAAAAATATGATTACAAGATAAACTGTCTATAAAAGAAAGGAGGTTTACTCATGTACATTAAAAGGTTTGTGAAACATTATTACATAATGCTGGTACCGGCTTTCCTGTGGCTACTCTTTTTCAGTATCGTGCCTATGTTTGGAATCGTGATGGCTTTTCAGGATTATAATCCGGGACAGGGCATCCTGCATTCCAAATTTGTTGGTCTGGCTAATTTTGAGTATATGTTTCAGATGAGTGACATTGCACAGGTTTTGCGTAATACAGTCACTATTGCTGTGGGTAAGATCATTGGAAATATTATTTTCCCACTGATCTTTGCATTATTATTAAATGAACTGGCATTGAAAAGACTGAAGCGTCCGATTCAGACAATCGTATACTTACCGTATTTTCTGTCCTGGGTTATTCTTGCAAAGATCGTGCTGAACATTTTCGGTTATACAGGACCGATAAATCAGCTGATACAGCTGTTTGGTGGTGACCCGATTAATTTCTTCGGGGAAGCAAAGCTGTTCCAGCCGCTGGTGATTGGTACGGACATCTGGAAAGGGTTCGGTTATAATACAGTAGTTTATCTTGCTGCTATTCTGGGTGTTGATAAATCATTGTATGAAGCGGCAGCAGCAGATGGTGCCGGCAGGTTTAAGAGGATATGGCATGTGACGCTGCCGGGTATAAGGACGACAGTAGCACTTCTGGCTATCCTGTCTCTTGGCAATATATTAAATGCAGGATTTGACCAGATATATAATCTGTATAACCCATTGGTATATTCAACAGGAGATGTTATTGATACATGGGTATACAGGGCTGGTTTACAGAATCTGCAGTATTCTCTGGCAACAGCAGTCGGATTATTCAAGTCTGTGATTAGTGTCATATTGATTGCCCTGGGTTACCGGCTTGCAGATAAATTTACCGGTTATAAACTGTTTTAGGAGGTGATATCTATGATTGAGAATAAAAGCCTCGGATCCAAGATTTTCGATGTTTTGAATGTGGTGTTCCTTGTTATAGTTATGTTGATCTGTATTATGCCTGTATGGTATGTCCTCTGTGTATCCTTGAGCAGCAGGGAAGCCGTTAATGCAGGAAAAGTTGCTTTCTGGCCGGTTGGCTTCAATCTGCTCTCCTACCAGAAGATTTTGGGAGAAGGTGAATTTTTTGGTTCGTTCCTGATATCTATAAAAAGAGTAGTACTGGGTACTGCTGTCAGCATGGTATGTGTTCTTATGGCAGCGTTCCCGTTGTCAAGAACGAAAAAGCAGTTCCCCCATAAAGGAATCTTCATGTGGATTCTTGTATTTTGTATGTTATTCAACGGTGGTACTGTTCCATGGTATATCACTATGAGAAACTACCATCTGATGGACAGTATCTGGGGACTGGTGCTGGGAACAGGACTACAGGTGTTTAATGTAATCCTTGCAGTGAACTTTTTTAAAAATCTTCCATCAGAGCTGGAAGAAGCATGTTTTATTGATGGCGGCGGACCGTGGAGGAATCTGATATCCATATACATACCGCTGGCAAAACCGATGGTGGCAACCATTGCACTTTTTACCATGGTTATGTACTGGAATGAATTCTTCCAGGGAATGGTCCTGAGTACAAGACAAAGCAGTTATCCACTGCAGACCTATATCCAGCAGATGGTTGTAACACTGGATTATTCTACAATGAACGTAGAACAGATTGCACAGGCGATGAAATTAAATAATCTCTCATTGGATTCAGCAAAGATATTTATAGCTATGATACCGGTACTGATTGTATATCCATTCCTGCAAAGATATTTTGTAGATGGTATTACACTTGGATCAGTAAAAGGATAAAAAAGGAGGAAAAGTATGAAACAGAAACAGATTATCGCACTTGTAAGTGCAACGGCACTGGCTGCAACTGCGCTGGCAGGCTGCGGCAAAACATCAGAAGAAAACCCACAGACAACAGCAGTAAAAGAGGCAGAAGGAACAGCCAAAGAAGATCTCCCATTTTCAAAATATGCAGAGACAGTAACTGTCCATCTGGGCGGTTCAATGAATCCAAATGCGAAGATTCCTGACGGAATGAGCTATGAGGATAATTCCTATACAAGACTTTTGAAGGAAGACTTTAATATCGAGGTCGTATACGACTGGGTTGCATCCTCATCTGACTTTGATGAGAAAATGAACCTGTGTATCGGAAGTGGTGCGATTCCTGATTTGATGAATGTCAATGCTGCACAGTATAGGGCACTTCTGAAATATGATATGATCCAGCCGCTTGATCAGTATTTTGAAGACTATGCTTCAGATACGCTGAAAGGATATGTAGAATCCGGTGGGGATGAACTGCAAAAATGTATTACTAATGATAAGGGAGAGATGATGGCAATCCCGGCTCCGAGTATGATGGTAGGAGAAATAAACGAAATGTGGATTCGTCAGGATTGGCTGGATAATCTTGGGCTGGAGGTTCCAAGAACCTGGGATGAAATGGCAGCAGTGGCAGAAGCATTCGTGACCCAGGATCCGGATGGTAACGGAGAAGCTGATACCATTGGAATTCTTGGACCAGGTAATTCAGATCACATGAATGCAATTGGAAATAACCAGTATGGACTGGATCCATTGTTCAGCAGCTTCCAGTCTTATCCACAGTACTGGCTGCAGGATGAGGATGGAACTGTAAAGTATGGTTCAATTCAGCCGGAGACCAGAACAGCCCTGGAAAAAATCCAGAAATTGTATACAGATAAACTGATTGATCCGGAAATGCTTGTCAGAAATGACAGTAAGGAGCCTCTTCTGGCTGGAAAGGTGGGAATTTTCTTTGGACCATGGTGGAGTGGTTATACAGTGGCAGATGCTACACTGGCAGGAGAAGCAGACTGGAGAGCATACTTTACACCATTGGCCGAGGATGGAAACTATTATACCCATATGCCAAATCCTACAAGTAAATATGTAGTGGCAAGCAAAAGCTGTAAGAATCCGGAGGCTGCATTTAAGATTATTAACTATCTGATTGCTAATGAGCAGCAGTGGGTAGCAGATGGCATTTCCTCCACAGAAATGGGTACTGCAGATTTTTATCCTTTGTATAATGGCTACGATAATGCAGATGAGATTGAAGTATCCACTGAGACTCTGGAAAAATATCTTGCAGGAGAGATTACAATGGATGATGTCGATTTCTCAAAGCATAAATTGTTAAAGAGTGATATGGAAGCAGTTTTTGAACTGAAAAAAGAACCTTATGATGATTTCAGCCTGGATAAATGGAATCTGGACAGTGACCTCGCAAAAAGTAATCTCCCGAGACTTGTATCACTTCTGGTTGGAGGAGCTTCCTATGTAAATGATAAATATATACCGGTTTACAATGCATATAGTGGTCAGACAGAAACCATGGAGACCAAATGGGCAAACCTGAAAAAAATGGAAGAAGAAACATTTGCAAAGATTATTATGGGAAAAGCAGATATCAGCGAATTCGATACTTTCGTTGAAAACTGGAAGAATCAGGGCGGTGACCAGATTCTCAAAGAAATTAACGATGAATTAAGTAAGTAAAAGAGATGGCGGCTGATGGTGTTCATTAGCCGCTGTTCCTTAATTGGAGGTATAAAATGCGGGAAAACAAAGTAATCTACGGACTGATAGGATATGGTGGAATGGGCAGATGGCATACGGAAATCCTGTCAAATGTACCGGAAATTGAAATTGGTGGTATCTATGATATCAAGGAAGAAAAGAGAATAGAAGCAAA
>ERZ856578.8158-NODE-8158-length-10409-cov-4.193767_pt1 | contig 10409 bp, 10 predicted proteins | sample MGYA00514384_ERZ856578 | MGnify/ENA primary metagenome ERZ856578 (study PRJEB29103, sample SAMN06111958) | human gut metagenome | biome: human gut; feature: ankylosing spondylitis patient; material: healthy_person | host: Homo sapiens | place: China:Hangzhou...
CGAACAGGGAGGCCAGAGAGGTGGCCAGGCCGTCGCCCAGGAGGGTGCGGTGGAAGCCGGGGTTTTCCAGGTGCGTTACCGCCATGTCATTCTCCTTAAGTTAACTAACCCGGTACTTAAGCCAGGGTATACTTGTAATTTTCTTACGGTGCACTGTACTGCTTTTACGAGCTTGCGAAAACTGTAAACGCTTATCCACCCGTGCGATTACGGGAAAAGCGCGCAAAGTGCGGCAAAACTGATAAAAAAATCATCGTTTTCCATTGGGTAAAAATCTGACACTGATCATGTTATGAAAAAAAATAACAACTTTTTTATCTGCTTTTGTCATTAACACGGCACACAGGCGTAATATCTGACAAAACTGCATTTCGATTTCTTTCAGTGCGGAAATCGTCATTACCCGTGAGTCTCTTTACATCATGAATATGCTGGAAAAAATCCAGTCTCAGCTGGAACATTTGAGCAAATCAGAGCGCAAAGTTGCCGAGGTCATTCTGGCTTCGCCCGATAACGCGATCCATTCGAGTATTGCTGCTATGGCACTGGAAGCCAATGTTAGCGAACCGACGGTGAATCGTTTCTGTCGCAGCATGGACACGCGCGGTTTTCCTGATTTTAAACTTCATCTGGCACAGAGTCTGGCGAATGGCACTCCCTATGTTAATCGCAATGTCAATGAAGATGACAGCGTTGAATCATACACAGGGAAAATATTTGAGTCCGCAATGGCAACGCTTGATCATGTCCGTCATTCACTGGATAAATCTGCCATCAACCGCGCCGTCGACTTGCTCACTCAGGCAAAAAAAATCGCCTTTTTCGGATTAGGCTCTTCAGCCGCCGTTGCCCACGATGCGATGAATAAGTTCTTTCGTTTTAATGTTCCGGTGGTGTACTCCGATGATATCGTGCTGCAACGCATGAGTTGTATGAATTGTAGCGACGGAGACGTGGTGGTGCTGATTTCTCACACTGGAAGAACAAAAAATCTGGTCGAGCTGGCGCAGCTGGCACGCGAAAACGACGCCATGGTGATTGCCCTCACCTCTGCGGGTACCCCGCTCGCCCGGGAAGCAACGCTGGCAATTACCCTCGACGTACCGGAAGATACTGACATTTATATGCCCATGGTTTCTCGACTTGCACAGCTGACCGTGATAGATGTGCTGGCGACAGGATTTACTTTGCGACGCGGTGCAAAATTCAGAGATAACTTGAAGCGGGTCAAAGAAGCGCTGAAGGAATCGCGTTTTGATAAGCAGTTACTTAATTTAAGTGACGATCGCTAAAAACGACTGTCACTGTCCTAATCTTATACGACATCCGAATGAGATTAATTTATCGCCATCGCGGCGTTATTTCATTCGGATTTCATGTTCAAGCAACACCTGGTTGTTTCAGTCAACGGAGTATTACATGTCCAGAAGGCTTCGCAGAACAAAAATCGTTACCACGTTAGGCCCAGCAACAGATCGCGATAATAATCTTGAAAAAGTTATCGCGGCGGGTGCCAACGTTGTACGTATGAACTTTTCTCACGGCTCGCCTGAAGATCACAAAATGCGCGCGGATAAAGTTCGTGAGATTGCCGCAAAACTGGGGCGTCATGTGGCTATTCTGGGTGACCTCCAGGGGCCCAAAATCCGTGTATCCACCTTTAAAGAAGGCAAAGTTTTCCTCAATATTGGGGATAAATTCCTGCTCGACGCCAACCTGGGTAAAGGTGAAGGCGACAAAGAAAAAGTCGGTATCGACTACAAAGGCCTGCCTGCTGACGTCGTGCCTGGTGACATCCTGCTGCTGGACGATGGTCGCGTCCAGTTAAAAGTACTGGAAGTTCAGGGCATGAAAGTGTTCACCGAAGTCACCGTCGGTGGTCCCCTCTCCAACAATAAAGGTATCAACAAACTTGGCGGCGGTTTGTCGGCTGAAGCGCTGACCGAAAAAGACAAAGCAGACATTAAGACTGCGGCGTTGATTGGCGTAGATTACCTGGCTGTCTCCTTCCCGCGCTGCGGCGAAGATCTGAACTATGCCCGTCGTCTGGCACGCGATGCAGGATGTGATGCGAAAATTGTTGCCAAGGTTGAACGTGCGGAAGCCGTTTGCAGCCAGGAGGCAATGGATGACATCATCCTCGCCTCTGACGTGGTAATGGTTGCACGTGGCGACCTCGGTGTGGAAATTGGCGACCCGGAACTGGTCGGCATTCAGAAAGCGTTGATCCGTCGTGCGCGTCAGCTAAACCGAGCGGTAATCACGGCGACCCAGATGATGGAGTCAATGATTACTAACCCGATGCCGACGCGTGCAGAAGTCATGGACGTAGCAAACGCCGTTCTGGATGGTACTGACGCTGTGATGCTGTCTGCAGAAACTGCCGCTGGGCAGTATCCGTCAGAAACCGTTGCAGCCATGGCGCGCGTTTGCCTGGGTGCGGAAAAAATCCCGAGCATCAACGTTTCTAAACACCGTCTGGACGTTCAGTTCGACAATGTGGAAGAAGCTATTGCCATGTCAGCAATGTACGCGGCTAACCACCTGAAAGGCGTTACGGCGATCATCACCATGACCGAATCGGGTCGTACCGCGCTGATGACCTCCCGTATCAGCTCTGGTCTGCCAATTTTCGCCATGTCGCGCCATGAACGTACGCTGAACCTGACTGCTCTCTATCGTGGCGTTACGCCGGTGCACTTTGATAGCGCTAATGACGGCGTAGCAGCTGCCAGCGAAGCGGTTAATCTGCTGCGCGATAAAGGTTACTTGATGTCTGGTGACCTGGTGATTGTCACCCAGGGCGACGTGATGAGTACCGTGGGTTCTACTAATACCACGCGTATTTTAACGGTAGAGTAAGTACGTTGCCGGATGCGGCGAAAACGCCACATCCGGCCTACAGTTCAATGATAGTTCAACAGATTTCGAATATTCTGAAGCAAACTTGAACTTATCATCAGGCGAAGGCCTCTCCTCGCGAGAGGCTTTTTTATTTGATGGGATAAAGATCTTTGCGCTTATACGGCTGGATTTCGCCCGGTTTGCGAGTTTTCAGCAATTTTAGTATCCAGGTGTATTGTTCTGGTCGCGGACCAACAAAAATCTCGACTTCTTCATTCATCCGCCGCGCAATCGTATGATCATCCGCCTCTAACAGATCATCCATCGGTGGGCGCACCTGAATCGTCAGACGATGCGTCTTGCCATCATAAATCGGAAACAGCGGTACAACGCGCGCACGGCACACTTTCATCAAACGACCAATCGCGGGCAACGTCGCTTTATAGGTGGCAAAGAAATCCACAAATTCGCTGTGCTCTGGGCCATGATCCTGATCGGGTAAATAATATCCCCAGTACCCCTGACGTACCGACTGGATGAATGGTTTAATACCGTCATTTCTCGCATGCAGACGACCGCCAAAGCGACGACGCACCGTGTTCCAGACATAATCAAAAACCGGGTTGCCCTGATTATGGAACATCGCTGCCATTTTCTGCCCTTGCGAGGCCATCAGCATGGCAGGAATATCGACGGCCCCCCCGTGCGGCACCAGAAAGATAACTTTCTCGTTATTACGCCGCATCTCTTCGATGATCTCCAGCCCTTGCCAGTCAACGCGCGGCTGAATTTTCTCCGGCCCGCGTATTGCCAACTCAGCCATCATTGCCATCGCTTGCGGCGCGGTGGCAAACATCTCATCAACAATCGCTTCGCGTTCAGCTTCACTACGTTCTGGAAAGCAGAGCGACAGATTGATTAACGCACGACGGCGTGAGCTTTTTCCCAGTCGTCCGGCAAAACGTCCCAGCCGTGCCAGAATGGGATCACGGAACTTTGGCGGCGTTAAAGCGATACCCGCCATCGCTGCTACGCCCAGCCATGCTCCCCAGTAGCGCGGGTGGCGAAAGGATTTATCAAACTCAGGAATGTATTCGCTATTATTTTTTTTCGTTTCCATGCTTTTCCAGTTTCGGATAAGGCAAAAATCAATCTGGTGATAGTGTAGCGGCGCAACTTGCCCCGCACCAAATAAAAAAAGCCGGTACTGACTGCGTACCGGCTGCGAATGGATGTTAATTAATCAAACCGTAGCTGCGGCACAATCTCTTTGGCCTGCGCCAGGAATTCGCGACGATCGGAGCCGGTCAGCCCTTCGGTACGCGGCAGTTTTGCCGTCAGCGGGTTTACGGCCTGCTGGTTTATCCATACTTCATAGTGCAGATGCGGCCCGGTTGAACGTCCGGTATTACCGGAAAGCGCGATACGGTCGCCACGTTTCACCTTCTGTCCCGGTTTCACCAGAATCTTGCGCAAGTGCATATAACGCGTGGTGTAGCTGCGACCATGACGAATAGCCACATAATAACCTGCTGCGCCACTGCGTTTGGCAACCACCACTTCACCGTCACCCACTGAAAGCACTGGCGTACCCTGTGGCATGGCGAAATCAACACCTCTGTGTGGTGCAACGCGACCGGTCACCGGATTAGTACGACGCGGGTTAAAGTTAGACGAGATACGGAACTGTTTCGCCGTCGGGAATCGCAAGAATCCTTTCGCCAGACCAGTACCGTTACGATCGTAGAATTTGCCATCTTCAGCGCGGATAGCGTAATAATCTTTACCTTCTGAACGCAAACGTACGCCCAGCAGCTGGCTTTGCTCACGTTTACCATCAAGCATTTCTCGAGACATTAACACCGCAAATTCATCGCCTTTTTTCAGTTTGCGGAAATCCATTTGCCACTGCATGGCTTTAATCACTGCGCTCACTTCGGCGCTGGTTAAACCGGCGTTTCTGGCGCTGGCAACAAAGCTTCCCCCGACGGTACCTTTCAGCAGATTGTTAACCCACTCTCCTTGCTGCATTTCGCTGGTCATTTTAAAACCGTTAGCGGCAGTACGGTCATAGGTTCGGGTTTCACGACGAGACACTTCCCAGGTGAGGCGCTGCAGTTCGCCGTCCGCGGTTAATGTCCAGGAGAGTTGTTGACCGATTTTCAGGTTACGCAATTCTTTGTCGGCCGCAGCCAGTTGGGTGATATCACCCATATCAATACCATACTGATTGAGAATGCTGCTTAGCGTATCGCCAGTGGAAACAACATATTCATGCACGCCCGCTTCACCGGCGATTTTGTCATCCAGTTCGTCCTGGGGAATGGCTTCATCTTCTTGTGCAGCTTGATCAATCGGCTCACTGGCTTCAGGTAAGAGCGAACGAATTTCGTTCTGTTCCAGCTCAATGGTTTTGACAATTGGCGTGGCATCACGGTGATAAACATAAGGCCGCCAGACAGCGACGGCCAGAGTAAGAACGGTGAGCGACCCCAACATAACGCGGTGTGGTCGCGGTAAATTATTAAACGCCAGGGCGACAGAGCGGGCTATCTGTTGCACGTAATCACTTCCTCATTAATCTCCTTTCAGGCAGCTCGCATACTGGTTGGCTAATTGACTCAGGAATTCTGAATAGCTTGTTTTACCCAGTTTGATATTCGTCCCCAGGGGATCCAACGTTCCCATACGAACGGATGTCCCTCGTGCGACGCTCTCAACGACCGCTGGCCTGAACTGTGGCTCAGCAAAAACGCAGGTTGCTTTTTGCTCAACCAACTGTGTTCTTATTTCATGTAAACGCTGCGCGCCAGGTTGAATCTCAGGGTTAACGGTAAAATGACCAAGCGGTGTCAGTCCAAACTGTTTTTCGAAATAGCCGTAAGCATCGTGAAAAACGAAATAACCTTTCCCCTTGAGCGGCGCGAGCTCGTTACCAACCTGCGTTTCGGTTGAGGCTAATTGTGCCTCAAAATCCTTCAGGTTGGCGTCAAGTTTGGCTCGACTTTGCGGCATAAGTTCCACTAATTTTCCATGGATTGCAACCGCTGTAGCCCGCGCTATCTCTGGGGAAAGCCAAAGATGCATGTTGAAATCGCCGTGATGGTGATCTTCGTCACTTTTTTCCGCGTGGTCGTGATCATCATCATCGCCGTGAATACTTTTCATCAGTAGCGGTTTCACATCTTCAAGCTGCGCAATCGTTACCTGCTTCGCTCCTGGTAATTTGCTTACCGGTTTTTGCATAAACGCTTCCATCTCCGGGCCAACCCAAACGACTAAGTCCGCGTTCTGTAAGCGTTTTACATCCGATGGGCGCAGTGAATAATCATGTTCTGAAGCGCCGTCAGGAAGTAAAACCTCTGTTTCTGTTACCCCATCAGCAATGGCAGAAGCGATGAACCCAACGGGTTTAAGCGAAGCGACAACGGCGGCATCTGCGGCCTGTGTTGCACCTCCCCAGAGAGCGGCGGATAATGCTGCGAAAAGAAGCGTTTTTTTATGTAACATAATGCGACCAATAATCGTAATGAATATGAGAAGTGTGATATTATAACATTTCATGACTACTGCAAGACTAAAATTAACATGACAAGTCTGGTTTCCCTGGAAAATGTCTCGGTTTCTTTTGGCCAACGCCGCGTCCTCTCTGATGTGTCGCTGGAACTTAAACCTGGAAAAATTTTGACTTTACTTGGGCCAAATGGCGCAGGTAAGTCGACACTGGTACGGGTAGTGCTCGGGCTGGTAACACCCGATGAAGGGGTTATCAAGCGCAACGGAAAACTGCGCATCGGCTATGTACCGCAGAAGCTGTATCTCGACACCACGTTGCCACTGACCGTAAACCGTTTTTTACGCTTACGCCCTGGTACACATAAAGAAGATATTTTGCCTGCACTGAAACGTGTCCAGGCCGGGCACCTGATTAACGCACCGATGCAAAAGCTCTCTGGTGGCGAAACGCAGCGTGTACTATTAGCGCGAGCATTGTTAAATCGCCCGCAATTATTAGTGCTGGATGAACCCACTCAAGGCGTGGATGTAAATGGCCAGGTGGCGTTATATGACCTTATTGACCAACTGCGTCGTGAACTGGATTGTGGCGTTTTAATGGTTTCTCACGATCTGCATCTGGTGATGGCAAAAACCGATGAAGTGCTGTGCCTGAATCACCACATTTGTTGTTCCGGCACACCGGAAGTTGTTTCCCTGCATCCGGAGTTTATTTCAATGTTTGGTCCTCGTGGTGCTGAACAACTGGGTATCTATCGCCATCATCATAACCATCGTCACGATTTACAGGGACGAATTGTTTTGCGTCGGGGAAATGATCGCTCATGATTGAATTATTATTTCCCGGTTGGTTAGCCGGGATCATGCTCGCCTGTGCCGCGGGTCCGCTGGGTTCGTTTGTAGTCTGGCGTCGTATGTCTTATTTCGGTGATACGCTGGCTCATGCCTCATTACTTGGCGTCGCGTTTGGTTTGTTGCTGGACGTGAATCCATTCTATGCGGTGATTGCCGTTACGCTGCTGCTGGCGGGCGGTCTGGTATGGCTGGAGAAGCGTCCACAGCTGGCGATCGACACGTTATTAGGGATTATGGCGCACAGTGCCCTGTCGCTGGGCCTGGTGGTCGTGAGTCTGATGTCTAATATTCGTGTTGATTTGATGGCTTACCTGTTCGGTGATTTGCTGGCAGTGACGCCAGAAGATCTCATCTCTATTGCGATTGGCGTGGTCATCGTGGTGGCTATTTTGTTCTGGCAATGGCGCAATTTGCTGTCAATGACGATAAGCCCGGATCTGGCGTTTGTTGATGGTGTGAAATTACAGCGAGTGAAATTGTTGTTGATGCTGGTGACGGCATTGACGATTGGTGTAGCGATGAAATTTGTCGGTGCGTTGATTATTACTTCGTTGCTGATTATTCCTGCTGCTACTGCGCGTCGCTTTGCCCGCACGCCGGAACAGATGGCTGGTGTCGCTGTTTTGGTGGGGATGGTGGCAGTGACTGGCGGTTTAACCTTTTCCGCGGTTTACGATACGCCGGCGGGTCCGTCGGTGGTGCTATGTGCGGCACTGTTATTTATTCTCAGTATGATGAAAAAGCAGGCCAGCTAATCTATCGCTGAACACATTTGTCGGATGCGGCGCGAGCGCCTTATCCGACCTACGGTTCGGTATCTCTGGTAGTCCTGGTAAGACGCGAACAGCGTCGCATCAGGCATATTGCCAGTGCCGGATGCGGCGCGAGCGACCAATCCGACTTACGGCATTTCTGGCGGCGTTATGCCAAAGTGATTCCACGCCCGCGTCGTCGCCATACGCCCACGCGGTGTACGCTGCAAAAAGCCTTGCTGAATCAAATAAGGTTCCAGCACATCCTCAATGGTTTCACGTTCTTCGCCAATGGCTGCCGCCAGGTTATCCAGACCTACAGGTCCACCAAAGAACTTATCGATTACCGCCAGCAACAATTTGCGGTCCATATAATCGAAACCTTCAGCATCGACATTCAACATATCCAGCGCCTGAGCAGCGATATCTGCCGAGATGGTGCCATCGTGCTTCACTTCGGCGAAATCACGCACTCGACGCAGCAGACGGTTGGCAATGCGCGGCGTACCGCGAGCGCGACGAGCAACTTCCAGCGCGCCGTCATCACTCATCTCAAGCCCCATAAAGCGTGCGCTGCGACTGACGATATATTGCAGATCCGGCACCTGATAAAACTCCAGACGTTGCACAATACCAAAACGGTCGCGCAACGGTGATGTCAGCGAACCTGCGCGCGTGGTTGCACCAATCAGGGTAAACGGCGGCAAATCAATTTTAATGGAGCGTGCCGCCGGACCTTCACCAATCATGATATCCAGTTGGTAGTCTTCCATTGCCGGGTACAGCACTTCTTCAACAACTGGCGATAGACGGTGGATCTCATCAATAAACAGCACGTCATGCGGTTCAAGGTTAGTGAGCATCGCAGCCAAATCGCCCGCCTTTTCCAGCACCGGACCAGAAGTCGTGCGTAAATTAACGCCCATTTCATTGGCGACAATGTTGGCAAGCGTAGTTTTACCCAACCCCGGAGGACCAAAAATCAACAAATGATCGAGGGCATCGCCGCGCAGTTTCGCTGCTTTGATGAAAATCTCCATCTGTGAACGAACCTGCGGCTGACCAACATACTCTTCCAGTAATTTGGGGCGAATGGCGCGATCTGCTACATCTTCCGGCAAAGTGGTACCGGCAGAAATCAGACGGTCTGCTTCAATCATCCTTTACCTCATAACGCGGCGCGTAGGGCTTCGCGAATTAAAGTTTCACTGCTGGCGTCAGGGCGAGCGATTTTGCTCACCATGCGGCTTGCTTCTTGTGGTTTATAGCCCAGCGCCACCAGCGCGGCAACCGCTTCTTGTTCAGCATCGTCGGTCGCCGGGCTGGCAGGAGACGTGAGTACCAGGTCGGCGGCTGGCGTAAAGAGATCGCCATGCAAACCTTTAAATCGGTCTTTCATTTCAACAATCAAGCGTTCGGCGGTTTTTTTGCCAATACCCGGCAGTTTCACCAGTGCCCCCACTTCTTCACGCTCAACGGCATTAACGAACTGCTGCGCTGACATTCCGGAGAGGATCGCCAGCGCCAACTTCGGGCCGACGCCGTTGGTTTTGATCAACTCTTTGAACAATGTGCGCTCTTGTTTATTGTTAAAACCGTACAGCAGTTGCGCGTCTTCACGCACCACAAAGTGGGTGAAAACGATCGCTTCCTGACCCGCTTCAGGGAGTTCATAAAAACAGGTCATCGGCATATGCACTTCATAGCCTACGCCGCCCACTTCAATTAACACCAGCGGGGGTTGTTTTTCAATGATGATGCCTCTGAGTCTGCCTATCACATGACGCTCCTGCGTAATGAATCAAAGATAATGCTGTATGATAAAAAAATGCTGGATAGATATCCAGCGAAGGATGAAGAAAACTTGCGAGGTGTCTCGATGAACTGAAAAATGGCACAGTATAATTTATTCTACAGGTTATATTGGAAGCAAATATTTTAATATTACATATTCAGTGAAGAAATGCGTAATAAAAATATACATTGCGCCTCCTGAAAAAATAAATTTTTTATGCTATTACGTATATTTGTATCTATTTCAATGGAATGACAACGTGAATATTAATTACCCTGCTGAATATGAAATTGGAGATATCGTCTTTACATGTATAGGTGCTGCCTTATTTGGTCAAATATCAGCTGCATCAAATTGCTGGAGTAATCACGTCGGGATCATTATCGGTCATAACGGTGAAGACTTCCTGGTTGCAGAAAGCCGGGTTCCCCTTTCAACCATCACCACGCTATCTCGTTTTATTAAACGTTCGTCTAATCAACGCTATGCTATAAAGCGATTAGACGCTGGGCTGACAGAACGACAAAAACAACGAATTGTTGAACAGGTTCCCTCCCGGCTACGCAAACTTTACCACACCGGTTTTAAATACGAATCTTCGCGCCAGTTCTGTTCAAAATTTGTTTTTGATATTTATAAAGAAGCGC
>ERZ856578.8164-NODE-8164-length-10403-cov-2.670056_pt1 | contig 10403 bp, 8 predicted proteins | sample MGYA00514384_ERZ856578 | MGnify/ENA primary metagenome ERZ856578 (study PRJEB29103, sample SAMN06111958) | human gut metagenome | biome: human gut; feature: ankylosing spondylitis patient; material: healthy_person | host: Homo sapiens | place: China:Hangzhou...
AGATGAGCGGCCCGCCTAATCGGGACGTCGGCAGGCGCGTCGGGATCGTACTTCGCCACGATCGGCGGCTCCCACCCCGGAGGCAGTTCCGGCAGAATCCGGTCGATCCGTTCCCGCACATCCTGCGCGGCGGCGTCGGCCGACCGGCCCGGCTCGAATTCAAGCGTGATGCGGCAGACGTTTTCCATGCAGGCGGTATGCATGGCCTGCACGCCGTCGATGGCGCCGACCGCGTCTTCGAGATCCCCGGCCACCTCACTTTCGATTTCAGCGGGATTCGCACCGGGATAGACGGCCGTGACCGTCACATGCGAATTCTCCGTCTCCGGGAACGCCTCGAGCCCGAGCCTGCTCCAGGCGGTGAGCCCGAACAGCACAAGCATGAGAATGCAGCTGCTCACGGTCACCGGTTTGCGGATGGATATGCGTTCGAGGCACATCTATTTCGCCTCCTCTGCCGCGGCAGGTACCGCCTCCACTTTCTCCCCCGCTTCGAGAAAGGCCTGCCCCTCGACGATCACCGGGGACCCTTTGAGCACTCCGGGATCGGTGAGCATGGTCCACGCTCCGTCCACGATACCGGTTTCGACGTCGACCGACTCGGCTCTCCCCTCCCGGACGATGAAGAGAGTGCGGCGATTGTTGCGCCGGTCGAGGATCGCCGTGTTCGGCACGCCGACCCCGGCCACTTTCCGCAGGATGAGATCCACGCGGCAGAGTTGACCGCTCACGAAGCCCGCTTTCACCGGCAGATCGACCTTGACTGTGAACGTGCGGGACAATGCGTCGATCGCGGGACTCCGGAACCGGGCGACTCCGCCTGCCGTTACCGAGTTGTCGCGGTTGTGGATGACCGCTTCGGTTTTGCCCGGAACGATCTGATCGTAATAGACCGCGCTGATCATCATGACGACTTCGAGCCGGTCGGGGTCTTCGATCCGGTAAAGCATCTCCCCGGTATTCACGAATTCGCCCGGATCTTTTTTCTTCGTGACCACCCTGCCGCTGAGCGGGGAGCGGCTCCGGGAGTCGGCGAGACTCTTTTGGGCGATCTCGAGTTCCGCCTGCGCCTGGCCGACCTTTGCGCGGGCGTAATTGGTCTGGGCGTCCGCTTTCAGCACACCCGCCTCGGCCTCCCGCAAACTCAGCAGCACCCGCTCGTGGGCGTCCGCCTTGCGGCGCTGTTCGGAACGGTTGAAGTCGGCCTGCGCCTTTTCCGCGACTTTCCGGGCGAGATCGCCGTTGATTTCAGCGATTTTGAGTTCCGCTTCCGCAACGGAAAGTTTATGTTTCTGCCCTTTGACATCGTTTTCGAGTTTAACCCGGTCGACCTGGAAGAGCGTGTCCCCCTTTTTGACCATATCTCCCTCGCCCGGGCCCATGAAGTCGATCGTTCCGGAGACCCGGCTGGAGATTTCGACTTTCTCTTTGGTTTCGACGTTGCCCTGCACCAGAATCTTCTGGACGAACTCCATCGGTTTCGGCTGCATGACGACGACCCGGACGGCCGGGGCGGCGTTTGCCTCCCTTTCCGCGCCGCTGCTGCCGACAGACAGGAGCACCGCGGTCAGAATCAGAATCAAATGGAACTTGCGCATCTCTTTCCACCTCATGCGACTGATTCGCCAATCCCCTGCTGCTGCGGGGAAGATATATATGCTATTAGTTTAAGGCAGTGCGCCGAAAAATCAAGCCGCCGTCCGAAATTTCCGCCGGAATCGCCCTCTTTTTTCTTTCTCCCGTTCTGTTGCGTTTCGCGCGAACCATGCTATATTAGCATGAAATAAGATTCATGCAACGGGAAGAGGTGTTGACGCAATGCGAACGGAATTGTTTCTGGCCGGCCGTTATCTGAAACCCCGGCGAAACGCGGTTTCTCTCATCACGCTGCTGTCGATTCTCGGGGTGACGCTCGGGGTCGCGGTGCTGATCGTGGTGCTGGCCGTGATGACCGGCTTTACGGATCTCATGAAAGAGAAGCTCGTCGAAACCCAGGCGCACTTTCAGGTGCGTCCCGGCTACGGCGGCGTGATCTACAATCCCGAAGAGGCGATCAAAGCCGTCGAACAGGCGGGCGGCCGTGCCGCCGCCGTGATCCAGTCGCCGGTCATCGTGCAGCGCGGACGCGGACTCGATCCGCGCGTGGTCATGTTCGGCACGAGCGCCGGGGATCTCGAAAAAAACGGCATCTTCCTGCCGGAAACGCTGAAAAAGGGCAAGCTCTCTCTCGACAAGGGTGAGATCGTCATCAGCACGGACCAGGCCGCCCGCTGGCATGTCGGCGTCGGCGACAAGATCCTGCTGCACACACAGCAGCGGCTGACTCAGATGGTCGACTTCAACCCCGAGGGGGGCGTGACGCTGAACAAAAACGCCTCGGCCTATCTTCCGGCGGAATTCGTTGTCACCGGCATTTACAGTGTCGGGAAATACGATTTCGACCGGATGATCCTCTTTGTCGGAATCGACGACGCTGCCGATCTGCTCTCGCTGCCCTGGGGGAGCGCGACCGCCGTATTCGGCTGGGGGCCGGACGCATTCGACCAGAAGAAACTCGTCGAATCGATCCGCGACGCGCTCCCGTTTCTGCGGGTCGTCACCTGGGAGGAGGAGAATCAGCAGCTGCTCGGGGTGCTCGCGGTCGAGAAGAACATGATGTTCTTCCTGCTGATCTTCATCGTGCTCGTCGCGGCGTTCAGCATCATGAACACGCTCATCACCTCGGTCTATCAGAAAACGCGCGAGATCGGGATTTTAAAGGCGCTCGGCGCGAGCGACCGCTGTGTGACTTTCATCTTCATTCTGCAGGGGTTTCTGATCGGTGTGATCGGCAGCGTGACCGGAACGCTGACCGGGGTGCTGGTCATATTCTACCGGAACGATATTATGGAATTCGCGTCGAAAACCTTTCATGTCGAATTGTTTCCGAAGCAGTTCTACTTTTTTGACGGGCTCCCGGCGCACATTGTTGCGACGGATGTATTGATTATCGTCGGCGCCTCCGTGGTGCTCTGCACGCTGGGGGCGCTGCTCCCGGCGCTGCGTGCCGCGCGGCTCGACCCAGCCAGGGCTTTGCGTTATGAGTGAAACTGAGACGATCGTCGAACTGCGCGGCGTGACGCGCACCTACAAACTCGGGAAAGAGAAACTGCCCGTCCTGCGCGGCGTGGACTGGGAGATCCGCCGCGGCGAGTGGGCCTGCCTGCTCGGAGCCTCCGGCAGCGGCAAAACCACGCTGCTGAATCTGATCGGCGCGCTGGAGAAGCCCGATTCCGGAACGATCCGCATCGCGGGGGTCGACGTGTCGAAACTGTCGCGCGGCGCCGCCGCCCAGTTCCGCAACCGCAAACTCGGATTCGTCTTTCAGGCGTACCATCTGCTGCCGGAACTCTCGGTGCTCGAGAACGTGATGCTGCCGGGGAATCTCGCGGGATTTTCCCGCTCGAAATCCCGCGCCCGGGCGCTCGAACTGCTCGAGACCGTCGGACTCGCGGACCGGATGAAACACCGGCCGTTCGAGCTCTCCGGCGGCGAACAGCAGCGCGCCGCGATCGCACGGGCACTGCTGAATGAACCGGAACTGCTGCTCGCGGACGAACCGACCGGGAATCTCGACTCCCACACCGGAGAGGCGATTCTCGAACTCTTTACGCAACTGCGGAAACTCCATCCGGAGCGCTCGATCATGATGATTACCCACAACCGCGAAATCTCGAAACTCGCCGACCGCACCGGCGAACTCGTCGACGGCGTGATGAAAAAAGAAACGGAGTGACCGCCACGAGATGCACCTGACCCGCGCACAGCTCAGCTGGATCTGCTACGACATGGCCAACGCGGCTTTCGCGCTGATCGTGCGCACGGTGTACGCTCCGCTCTTCTTCAAAGGGTATTCCGCCGAAGGGATGGATGAGACGCTCGCGACGAGCATCTGGGGATATGTCAGCGCCGGGGCTGGGCTTGCGGCTGGTGTCATCGCCCCGTGGCTCGGGAGCGTTGCGGATGCGAATTCCGGCCGGAAACGGTATCTCTTCTTCTTTCTTTTCCTCGGCATCGTCGCGACGCTCGCGCTCTGCCTGACCGGACGGGGTGACGCGACGCCGATGCTGATCTTCTACTTCACCGCTCTCGTGGCGTATATGGCGAGCAACTCTTTCTACGACGCGCTGCTGCCGGATATTGCGCCGCGCGGCGCGAGTGACAAGCTCTCGTCGCTCGCGTATGCGTGGGGATACATCGGCGGGGTGATTCCGTTCCTCGTCTGTCTCGGAGTGTCGCTGCTGCTGAAAGATTCGCCCGGAATCGCGTTCCGGTTCGCGTTCATCGCGGCTGCCGTCTGGTGGATTGCGCTCGCCGTGCCGATGTTCCGGCTCGTGCACGAGCGGAAGCGGCCCGCTTCCCGGAAGATCGGCGCGCTCGACGGCTTGCGCAAGCTCTGGCGCACCGGGCGCGAAATCGGGAAACACCGCGATGCGGCGCTCTTTCTTGTGGCCTACTTTCTCTACATCGACGGCGTCGGGACGATCCTGTTGATGGCGACTCCGATCAGCGTGGACATCGGGATTCCGGCGGACTGGCTGCTGCTGACGATCCTTGCTCTGCAGTTTCTCGCATTCCCGTTCACGATTCTCTACGGGGTGTTTGCCCGGAAGTTCGGCGCCCGGCGGATGCTCTACACCGCGATCGGGGTGTACGTCGCGATCGCACTGCTGGTCGGTCTGATTCCGTTGTGCGACTCCCCGGGAGCGAAGCGCGGAATCTTCCTCGTCGCGGCGTTTCTGATCGGAACGTCGCAGGGGGGAATCCAGTCGCTGAGCCGGTCGTTCTTCACGCGGCTGATTCCGAACGGGCAGTCGGCGGAGTTTTTCGGATTCTACAACATCTTCGGTAAATTCACGACGATTCTCGGGCCGCTGCTGGTCGGATTTGCCGGATGGCTTTTCGCGTCGAGCGAGATCGGCATCGCGCTTCTGGCGATTCCGTTTCTGCTCGGCGCGTGTCTGCTCGCGAAAGTGCGACTGCCGTCGGAACGGCGGAGGGGGGTATGGCATGGTTGAGTATATCATCAAGCGTCTGATCCTCGGCTGTTTCACGCTGCTGGCGATTCTGCTCGTGAGTTACGTTCTGCTGCGGCTCGCACCGGGCGACCCGACCCGCAGCAGCATGTTCGGCAGCGACTCTTCCGCCGGAACGCTCGACGCTTCAAAGGGGGCGCTTCAGAAGAACACCGCGCTGCGCGAGAAGCTCAATCTCGACAAACCGGTCCTCGTCGGATTCGGACTCTGGCTGCGGGAGGTGGTTCTGCATGGGGACTTCGGTACTTCCGCGTCAGTCGATCCCGGCAAGCCCGTGACGGAGATGATCCTCGAACGACTGCCGGTGACGCTGTCACTGAATTTCTGGGCGATCGTCATCACCTATCTCGGCGCGATTCCGCTCGGGGTTTACGCCGCGGTGCGGGCCGGCAGCTGGTTCGACCGCGGATCGGCGTTCGGGCTCTTTCTGCTCTATTCGCTGCCGGTGATGTGGGTCGCGCTGCTGCTGCAGACGACGCTCTGCGACGGGGGGCACTGGCCGATCTTTCCGCTCAAGGGGCTCACTCCCGCCAACGAGGATTCGCTCTCGACCTGGGCTTTGCAGTGGGAGATTCTGCGCCACTACATGCTGCCGGTGCTCTGTTTGACCTACGGGAACTTCGCCGGACTCTCGCGCTATGCACGCAACGGCATGCTTGAGGTGATCCACTCGGATTACATCCGCACCGCCCGTGCGAAAGGAGTCTCCGAGACGGCGATCATCTGGCGCCATGCGTTCCGGAACGGACTCATCACGCTCATCACGCTCTTCGGCGGGCTGCTGCCGTCGCTCGTGGCGGGCAGTTTGCTCGTGGAGTACATCTTCAACATTCCGGGGATGGGAACGCTGTCGCTGCTGGCGCTTTCGAGCCGCGATTATCCGCTGCAGATGGCGCTCTTCGCGTTCACGGGGATGTTGACGCTCGGAGGAATTTTCGTCTCCGACATGCTCTATCTGGCCGCTGATCCGAGAATCAAGCTGCACACCAAATAGGAGGATTTGCGATGAACCGCGGGTTGTTTTTCTCACTCGCTCCGGCTTTTGCCGCGACTTTGCCGCTCATGGCGGCGGAGCTGCGAATTTCGGTGTTCACGTCGGCGCCGGGGGAGGCCGCGACGTTCCGGGAGCTTGTTTCGAGTTCCCAGGCCGGCACTCCGGCGGAGCAGCTCGAGCAGTTGAAAGGGGCGCTTCTTCAGGCGAAACCGCGGGCGGCTGCGCCGATTTCACTGTTGACCAATTCTCTCACGGGGAAGCGGGTCGAATCCGGATGTGACGGAACTCTCAATACGCTTGCATTCGCCGATTCGGTCACGCGGCGGCTGCAGATCCTCGTCTGGAACAGCGGTCAGGAACGCAGCTTTGCGGAGCTGAATATTCCTGACGCGGGCCGTTTTTTCGACTCGGACCGGGTCGACATGCGGCAGAAACGGCTTGGAGCGGACGGCTCATCGCGTGCCGCGATCGACCGCGGCAATTATGCGGTTTCCGATTCGGGGGTGAGTTTCGGCGTGCCGCTGCCGCCGGGGACTGCCGCGCTGGTCGAGCTCGCTCCGCCCGGAAAACTTTCCGACGCAGAAGCCGAATCCGCTCCCCCGACACCAGCCCGATCGGGGCTGGCTCCGGGGATCTTGTCGTTACGGACGGGAGAGGGGCAGCTTTCTGCCGGCGCGATCATCGTAACGGCCGATCACCCGCTTCCGATGCGTTATCTTCTTCATCGGCCGGGGTCGGGGAAGTTGCAGATTCGTTTCGACGCCCGCTCCCGCGCAAAAGGCGAACTCGAGCTGACGGTCAACTTCATGCAGCGCCAGAAATTTCTCTCCGTCCGGAAACTGAAAGCCGCGCCGGGTGCGGAGTGGCGGACATTTTCCGAAACCTACCCGATTCCGGCGGGCACCACCCACGTGAACTGCACAATGGAGGGCGGGCCCGCCGAGGTCAAGGGACTCGGAATCGTTAATTGATCCCGGCGATTTCGCGCATCAGCGTCGAAGATTTCATGAGACAGCGCGGCAGGTGGAAGAACGTTTTCCATTTGCCGCCCTTGAGCATGTTGTTCGGTTTTCCCTGCCGGTCGAGATAGGCGAACCACTCGCCGTATTCCGGATCGGGGAAGTGGCTCCATGCCCATTGGTCGACCGTCCTGAAATGTTCGAGGAACCGTTCTTCGCCGCTGAGTTTGTAGGCGAAGAGCGCCGCGATGATCGCCTCATTGTGCGGCCACCAGAGCTTCATGTCGTGCTGAAGTTCGAGGTGCGGCTTTCCGAGCGCATCCATGAAGTAGAAGATTCCGCCGTAGACCGGATCGGTCCCGAAGTGGAACAGCTCATCGACGTAATCGCATGCCTGGCGGATCAGCTCCCTGTCATTGATCCGTTCCGCATATTGCAGCACGAACCACATCGATTCGAGTCCGTGACCCGGATTCACGAACCGCCCCTCACAGCTTTCGAGGTCGAACGTGCCGTCCGGATTCACGTTCTCGAACAGCACCTTGAGTTCAGGATGGTGGAAGAGTTTCATGACCGTGCGCACGGCGCGATCGGTTTCGCCGTCGAACTCGTCGCTGCCGAGGCACTCTTTCATCACGCATCCGAGGTTTGCGAGGATCATGTACGATCCGAGACTCAGCCGTTTCGGCGTCCCCTCAAGCAGCTTGTTCCACCGTCCTTTCGGATTGTCGAGCCGCCGGATATAGCTCTGCATCGCCGAGCGCGCTTCGGCGCGGTAGCGCTCCTCACCCGTCGCCGCGAAGAGCGCCGCCGCTCCCATCGCCGCAAAACAGTCCGAGAAAATACTGTACGGCGCCATCGACGGCACCCCCCGCCGGTTCAGTGCGAAGCAGTAACTCCCGTCCTCCGTACGCCCGTGTTTGTAGAGAAAATCAAAGCCGTCGCGCGCAATTTTCAGAAACGCTTCGTTGCCCGCCCCGAACCGACTGCGGTAGAGTTCCGCGAACATGTAGACGATCCGCCACTGCATCCACATGTATTTCGTCGTGTCATAGACCGAACCGTCCCGGTCCAGCATCGTGAAGTAGCCGCCGAACTCCGTGTCCACGCAGTTTTTCTGCCAGAACGGAATCACGTTCCGCGTCAATTCGTTCTCATACCGTTCGATTGTCCTTTTCCAATCCATCTTTTCCCCCTTTCCGGTTCGTGAATCACAACTGTTAAAACATTTTAGTTTTCGGGCAAAAAAACGGCGTCCGGATTTACGCCGTTGATTTGAGATCAATTCCAGTTCTTGAGACGGGAGCTGCCGGAGATGCGGACGCCCGAGGTGTCGATTTCGCCGCGGTACTTGAGCGACGATCCGCCGGAGAGGTCTCCCTCGAGTTTGTCGGTGACTTCAAGTTTGAGCTTGGAGGCCCCCGAAACGGCGATTTCGGCGTTTTTCACCTGAACCGCCTCGCCTTTGGAGGCGCCGGAGAGTCGTGCCGCGAGAGAACCGATCGTGCCGCGCAGTTTGGCGTTGCTGCGGTCGGAGACCTCCATCTCGGCGGAGTCGAACTCCCCGCCGCACTCGGCCCGGCTGTCGCCCGTGAGCTTCAGAACGAGTTCGTGAAACCTCGCCCCGGGCATCTCGAATCTTCCGCCGTCGGTGATTTTGCAGACGAATCTCTCCCCCTCGGCGGCATCGATCCAGGAGCGGCTTTTGCCGATCGACTTGAACTGGGCGGGCATGCCGGTGGTGGAGAGTTCGATCGTCATGGCTTCGACGGGAGTCTTTTTCCCGGTATAACGGATCAGCATGCCATTGCGCGGCTTTTCGACCTTGACAAAGCGGGCGAACTCCGGAGGGATGCTGATGCGGCAGCTGTTTTCGGCGGCGTTGCACTGCAGATGGAGCTGCCACGCCCCCGCAATCGACAAATGTTCGAGCCTGGAAAAGGGATACTCCTGAACCGCCGGGTCGGCGGCGAGATCACGGTCAACCTCTCCGGCCAGCGTCGAGAAATCCTCTTGTTCCGCATCTTCCCCGGCGGCCGCAGACGGATTCCCCGGCTTCTCATCCGGAACTTGCGGCTGCGGATGCAACGTCGCAACCGGGCCGGAGGCCTCTCCGCCCCCTTTGCGTATCAGGAGCACCAGAATGACAACCAGTACCGCAACGCCGAGCAGGAACAGCGAATGAACGATGAAACCGGCAATGAACATGACGTAACCTCCTCTGTAATCCGTTGAGCAAAACGACGGATCCTCTATAATATAATCCCCCGGCCGCCGTTTTCCCAATGGTCGGAACGAAAAAGAGAGGAAAAAGCGGGTTTTCGCCTCAATTTTTCTTCAGCAGTGTCCACAGCTCTCTTCGGACTTTCTCGTCGACGGGGCGGGGAGGAAGGTCTCCGCCCGCGGTGTTTCCGGTGCCCGTCGCGGCCCGGAGCCGGAAATGCGCGAGCCGCCACTGCAGCAGCGCTTCCGCGAGGGCGGCCCGGGATTCCGGGGTATCGTCATTCCGGAGGCGCGCGGCTTCGTACTGCTCCCACGCCTTCAGGAGCTGGTTGCAGCAGAGTTCGACTTCGCAGACGATTCCGGCTGCGGAACCGAGCGCCGCAAGTTCGCGCAGATCCCGGGTCGGCGCGGCGAGCTGCACTTCCGCAAGTTTTCGCGGCAGCCGGTAGAGCGCTTCGGCCAGCAACGGAACCGCCGCCGGATCATCCCCGTAAAGATCCCGGATCTGTTTCGGGAATGCGTCGGAAATCGACAGCGGCGCGGTCTCGCTGCGCGTCAGAACCGCCTTTTTCTGCAGTTCGGCCAGAGGGGTGTCGAGCTTCCGCGGCATCGGCAGCGTCGAGAAGTCGAATGTCAGAAGCCGTTCATCGTCGAACCCGGTGGCGATTCGGAGCTCGAGCAGCAGCTCCGCCTCCTGTTGACGCAGTTCCGGTGTGCTGATCCCGCCCGAGAGTTCGATCTTCTCCCGCACCGCGGCGAGCCTGGCCCAGCAGCCGGCTCCGGCGAGTTCGATCTTTTCCCGGACACGCGGACGGTGTTCATCCGCCAGATCCGATCCCGGCGGTGCCGACAGGACGTGATTGTAGGCGATCGCTCCGTCGAGGAGCGCAAGACCGGTTTCCACCGGCGGCGGTGATGCGGAGCGGTATTCCGCCTGAATTCCCGGCAGCCGCAGCAGAATGTTGTTGTGCACATGCTCCGCCGCAATCCGGCGCAGGGAATCGACCGTCTCCGGCTCGCGCAGTCCGGCGAGCGAGGCGTCGAGCGCTTCCCTCAGCCCGAACGGAGCGGACTTCGCATTCTCTGCGGGCGGCTGCGTGGAGACCGCGGACAGCGGCGTCCCGCCCGGAAACGCACAGCCGACCGCAAGCA
>ERZ856578.8173-NODE-8173-length-10389-cov-3.884503_pt1 | contig 10389 bp, 7 predicted proteins | sample MGYA00514384_ERZ856578 | MGnify/ENA primary metagenome ERZ856578 (study PRJEB29103, sample SAMN06111958) | human gut metagenome | biome: human gut; feature: ankylosing spondylitis patient; material: healthy_person | host: Homo sapiens | place: China:Hangzhou...
ACATCAGTGCCGGATAATGCAGAGAAACCGTGGCGCTGGTTTCTCGCTGCTCGACGCGGATAAGCGGCTTCAAGCTTTCGTCGGCGGCAATCTCCAGATAGCGGGGCACATGGAAGCGCAGGTCCGTCTCCTCCGTGTGCAAGATCCCCTCCAGGAGCGAATAGGCTTTCTGCACATGGTTTTTGGCCACGTTATCCCATGTACTCTCTCTGACAAGCTCCAGCACTTCACCGTTGAGAGCGTCCAGCGCCAAGGAGAGGATGCCGTTGGTGGCATGTATTCTGGATTGATACATAGAAAAACTCCGATCCCCGCCTCATGGCGGCGTCTATAGAGAACCCCTTACCGGCCGTCCTGAGTATGGCGGACCGCTTCACGGATATTCCAGCCGTTTTCTGTCAGCAACGTTTCCGCGTCGGAAGAGGAAACGCCGGTGAGATCGCATACGATACCGATCATACGATTTTTCAGCTTCCGGTTGCTGGGCTTCAAATGGACCATCAGATTTTCGTAAACATATCCCATTTGTATCATCACGGATGTGGAAATCATGTTTAGGATCATCTTGTGCGCGCTGCCTGCTTTCATGCGTGTCGAGCCAGTCACCACCTCGGCGCCCGTATCCGGATGGATGGCGATATCGGCCACATTCTCCAATGGACAGGCGGCGTTGCAGGTCAGAGAAACGGTCAGTGCTCCGCGCTCCTTCGCCAGACGGAGCGCGCCGAGGACATAGGCGGCACCGCCTGCGGCCGAGATGCCCACCACGCTGTCACACGGCCGGAGGTGATAAGCGTCCAAATCGGTACGCCCCTGCTGCTCGTCATCCTCGGCCCCCTCCACGGCATAGCGCAAAGCATGATCCCCGCCGGCAATAATGCCGATGACCAAATCGTCGGCGACACCGTAGGTGGGAGGGCATTCCGATGCGTCGAGAACGCCGATCCGGCCGGAAGTGCCGCATCCGACGTAAAAGAGACGGCCCCCTTCCTTCATCCGGCGGACGATCGCATCGACGGCGGCTGAAATGGCGGCCAATTCGGTGTCAATGGCCTGAACGGCATATTTGTTTTCATCCTGTATGACGCGCACGATCTGTTCGCTGCTCATCCGGTCGATATGCGTTGTTTTTGGATTCCGCATTTCGGTTTTTAGCACGGCTGGCCGTCCTCCTTTTTTAGGCCGGCCAGCAGCAGCGCTCCGTTGACGGCGGGTTCCCGATAGACGGAAAACCGATAACGCTCTTTTTCGGCCAGTTCTTTTTGAATGAGGGGCATCAGCAGCGTTTCATGGTTCGTCAAGCCGCCGACAAACACCACCTCGGCCTTCAGGGGCTGGTCCAGTTTCCTCCATCCGGCGTCGAGAAGACGGGCGATTTGCCGCATGTTCCGAACAAGGATATCCTGTGCGACCGTATCGCCGGCAGAAGCGGCCTGGATGGCCAGCGGCGCGTAGGCGGCAATGCCACGCTTCCCCAGCTCATAGAATTCCGGCAGGCAGGCAAGGGCGGAGGCCTTTCCGGTTTGCTGAGCAAACAGCCCGGAGAGGGCGGTGGGATTCCCGCTTCCGTCTTCCGCAGCCATGACGGCGCGCAAGACATCACGCCCCAGGCTGTACCCGTTTCCTCCTTCGTCGAAGAGATAGCCAAGGCCCCCGATACGATGCAAGACACCGTCCTTTTGGACAAAAACCACCGAGCCTGTCCCCATAATGACCACCATACCGTCCCTGTCCTGTAGTCCCGCGGCAACGATTGGCTGCGCATCACTGCCGTTGTCGAATTTGGCGAAGTGAAAACCCGAGAAAAAGGCATGGAGCCTTTCACGGTTGTCACCGGAGGTTCCGCCGGAAATCCCGGCAAACATGGAGATCCGGCGCAAGGAAATGCCCCGGCAGACGTGCCGGATACCGGCTTCGAGCACCTCCATAGCGGCTTCGATACCGATGTCAACAGGGTTGCTGGAACCAAGTAGGGTGCGGCTGATGATGCGGCCTTCTCCGTCAGCCAACGCGAAGTCCGTTTTGGTGGCGCCCCCGTCGATCCCGAGAAAGAAGGAGGGATCTTCCTGAAAATCCATCAAATCGTCCAGTGATACCTGCAGGGCATCGGCGACCCGCAGCAGGGCGTAAGTGGGAGGAAGCACCCGCCCCGACTCCCACTTGCTGACAGCTTTTTCAGAATACCCAATGGAATTGGCGAGGGTTTTCTGCGTATAGCCCAAAGCCATCCTCCGCCGGCGTAGTTTGACGGCGAAATTTTCTTCCAAACGACTCATTTGCTGGTCCGCCTTTATTCTGGAATATATCTCAAGAATATACCCCTTTTTGGGAGAGCGTCAACCTATAAATTGTGGATTATCCGCTCGGAACTCCACGAATTGTAGTGTTTTTAGAGCGTCAAAGCCGGAATGGCGAAAACGGCCGGCCGTATGGCCAATATACGCCCTTGAAAGGGAACTGTATTTATCAGGCCCTTTTCTTTTCGGCCATACCAGGGGGCCGTTTCCCGTCAGGACAGCGGGGCGTGAATTAAGACGGATCCCAATCCCCGTCCGGCTCGAACCGGAATCCCGCCTCGAGCAGGTCCCTTACGATCGCGTCGAGATCAGATTGCCCGCTGTTGACCTCCGGGACAAAAAGGCGGGGGAGACCGTCGTCCAGAAGGTCGTGGAGGCAGGCGAGAAAGGCCCGTTTGAGAGTGCTTTTCCCGCGAAAATAATCGTCCAGGCTGCCGCAGTGGGCGACACGCTTGCGCCGGCCGCTGTCTTTTTTCCCCCATAAATGAATACCGGCTGCGGCGTGTATGACCGGAGCGACGCTGTGCAGATCCGTTTCCATGGTTCGTGGTGAGGAGCCGAGCGCCGTGAAAAACTGCGGGATGTCCCAGGCAATCTGAAGATGCAGGCCGGAAGCGTCCAGCCGTTCAGCGAGTTCCAGGAAGTCCCGGGCTGAAGAGAACAGGAAGGGGGATCCCCGATAGGCGGTGCCGAAGCGGTTTTCGATCAGTATCCGCACCTGGGGATAGACGGACAGGATGCGTTCTTCAAACACCGCGTAGTGAGAAAGAAACGCGGCAAAATCGGTGTAGTCGGAAAACGGCGGATGAATCTCGATGACCGACGGCGTCTGTCCGGCACACAAAACCCGGATGAACTCCGCGAATTCGGCCGCCCACGCCTCGGAATACCAGAGCTGCGGAATCCCCTGCCGATGGCTGGAACACAAGGTAGGGAAGGAGGAGAGCAGCGGTGAACACAGTTCTCTGGCATAGCAGCTGTATTCCGTGTGCAGGGAAAAACGGGGAAGCAGAGGATGAATGGCCGTCTTGTCGAAATGGCCGGCGATTTCCTGAATCTTTGGACGGATCCCCTCCGGGTAAGAGCGGACTCCATATTGTACGGGGATGAGCTTGACCATGCCGATCACCCTTTCCTGGCACCAGTATATCGGAGAGGCACCAAAAAAGCAACCGGAACAGGAAAACCGCCCCCGCGGGATATCCCCCCGGGGGCGGCTCCGATAGAAGGCTATACGAGGGCTTTGGCGTTGTTCCAGTATTGGAACTGGGCTTCCATCCGTTCCTTTTGCACCGCGGTGACGCTGCCCATTTTGGCTTTTGCCGCGTTGACGGCGGCGTCGATGACCTTGACGCGGGAGGAGGTATAGACCTCATAGGGTTCGGGCGGCACCCAGCAGATCGTATTGGTGGAGCGGCAGAGCTCACTGCTGTCGGCGAGCGCCTTGTAATAGGCGAACATCTCATTGGCGGCGTTGCCGAAGAGCTTTTGACAGGCGTCCATGAGAATGTCCTCACCAGTCAGGCTGCCGTCCCACATGCCTTTGGAGGAGACGTACCAGAGCGGCCACCGCACGGCGAAGCTGGTGCGGTTTTCGCGGTAGGTGGAGCTGGGACCCTGGTCGTAATAGATGTAGGACGCCCCATTGTCTTTCCACAGCTTCTGGTTGCGGGTGGCTACGTTCCCCTGTACCCAGGGGATTTCCGCCCACGCGGCCTTATCCGCGGCAATGCAGTTCCATTCCCAGATGGAGACGGTCTTGACGCTGGCCTTTTGGATATAGCTTTTGAAGTTGTCCAGCCAGGACTGGGTATAGGTATTGTGGGTGATGGCATTGTATCCGGTCGGGAGCTTGAGATTCAGGTCGAGCGGCGCCATCATGCTCGTCTCGCGGCAGAACATGACGTCCACCATCGGATCCGCCTTGATATTGCTTTGAGGCGGGAAATAGATGGAATGGTAGCTCAGGATCGTCAGCTTTTTGTCCGGATACTTCTTTTTCAGCTCCGCCGCCACGTTGTTGGCGAAGGTCAGCAGCTCGTCGGTATCGTTGCCGAGCCGGGTGCAGTCGCTGCATTCACACCAGTTCTTTTCCCAGCCGTCGTTGGCGCCGATGGCGTAGTTGGTCAGGTTGGGACGCTGGTCAAAAATCTCGATGAGCTTTTTGGCCACCTCTTTGGCGAGCTCCTTGTTGGAGTAGCAGTACTGCCAATAGGTATCCGAGGCACTGTAGGGATCCCGCCGGCCGTTTACAAGGGCGAACCATTCCGAATGGCTCGGATAATAGGTTTCCCGGGGTACGAGCTTGGCGATGTTATGCCCCACGTCCTTCTCATCCCCGCCCATGTACCATCTCTCTGAAAACTTTTCGTAATTGAAGAACACATTACTGATCCGGGCGGAGAACTGGGGGGTATGGTCGACGTTCAGTTGATCGATCGCGATGGTTTTCATTTCCGGAATGACCTGCCATAGGGCCTGGGGACCGTACCAGCCGCAGCCGAGCCGTTCGAGAAACATGTTCACGGCAAATTGGGTGCCTTTGTATTCCGCGTCGTCATTCCCGATGAGAACCAGGTTGTTGTCCTGACGCTTGAGGATCACCCGTTCTTTGGACGGGTAGCCGGTTGGCTGCGAAATGCCGAGCTGCCCTGTCTGGGCCGTGGGACCCACCAGGATCCGGTTCGGCTGGGGGATGGAGGCGTTGTCCGCCACGATTTCCAGCTTGGCGCCGGTGATTTGTTCCAGTACCGCCTGCAGATCCTCCGCCGCCGTTTTAACTTTTTTGGACGGGGAGGAGGGGATGACGATACAGGCTTTCGCGGCGCCGTCCTTGGTGATGACAAAATTGCTGTCGGTCGGCTCGACAACCACCGGTGAGGTGGTCGTGACGGGGGGGCGGCTGGCGGTGGAGCCCGAACCGGAGGAGGAATCGGGGTTGGTGGGATCCGATCCGTCTGTACCAAGGGGATCGGTGGTGGAGTCGGTGCCCGGTCCAGTCTCGCCGGAGGGATCGGTGGAGCCGCTCTCGCTCAGGGAAGAGTCGGACACCGGATCATCGGACGGCTTGCATCCGGCGACGGTCAGAATCATCAATGCCGCCAGCAGTCCCGCTCCGATCTGTTTGATTTTCATGGGCATATCCCTGCCTTTCCTGGTCGGTTACGAGTTGTCGCCTTGGATCACGCCGTTGGCTTCGTCGACCTTCTGCTGATAGATGGGGGTGTATTCCGCGATGGCCTGCGGAATGCTCTGCCCCGCGGCGATAGCCTGGCAGATTTCGAACGCACCGCCCACGGCCGAATCGTAACTGTTGATGGGATAGAGCTTTTTCCCGAGCTCTTCATAGGTTTTGATATGCTCGGCCGGGAAGTTGGCGTAATTTTTCGCGTTGTCTTCCGCTTCACCATTGATGAGCATATCGATCAGGATCCCGGAATGATAGGGAGTGTCGCAGCCGTTGCCCATGGCGTATCCGAAAGCCGTCATGGGGGTCAGGCCGTCCGGATTGTTGGGGCCGGTGGCCATGGGAACCATGCCGTATTCAAAATCACAAAGGCCGTATTCCTTGGCCTCCAGGATGTTCTGCTCCACCCATTTGAAATCCGCGAGCATGGCGGCGGAGCCGTTATAGAAGGCGTTCCAGGGGGTCCCTTCCCAGCCTTCCCACTGGTTGGTGTACCAGGCGTCCTGGATCACTTCCAGCGATTTCATTAGGTTGGGGTCAGTGATGTTCAGGGTGTATTTATAGTTTTGATCGAGCTTGACCATGGAGGTGGCATTCGCCCCGAAGAAGATATAAGGATAATTGCAGGCGAGGCCCCAGCGTTTGCCGCTGTTGTTGCTGTAGGTGAGCTGCTTGGCAATGCGGGCCAGGCTGTCGAAATTCCAGTCGCCGGCCTGATACAGCTCTTCCGGCGTTTCGAGGCCCTCGCTTTCAAAGATCTCTTTGTTATAGAACAGGACACAGGGATCCGGCTCGGTCACAGCGACGTAATAGTTGCCGTTGTAGCAGAAGACGGTGTCCATGGTTTCCTTGTGCAGATTCGGGTTGTTCATATCGATGTAGTCCTGCAGGGGCTGGTTGATGCCGCGCAGGGCGTACATGGGATTGTTGTTGGCGCTGTCCTGGAACACGTCGATGGCTTCTCCGCTGCTGGCGCTGGTGCGCAGCTTGACCATCCAGTTGTCGATGGACGCCGTGATGAGCTCCAGCTCGATATCGGGATACTGCTCTTTGAAGGCTTTGAGAACCTGGTTTTCAAATTTGCTATCATCCTGATAATCGAATGCGGGCAGCATGAAGGTGAGCTTCTTGCCTTTTTCGGCCTCCAGCTGAGAAGCCTTGTCCTTTCCGCCCGGTTCCCCGCTGGAGGCGGGGCTGCCGTTGCAGGCGGCGACAGAGAGGGTCAGCAGGGCCGTAAGGGCGACGGCCGCTGACCGGATGAGGGACGTTTTCGTCATATTGTATCGATCCTTTCCTGCCATACTGGCAAAATCTGAAGGGAGCCGGTCAGCCGACAATGCCGCTGCGTTCCACGCCTTCGGTGAAATACCGCTGGAGGAGCACATACATCAGGATCAGGGGAAGAAGGGTCAGCAGGCAGCCGCAGGCGAGGACGGGCTCTTTCATCAGCCCCAGCTCCTGCCCTGTCATGCCGCCCATGCCCTGCAGCCCCTGGCTGTAGGTGCCCAGCAGCTTGCTCATGTTGGTCAGACTCACGGATAAGGGAAAATCCGCGCGGAAAAAGATGGCGGAGAGGTAATAGTCGTTGTAATACCAAACGATGGAAAACACCAGAACGGTGGCGATCAGCGGCAGGGTGTTCGGGATCATGACACGCAGGAAGGTACCGAAGGACCCGCAGCCGTCGATCATCGCCGCTTCTTCCAGCTCCACCGGCATATTGCGGAAGAACTGGCGGATGATGAAGATACACAGCCCTGACCGGATACCCATGCCGAAAAGGGCGAGGATATAGAATACCGCCGGGCTGTCGATGAGATTGCTCGTGACAGGCTCACCGGTGACAAGGCCGATCAGGGACCCGATGCCGAAATAGTCAAAGTTTTTCATATTGACGAACAGGGGGATGATATAGGACTGGACCGGCACGATGATGGTAAAGATCAGCACGCCGAAAAACAGGCTGCGTCCCGGAAAGCGGAACCGCGCAAAGCCGTAGCCTGCCAGCAGTACGGTCAAGAGCTGCAGCATCACGCTCGGCACCAGGATGGACGCCGTTTTCAGGAGAGCCTTGGGATACTCGAGGATCCGGATGGCGACATCCATTGCCTGCAGGCTGAACTGCTGCGGGACCCAAACCACCGACGGGTTATAGATATCCTCAATGGATTTGAATCCCGACGAGAGGATGAACAATATGGGGTAGATCATGACGAAGCAGAGCCCGATGAGCAGGACGGCTTTGCCGAATCCGCGGGTCAGGCGGCCGGCAAGGCGCACGGAGCGCACCCGGTTTGAAAAAACCGTTCCGAGAGGGCCGCGGTTCCGGAGGTTTGGCGAATTGACCATAACGTTCATCCCTTTGCAGTTTCATAATGGAAGCCCGCCGGGCGGGGGCCGCCGCTGCGGCGGTCCCCCGTCCGATGGGAGATTGGGGGGTCAGCGATGTTTTTTGCGGAAGGTCACGAGGGCGGCAGCCGCGGCAGCCGCGCCGACACCCAGGACGATCATCGGGAACCCGGCCCCGGTGGAAGGCGTCGAGGGAGTGGAGGCGACAGACCCGTCAGAGGAACCGCCGGCCGAGGGGGTGGATCCGGTCCCCGGCGTGGAGGGAACCGACGCATCGGAAGTAACGGGGGCGACATAGGGGGTATAGGTCTCGTCAAAGGTCCGGATTTTGTAGTCATCCGCGGTATGGTCGGTCAAGGTTTCCGCGATGCTGTAGCGGTAATCGATACGGGTATCATTGCTCACGCCGACATAGTCGTTGGCCCACAGATATACGCCTTCGGCCGTGGGGCTGACGCCCGGCTTGGCGGAATATCCGTTGGTGAGGCTGGTGTCTCCCGCGAAGCTGTAAACCACATTGCCGTCCTTGTCCAGGACCTCAAAATCCGCGAGGGAGTATTTTCCGGTAGCGCCCCAAGAGCACCAGAACTGGGCATACCAGCCGCTCTTGCCGGCTCCGGCAACCTCATCATACGTAAAGGTAAAGGGAGTGCCGTCCCCCTTGAGGAAGGGAACCCAGCCGTCCGTGTTGCCGGTCAGGCCGTGATACCGGCCAAAGGGAGTCCCCATAAGAAAGGCGGGATTCTGGCCGCGTGCGATGGCCTCGGCATTGAGCTGAGAGGTGTTCTTGGCGAAATCTTCCACCTTGACCATGCCACGCAGGGTGTAGGGGCTCTTTTCCGCGGTGAAGGCGGTGGAGGGAGGGTTGTTGATGTTCAGATGCAGATATCCGAAGCTTTCCGGATAGGCGGAGGTCTCCCCCTCGACGTTTGCGGGGATATCCATGGTCAGCACGTAGTTGGGAACGTAGGTGTTTTCACCCGCGGTGTCAACCCGGATGGAGGCGTCGCCGCCGCTGATGACCGGAGCCCACATGAAGCCGGGTTCGCTGCTCTGCTTCCGGGAGAAATCGGTGATACCGGAGAAGCAGGGGTCGTTGGCCAGGGAATAGACGATCTCGTCGTCCTTGTCCGCGATCACCAGGTCGGCGACGGTGAAATCGCCTTTGGCGTTCGTCATGGTGAATTCCAGGATGAATTCACAGTACACGTCGTCTTCCTGAGAGGCGTCGATGGCATCGATGGCGAAATGGGGGCCGTCCTCGGTCACCATATCGACAAAGCCGTCGGTGTCGGCCGTCCAGGTGCGCAGATTGACGGTCTTGTAAACCATGTCGCTGCCGCCGGCGGGGAAATATCCGTATTTCACCGCGAGGCTGACCTCAGCGTCCGTGCCGGTGTTGATGGCTTCGAGGTTCTCGATGTTCATTCTGGCCCATACATGGTAGGGGCCATTGGGCGCGTCCAAAGCGCCGATGTTGCGGGGGAGGACCGACATCCGAAGAGCGGCCGTGGAGGCCGAGACGTTGGAGATGGTGAGGCTCCGGTTCGGGGCGTAAGCGGCGTCTTCCGCGCCGGCACCGATGGCCGCGATGCCGCCGAGGACAAACACGCAGGCGAGGATGGCCACTGTCCGTTTGAGACGATGCAATTTCATTCCTGACACTCCTTTTTATAAATTCACAAACATTCCTGTTTGCGGGGTACAAGGAAACAGGTTCGCGGAGCGGATTATTCGTCTTTAGGCTCTTCCGGCTGGGTCTCTTCAGCGCCCTGCTTCATCCAGGGAAGCTTTTTGGTGGCGTAGAGGATGCCGAAGGCCGCGCCGGCCAGCACCACAATGGCTCCGGCGATGATACCGATGATGGCACCGACGCCAAGTCCGCCTTTGTCCTGGGTGCCCGGAGTGGACGAAGCGGGGTCTCCGCCGACCGGAACGTCGCTGCTGTCCGGAGAAGAATTAGGCGCGGCGGCCGAGGGATCCGTCGACGGCTCGGTGGTCGTGGCGGCGGGATCGACGGTCGTGGGGTCGCTGGATTCGGGAGGAGTCGTGGTGTTGCCGCCCGGGCCAGGGGTGTTGGTGACGCCGGAGGTGGGCGGGGTGGTGTTGTTTGCCGTCGTCGGAGCTTCGGTCGGCGGATCGGTCACGGCCGGGCCGTCGCCGCCGGCCTCGCTCTCGCTGATGATGTAGTCCGCGCTGCCGTCCCCGAAGGTTTCACCGTACAGGTTCCTGGTTTCCAGGTCCCGGACATCTTCCCCCACCTCGATGGAGGAGTCGTCATCCCAGGAATAGACGACGGAACCGGCCGCGTTGAGAATGCGGAAATTGCGGTAATGAATGACCGAATCGACATAGTAGGAGCCAAACTGCAGGAGGGCAAAGTCCTCCAGCGCGCCGCTGATCATGACCTTGTTGATGTTTTCAAAGGTGATATAAGCGCCGTTTTCGTCGGTCATTTCGATCCAGCCGTTGGTTTTCCTTTTCCAAGTGTTGAGCCAAACGTTCTGTTGTGCGGAATCCCGCCCGTCGGCGATATTGACGAAGATGTTGGCGTCG
>ERZ856578.8174-NODE-8174-length-10389-cov-3.708786_pt1 | contig 10389 bp, 9 predicted proteins | sample MGYA00514384_ERZ856578 | MGnify/ENA primary metagenome ERZ856578 (study PRJEB29103, sample SAMN06111958) | human gut metagenome | biome: human gut; feature: ankylosing spondylitis patient; material: healthy_person | host: Homo sapiens | place: China:Hangzhou...
GCAATAGTTTTGGTCTCTTTGTAACGTACTTCAGTAAAGAAGTGAGCATCCGGGGTACGCGTCTGCGGCACGTTTGACCCCCAGGCGATGATGTAGCTGGAGTTGTACCAGTCAGCAGATTCCGGTACGTCAGTTTGCTCGCCCCAGGTTTGCGGAGACGCAGGAGGCAAGTCGCAGTACCAGTCGTAGAAGCTTAAGCAAGTACCGCCAATCAGCGAGAGATAGCGTGCACCCGATGCGTAAGAAACCATCGACATTGCCGGAATTGGCGAGAAACCAGCAACACGGTCCGGGCCGTAGTTTTTGATGGTGTAAACGTTAGATGCGACGATCAGTTCGTTCACCTCCTGCCAGGAAGAACGAACAAATCCACCGCGTCCACGCGCCTGCTTAAAGCTTTTCGCTTTATCGGCGTCTTCAATGATAGAAGCCCATGCCTCAACCGGATCGCTATGCAGCGCCTTCGCTTCACGCCACATTTTCATCAGGCGTTTGCGCATCATCGGGTATTTCAGGCGGTTGGCACTGTAAAGATACCAGGAGTAGCTGGCACCGCGCGGGCAGCCGCGAGGTTCATGGTTTGGCAGATCCGGACGGGTACGCGGATAGTCAGTCTGCTGGGTTTCCCAGGTGACCAGACCGTTTTTGACGTAGATTTTCCAGCTGCAGGAGCCGGTGCAGTTTACCCCGTGGGTAGAGCGGACGATTTTGTCATGCTGCCAACGCTGGCGATATCCATCCTCCCAGTCACGGTTGGTATTGAGAAGCTGGCCATGCCCATCGGCAAAGGTTTCACCCTTCTGTTTGAAGTAGCGAAACCGGTCCAGGAATTTACTCATCGGTTTTCTCCTGTGGGAGCCTGTCGGCCCTCTGATAAATCGACATTGCTAATGTTTAAGGGCAAGGTAACGCTCTGAAACAGCGTGGGAATTGATAACGATCAAGAGTGATGGGGATGAAAAATAAAGTAAATTCCTAAGATACCCCTTTAGGATAATTAACAGCCACCACATAACAGACTGTAAATTAAGACGTTTTATACCTGTAGTTATTTAAACTATTAAGATTTTTATGCAGATGGGTATTAAGGAGTATTCCCCATGGGTAACATATTAATGGCTCTTAATGAAATCCGGCGAAATAAACCATATAACATTAGTATGTTGTAACTAAATGACGCATAAAAAAAGCGCGACATCATGCCGCGCAAAGGATAATCAAATATTTTACTCTATATAATTCGGTTTACAGGAAGGCGGCAAGTGAATGAATCCCAGGAGCTTACTAAAGTAAGTGACTGGGGTGAATGAACGCAGCCGCAGCACATGTAACCCGAAGTATGACGAGTAACGGTTTATTTTTTAGAATGCCGACCATATACCGCCCAGGTAATCACTACGCAGGCGATATAGAAAATCAAAAATACCTTCATTGCGCCGACTGGCGAACCCGTTAATGCCAGCGAGCTACCAAACGCTTTCGGGATAAAGAAGCCACCAATCGCGCCAATCGCAGAGATGAAACCCAGCGCCGCCGCCGTGTCGGTTGCCGCTTCACGCATCGCACGTTCGTCAGAACCCCCTTCTGCTTTCACGCGATCCATTGTCAGTTTACGGAAGATCACTGAAATCATCTGGAAAGTGGAACCACTACCCAGCCCAGCTGTCAGGAACAGCGCCAGGAAGACCGCGAAGAACGCCATGAAGCTTCCGCCCTGCCCGTCAGTCGGTAAGGTCAGGAACAGCAGGCCGCTGAAAATCGCCATCAGAATAAAGTTCACCAGCGTGACACGAGTTCCGCCCAGACGGTCAGATAATGCACCACCTGCAGAACGCGCCAGCGCACCAATAAACGGCCCGAAGAAAGCGTATTGCAGAATCTGAACATCCGGGAACTGCGTTTTTGACAGCATTGCAAAGCCCGCGGAGAAGCCGATGAAGGAGCCGAAGGTTGCCAGATACAGCAGGCTCATAATCCACAGATGACCCCGTTTGAGTACCGGCAACTGCTCCTTGATGGAGGCTTTCGAGGTAGCAAGATCGTTCATGCCAAACCACGCCGCAATGGTGAAGATGGCAAGGAACGGCACCCATATCCAGGACGCATTCGCCAGATACAGCTCAGTCCCATCCGGCTGTTTGACGCCCTGGCTACCAAATACTGCGAAAATCGACAGTGATACCACCAGCGGAGCAACCAACTGCATGACGCTGACGCCCATGTTTCCCAGACCACCATTCAGACCCAGCGCGCCACCCTGCTTCTGTTTCGGAAAGAAGAAGCTGATGTTTGCCATACTGGATGCGAAGTTCGCGCCAGCAAAGCCGCATAGCAGAGAGATGATGATGAAGACGCTATAAGGCGTGGAGGTATCCTGCACGGCAAAACCCAGCCAGACGCAAGGAATAATCAGAATACCGGTGCTGAACGCCGTCCAGCGACGACCACCGAAGATAGGAACCATAAAGGAGTATGGAACACGTAATAACGCGCCAGAAACCGAAGGCAGCGCAGTCAACATAAATAGCTGATCGGTCGTAAAATTAAAGCCGACTTTCGGTAGGTTCACCGCAACAGCGCTGAACAACATCCATACGCAAAACGCCAGCAGCAGACAGGGAACGGAAATCCACAGGTTGCGGCTGGCAATACGTTGACCGCGTTGTTGCCAGAACGCAGGATCTTCCGGTCGCCAATCTGTAATGACAGCTCCAGTAGCCCTTTCGGGGGCGGATGAGTGACTCATAGACACCTCTGATACTCGTTTCGATGTCTGCCACCTTAGTGTCTGTAGCTAAAGGCAATTTGATGTAAATCAAACGATAAGATAACTTTATCTATCATTGATATTTATCATTACCCATAGTGAGTACAGTGACTTCATAAAAATTATGAGATTTTTCACGGTGCTGTAAAATCCCTACCCTTACCGATGTAAAGCGACTAACCACACGGCAAATAAGGAGTAACTCTTTCCGGGTATGGGTATACTTCAGCCAATAGCCGAGAATACTGCCATTCCAGAATGTATCGTCACATTCATTAAGGTTATTGCTCATTTAAAGCCTGAAGGAAGAGGTTTACATGCTTAAACGTTGTCTCTCTCCGCTCACCCTGGTTAATCAGGTTGCGCTTATTGTGTTGCTTTCTACTGCTATTGGACTGGCAGGGATGGCGGTTTCTGGCTGGCTGGTGCAAGGCGTTCAGGGCAGCGCCCATGCGATCAACAAAGCGGGATCGCTGCGCATGCAAAGTTACCGTCTGTTGGCGGCAGTGCCATTAAGCGAGAAAGACAAGCCCTTAATTAAAGAGATGGAACAAACGGCATTTAGCGCCGAGTTGACTCGAGCAGCAGAACGAGACGGACAACTGGCGCAATTACAGGGTTTACAAGATTACTGGCGTAATGAACTGATCCCTGCGCTGATGCGTGCACAAAACCGAGAAACGGTGTCAGCGGATGTCAGCCAGTTTGTTGCCGGGCTTGATCAACTGGTATCTGGTTTTGACCGCACCACGGAAATGCGCATCGAGACAGTGGTACTGGTCCATCGGGTAATGGCGGTATTTATGGCACTTTTACTGGTGTTCACTATTATCTGGTTGCGGGCGCGACTGCTACAACCGTGGCGGCAACTGCTGGCAATGGCGAGTGCCGTCAGTCATCGCGATTTTACCCAACGCGCAAACATCAGCGGGCGCAACGAAATGGCGATGCTTGGAACTGCGTTGAACAATATGTCTGCAGAACTGGCCGAAAGTTATGCCGTACTTGAGCAGCGGGTTCAGGAGAAAACCGCCGGGCTGGAGCATAAAAATCAGATCCTCTCTTTTTTATGGCAGGCTAACCGCCGTTTGCATTCCCGCGCCCCGCTGTGTGAACGCCTGTCACCTGTACTCAACGGCTTACAGAATTTAACCCTGCTACGTGATATCGAATTGCGGGTGTATGACACTGATGATGAAGAGAATCATCAGGAGTTTACCTGCCAGCCAGATATGACTTGTGATGATAAAGGCTGCCAGCTCTGCCCGCGCGGCGTATTACCCGTTGGTGATCGCGGCACGACCCTGAAGTGGCGGCTGGCTGACTCTCATACGCAGTACGGTATTTTGCTGGCGACCCTGCCGCAGGGGCGTCATCTTAGCCATGATCAACAACAACTGGTGGATACCCTGGTTGAACAACTCACCGCCACGCTGGCGCTGGATCGCCATCAGGAACGTCAGCAACAGTTGATCGTGATGGAAGAGCGTGCCACCATTGCGCGCGAACTGCATGATTCTATTGCCCAATCTCTCTCTTGCATGAAGATGCAGGTGAGTTGTTTACAGATGCAGGGCGATGCGCTGCCAGAAAGCAGCCGCGAACTGTTAAGTCAGATCCGTAACGAACTGAATGCATCCTGGGCGCAGTTGCGTGAATTGCTCACCACATTCCGCTTGCAGCTCACCGAGCCTGGATTACGTCCGGCGCTGGAGGCGAGTTGCGAAGAGTACAGCGCCAAATTTGGCTTCCCGGTGAAGCTGGATTATCAATTGCCGCCTCGTCTGGTGCCTTCGCATCAGGCAATCCACTTGTTGCAAATTGCCCGTGAGGCATTAAGTAACGCCCTCAAACATTCGCAAGCGAGTGAAGTCGTGGTGACGGTGGCGCAAAACGATAATCAGGTCAAACTGACCGTCCAGGATAACGGCTGCGGCGTGCCTGAAAATGCCATCCGCAGCAATCACTACGGCATGATAATAATGCGCGATCGTGCGCAAAGTTTACGAGGCGATTGCCGCGTCCGCCGTCGTGAATCAGGTGGCACCGAAGTGGTGGTCACCTTTATTCCCGAAAAAACTTTCACAGACGTCCAAGGAGATACCCATGAGTAATCAGGAACCGGCTACTATCCTGCTGATTGACGATCACCCGATGCTGCGAACTGGCGTAAAACAGCTTATCAGTATGGCACCAGATATCACCGTGGTTGGCGAAGCGAGTAATGGCGAACAGGGTATTGAACTGGCGGAGTCTCTTGATCCCGATCTGATCCTGTTAGATCTCAATATGCCCGGCATGAACGGTCTGGAAACGCTGGATAAACTGCGCGAAAAGTCCCTCTCCGGGCGCATTGTGGTATTCAGCGTCTCTAACCATGAAGAAGATGTGGTCACCGCACTGAAACGCGGCGCGGATGGCTATCTGTTAAAAGATATGGAACCGGAAGATCTGCTGAAAGCATTGCATCAGGCAGCTGCTGGCGAAATGGTATTAAGCGAAGCATTAACGCCTGTTCTGGCCGCCAGCTTGCGCGCTAACCGTGCCACTACTGAGCGCGATGTTAACCAGTTAACCCCACGCGAGCGCGATATTCTCAAGCTGATTGCCCAGGGTTTGCCGAACAAGATGATTGCCCGCCGCCTGGATATCACCGAAAGCACAGTAAAAGTGCACGTCAAGCACATGCTGAAGAAAATGAAGCTCAAGTCTCGCGTGGAAGCAGCGGTATGGGTGCATCAGGAGCGCATTTTCTGATTACGGTTCCCAGCGCAGTTCGTCGTTTGACAATGCATCGAACGGTTCGACAAGCGTTAGCGTGATCTCATTGGAGGAGACACGCTGCCCCTGGTTATCTTCCACCACCACAGACAATCGCCAGTGATTGCTTGCCCCTTCCCCGTTCTGCCAGTCAGGCATGATCAGCGTCCAGCCCTCCGCGCTGTTGGCTTGTGCGCCCGGCGTCAAACTTAATATCTGCGTATCGCCCTGCCAAATCAGTTGCCGAATACCGTAACGACTGCGGATTTGTAATTTCAGCGGCACTGTTTCGCCAGGTTTTAGATCCCACGGCGGTGTCGCCAGAAACACCGTTAACGTTTTTCGCTGTCGGTACTCAAGAGTCGGTAGATTATTTCGCTGCGGATTGTCATAGCGACTACCACGTAACGACTGACTTTCGGCAACCTCGCCCGCAGAAAGTTGTTTTTTGAGCGGTACACCAAAGCGGTAATTAAGATTCAGCCCGAGGTTATTGTGGTTCTCGCCACTTTCACCCTGTTTATGCTGGGCCGTCACAGTGACTAATGGCACAGGGGTGTAATTTAATCCCAGACTCAACGCGACGGGATTGTGATAACCCGTACCAGAGTTAAACAAATCAACACGATCACCAAAATACTGTTCTAGGCTGACACTGGTATTGAGGTGTTGATAGAACGGCATGCGCATCCGAGCTGTCAGGTCGTACCCGCGCGCCATCCGTTGTTCCTGCGTGGCTGTCTGTTCATGCCATGCAGCAAACGGCTGATAAAAGTTTGCCGATAATCGCAAATATTCGCCCCACGCTTCGGCACCAAAGCCCGCTCGCTGAAGATTTTCGTCCAGCAAGTTGTCATAAAAAGTGTTATAACCCACCAGCCAGTTGCCGCGCGCCCAGCGTTGCCCAACGCCCACATTGCTCACCAACCCATTATCCTGCTGAGTAAGACCAAGCTGGCTCCAGGTGAGATAACGATCATTATCTTGTAACGGCACAAACCAGCTTCCACGACTGCCGGTGAAATGTCCTTCGTTATCCACTTTGACGTCAACACTGGCATTTCCCCACGGTGATAGCCAGGACTCTACGTGCTGATTAACCTGTTGACTAAGCGCGTCGCGGACTTTTCCCAATGCGAAAGCTTTTGCCTGCTCGCCAGTATCCAGCCCGTTATCATTCATACTGGTTTCGCCGAAATCTTTCACAATTTCAGCAAAGTGTTTTTCCCCATCATGATTTTCGGGAGCCATGCCTAAATCCGGCAGACCATCATTGTTATTATCAAAGGGATTTGCCGCTTTTTGCTCGAAGGTAGATTGTGCGTTAGCTGTACCGCCTGCCGCCAGCAAGAGTAAATAAAACGGAATAATGCGAGGAACGAAACGGCTCAAAACGTCGGTAACTTCCGGTAAAAATGAAAAACCATAGCCTTAAAGAATAACGATTACTGGCACCTTTTGTCGTATTTTCTCGCGCTTTCAGGAAAATCCTTAAAAATGTGACCGATTGGTCAGACGCTGCAGAAGCAGTAAGATAGAAGATGAGTGTCTAATTCCCTGAATACAGGAGTAAATAATGCAAAAAATCGTGATCGTTGCCAATGGCGCACCTTACGGGAGCGAATCCTTGTTTAACAGCTTGCGGCTGGCCATTGCGTTACGAGAGCAGGAGAGCAATCTGGATCTGCGTCTGTTCCTCATGTCTGATGCGGTCACAGCCGGGTTGCGCGGGCAAAAACCAGGGGAAGGCTACAACATTCAGCAAATGCTGGAGATCCTTACCGCTCAGAATGTACCGGTGAAATTGTGCAAAACCTGTACCGACGGGCGCGGGATTAGTACACTTCCTCTGATTGATGGGGTGGAAATCGGTACTCTTGTGGAACTGGCGCAATGGACGCTGTCAGCCGATAAAGTGCTCACATTTTAATGTTTGAGGGGGCGTCTGACGCCCCACTATGCGGGAAGTTTACTCAGGCGAATCCCGGACGTAACACACCATCCGGAAAATTCTCCGCCAGCAGTTTTTTTACCGATACCAGCAAATCATTCAGCCCATCGTCCTGCATTCCCAGTTTGATAAGCTCCTGTTCCAGTGAAAACAGGTATTGTGCGTTGGTTCCCAGCGGACCGCTCGCCGCCGCAATCAACGGCGCGATGACCTGAGCGCGAGTATCAGATTCATATTCTGGATGTCGCGGGTCCATAATAAACACAATGGCGTTTACTGTGCGTCCATCATCAAGATCAAGCTGACACCAGGTTGGCAGATAACAGCCGGTAATCATCTCTCGCTTCCACAACAGGGTTAGTTCCTGCTCCAGCGTCTCTTCTGGCAGTCGATAGGCGACGCCTGTGGTGCGCCCGCCCTCTTTCAGTGCATGCGTCGGTCGCGGGTGGTGCGGAGTCGCGCGGCGGGCGGTGAGGCGCAGGCGAAAGGCGCGATGCCATCCAACCGGTGGACCGGTGCACGATTCGGTAAACTCCAGTGCCGGATTCCACATCAACGATCCATAGCCGAAGATCCACACCGGTCCCTCATCAGGTCGACAAGCCAGCGTCGCCGCCAGCGAAGCCGCCCGTTGTTCTGCTGACCATAAGAGTGATTCTTCAATGGCACCAAATGCCGTTTTACAATCGGCATTCATCAAGAAATCACGCGTTATCACCTTACACCTCCGCCACTGCATACTTCCCTGCGACAACTTTTTGGTGTCTTCCGGACATTTTTACTGCTCATTTTGAAACCACTAACGGGACAATATGCAATCCACGGACCACTTGCAAGGCAACACCGCACGAATAGCTTTAACTAAGCGACCGGTTTTACGATTTTTTATGCCATTTATCATCATCCCCTTTGGCATATTCATGCTTCACAGCAGCCCAGGCCACTTTATGCGCGGTTTCTTCGTGACTGGCGTCATCACGCCGATCTTCTTTATCTTTATATTGATCCCATGCGCTGTTGAACGCTTCTTTATAGATATCCTGGGCATGAGACGGTAGAACGTGCTTTACGCTTTCCGGCAGATCGCTTTTCGTTTTATACGGCATCGTTGACTCCTTTTACAAAGTTGAACATTAAGTGTGGTCAACAATATCTACTCTTGCCAAAACATAAGAATTTTCAGGTCAGACTCTTCTTAAGAAACGCTAAAACAAACATTGTCTAAACGTAATACTTATTTTTATGCCCCAATGAGTAAAAAATCGACAGCGGGGTAAAAATTCGTAAAATGTTACCGATATCCAGACACTTTCTGTTATTTTTCCTACCTATTTTTTACATTTTCGATAAATTCATCTGCAAAGGGATAACCATAATGTCAAATGCTCAAGAGGCGGTAAAAACCCGCCACAAGGAGACTTCGCTTATTTTCCCGGTTCTGGCGCTGGTAGTGCTGTTCCTGTGGGGAAGCAGCCAGACACTACCAGTGGTCATTGCCATCAATCTTCTTGCGCTTATTGGTATTTTAAGTAGCGCCTTTAGTGTTGTCCGTCATGCGGACGTATTAGCCCATCGCCTGGGAGAACCTTACGGTTCGCTTATTCTTAGCCTTTCAGTGGTTATTCTTGAAGTCAGTTTGATTTCAGCTTTAATGGCAACCGGCGACGCCGCGCCAACGCTAATGCGTGATACGCTCTATTCAATCATTATGATTGTTACCGGTGGGCTGGTTGGCTTTTCATTATTGTTGGGCGGTCGTAAGTTTGCCACCCAATATATGAATCTGTTTGGTATCAAGCAGTATTTAATTGCGCTGTTCCCCCTTGCGATAATCGTACTGGTATTTCCAATGGCGCTGCCTGCGGCGAATTTTTCAACAGGTCAGGCGTTACTGGTAGCATTAATTTCTGCGGCAATGTATGGCGTATTTTTGCTGATCCAGACCAAAACGCATCAAAGTTTGTTTGTCTACGAGCACGAAGATGACAGTGATGATGACGACCCGCATCACGGTAAACCGTCTGCCCATAGCAGCCTGTGGCATGCTATCTGGTTGATTATCCATCTGATTGCCGTTATTGCGGTGACCAAAATGAACGCCAGCTCGCTGGAGACATTGCTCGACAGCATGAATGCGCCTGTCGCCTTTACTGGCTTCCTGGTGGCTCTGTTGATTCTGTCGCCGGAAGGTTTAGGTGCATTAAAAGCAGTGTTGAACAACCAGGTTCAGCGCGCGATGAATCTGTTCTTTGGTTCAGTGTTAGCAACCATTTCGCTTACCGTACCTGTCGTCACGCTAATTGCCTTTATGACGGGTAACGAATTGCAGTTTGCACTTGGTGCGCCAGAAATGGTGGTGATGGTGGCCTCTTTAGTGCTGTGCCATATCTCCTTCTCCACCGGACGTACTAACGTGCTCAATGGCGCAGCGCATCTGGCACTGTTTGCCGCCTATTTGATGACGATATTTGCCTGACAGTTATATCTCCTCCGATGACGGTAATCGGGGGAGATAATATAAATTCCTGCTTATTGTATTTCTTCATACTACCTGGACAGGTCGTTAATCAGAATTGCGAGCCTGTACCACACCCTGCACGAAACCACTGCAACAGCTGTTGAAAAGCCGGAATGTACTCTTCATTGCAAACATTTCAGGGATGAAGTGAAGATGAATTGAGACGTAGTATCCACACCAAGCCGGCGTTATCCGGTGAGGCGCAATGTTGCGGGGCTTTATCCCTGGTGGCATTGGTTGCTGGAAAGAGAAAACCCCCGCACGTTGAGAGGTAAAACCTGACAACAAAACGGGGGCTAATCTTGAAACCAGACACTTCAAGAATAGCCGCAAAATGTTGTCATTACAACAAGGCGGCTATATGACGCTCGCGCAGTTTGCCATGATTTTCTG
>ERZ856578.8189-NODE-8189-length-10366-cov-3.585188_pt1 | contig 10366 bp, 6 predicted proteins | sample MGYA00514384_ERZ856578 | MGnify/ENA primary metagenome ERZ856578 (study PRJEB29103, sample SAMN06111958) | human gut metagenome | biome: human gut; feature: ankylosing spondylitis patient; material: healthy_person | host: Homo sapiens | place: China:Hangzhou...
TGGCACCCGATCTGGATATCTACATTATTCCGGACCAGTCCGCTCCGGTTTCCCGGCACCGAAAGCGGCTGCACGCCGCACAGGAGCGATTTTCCTGGCAGGACAGCCTGAAAATGCTGGGCATTCTTGCTCTGTGTACCGTGGCAGGTTATTTCTTCTGGTGGCTTGGATTCAATGTAAATAATATCATTATGATTTACATTCTGGGTGTTCTGGCCGTTTCCATGGCAACAACGGGCCGCAGTTACAGTCTGGTTTCTTCCCTGCTTTCTGTCCTGATCTTCAACTTTTTCTTCACGCATCCGTATTTCACACTGATGAGTGATCCGGGATATCTGGTCACTTTCGGCATCATGTTTATCGTGGCTCTGCTGGTCAGCTCCCTGACTACCCGCATCAAAGGGCAGGCCATTCTGAGCGCCAATAAGGCCTATCGCACGGAAATATTGCTGGAAACCAGCCGAAAGCTCCAGACTGCCGAAGGCCCCGACGCCATTCTTTCGGTGACAGCCGCGCAGCTGAGCAAACTGCTGGAACGAAACCTGCTTCTGTACCCCCTGCAGGAAAATGGTACGCTGGGCAGTGCAATGTGCTTCCCATCCTCTTCTGCCGCCGATATGTCCCCTTACCTGACCCATGAGGAACAGGCAGTAGCCGAATGGGTGCGTAAAAACAACAAACATGCCGGCGCCACCACCAATACCCTGCCCAGCTCCAAATGTTTGTATATGGCAGTGCGCGGTTCCAAGCAGGTATTGGCCGTGGCGGGCGTGGCCATTGATCCCAGCCATGCGCCTGACGCTTTTGAAAAAAATCTGATGGTGGCTATTTTGGATGAATGCGGCTTGGCGCTGGAAAAAGAACAAATGGTCCGTGCCAAACAGCAGGTGGAAGAAACAGCCCATCAGGAAGCCCTGCGGGCCAACCTTCTGCGCGCCATTTCTCACGACCTGCGCACGCCCCTGACCAGTATTTCCGGCAACGCAGGCATCCTGATGGAAAACGGCGCCGTACTCTCCGCCAGCAAAAAGAAGGCCCTGTACGCTTCGATTTACGATGATTCCATGTGGCTGATCAATCTGGTGGAAAACCTGCTCTCCATCACACGCATGGAAAACGGTTCCATCAAACTGAACATCCATCCTGAACTGCTGGACGAGGTGTTCGCCGAAGCGCTGGCCCATTTGGATCGCAACGCCGGGCAGCATCAGATCTCTGTGGAACTGAAAGACGATCTGATTATGGCAGATATGGATGCCCGCCTGATCGTGCAAGTGGTGATCAACATCGTGAATAACGCTATTAAATACACACCGGAAGGCTCCCGCATCCTCGTGTCAGCCGAACGCCAGGGTGCGTGGGTACAGGTGCGGATCGCCGACGACGGCCCCGGCATCCCCGCCGAGGCTCGGGAAAAGCTGTTCGATATGTTCTACACCGCCAACAATGCCCGTGGGGATGGCCGCCGCGGCCTGGGGCTGGGGCTGAGCCTGTGCCGTTCCATTGTAACAGCTCATGGCGGGACCATCGCCGCGCTGGACAATCCGCCCCACGGCACCGCTTTTGTATTTACGCTGTATGCTTCGGAGGTAACGCCTTATGAATAAACCGCAAATTTTAGTCGTGGAAGATGACACCGCCATCAGCAATCTGATCGCTACCACACTGGAAACCCAACACTATCAATATCACCGGGCCAAGACCGGCGCCGGCGCCGTGATGGACGCCCTCAGCTACCGTCCGGACGTAATGCTGCTGGATCTGGGCCTGCCCGACATGGACGGCGTGGAGATCATCAAAAAAATCCGTGGATGGAGCAATTTACCCATCATTGTTGTGTCTGCCCGCAGTGAGGACAGCGACAAGGTGGCTGCGCTGGATGCCGGTGCAGATGACTACCTCACCAAACCTTTTTCCGTGGAGGAGCTGTTGGCGCGGGTACGGGTCGCTCTGCGCCGCGTGCGCTATGACAATGAACGCACCAGCGAGGCAGCCAGCGTTTACGAAAACGGCGGATTGAAAATCGACTACGCTGCCGGCTGCACCTACCGCGACGGCGTAGAGATCCACCTGACGCCTATTGAATACAAGCTCCTGTGTCTGCTGGCCAAGCACACCGGCAAAGTGCTGACTCACAATTATATTCTCAATGAGATCTGGGGTAGTCCCACCGCTTCGGACACCCCTTCCCTGCGGGTGTTTATGGCTACGCTGCGCAAAAAGGTAGAAGCTGATCCGCGCCACCCTCAATATATCCAGACCCACATCGGCGTTGGATACCGCATGATTCAGCAAAAACAGGATGAGGATCTGTCCTGACGCATAAACCGGACGTGCACCAAATTTTGCCGCTTCCCCCTGCGGCCGTTCGGTGCACGTCCGGTTTCGCTTCTTCGTTTGTCTCTGCCGATAATGGGCGCCATCAAAACGGACGCTCCAAAACAAGCAAATACGGTGTATGCCGCGCCCCCCGATTTACCGGGCAGCAAAAAGCCGCCGTTCCAATTGGAACGGCGGCTTCATTTTTACCTGTCAAGCGCTGATTGGGATATAAATTTGGTATGGATCGACCGCATTCCATCCTAAATTCCAGCGGTTCCAGAAGGCTGCTGCGCCGATCAATACATACCGCCCATGCCGCCCATGTCCGGAGCTGCAGGAGCCGGAGCAGGAGGCTCGGGCTTATCAGCCACAACGGCTTCGGTGGTCAGCACCATAGACGCCACGGAAGCAGCGTTCTGCAGGGCGCTGCGGGTAACCTTAACGGGATCGACGATACCGGCCTCGATCATATCGCAATACACTTCTTTGTAAGCGTCAAAGCCGTAGGTGCTCTGTTCTTTGACATGCGACTTAATGTTTTCCAGGATCACAGAACCATCCAGGCCCGCGTTGGCTGCAATCTGCTTAATGGGAGCTTCCAGCGCCTTGGCAACGATCTTCATGCCGGTCTTTTCATCGCCTTCCACACCGTTCATCAGCGTTTCCACAGCAGGAATGGCATCGGCAAAGATGGTGCCGCCGCCGGGGACAATACCTTCTTCCACTGCCGCACGGGTAGCGTTCAGAGCATCCTCAATGCGCAGTTTCTTTTCCTTCATTTCCGTTTCGGTGGCTGCGCCGACCTTGATAACGGCCACACCGCCAGCCAGCTTGGCCAGGCGCTCCTGCAGCTTTTCCTTGTCATAATCGGACGTGGTGGTCTCAATCTGAGCACGGATCTGCTTGACGCGGCCATCGATGGCAGCCTTATCGCCGGCGCCGCCGACAATGATGGTGTTCTCTTTGTCCACTTTTACCTGGCGGGCATGACCCAGCAGTTCCATGGAAGCGTCTTTCAGCTCATAACCCACATCGGGAGAGATCACGGTGCCGCCGGTCAGGATGGCGATATCCTGCAGCATTTCCTTGCGGCGGTCGCCGAAGCCGGGCGCCTTGACCGCCACCACGTTCAGCGTGCCGCGCAGGCGGTTGACGATCAGGGTGGACAGAGCCTCGCCCTCGATATCCTCTGCGATGATAACCAGCTTGCGGCCGCTCTTCATGATACCTTCCAGCAGGGGCACCAGATCCTGGATTACGCTGATCTTCTGATCGGTGATCATGATATAGGCGTCATCCATAACGGCTTCCATCTTGTCCGTGTCAGTGACCATGTAGGGCGTCACATAACCGCGATCAAACATCATGCCTTCCACGATTTCGCTGTAGGTCTCAGCGGTCTTGGACTCTTCCACGGTGATCACGCCGTCATGGCTGACCTTTTCCATGGCCTCGGCGATCAGCTTGCCGATGGTTTCATCGCCGGAAGAGACGGTGCCCACGCGGGCGATATCGTCGGTGCCGGATACCTTCTTGGCCGTGGCCTTCATAGCCTCCACCGCAGCGTCAACGGCCTTGGCCATGCCCTTGCGCATCACAATGGGGTTGGCGCCGGCGGCCAGATTGCGCTGACCCTCGTGGATCATGGCCTGCGCCAGCAGGGTGGCGGTGGTGGTGCCGTCGCCGGCCACATCGTTGGTCTTGGTGGAAACTTCGCGCACCAGAGCAGCGCCCATGTTTTCAAAGGGATCCTCCAGCTCAATCTCCTTGGCGATGGTCACGCCGTCATTGGTGATGAGGGGGGAACCGTATTTGCGCTCGAGCACCACATTGCGGCCCTTGGGGCCGAGGGTGACCTTGACAGTATCGGCCAGCTTGTCAACGCCGGCTTCCAGAGCCTTGCGGGCTTCGTCATTGCTTTTGAGAATCTTTGCCATAATAATCTACCTCCTACAGGATCATTAATCAGAACTGTTGTTATTCCACAATAGCCAGGATGTCGCCCTGACGTACAATCGTGTATTCCACGCCGTCCATCTTCACTTCGGTGCCGGAGTACTTGCTGGTGATGACCTTGTCGCCGGGCTTGACGGTCATCTTGACCTCATTGCCGTCTACCATGCCGCCGGGGCCAACGGATACCACTTCTGCCACAGAGGGCTTTTCCTTTGCATTGCCGGTGAGGATCAGGCCGCCCTTGGTGGTTTCCTCCACCTCGACCATCTTCAGCACAACACGGTCAGCCAACGGATTGAGTTTCATTTTGAGTTCCTCCTTATATAATGAGCATGTATTAACACAATGTTTCTCGCCCATAAGAGGCGATACCAGCATTAGCACTCAACACGCCAGAGTGCTAATGCTGGTATTATCATAAATCAAATCCTTCATTTATGCAAGAGAAATATGGAGAAAAATATCCCAGATTTTAAAAAACTTCTTTGTGTATTTTGACATACTTTGACTAAAGCCTTCGACACACCGCCGCCCGTGTCAGGCTATTTGTCGAGCCGGCGCCGCGCCGTACGATTGCAGGAGGCCCCCACCGGCGCAAAAAAGTGCAGCTTTTTTGCACTCAGGGTCATCTGCACGTCCGTCTTATACTGAATCTCCCCGTCCAGGCTCAGCGCCAACGGCTCCCTGCTCTGGATACGCACGGAGTTGGTCTGCACCCGCCGCACTGCATCCGGGAAGCGCCACGCCTCACCCCGGGCATAGGCCGGAGCCAGGCGCAGGAATTTCGCCCGGCTTACGCGCCGCACGATCAGCGTGTCCAACCGCCCGTCGTCCATGCGTGCATCGGCAATGGGCATAAAACCGCCGCCGTAGTACCGGCCGTTGCAGACACACACCATCGCATATTCCCCGATGGTAGCTTGCGCACCGCAGGTGATCATCATCCGCTGGCCTGTGCTCTTGCAAAAATTTGCCCCCGCTGAAACCAGATAGGCCATTTTCCCGCTGACGGGCAAAACTTTGCTGAAGCGGTGCACATCGTCCGCCACCCGGGCGTCCAGCCCAACGCAGGCAATGGTAGCAGCCAGCCGTCCGCCGCATTCAATCAGATCCAGATCGTGGCCCGGACCGTTCCATAGCTGCTCCAGATCCTCAAAACGCACAGCGTCTTCGCCGTAATTTTTCAAAAAGTCATTGCCGGTGCCCGTAGGCACCACCGTGATCTCCGCCCGGTCCGCCCCGGCCGCACCGTTGAGGACTTCATTCAGCGTCCCGTCTCCGCCGCAGGCATACAGCCGGACGGCTTCCCCGCTCTCCGCAGCCCGGCGGGCCACTTCCTCAGCATGGCCCTGCCGTCCGGTCAGTACGGTCTCACAGGTCAGGTTATGGACGCGCCGCAGCGCTTCAATCTGATCCATCAGATGCGCGGCGCCGTTTTTACGCCCCGCCCGGGGGTTGATGATAAAGATGTGCTTCACGGTTGTCTTCCTCTTTCCGCCCGCCGGGTCAGCGGTAATACATAAACAGATCGCACTTGATCATACCGTTGTACAGCTTACGCTTTTTGGCCGCCAGGCTGCCGTAGCACGCCTCAAACTCCGGATGGGAGGACAGGATATATACCCGCCATTTTTCCGGCAGCGCTGCTGCGGCCTGCCCAAAAGCGCGGTAAAGCCGCCCGGCTTCCTCCTGCTCCAGCAGCCGTTCGCCGTAGGGCGGATTCGTTACCAGCTGGCCATAATCGCTGCTGCGGGAAAAGGCCGTGGCATCCGCCACCTCAAAACGCACCAGATCTTCCACACCCGCCTTCTCGGCGTTGCTGCGGGCTATGGCAATGGCTTTGGGGTCGCTGTCACCGCCCCAGATATCGTAGTTACCATCGTATTCCTGGTCCATGGCCTCTTCTGCCGCATCCATCCAGCTTTCACCGGGTACGGTTTTCCATTTCTGCGCGTCAAAGCTGCGATCCAGTCCCGGCGCACGGTTTTTGGCGATCAGCGCCGCTTCAATGGCGATGGTTCCGCTGCCGCAGAAGGGGTCGCAGAAAGGGTCTTTGCCCCGGAAACGCGCAAGCGTCACCATGGCCGCCGCCAGTGTTTCCCGCAGCGGCGCGCGCACGCCCACAGCCCGGTAACCCCGCTTGTGCAGCCCTGCGCCGGAAGTATCCAGAAACAGCGCTGTGCGGTCGTTCATCATGCCGAACTGGATCTGGTATTTTGCGCCCGTCTCTGGAAGCTGCCCGGTACCGTACTTTGCACCCAGCCGGGTGGCCACAGCTTTTTTGATAATCTTCTGGCAGTCAGGCACCGAGTGCAGCGTGCTGTCCAGGCTGTATCCCTTGACCGGGAACGCGCCGTCCCTGGGAATCCAGTTCTCCCAGGGCAGGGCTTTTGTCTGCTCAAAAAGCGCGTCAAAGGAAGATGCCGTGAACGCGCCCAGCACCACCAGTACCCGTTCGCCGCAGCGTAAGTTCAAATTGAGCCGCGCCACGTCCGCCACTGTGCCGCAGCACAGCACATGACCGTTTTCCACGCGAATATCCTTCAAATGCAGGCGGCGCAGTTCGTCGCCCACCAGCGCCTCCAAACCGAAGAGGCAGGGAATATAAAATGTGATCGGCGTCATAATCGTTCGGCCTCCTTGCATATTTCATCGCAGTCCGCTAAAACTGCAGTTTTCAGTATAGCGGATAGGATACCACTTTGCAATCCGGATTTTACATTTTCTTCCCATCAAAGCCAGCCAATCTCAGCATTGCTTTTCCCCGGCGCACAGGCTGCTCTGCGGTCGCTTTCCGCCCCATTAATTTGTCCTTTTGTTGCCTTGAACCGTACAACATTCGCCCTGCCCTACACAATAAGTGTAGGGCTTTTTTTGAAAAAAGCCCTACAATCAGACTACAAAAAGGAGAAATCAACTTGAACTATACAAAAAATTATCACTTAAACCAATGGGAACCCTCCGATCGAGTACTCCGAACGGATTTCAACGAGGATAACCGGAAGATCGACGAGGCGCTGAATGCAGCAGTGAATGCTTCGCCTTATGTGAAGCTGAAAGAGTTGATTACCACCAAAGAATTGAATCAAATTGACCTGGATGTCGGCGATATTGATTTCACCCAATATTGGTGCATTACCCTGTATTGCAGTGCAGCCAGCACCGCCAACGGCCTTTCCATCCGGGTAAATGATTTGACAGAAAATTATGAATACGGTTCCACCTCCGGCGGCGGCAGCGGCATTGGCAAAACCGACTATATGGGAATCCTCGGCGGCCATACTGTTTTTTACATGCCCGCAGCAGGAGCGCGGGTTGGCTGCTGCTGTTTCAGCGGGGAAGGCGGCAGCTTCAGCGGCCACCAATTTTCCGCTCCCTGTACTTGGGAAAATTTATCCAAGTTTAATCTGATGGGCAGCCGTATTCCAGCCGGGACCCAGGTCGTATTGTATGGCCTGAAAAAAGCATAATAAAAGGATCCCGCTCCAAATGGAGCGGGATCCTTTTCGTTACAGTAAACGCTGGATATTCAATCCATTAAGATTACTGACCATTGTAGGTTGCAGTAGTGCCATCCTCAGCAGTTACCACGATGGGGCCGCTGAAAGTCCAGGAACTACCATTGTAAGTTGCGGTCACTTCATTTGCAGATGCGCCTGCAGAAACGACAGGGGTAAAGACAATCTTGTCGCCGCTCACAGGGGAACCGCTAACACTGCCACTGAAAGTCTTAGCGCTTTCGTTCACAGTACCAGTTGCATCAACAGTCAGGGTGGAGCTCTGGGATGCCTTCACAGCCACAGTCTTCACGCCAGTCAGCTGCTTTGCGCTGCTGACTGCATCCACGATCACGATGGTGGTCACATCGCCGTCGGTAACCTTGAACCAGACGTTGTTGGTCTCGTCCTTGGAGATGCCACCGATGCTGGAGGTGGAGATGTTGCCGTCAGTATCCACAAAGAAGACCTGGCAATCCTTGGCATAGCTGTAGTAGCTGCCGTTCAGGCCGATGGCGCCGTTGGCCTCGCGGTCAGTACCGGTGCCGGAAGTCACGCCATCATTGCCGCTCAGAGTCAGAACGCCGTTCTTATCTTCAGCAACGGTGGTGTACATACCCTTGCTGGTGATCTTCTGTGCAGACTCAATGGTGGTGATTTCGCCGTTCACAATGGCGTCATACTTCCAGTAGGTGCCCTTGACGGAGTCATAGGAAGAACCAACGGTGCTGTCGCCCATGACGAAGATCACGTTCTTGCTGGAGGATTCCACAGTGCTGCTGGTGGCAGTTGCATCGATGAACACCACAGTTGCAGCAGTGCCGCTCTTAACATATGCATTCACGGCAGCAGCAGTGGTACCGACCTTGATGGTGGGCACATTGGCAATGCCGGTGTATGCAGTGTACTCGGTATCGTCGCCGTTCTCGGTAGCCACCAGGAAGATGGTCTTGCCGTTGGCCACAGACACGGAACCGATATCAATGGTGGAATTGCCCTTAGTGGTCAGTGTCACGTTGCTCTCAGTGGTGGGCTCGGTCAGAACCTTCAGCTCATACTGATCCTTGTTGTTGACAGTGTAGGAAACGATAGAGTTGGTTGCAACCTTGGCATTACCGGCAATGTTTTTCACATTGCCCTTCAGGTTGACATCCTTGGTGGTACCATCGGTCAGCAGCAGGCGGGCCTTGGCATCGTCCCAAGTAGTAGCATCAGTATACTTCAGCACCACAGCATAGTTGGTGGAAGCAGCCTCGGTGTCCACATCGACCACATAGCCGTAGGTATCCAAGGTCAGGGTCACTTCGTTCTTCACAGCGCCCTGCAGGGTATCGTTGCTGATGGAAGCAGCTGCATTGAACTCATAGGTCTTGCCGTCCACGGTGACGGACTCGCCGCCGGTGTAGCCGGTCAGAGTGCCGGTGATCTGCTCAGCCTTGACAGCGGACTGCACACCGGTGTCGCCGCTCTTGGTGGAATAGGTATACAGAACCACATCGTCCACTGCGAACTTGTCGGTCTCATAGTTGCCGCCGCGGCCTGCGTTCTGAGGAGTCACGGTAACGTTGGCATCCTTGGAAGCGGTAGCTGCGCGGACGGAAGAGATCTCGCCGCCGTACACATGCATGATGGTGATCTTCACGGTACCAGCATCCTTATCGTAGAACACCTCGGTCAGAACACCGTTGCCGCCGATCTTGGTGGAATCGCCCTTGGACAGTGCATAAGTACTTTCGGGCGTAGCTTCCGCAGCGCCGTCCACATGGAAGGTCACATTTCCTGCAGCAATCGTATCGCTCAGGCCCAGATCCTTGTAGATGTCGCCCAGCTTAACTTCCTTGGTATAGGTCAGGTCCGCCTCATCAGCATAGGAGCCAACCTTCACCTTGTCATAGGTCCACTCGTTGGTGGGGCGCTCAAAGGCGTCCGTGGGGTGAGACAGGCTCAGCTTCTCGCAGTACTTTTCAGCGAACTGGGTCAGATTGGCCGTTTCACCCAGGTTGTTGTCGGCCTTGGCATCCTTATACGTAGCAGCCGGGGTAGCGCCGATCACAACAGTGCTGCCATCGCTCAAAGTGATATTGGTTCCTTTGTTGGCGTACTTCACCAGATCAGCCTTGAACGCGTTGAACGCCATCTGAGCGGCCTGCTCACGGGTCAGAGCGGCGGACAGAGCGATTTCTTCCATGCCGTTGTCCAGATCGGCGTCGCCCAGGGCCAGGGAAGCTGTGTTGATGGCCCAACTGTTGCCCACCAGGTTCTCGATCTTGGCGTCATAGCCCAGGGCAACCAGCAGCATCTTGGCAAACTGCAGACCCGTCACACCCGCGGTGGGGTTGAAACGGCCGTTGCCGTCGCCGGCAATGATGCCCTCGTTGGTGCAGTAGGCAATGGAGCCTGCGCTCCAGCGGGTAGCTGCCACGTCAGCGTAAGGCGCCACAGTGGTGGTCAGCTTGTCAGCCTGAGTCTGGCCCACCAGCATGTAGGTGATGATCTTCGCAGCCTGCTCACGGGTCAGGGTTGCGTCGGGGTTGAAGTTATTGCCGTCGCCGCCATTGAAAATGCCGGCGGCAGTCATAACATCGACCGCC
>ERZ856578.8196-NODE-8196-length-10358-cov-4.597705_pt1 | contig 10358 bp, 10 predicted proteins | sample MGYA00514384_ERZ856578 | MGnify/ENA primary metagenome ERZ856578 (study PRJEB29103, sample SAMN06111958) | human gut metagenome | biome: human gut; feature: ankylosing spondylitis patient; material: healthy_person | host: Homo sapiens | place: China:Hangzhou...
GATTCCAAAGTCATCGCCATGATCGGCTGCGGAGAAGAGGCCAAGGCCGGTGTACGCAGCTTCCTGACTACCTTCCCCCAGGCGGAGGAGCTTCGGGTCTGTGACATCAGAGCCGAGGCCATGGCCGAGATGGAACGGCTCTTCGGAGATCGTATCCGGGTCGTTGCGTGTCCCGACGCCAAGGACGCGGTTGCCAGCGCCGATATCGTGATGCTGGTCACCACATCCCGCAAGCCCATCGTCCGGTTTGACTGGCTGAAGAAGGGGGCCTTCGTCGCGGGGCTCTATCAGTTCTATGACCTGGACCCGGCCTGCTCCCGGAGGGCGGATAAGTGGGTGCTCGGTTCCAAGGATACCGACAAGCACCAGATCGTCCTCAACCCGCTCATGGCGGAGCATCATCTCTCTATGGACGACGTCTACGCCGACCTGGGTGAGATCGTCGCCGGCAAGGTCCCCGGTCGGACCAGCGACGACGAGATCATCGTCTACACCCACATGGGCATGGGCGCCCTGGATGTGGCGGTGGGCGACCTGGCTTACCGCCGGGCCGAAGCCCGGAACGTGGGCACCATCATTGACCTTTCCTGATTTGTCTCATTACGGAAACCGTTACATAGCTTAAAGGAGGAAAACATTATGGCATATTTCAAGATGAATGACACCAGCTACACCGAAAAGCTGGCCAAGTACACCGCTGACCTCACCTACGACAAGATCCCCGCTGAGGTCATTGAGCGGGCCAAGCTGATGACCCTGCACACCCTGGGCGTTACCCTGGCCGCCAAGAAGGATGAGCTGGCCGTCGACAGCGTCAAGGTCGGCAAGACCATGAACAACGGCGTGGGCGGCAGCGCCACGGTCTGGGCCACCGGCGAGAAGCTGTCCCCCGCCAACGCCGCCTTTGTCAACGGCACCATGAGCGACATTCTGGACTGGGAGGACTGCTCCTGGACCGGCCACCCCTCCGCCTGCGCCGTGCCCGTCTCCATCGCCATGGCCGAGGACCGTCACGCCACCGGCAAGGAGTTCCTGGCCGCCCTCATCGCCTGCTTCGAGGTCAGCATGCGCGTATCCATGGCCGTGCAGCCCGGTCCCGAGTTTGACCACGCCCAGGGCTGGGCCATCGCCAACTGGAGCATCTTCGCCTCTTCCGCCGCCGCCGCCAAGCTGATGAACCTGTCCGCCACCGACATCGACAAGGCCTTCGGCATGTCCTGCATGTTCGCGGAGATGCCCTCCAATATGCAGCAGGCCACCATGTCCAACGCCTACCACTATCAGTGGGGCCAGACCTCCCTCAACGGCATCATCGCCGCCCTGTGCGCCGAGAACGGCATTGCCAATATGCAGAGCTGCTTCGACATCCCCTACGGCTACTGCGAGCAGCTGACCACCGCCGTGGACCGCACCTGGCTGGACCGGGATATGGACAAGTTCGTGATGATGGAGATCCTCATCAAGCACTGGCCCGCCAACATGTGGGTTCAGACCCCCGTGGAGCTGGTGGCCAAGATCACCAAGGAGCACAACATCAAGCCCGAGGACATCGAGGAGATCGTGGTCAATCCTCCCACGCAGTACCGTATGCACTGCTTCGAGGAGGGCTTCTCCTCCCTGATGGAGGCCCAGTTCAGCATGCCCTTCGTGATCGCCAGCTATCTGATGGACCCCACTCCCAATCCCAACTGGTTCACCCCCGATAAGTTTAAGGATCCCAAGATTCTGGAGCTGGCCAAGCGGGTCAAGCCCGGCAAGGACCCCGAGGACACCCTGCTGCACTGCTTCAACGTGTACCAGAGCGGCAGCCACGTGGAGAAGACTGTCACCATCACCACCAAGGACGGCAAGGTCTATGAGGAGAGCATGCGCTATCACAAGGGCCATCCCAAGAACATGCTCACCCGCGACGAGTTCATTGAGCTGTTCCGTCTGAACGCCGGCCAGTACTACGGCGAGGAGAAGGTCCAGCAGATGATCGACTTCGTCATGAACATCGAGAACGTGACCGACATGGCTTCCATCGGCGAGCTGTTCGCTTAATCAGGGAGGCGTATTTAACCATGAAAAAAGTTACTGTACTGGGCGGCGGCGGCACCGGCTGCACCATGGCCGCCGACCTGGCGCTCAGGGGCTTTGACGTGACCCTTTGGGAAGACGCCCGCTATTGGGATAACCTGCGGGACATTCAGGAGGTCGGTTCCGTGGAGCTGGTGGGGCGCGGCACCACCGGCACGGCAGTCATCCCCCACCTGAGCGACGACCTGGCCGCCGCCGTGGACAGCGCCGACGTGATCCTCATCAGCATGATTGCCACCCGGCATGAGGAGCTGTGCGCCGCCCTAGCTCCCCTGCTGAAGGAGGGGCAGACGGTGTGCTTCTCCGCCGGCAATCTGGGCTCCATGATCCTCAAGCGTATGCTGGCGGACAAACCCGGCGTGATTACCGGCGAGATGCAGGGCAACATTTTCCCCTGCCGGCTGATCGGCAAGGCCAAGATCAGCATTGCTTTCCCCTATGCTCCCAAGAAGGTGGCGGCCTTCCCCGCCAAGGACACTCCGGCCCTGATCAAGGGCATGTCCGGCGTGTATGAGTGCGTTCCCGCCGGCAACGTGCTGGAGACCACCCTCAATTCCCCCAACACCTCCATCCACCTGGCCGGTTCCCTGCTGAACATGGGTGCGGTGGAAAAGGACCCCAGCTACAAGATGTACGCCCAGGGCATCACGCCCGGCGTATGCACCTGCATCGAAGCGGTGGAGAAGGAAAAGGCCGCCGTCATGGAGGCCATGGGCTATCCCATGGTGTTCCATGCGGGTATGATGCGCAAGCTGCTGGAGTATGAGAAATACCCCGAGCTGGAGCTGTTCCGGGTGGTGGCCGGTCCCAGCAGCATGAAGCACCGCTACATCGAGGAAGACGCCACCGTGGGCCAGACCCTTCTCATCACCCTGGCCCGGCAGTACGGCATTGCCGTGCCCACCATGGAGGCGCTGGTGCATATCGCCTCCGTGACCAACGGCAAGGATTACATCGCTCAGGGCAAATCCGTCGCTCACTTTGGCTGGGAAGGCATGACGCCCCAGCAGATCAACGAGTACCTGGAGACCGGAGTCTCCCCCAAATAAGAACAGGCCAAATATAAAAAGGAGGATATCATCATGAAAAAATTCCTGGCTCTCGCTCTGGCATCTGTTATGTCCCTGTCCCTGCTGGCCGGCTGCGGCGGCGGCAACGGCGGCAACGGCGGTAACGGCGGCGGCAGCGCTCCGGCGCCCGCTCCCGCTGATTACCCCACCGCGGAGAAGCCCCTGACCATCCAGGTCGGCTATGTCCCCCCCGTCGGCGAAGTCTGTGACCTGACCATCAACGAGATCAAGAAGGAAGTCGAGGAGAAGACCGGCGGCGCGATCCTCTTCGAGCTGTTCCCCAACAGCCAGCTGGGCAATGAAAAGGTGCTGCTGGACGCCATCCTGGGCGGCACCCTGGACGCGGGCCTGCTGAGCTTTGCCCAGATGACCACTGTGTTCCCCGAGGCCGGCACCATGATCCTGCCCTTCGCCTTCGAGGATTCCGCCCACTACTTCCGCACCGTGAAGGACCCCGAGTTCAAGGAGCATTATGGCGCTGTCACCAACGCCAAGAACGTCAAGTACCTGGGTGTGGTGAACGGCCCCGCCCGCGGCATGATCGCCAAGGGCCCCATGACCAAGCTGGAGGACTATACCGGCGTGAAGGTCCGCATCATGGACGGTGAGATCTTCGCCGATACCTTTGCCGCCTGGGGCGCCGGCACCTCCGTCATCCCCTTCGGCGAGTGCTACACCGCGCTGCAGCAGGGCGTCATCGACGCCATTGACATGGAGACCACCATGGGCGTGCTGATGAAGTTCTTCGAGGTGGCCCCCCACTACACCGCCACCAACCACGTCATTCAGGGCAATGGCTTTATCATGAGCAACAACGTGTGGAACAAGATGAGCCCCGAGCAGCAGCAGATCGTCCAGGAAGCCACCAACAAGATGGAGGACTGGACCGAGGGCAAGTACGCGGAGCTGGCCGCCCACTTCACCGAAGTCGGCAAGACCGACTACGGACTGGAAGTCCACCAGCTGACCGACGAGGAGCGTCAGGCCTTTGTCGACGCCTCTCAGCCCGTGTACGAGAAGCACCGCGACAAGATCGGCGTGGACTACTATGACTGGTTCATGGAGTTCGTGGCTTCCAAGGCTGAGTAAGACACCTCCGAACCGAATCGACCGCACAGGGCGGGGCTTCCGCCCCGCCCTGTGTCACTCCATAGAGAGGAGAATATATTTTGTCCGTTCTAAAAAAAGCCTATAAAGTGCTGACAAACTGCGAGATCGCGGTGATGAGCGCCATGTTCATCTTCCTGTCCTTTGCCGTTGTGGCCGACGTGCTGGGCCGTAAGTTCTTCGCCGTCAGCCTGTCCTGGCTGGAGGAGCTGTCCCGTTACTGCTTCATCGTATGTACCTTCCTGGGGGCCAGCATTGCGGTCAGCCGGGACGACCATCCCAGAATGACCGCCATCCAGGTCGCCATCGGTCCCAAGTGGGCCAAGGTCCTTCAGATCCTTGCCGACGTGATCTGCATCGTCGTCTTCGCCTATGTGGGATTTCAGTCTCTGCGGCAGACCATCAATGTGGCCAACATGGGGACCATGACCACCGGCCTGAAGATTCCTCTGTTTCTGATCCAGGCCGTTATCCCTGTGAGCACCTTTGCCATGGTGATCCGTTATCTTTTCAGCCTGGTGGAGAAAGTGCGCGGGACCGGTAAGAAAGGAGAAGGTGCCCAATGATCGTCGTCATTCTGTTCTTCCTGCTTCTGCTGATCGGCGTACCCGTGGGCTTCGTGGTTCTGACCTCCGCCATCAGCGGCATCCTTACCTATACCTCTACCCCTGCTCTCATTATCGTACAGCAGATGTTCGCCGGACTGGACAACTTCGTCATCCTGGCCATCCCCTTCTTTGTCATCGCCGGCAACCTGGCCGCTCACGGTAAAACCTCTGAGCATCTGGTCAACGCCATGACCGTGATCTTCGGCCGTCTAAAGGGCGGCACCGCCATCGCCACCATCGCCACCTGTGCCTTCTTTGCCGCCATCAGCGGCTCCGGAATCGCCACAGTGGTGGCCGTGGGCTCCCTGATGATCCCGGGCCTGATCAAGCAGGGCTATCCCCGGGAGATGGCTGCCGGCATCGTGGGCTCCGCCGGCACCATCGGCACCCTGATCCCTCCCAGCGCCCCCATGATCCTGATCTGCGTAGCCATGAACACCTCTGTGGGCAAGCAGTTCATGGCCGGCTTCCTGCCCGGTATCCTGCTGGCGGTGTGCTGGTGCGTGTACGTGTGGTTCGTCTCCAAGAAACATGGCTACGGCGAATCCACCAAGTATACCGGCAAGGAGGCGGCCCGGGTCTTCCTTCACGCGGTCCCCGCCCTGATGTTCCCCGTGATCGTGCTGGGTTCCATCTACACCGGCTGGGCCACTCCCACCGAGGCGGCCGCCATCTCCGTGGTGTACATCATCCTGATTGAGCTGTTCGTCTACAAGACCCTGAAGATCCGGGAGATCCCCAAGATCTTCTTCGACTCTCTGGTCACCTCCGCCACCCTGGCCATTATCCTGAGCTGCGCCCAGGTGCTGACCTGGCTGGTCACCATGAAGCAGATTCCCGCCATGCTGGCCGGAATCATCACCACCCTGGTGAGCAACAAAGTCGCCTTTATTCTCTTGCTGACCGTGGTATTCCTCATCGCCGGCTGCTTTATGGACCTGGTCGCCCTGGTGGTGGTCCTGGCCCCCGTGCTGGCGCCCGCGCTGGCCTTCTACGGGATCGACCCCATCCACTTCGGTATCATGGCCGTCATGAACGCCCAGCTCGGCTGTCTGACGCCCCCCTTCGGTGTGAACCTGTATGTGACCATGAACGTATCCAAGCTGCCACTGACACAGGTCGTCAAGGGCGTGCTGCCCTATATGCTGATCCTGCTGGCGGTCACTCTGGTCATCTCCTTCGTGCCTGAGATCTCCCTGTTCCTGCCCAGGGTCCTGGGCTGACGGCGGCGGACACACAACAGATAGCGAGCGAGGTGAAGGCAATCGTCGGTTTTATCATGATGGGCGGCAGCGCATCCCTGGAAACGCAGATCCACCGGAAATTGCCGGAGGGGGTGGAAATGGCCACCACCCGCGTTCCCTTCCATAACGTATCCTATAAAGGCCTGCTGGAGATGGTGGACAAGATTCCCGAGGCTGCCAGAATCCTGGCGGAAGCACGTCCCAATGTCATTGCGGTCACCAGCTTTACCGGCTCGTGCATCCGCGGACGTGAAATGGTAAACGTGATCCAGCAGGCCACCGGAATCCCCGCAATCGTCCCCGCGCCGGAATTCGTCCGGGTGCTGCGCCTGATCGGCGCAAGCCACATCGCCATCGTCACCTGCTTTGAGACGGAGCTGCGCATGCTGGAACGGGTTTTCTTTCACAACAACGGGATCGAAGTGGTCCGCTTCGTAAGCACGGCGGCCCTTCGGGAGACCGACCCCTTTCAGGTGAGCCAGATCGATTACGACCTCGTTCTGAAGCAGCTGCGCGGCGTGGACTTCAGCGGGGTGGAGGCCGTTGTGGTGGATCTTCCCACCTTTTTCATCAGCCCGGAGCTGCAGCGGGAATTGGAGCGCTTTATCAAAGTCCCCGTGCTCAATATGGTCCAGGTGCTGCTCTGGTCTACCTTGGGTTGGCTGGGCGAACCTACGGACGGACTCTATATTTCCAAGTTTTTACCTTAACAAAAGGAGTGTATTGCATTATGTATTATGGTTGGCGAGGCAAGGTCGGTCTGGTGTTCCCTAACACCGGTTCCGCTCCTGAGCATGAATACCACAAATATCTGCCGGAAGGCGTTACCATTAGTACCACCCGCGTCCTGTTTGAAAAGGTGGACGAAAAGGGCCTGGTCGAGATGGGCGACCGGGTGGCTGGCGGCGCGGAGCTGCTGGGTAAGGCCGGACAGGATATCATTGTCTTTCCCTGTACCACCGGTAGCCTGATCAAGGGCTATGGCTATGACCTGGAGCTGTGCGAGCGTATCAAGAAGGCCGGCAATGTGAAGAAGGCCATGACGACCTCCACCGCCTTGATCCGCGCCCTGAAGGCCGTGGGAGCCAAGAAGCTGGTGGTCACCACCCCCTACTCCCCCCAGGTGGACGCGGTGGAGAAGAAGTTCCTGGAGGACAACGGATTTGAGGTCCTGACCATCAAGGGCCTGGGCTACACCGATCCCCTGTGCATGCCCAAGGTGACCCCCGACATGATGTACAACCTGACCAAGGAAGTGCTCTGCGACGAGGCTGACACCATTTTCGTCAGCTGCACCGGCCTGGGCATCATCGACGCGATCCCCATGATGGAACGGGACTTCGGCAAGCCGGTTATCACCAGCAACCAGGCCACCTGGTGGGCCACCCTGCGGGAGCTGGGCATCAAGGACGACCTGGGTTTGGGAAAGCTCTTCCAGCTCTGATCGGCCTGGGAAGCGAGTTGTATTATGCCGCATATTTCAGTAAAACTGTTCGTGGGGCGGGACGATGCGACCAAGCTGGAGCTGGCCAGGACCCTGCAGGCCGAGCTGGGCCGCGTTCTGGGCTGCGGAACGGAGCACGTCACGGTGGCGGTGGAGGACTTCACACTGGACACCTGGGGAGACGTTTACGACCGGGAGATCAAGGGAAATCCTCACACCCTGCTGCCCCCGTCCTATGACTGGGATTCGGAGTATCTGCGCATGACCGGACATCCCAGAGAACACAAAAAAACCTGACCAAGCATATACTGCGCCGCCCGGTCCTGTATCGGCTCCGGGCGGCGCGCTTTTCTGTCTTCCTCAGGAAGAGACATTACACAAAGGAGCGTGATCCCTTGTGGAACGATACGCCATCATCGGCTTTGGGTGCGCGGGCTACCACGGTGCGCGTGCTTTGAGAGCCAACGGTTTCAAAGGCGAGATCCATGTATACACGGATACCGGCATGGCCCCGGAAAATCCCATGCTGACCACCTATGTGACGGCGGGGCGGCTGCCGGAAGCGGGCGGCTATCCCTTCGGCAGCCTGGATGAGATCAGCCGTGAGCTGCACCTCAGCATCCACGCCCAACGGGTGGAGCGGGTGGACCCCCTGGCGCGTACCGTGACGGCGGGCGGTCAGGCCAGCCCCTATGACAAGCTCCTGATCGCCACGGGCGCAAAGGCCTTTGTTCCCCCCGTGGAGGGGAGCGGCAGTCCCAACGCCTATACCATGCGCACCATGCGGGACGCCCGGCGGCTGCGGGAGCGGCTGGAGCAGGGCGGCGTGACCTCCGCGGTGGTGGTGGGCGCCTCTATGGTGGGCATCAAGGTGGTGGAGCTGCTTTGGCAGCGGGGCATCGCCTGTACCTTCAGCGACCTGGCGTCCCACATCTTCCCCCTGTCCGCCCTTCCTTCCGTCTCCGGGGAGATCGAGCGGCGCTTGGCGGACAAGGGCGTGGAGCTGGCCTTCGGCAAGGGCCTGGCCGGCCTGGCCGACCGTGCGGAGGGGGGCGTGAGCGTCCGCTTCAGCGACGGCAGCAGTCAGGATTGCGACCTGGCGGTGCTGTGCATCGGCACCCGGCCCAACCTGGACTTCCTGGCGCCGGATACCCTGGAGCTGGGGCGCGGCGGCATCCGGGTGGATGAGACGATGGCGGCCAGTCTGCCCGGTGTGTACGCCGCCGGCGACTGTGCCGAGCACCTTAACATCCAGACTGGCCAGCCCCAGGCTGTGGGCCTCTGGGCCAATGCCAGCCGTCAGGGCGAGGTGGCCGGCGCGTCCATGGCCGGCCGGCAGGACGCCTATGAGGGCAGCCTGATCCACAACATTACCCATTTTATGGATATGGATTTCATCAGCCTGGGGGACAAGAGTCTGGGCGGCGAGCACAGGGTTTTCGCCCACCGGCAGGACGGCCTGTGGCTGGAGGCCCTGGAGAAGGATGGACGCCTCACCTGCATCAACATCCTGGACTGCCACGAGATCAGCGGCATTGTCAAGGGTATGCTGATGAAGCGCCTGCGGGGCGGAGCGGAGAGCGATATATTCCTGCTGGAAAAGCTGCGCCGGAGCGGCGTGGACGAAGCATTTATCAAACTGTTGGAGGGCGGTCAGAATGACTGAACTGGAAAGACTGTGTAAGGCCAAGATTCCTTGCCCTGAAACCGGAATTACCGTAAAGCACACCGCGTGCGATATCTGTGCCCCGTCGCACCACTGCGGTATCGACGCCTATGTAAAGGACGGCAAGGTCATCAAGGTGGAGGGCACCAAGTCCCATCCCCACAATCACGGCCTGCTGTGCACCAAGGGCGCGGCCAACCGGGACTACATCTACCGTGAGGATCGCCTGAAGACCCCCATGCGCCGGGTGGGCGAGAAGGGCGATGGCAAGTTTGAGCCCATCACCTGGGAGGAGGCCTTTACTGAGATCGCCGGGCGCCTGAATAAGATCAAGGCAGAGGACGGTCCCGATTCCGTGGCCATCTACTCCGGCTATACCAAGTGGTACCGCCCCATGCTCAAGCGCTTTGCCTACTCCTTTGGCACCATCAACTACGCCACCGAGTCCAGCGTGTGTATGGACGCCACCGTGATGGCCAACATCACCACCGTGGGCGGCTTCCCCGTGCCCGATATGGCCAACGCCGGCGTGATCATCGGCGGCGGCCTGGGCCCCCACTACTCCAACCAGATCCTGACCGGCGGCCTGCTTGCCTTCAAGGAGCGGGGCGGCAAGCTGCTCATCATCGATCCCAGAATCACCAAGGCTTCCGAGATGGCCGACGTCCACCTGCAGCTCAAGCCCGGCACCGACGGCGCGCTGGCCCTGGGCATCGCCAAGGTCATCATCGACAACGATTGGTACGACCACGACTTTGTGGAGAACCGCACCTATGGCTTCGAGGAGTATGCCAAGGAGTGCGCCAAGTTCGATCTGGAGACCGTGGAGAAGATCACCGGCGTCCCCGGAGACAAGGTGGTGGCCGCCGCAGAGCTGATCTGCAAAAACGGCCCGGCCTGCCTGCACCAGAGCGAATCCCCCCTGACCCAGCACCGGAACGGCTTCCAGAACTTCCGTGCCCTGCTGTGCCTGCTGGGCCTCACCGGCAACTATGACAAGCCCGGCGCCAACTTCCCCGTGGGTCCCTTCTCTTACAACTACCAGGGCGGAGGCTTCCTCACATATTTCGTCATCATTATAGATGGATAAGAGTGAAAATAGGTTCTAGCTGTTGTGTGTTCAAAAAATAAAATTAAAAG
>ERZ856578.8214-NODE-8214-length-10334-cov-4.521303_pt1 | contig 10334 bp, 9 predicted proteins | sample MGYA00514384_ERZ856578 | MGnify/ENA primary metagenome ERZ856578 (study PRJEB29103, sample SAMN06111958) | human gut metagenome | biome: human gut; feature: ankylosing spondylitis patient; material: healthy_person | host: Homo sapiens | place: China:Hangzhou...
CTTTGGGAAAAATCAATGGAATTGAACACCTTGATCCGATAGCCCCGCCGTTGCAGGAAAGCCCCCACCTGGGAGAGAACCCCGCCCTTTGGATCGACCACCACAAAGCTGCACCCGCCCTTTTTCTTCGCGCTGGCCTGGAGAAGCTGCGGGGTGAGCCAGAACCGGGTTTTGCCGGAGCCGGACGAGCCGATGACGCAGGCGTTGAGGTTGCGGGCGTTGGCCGGATTTTTGGGCCGGGTGTTGATGGTGAGCAGCTCCGTCCCGGTGAGAATGATATTGTTTTCAAACTTGGGATCGACAAAGGGCTTGATGTCCTTTTCTGTCCCCCACCGGGCGGAGCCGTACTCCTCGTCCCGCCGAAACTTTTTGGCGTTCTTACTTTTGAAATAGATCAGCAGCCGAAAGGCCACAGCGCCCACAATGCCCACCAGCCAGTCAAAGGGATCAAGCCCCGGCGAGAAATCCGCAAAGGCCACGCCGATGGTCTGCATCAGCCCCAGCAGCTTTTCCCGGGCGTTTGCGCCAGCGGCCAGACGGTAGGCCGTCCCCAGCTTCAGAAAGGCCCAGCCGATAAACAGATACGGGATATTGGGAAGAATGTACTTTCTGATCTTATCTGTCGGCATGGGACACCTCCTGCACACGCTCCTTGGGCCGGGGCTGTTCACGGGAGAGCTGCTCCGAAGCCCGTTTGAGCTGAACCCGGATGGGGATGCGCTGGGACTTGGATTTATTCAGCACCTTGCGGGAGTATTCCGAAAAACAGGCGGTCATAGCGTCAGCTTGCCCGGACTTGAAGAACAGCAGATACTTGTCCGGCCCGGTTTTGTAAAAGGCATAATCCACATTCCATTTCCGAGCCACCCGGTCAAACAGCCTGGTATCGCCGGACAGCTCAATGCTGGACGCCGATGCACCGTGGGCCAGGAGCTTTTTCACACTCTGCTTGCCGTGGGGCGTCTTTCTGGCCCGGTGGTGCTTGGCAATTTTCCGCCCGATGCCCTGTACCACATAGGCAAGGCTCCGGGCGGTCAGCTTGGAAGCCTTCACGGAAACCGCAATTGTGCGCCGGGAAATATCTTCATCTACCAGTCAAACCACCCCTTTCTTTGGGACAACTTGTCCCGAAGTGCCGCTATCGTTCCGGCACCTCCTTCCTCGGATGCAGCCGTTCACCCTCCAGCGAGGATCGGTCAATGATTTCTTTGTAGGCGGCCATCTGTTCCCGGATATTCAGCTTGGGCATGGAGAAAATCTTGTGTTCATCTGGAATATCCTCCCGCCCGGAATAGTGTTCCATGAAGCGGCTGCCATTGTCAAACACATAGCCTCCAGGGGCGAAGTGGCCGCTCTCATTGATGCGGACATCCCGCCCGTATGCCTCATAGTCGATGTAGTCGATTAAATGCTCCGGCACTTCCACACCGCCGAACTCCAGCACATACATACGGCCCAACTCCTCGTCACTATGAACATCCGAATAGAACTCAAAGCAATCCAGATTTTGCGTGAGGTTGATCAGATCAGCCACGCTGGAAGTATGTTCGCCGCTGTCAATGACTGCCTCGAATTTCTCCAAATCGCTTTGATCCAGCTCGGAGAGCAGACAGGCCAGATGGTTGAGCTCGTCCAGATTTTCGTATTCGCCCAAGTGGTCATACAGGCCCAGCACATCCCCGTCGAAGTCGGTAATGAAGATCTCCTCATACCGTACCCCGTCAACACCGATCCGCTTTAAGAGAGCCTGTACTTCCTCGGGGGTAGTGGGAAATTTCTGATATTCGCCTACTAACGCACCCTCGTTGTATTTCCCCAAGTTGGTGACATAGGCTTCAAACAGGGCGGGCATATCAGCGCCGCCCCTGTCCCTTGACGGTGAGGATGCCCTCCAGCGTGGTGGCGGTGATCCCCAGCCGCTGGGCCACAGCAATATCGTTCTTCATGGCCTCGGTGACGGTGCTGCCGCAGACTACCAGCACATGGGAGCGCCGGAGCAGGTCACGGCCCATGTCGATGCCGCTCTTATGTTCCTCGGGGATAGCGTCATTGAGAAACAACGGCTGATACAGGGTCGGGCAGATGGGAGAGAAGCCCGCATCGTACACGGAGCGGCAATACTGCGCCGCTTGCTTTGCGTTCTCACAATCGCTGCCGCACCATGCGGCGGTGATATAGGCAAGGGGTCTTTTCATTTTGAAAACCTCCGTTTCAAAGAAATAACCTCGGGACAAGTTGTCCCAAGGTCGATTACTTCTCCATATCCTTTTTCTTGTCGGGCTTGCCCAGCTCGGGCGGCTGCTTGGCCTTCCAGTCATCCAGCAGGGACATGATCTGATCCTTCATCTCCCGGGGAGATTTGTCCTTGCCAAAATACTTTTCCAGTTCGGCGCTGTTGATAATCACCTTGTCTACCTCCTTTTTCTGCTCACTCAAAATACCGTCAATGACATCGCCGTTGAGCGCCCCCTGTTTATCCAGTTCCCGCATCTTCTGCGCTTGGGACAGGGACGGAGAGGACTGCTGCCCCTCAATGGCAACGGCAATATACCGCTGGTGCTTGGGACGGATAAAGGAAATTTCCACGGCGGGGGTAAACGCCAACTGCTTTTCGTCCAGCATTTTCTGCAAATCCGGGACGAGTTCAGTCAAGCGGATATATCGCTGCACCTGCTTGTAGTTCATGCCATTGCGATCCCCAACGATCTGCGTGGAACGCTTTCCGGCGTCCTTATCGTCCTCACCGGGCCGAGCGCCCTGATGTTTGATAGCCTCCACCTGCTGTTTCAGCGCCGCCGCCTTTTCCGTAGGCAAAATCTTTTCCCGGTGCCGCAGGTTGTCATCCGTCATGGCGAGGATGGCCTCGTCATCCGTCATATTGCGGACGATACAGGGCATATTGACAAACCCGGCCAGCTCACTTGCCCGCTGGCGGCGGTGGCCTGCGATGATCTCATAGCCGCCGCCTTCGCGGGGACGCACCAGCGCAGGCTGATTAACACCAGCCGCCTTGACTGACTCCACCAGCCCCTGCATTTCCGCATCGTCACGGACACCAAAGGGATGATTTTGGAATGGGTGCAGCTCCGAAAGATTGAGATAGACGATCTCCTCTTTTTCCGCTCGGGTAGCGTCACGGGGCTGGGCGGGCTGCTCCGGTTCGATGGGAGCAGCCGCCTCCTCCTTGGTAGCCGGGGCTTTACTTTGGAACATTTTGTCCCGCTTGGACTTTTCGGTCTTGGTGGGAGTAGCCTTGTCTTTCTTGGCCGGGTCAGTCTTGCCGGGGGCCGCCTTGTCACCCTTGGGCGGGCGACCACGGCGTGGGTGCTCCGGCTTTTTGCTCTCCTTGTTGGGCGGGGCAGCCTCTTTCACCGGGGACTTGGTCTTACCCGCCTCCTCACGGGCGGTGGCGAAATCCACCACCTTACCAGTAGGGGTGGGATCGTCCTTGCCGGGGCTGGCGGTCTGCTTATCGTCCTTGTCAGACTCGGGCTGTTCCGGGATGGTCACGCCAAGGAACTCGGACACATCCGGGATAGCCTCGCCCATTTCAAAGAGTGCGGCCTGTCCCTCATGCTCCAAAATGAGCTGTTCCTCTGCGGTCAGCGCCTCCGGCCCCAGCGGGGCGGGAGCGGTGGTGTCGGCCAGATCGGGAGCGGGGTCGGGCTGCTCCGGGGCCTCGGTGGGAGTACCCACATCGGAGCTGATGGTCTTTTTATCGTCTGCCACTTAAAAACCTCCTTTATCGTGAAATGAAAAAAGCCAGCCCGATGGCTGGCAGCAGATAGGGGACTCCTCCTTTCCTGCTTTAATATATGAAAACACTACCCGTTGTCCCATTTGGGTACTTCCCACACAAAATAAAGCATAACAATTAGTTGAAAACTATATGGTTTTCAGATATAATTTGACTATAATCAGCAGCATTCTATATAAGCCATTATGATGGGGGTGGACATATTTGAAGCGACAGGTTTTTTTCAGTTTCCATTATTCAGAGGATGTTTGGCGTGTTGGTCAGGTTAGAAATATGGGGCTTGTTGAAGGTCAGGATCTTTTTTCTGATAATGGATGGGAAAAGATAAGACTGAAAAGTGAGAGCGCAATAAAAGCATGGATCGACAGTGAAATGAAAATGCGCTCTTGTGTTGTCGTGCTTATAGGGAATAAAACTGCATCAAGGAAGTGGGTGCAGTATGAAATCGAACAGGCTTGGAAACTTGGCAAGGGACTTGTTGGAATCTATATTCATAACCTTGCCAACTCAGTTGGTGAACAAGCAGAAAAAGGACACAACCCCTTTGATGACTTTTGCATTGATAAAACTTTTAACTATATTGTCCACAATTCAAAACCAGCAGATGCTAATGAAATCCGGTTAAGCTCCATTTGTACCGCATACAATCCCGATTGGTACACAAGTAAGTATGTCTATGATGACATTAAATCCAACATTGAGCGGTTGATTGAGGATGCTATAACAATTCGCAACCGCTTTCCAAAGTAAGGAGGTATCTCCTCATGAAACGAATTTTTGATAGTCGAGAGTTCCGTCATTATCAAATCTCCTCGTTGTATGAATCTCGGGGTGCAATTTCAAGTGGAACAATGTATGCATCATACACTACGGTCTTTCTCTCTCACAAGCATGATGATTTGGATGATTTGAAAGACGTTATCGGCTTTCTTCAAACGCAGTATGGTGTAAAGGTTTATATTGATAGCCGAGATCCATCTATGCCTCCCTTTACTTCAGGTGAAACAGCGATAAATATAAAAAACCGAATTAAGCAATGTAATAAATTCATATTATTGGCAACAAATGGTGCCGTTGAATCTAAATGGTGTAATTGGGAATTAGGTTTCGGTGATGCACAAAAATTCAAAGACCATATTGCGATTTTCCCAATTAAACCCTCTGGTGCTACATATAAGGGAACGGAATATATGTCAATTTATCCATTTATCGCATTCTACGATGGAACAGAGACATATACAAACGGAAGCAAGGTTAAACGGGGATATTATGTTTGTAGTGATGAAAATGGTATCTATTCTATAACACCCTTAGCCGATTGGTTTGCTAAACGCTAAGTAATGTTGATTGCGGAAATAAAAGCGTGCAAGAACAGCTTGGCGTGGACATTCGCAAATTTTTATAAGCGGCAATTCTCTTGTTTTTTGATTTTCAGGATAAAACCTCTTGCTTGCTGCCTGCAAACCATTGATATGACTGATTTTTTCCAGATCCTATAATTACACTCGGACCATAAATCTCCTGGTTCTTGGCCGAATCAGGAGATTTTGCTTGCTTTTCACTCGGATTTGTTCATCTGGATTTTGCGTGTTTGCGTTTTGACCCAAACAAGACCCATACCAGAAAATTTCGCGGGAGTGCCAGCCTCTTGGCTCGGCGCTCCCGCGTTCTTTTTCTGGGTTTTTAGACTGCCTGGGCCATGAAACTGCCCATCCGCTGGGCGGCGTCTTTCTGCATCTCGCCCGTGACGTGGGTGTAGGTGTCAAGGGTAAACCCAGCACTGTAGTGGCCCAGGATGCTGGAAACCGTTTTGGCGTCTATTCCCTGTTGAATCGCTAAGGTGGCGAAGGTGTGACGGAGGCCGTGGAACGGGATGTTCTCAGCGATCCCGGCTTTCTTCAGCAGGTTCTTGTGCAACCGCCCGATGCAATCCGGGCCGTAGAGCCTGCCTGTCACCGGGGAGGGGAACATGATCGGGTTGCTGGAGTGCTTGGCGTGCTCCTGGACGAGCAGATCCACCGTTTCTTTTGGCAGGTAGATCGTCCTCACCGAGTTGGCGGTCTTGGGCTGAGTTACCTTCACCTCGCCGTTGATCCGCCCGGCGGATTTGGAGATGGTGAGGGTCTGGGCCTCCAGGTCAAGGTCATCCCAGAGAAGGGCTACCAGTTCTCCCCTTCTCAGACCTGTGGTCAGCTCCAGGTAGAACATGGGGAGGACACCATGTTCCTCTGCGGCGGCGAGGTAGGCGCTGATTTTCTCCGCTGGAAGCGTCTGCATCTCTTTCTTTTCCTTGGGCGGCAGCTTGCACCCGGCGGCGGGGTTGTACGGGATGAGCCGCTCCTGCACTGCCTGGTCCAAGCACTGGCGGAGCATGGCGTGGAGGCCCCGGATGGTCTTGGCGCTCAAGCTCAGATCCTTCATACCCTCGTAGCGTTTGACTCGGCCTTTGGTCTTGGCTTTGTTGTAGAACTTCTGGATATCCAAGGTGGTGAGCTTGTTGAGCTTGATTTTCCCGATGTTGGGTATGATGTGCTTGTCGATGTAGTTCTTGTAGTAGGCTGCGGTGGTTTCCCGGATGGAGGGCTTGGCATAATTCTCAAACCAGGCTTCCGCCCACTGTCCTACTGTGTATTGGTCGGTTTTGTATGCGTCCACTTTTCCGGCCTGTTCCAGTGCCGCCGACAGCTTTTCTTTGCATTCCTTCTGGGTTTTCGCCAGCACGTTTTTATAGATGGCTTTTCCTGTTTCCGGGTTGTGCCCCGCTGTGTAGCGGCCCTCCCAACGGCCATCTTTTCGCTTGCGAATGTTGCCCTCGCCGTTGGCCCGCTTTTTAGCCACTGTCGGTCACCTCCCGAGTGTCGCCGTCATGATCGTCCATGCACTCAGCCATCATCCGAACTCCCAGCCGGAAGCCCAGGATGAAATTTTCCAGGGCTGTGATGCTGTCGATCTCGTGCTGCGACCTGATGAGTTTTGCGAGAATTGTCTGCTCGGTTTCGTTGATTCGTTCCATGAGTTGGCTCTCATAGTGGGCGATACGGTCTGCCGCCTTCTTCAGTTCTGAGCCGTGCGTCATCTGCCGCTCACAGGGGACGATGTTGCCGTAGTAGAAATCTTCCAGTGTTTTTCTCATTTTCCCACCTCCTTCGTAGCGACACACCATACCACACTCTGGTGGGAATAGCTACTGGGAACGGCAAGAATTATCAGTTCAGACACATATTTTTTCTGCCGTACTGGCGGTGCCCTTCTCTTTGTATACACTGGTGCAATTCGCACTCTCCCTCAGAAGTGTACGGAGCCGAGGAAAGAGGCCCTCTTATTGTTTACTGCGCCCCATTTTTTGAGGTGGCTCATGGTACTACTTCTGGCTGTTTAGGCGTAGCTCCTGTTGAGTGGAATACACAATTTTTTGGTCCCTCATCTCCATGATTTCAGCCCTTATTCCCGCACTGACCCCCGCCCAAAGCGGCCACCCATGGGCATTTGAGCAATATCAGACCCCAGCAGTGACCCCAGCGGGCAGAATGTGACCCCCGTATACGCCCAGGTTTCAAAGCCTGGAAGCCCTTGAAACGACCCGCACTGCGGGGCGTTGTGATTCGGGCGGGGGTCACTTGTGACCCCCGCCCTTTATCCCGCTTTAAAATCGAACGTCTGGGTTGCCCTTCGTCCTGGGCATTTTGCCGAATGCAATCGCTTCGAAAGTCCGATGCTGGCGGGCAATCTGCCCAGCCGCCCAGCGTCATCCACTGCGTTGCTGTTCCAAATTTCAGGGGCAGAATTGCGCTCCTTCACAATCGCGCACAAAGGCCCCAACACTGCGTTTTAGCCTCTCGGAGGTGTACGGATGCTACCCAGCCCACAGAGTGGGCAACAAACCGCCTCAAAAGACCTGACATAGGGCTTCCTGCTTTTGAGGTGCAGTTCACAACTATTGGCAGAGATACTCCTGCCGGAAAATTTAGCGCCTGTTCTTCATTTTCTTGAACTTTTCGAGGGCATCGGTGTTGGCCAGAGAGCTTCTCTCTGATTACGGCGTTGTAAATTTTTCCTTTTCTGCTTTTCAACATTTGAACTTTTCCAGAAAACTCTTATTTACGCAGAAGCACCTTTCCCTTATTATTATTCGTCTTGTTTATTTATTTCCTCTCCAAATCCTGGAGGGGATTCCCTCCAACAGGTGATGGGTTGTGATGAACTACAATGGAGTTTTTCAATGTTAATTGACAGCAGGACGGTGGGAGTTTTCCTCCGCACCGTCCTGCCGTCATTATTTATCGCTTCTCCATGAAATTCTTTAGCATCTTCGCTGCCTCCGCACGGGTGGCCTGGACGGAGTCCTATATGCGGCTCAGCCATAGAACCGCATGGCGCGGATCGTCGTTTTCTCCAGCGGGCCTTTCGCCTCGCTCAGCCTCTGCACACCAACGGAGACACGCTCATCTTTCCGCTTGATAGCAAGCATACGCTGGGTTGCCATCCCCATGGGACTGACTTTGGAAGTATTCAAACTGTTCATGCTCACAAGCTCCTTTCTGATTGAGGCAGGCTCTGTTTCCTGCTCTCTAAAAACAGTATACGGCAGCAGAGAGCCTGTTTCTATATTGACACTCCACAAGAAACCTCTTATAATTTATGATAATATCATAATTCCAAGGGAGGGGAGCAACATATGGAACATCCTGACTATCCTACAGTGCGGGAGCTGCTTGCAATGCCCGTATTCGCGCACAGCCGCCTGCTGTGCGGGGAGGCAGCGCTGGATCGGCCTGTGGTAGGCGTCAATCTGGCGGACATTCCGGATTATCAAAACTGGATTTTCCCCCATGAACTGGTAGTCAGCAACTGCTTTGCTATCCATAAAGATCCCGCCGCCATCGCAAATTATATTCAGACGTTGGCGAGGCACGGATTGTCCGGGGCCTGCATCAAACCAACCCGTTTTTTAGGTATAATGCCAGAAGTCATGCTTCATGCGGCGGAGGGATTGAACTTTCCCCTTATTGAGCTGCCGGATGACGTCCGGTTTGCGGACATTACCAAGGCCGTATCTGATGAGCGTCTGCGCAGACAGACCGCGCTGCTGCGCAGCAGCTTGTCCGTCAACCAAATGCTGATTCAAACGATCACTGCCGGCGCATCCCTGGAGCAAATTGCGGATACGGTTTGCGAGATTACGGGCAGTAGCGTCCTCCTGGTGGACAGCATTAACCAGCGGCAGGCCCACAGCCTGTCGAAAAAAGATGCGTTCCGTTTTTCTTCCATGGGGACGGACGAATTGCGGCACGCTTTGCAGGAAGATGCGACTGCCCATGAGATGAACATAGACGGCCATATGTTCGGAATCCTTTACCTGTGCGAAGCCGAAGATCGGTCACCCATCGGGAGCGAAATACTGTCACAGATTTTGCGGGCCATCCCTCTTGAAATCTCCCGTGAGCATTCTGTCCGCCAGAGGGAGAGCCGGAGCTTTTCTGAGTTTTTCCTTCACCTGATCTCCGACCGTATTTTGGATGACCAGTGGGAACAGGCGCGGGCCAGCGCGTTCTGCCTGAACCTGGCCCAGCCCCATGTCCTGCTGGGGGTGCACATTGAGTTGAGAGAAAAATCTGGCAACTATGCGGCGATTTTCCAACGCACGGCATTTTTTCAGTCCTTGCAGCGTCAGTTGGAGGAGCTACGCCTGAATACACACAGCATAAGTCAGGCCGACTCCAACTTTATGCTGCTAAGCGCCGAGGAGGGTGGTCAGCCTTTCGCGGATATTCTCACGCGTTTTCCTTCCCTGTTTGAGCAATTATGCGCCGACTTCCCCGCGTTGGTGATTGCGGGCGGGTGCAGCAGACCCCACGCGGGAATCCCAGGGCTGTCCCTTTGCAACTGGGAAGCTCAACTTGCGCTGAAAGCCGCTCTCAATACCGGTGGAAACCGTTTCCTGCCCTTTGACCAGCTCGGAATACTGAGGCTTCTATACTCCGGAGACCCCCATAGGGAGATTGGCCTGTTCATTCATGAAACGTTGAAGGGTCTGACTTCCCAAAATCCGCATAGTGCGGAGCTGCTGCAGACCCTGGACTGCTATTTCAAAAACCTTGGAAACCAGCGGCGTATGGCGCAGGAGCTTCATATTCACTATAATACAGTGGCCTACCGCTTGAAAGGTATCCAAGATATGACGGGGATGGATCTTGACCATCCGCCTGATCGGCTGCAGCTGGAACTGGCCTTGTATTTGCGGCGGTTCCATACCCTGTAGAGTAAGTACAAATCCTGCCTCCACGGCATTGACTGCACTGATAACCCCCGGCCTTTTTAATTGAGGGGGTTTGCAAATATAACGTTATGCAGGCTGTACCAATACTTTGACCCAAACGCCGACCCAGACCACGGCGGGAGCAGATGGAGGCATTGGAGCGGAAAGGTTTGGAAAGCAACTTTCCTCGGAACAAACAGCACCAAATGAGCCCGAAAGCGCCTGCTGAATTTTCAGCCGAATCTTCGGGACCAAGAGGCCGCGGGTTCGAATCCCGCCACTCCGACCATACGGAGTATCATTAAAGGATCTGAAAAGTTC
>ERZ856578.8220-NODE-8220-length-10330-cov-3.466985_pt1 | contig 10330 bp, 8 predicted proteins | sample MGYA00514384_ERZ856578 | MGnify/ENA primary metagenome ERZ856578 (study PRJEB29103, sample SAMN06111958) | human gut metagenome | biome: human gut; feature: ankylosing spondylitis patient; material: healthy_person | host: Homo sapiens | place: China:Hangzhou...
GTGCAAGCTTCGCAGTCGCAGTAGGTGGCGCCAGCGGCCTGCAGGGACTTCATATGAGCCAGGAATTCACCGTGGAAGTCGCCGAAGAGCTTCTTGCTCTCCTCAGTCTCCAGGAAGGGAAGGGCTTCTTCGACTTTCAGAACGCCCGCTTCCAGAGCAGCCACGTAAGCCTTGGTGGCAGCCTTGTTGGCCTCGCCGTCGCAGTAGGTGTCCAGCCAGTTCTGGGCAGCGGCCTTCAGGTCGGCGTCGGTGTAGTCAATGGCAATGAGCTTGCGGGTCTTCTCGGCCAGGGATTCCCGGATGGTCTCCTGGGCGATGTACATGCCATAGCCATGCTCGGCGTTGTCTTCGAACAGGGAGTTGGACCATGCAGGGCCGCAGCCTTCCTGATTGGTGCAGTAGGGAGCCGTAGCGGCGGGACCGCCCCAGATGGGGGAGCAGCCGGGAGCGTGGGAGATGTACATCCGATCGCCGAACAGCTGGGTAATCAGGCGGGCATAGCTGGTCTCGGCGCAGCCGGCGCAGGAACCGGAGAACTCCAGCATGGGCTGACGGAACTGGCTGCCCTTGACGGTGTTGTCTTGGATATCCTGCTTTTCAGCCACAGAGGAGACCATGTAGTTGAACACATCCTGCTGGGGAAGCTGGCTCTCCTGGGGAACCATGGTGATGGCGCTGGTGGGGCAGACGCCAACGCAGACGCCGCAGCCCATGCAGTCCAGGGGAGACACTGCCATGGTGTAGGAGTACACGCCCTTGCCCTTGCCAGCCTTGACCGGTACAATCTTGGCGGCGGCGGGAGCCTTGGCGGCCTCTTCCTCGGTGAGAGCGAAGGGGCGAATGGTGGCATGGGGGCAGACATAGGCACAGTTGTTGCACTGGATGCACTTGGTTTCGTCCCATGCGGGAACGGTGACGGCAACGCCGCGCTTCTCATAAGCAGAAGCGCCAAGGGCGAACTGGCCGTCTACGTATGCCTCGAAAGCAGATACGGGCAGGCTGTCGCCGTCCATCTTGCCCACGGGAGTGAGGACGTTCTTCACCAGCTTCACGGTCTCGGGATCGCCGACCAGAGTCTCTTCCACAGGAGCATCCACAGCGTCTGCCCAGGCGGCGGGTACGTCGATCTTCACATAGGCGGTGGCGCCGGCGTCGATGGCGTTCCAGTTCTTCTCCACCACATCGCGGCCCTTCTTCAGGTAGGAGTGCTCAGCGGCGTCCTTCATGTAGCCGATGGCTTCCGCCTCGGGCATGACCTTGGCCAGGGAGAAGAAGGCAGACTGGAGGATGGTGTTGGTCCGCTTGCCCATGCCAACCTGGATGGCCAGGTCAATGGCGTTGATGGTGTACAGCTGCACATTGTTCTTGGCAATGTACTGCTTGGTCTCGGCGTTCAGGTGATGCTCCAGCTCCTCAAAGGACCACTGGCAGTTGATCAGGAACACGCCGCCGGGCTTGACGTCCTGGACCATCTTATAGCCCTTGGTGATGTAGGAGGGGTTGTGGCAGGCCACAAAGTCGGCCTTGTTGATGTAGTACGGGCTCTTGATGGGCTTGTCGCCGAAGCGCAGGTGGCTGACAGTGACGCCGCCGGTCTTCTTGGAGTCGTACTGGAAGTAGGCCTGCACATACTTGTCGGTGTGGTCACCGATGATCTTGATGGAGTTCTTGTTGGCGCCGACGGTGCCGTCGCCGCCCAGGCCCCAGAATTTGCACTCGATGGTGCCTTCTGCGGCGGTGTTGGGGGAGGGCTTCTCCTCCAGGGAGAGGTTGGTCACATCGTCCACGATGCCGATGGTGAATTCCCGCTTGGGCTCGTCCTTGCGCAGCTCTTCGTACACGGCGAAGACGGAGGCGGGGGGCGTGTCCTTGGAACCCAGGCCATAACGACCGCCGATGACCTTCACCCCGGTCTTGCCGGCATTGGCCAGAGCCATCACCACATCCATGTACAGGGGCTCGCCTTGGGAGCCGGGCTCCTTGGTGCGGTCCAGCACGGCAATGGACTTGGCAGTGGCGGGGATGGCTTCCAGCAGCTTCTCAGGTACGAAGGGCCGGAACAGGCGAACCTTCACCAGGCCCACCTTTTCGCCGTGGGCGTTCAGGTAGTCGATGACTTCCTCTGCCACATCACAGATGGAACCCATGGCTACGATGACCCGCTCGGCGTCGGGAGCGCCATAGTAATTGAAGAGCTTGTAGTCGGTGCCCAGCTTGGCGTTGACCTTGTCCATGTACTTCTCCACCACGGCGGGCAGTGCATTGTAGTACTTGTTGCAGGCCTCGCGGTGCTGGAAGAAGATGTCGCCGTTTTCATGAGAACCACGCATAGCGGGGCGCTCGGGGTTCAGGCTGTGCTGACGGAACGCCTCCACAGCGTCCATGTTGCACATTTCCTTCAGGTCGCTGTAGTCCCAGATGGCGATCTTCTGGATCTCGTGGGAAGTCCGGAAACCGTCGAAGAAGTTGATGAAGGGAACGCGGCCCTCAATGGCAGCCAGGTGGGCCACGGCGCTCAGGTCCATGACTTCCTGGGGGTTGGTCTCGCACAGCATGGCAAAACCGGTCTGGCGGCAGGCGTACACGTCGGAGTGATCACCGAAGATGTTCAGCGCTTGGGTGGATACAGTACGGGCGGAAACATGGAACACACCAGGCAGCAGCTCACCGGCAATCTTATACATATTGGGGATCATCAGCAGCAGGCCCTGAGAAGCGGTATAAGTCGTCGTCAGAGCGCCAGCAGCCAGAGAGCCGTGTACCGTGCCGGAAGCGCCGGCTTCGGACTGCATCTCCACAACCTTCACGGGGTTGCCAAAGATGTTTTTCCGGCCGGCAGCGGACCACTGGTCCACATTGTCAGCCATGGGGCTGGAGGGAGTAATGGGGTAGATACCAGCTACTTCCGTGAATGCGTAGCTGACATGAGCGGCAGCAGTATTGCCGTCCATGGTCTTGAATTTTCTTGCCAAAGTGAAATACCTCCTAAAAGTATTCAAATCGTGACGCATATATCATAGCACCAAATCCCCCGTTTGTAAATCGGAAAAATCTATGCTTCGGGAGGTTTTGCACAAATTCCCGAAAAAGCCGCTTCTGCGCAAAGAAGGGTTTGTGTTTTTAGGACGGATGTTGTATGATATGTGTAAATCAAGGCGAACATGAGGTGATATTGTGATTTGTTGTGTGCGCTCTCTTGGGCTGACCGGGGTGTCTGGATATACGGTGACGGCAGAGTGCTTCATTTCCAATGGACTTCCCGCATTTGAAATTGTGGGTCTGCCGGATGCAGCCGTCAAGGAGTCCAGAGAACGGGTGCGGGCAGCGGCGAAGAGCAGCGGCTTCCAATTTCCCGTGAGCCGCATTACGGTAAATCCGGCTCCGGCCGGGATGAAAAAAACGGGAACTCTATATGATCTGCCCATTCTTCTGGGCCTTCTGGCGGCGTCCAGGTTGGTGAAAGCGCCGGGGCGGGATCAGGCCTTTTTGGGAGAGCTGAGCCTGGAGGGGAAGCTGCGGCCGGTCTCTGGGGTACTGCCAATGGCCTTGGCTGCCAGAGAGGCGGGGATCCGCACCCTCTTTGTCCCGGCGGAAAATGCGGCAGAGGCCACCTTAGCCCGGGGGCCGGAGGTAATTCCGGTGTCCGCGGTGAAGGAGCTGGCGGAGCATTTGAATGGGGAACGGGCCATTGCCCCGGAACCGCTCTGGACGCCTGGCGGCAGCGTTTCCGCCGGCCTGGACTTTCAGGATGTCAAGGGGCAGGAGAATGTGAAGCGGGCGCTGGAAATCGCCGCAGCCGGGGGGCACAATGTGCTCCTCATCGGTCCGCCAGGCTCCGGAAAGAGTATGCTCAGTAAGCGGCTGCCGTCCATTTTGCCGGATATGACCTGGGAGGAGTCTTTGGAGGTTTCCAAGGTCTATTCCGTTCTCGGTCTTCTGACCCGGCAGCAGCCCCTGGTGCAGCAGCGGCCTTTCCGTAGCCCCCATCACACCATCTCCTCTGCGGGGCTGGCTGGAGGCGGCTCCAATCCAAGGCCAGGGGAGATCTCCATGGCACACCAGGGGGTGCTGTTTCTGGATGAGCTGCCGGAGTTTAAAAAAGACACCCTGGACATGATGCGCCAGCCCCTGGAGGATGGCCAGGTCACCATCTCCCGGGTAAGCGGCGCCGTAACCTATCCCTCGGAGTTTATGCTGGTGTGCGCCATGACCCCCTGCAAATGCGGCTGGTATGGGGATCCGTCGGGCCGGTGTATCTGCTCCCAGGGGGCGGTGGAGGCTTATCAAAGCCGGATTTCCGGGCCGCTTCTGGACCGGATTGACCTGATTGTGGAAGTTCCGGCAGTACAGTATGAGGATCTCCGGCGGCAGGATCCGGCGGAGTCTTCCGAAGCCATTCGCCAGCGGGTCAACGCCGCCCGGAAGCTTCAGCATCAGCGCTTTCAGCAGGCGACGGTGCAGTGTAACGCCAGAATGACGCCTGCCCAGACGCAGCTCTTCTGTACCTTGGATGATGGCTGTGCCAACCTGATGCAGGCGGCGTTTCAGTCCATGGGGCTGACCGCCCGGAGCTACGACCGCATCCTCCGGGTGGCCCGCACCATTGCCGATCTGGACGGCAGCGCCGAAATTCAGCCCCAGCATTTGGCAGAGGCCATTCAGTACCGCACCAGTAGCTTGGGGGCATAGTACATCGGCAAAAGCTCCGCTTGCTTAAAAACAGATGTGCCACAATCCGAAACTGGTGGTGACCTCTCCATCTTCAAAGATGCCGGTAAGATTCGCAACTTTGTGAAAGAAGCCATAGCCTGGGGCGCCGCCACGGGTCTCCTGGACGGTAGATGATACGCATTCGCACCAGATGGAGAAAACCGGAAGGCGTCTCCGCCGGGTAGACACATGGGTCCGCCACTACAGTGAAGCAGCGAGATGGTGCAGGATATCCGGGCTCGTAGGGAATGGCCTTGGCCATTCCGCCTCGCAGGCAGCCAGTCCACCAGAAGATTCCCGTCCTTGCAATCCTTCCCCATCTGTGCGTAGGGGCGGGCCCATGTGTCCACCCATGGTGGGCAGTTTGAATTGGCTGAACGTGGGGAACAAAGGGAATATGTTCCCAAAAAGTTCCATTTCCCCGTAAACCGAGGTGGTACGCATTCGCCTCGGATGGAGGAAAGCGGAAGGTGTTTCCGCTGGGCGGACACATGGGTCCGCCCCTACGGTGAAATACCGAGGTAGTGCGGGATGTTTGCGGGGGGTGGTTTAATCGTGAGATGGTGTGTAGGGAATGGCCTTGGCCATTCCGCCCCCAGACAGTCAGGCAACCACTAGGCTGCCGTTCCTGCAAAACTGTCCCCCATGGTGGAACCCATGGAGGACAGTCTGGATTACAGAGCGATATTGGCCTGGAGCTCCTGGATCTTCCGTTGAATGCTCTTGAGGTCCCGGAAGGTTTCCGGCCGTTTGCTGGTGTCTCGGAGGAGGGCAGAAGGGTGGTAAATGGCGGTCATCCAGACGCCCCGTTTTTCTACCCACTGGCCATGCTCCCGGGTGATGCGAAAATCGGAGCGAATCAGGCGCAGGGCGGCAATGCGGCCCAGGCAGACGATGATTTTGGGACGAATCAGGGCCACCTGGTTTCGAAGGTAGTCGATGCAGGCATCCTGCTCAATTTCCATAGGGTCCCGGTTTTTGGGAGGACGGCACTTGACGATGTTGGCAATGTAGCAATTGTGCCGCCCCAGGTCAATGATGCACAGCATGTCGTCCAACAGGCGGCCTGCAGGGCCAACAAAAGGTTCTCCCTGTAGATCTTCCTGCTGGCCGGGGCCTTCGCCCACAAACATCACGTCAGCGTTTCTGGGGCCTACGCCAAAAACCACGTTGTGCCGGGTTTCGCACAGGCCGCACCGGGTGCAGGCCTGGCAGGTTGCTTCCAGTTGAGGCCAATCCAGCATAAATCATTTCCCCCTATTCCGATTTTGCCGCCGTCTCCGGTTGCGCCGCCGGGTCCAGGCGGACCAGACCAGGAGCAGGAGGAAAATCCCCAGCAGAACAGCCAGGATGATGACTACAAATTGCCAGGGGCTCTGGGCAATCTCATCTTTGACCTGCATCACGACCGCCCCAAGGGCGTTTCGCTCCACACCAGTCATGGTCACGAGATCCGTCTGCCCCACGCAGACAGAGCCGTAATATTTCTGAACGGTGCCCACAATTTGCCCGGCCTCCAGAGGTGCGTCCAGACCGGCCTCTGCCGTCAGCTGGTACTGAGTGTTGAGCAGACTTTCGTCATAGTCTTCTGGAAGCATGGTGGAGATGGATTCTGCCGGTGTCACCACCACAGACTGGGTGGCATGGGCCACAGGCAGCTGGGCAATGGGGGCCAGGGGAGAGAGGACCTCCACAAACGTGAACGATTCAAACCCAAAATCCAGGGCTTCAGATGCGGATATGAAACTGCCGTAGTATATGGAATCGTCAGGGCCGGTGCTGCTGGCTCCCAGAACGATGCACAGATATCGCAGCTTTCCGGACTCTGCCACGCATGCGACACAGCGTCCAGCGGGGGTGGTGAATCCGGTTTTGCCGCCGATGACCCGGCTGTCGTAATAGTCGGCCGTAAACGAGGCGTCAATCAGATAATTGGTCGTAACCAGGACCCGCTCTTCATGAAGATTGGTGGCTGGGAGCGTATAGCGGTTGGTGGAGTAAATTTCCTGAAATTTCTCATATTCCAAAGCGGCCATCATGATTTTCGCCAGGTCTCGGGCTGTGGTGTAATGTTCATCGTCATGCAGGCCGTGGGCATTGGCGAAATGGGTGCCGGTGCAGCCCAACTCCATGGCTTTGGCATTCATCATCTCAACGAAAGCAGCTTCCGAGTCGGCGATGTGTTCTGCAATGACTGCGGCAGCGTCATTGCCGGACTCAATCATCAGACAGTATAGCAGCTGCTCCAAAGTGAAGGTCTCGCCGGCCATCAGACCGGAGCTGCTGCCGGAGGGATCCAAATCATGCAGTGCCTCTTCACTGACGGTAACGGTGTCGGTGAGAGTGCCATGCTCCAGCGCCAGCAGGCAGGTCATCACTTTGGTGAGGCTGGCCGGTTCTCTCCGTGTATCGATGTTCTTGGCGTACACCATGGTTTCAGAGTTCAACTCCAACAGGAGTAGGGCCTCTGCATCGAAGTCCAGCTGATCCGGTCCGCCCAGGGCCCGGGGAGCGTCTACGCCGGCGTTGCTGTCCATATCCACATGGGAAGGCGCTGCTGTGGGAGCCGCCGTCTCGGTGGCTTCGGACTCTGTCGGGGCAGATTCTGTGGGGGCAGTGTCTTCTGTAGCAGCTGTCTCGGATGGATCCGCCGCTGTCGCAGCGGCTGGAAGGCTCCACATTTGAAGCACCCAAAACATTGCCAGAAAAACAGATAAAATTTTCAAAATTCTCACGTTCTTCATGTTCATCACCATCATATTCTCTGGAGTGGCTTGCCCACTGCGGCAAAATCGTGTATAATGAAGCAAACAGCTGAAAGGTATGTCCTATTATATCAGCCTGTCAGCTGTGGTGTCAATGCATATTGGGGGGAATTTGCCCATGGGGAAGGTGAAATTTCCTGCACTCCTGCTGGTCCTGACGGGGATCTTTGCCAGCTTTTTGGTGGGGTTGTTCGTTGGCCGGCGTACAGGCGGGAAAATCTTATATATGGAGCAGGAACGCCCGTCCGTCTCCCAGGTGGGTCCCACAGAGGACGAGCCTGAATCGGTGACGGATTCTTCGCCGGCTGGGGAGGCGGAGCGGATCAATATCAATACAGCCAGCGTGGAAGAACTCTCACAGCTCCCAGGAATTGGAGAGGTTCTGGCCCAACGCATTGTGGATTACCGAGAGACCAATGGGCCTTTTCGCTCACTGGACGAGCTCTGCGATGTAGAGGGAATTGGAGAAAAGCGGGTGGAAGGCCTGCGGGATTATGCAGTAGCGAGGTAATGATACATGAAAATTGTAGTGGTAGATGATGAGGCCCTGCTGGTCAAGGGCATTCGCTTTAATTTGCAGAATGAAGGATATCAGGTGCTCACCGGCTCCAACGGCCTGGAGGCTGTGGAGCTCGCCCGGGATCCGGAGGTGGGTCTCATAATCTTGGATGTGATGATGCCAGAAATGGACGGCCTCGAAGCCTGTACTAAAATTCGAGAATTCTCCCAGGTCCCCATTATCATGCTGACGGCAAAGACAGAGGACATGGACAAGCTTATGGGGTTTGATCATGGAGCAGACGACTATCTCACCAAGCCCTTTAATATCCTGGAGCTGAAGGCCAGAATTCGTGCCCTTCTGCGCCGGGTGGGGAATCAGCAGAAGGAGCAGCAGCGGCGGAATTATCTCACCGGCGGCAGCATCAAGCTGGACTTGGACGCCAGGAACGCCTATAAAAACGGCGAGCTGGCAGACTTAACAGCCAAGGAATTTGATGTAATTGAATTTCTAATGCGCAATCCCAACCGGGTCTACTCCCGGGAGGCGCTGCTGGATACCATCTGGGCTTACGAATACCGAAGCGATATCCGCACCGTGGACGTCCACATTCGTCGTCTGCGGGAGAAGCTGGAGGATCATCCGGCGCAGCCACAGCACATCTTAACGAAGTGGGGAGTGGGGTACTATTTTAAAGACTAGGCGGTATGTCCAGCGCTTCAGCAGAACGCAGCTCCGGTATGCCATGATGTACGTGGGGATTACTTCTGTGGTGCTGATCTTTTTGAACCTTTACGCTGCCACCACGATGAGAAACCTGGTGTTCCGCAGTAAGCGGGCTTCGTTGGAGGATAAGGTACAGATGGCTGCCTCGGCGTTTTCTGGTCTTCAGATGATTCAAGAGGAAAGTGCAGAGAAGATCATGGACCAGTTGGGAAATCTAAATGCCACCCGTGTGTTGGTCACCGATGAATCCGGGTTGGTGTTTTACGACAGCCTGGGGGAGGACTCTGCCGTGGGCCAATACGCCGTTCTGCCAGAGATTGTTCTGGCACTGGGGGGAAACGATGTGTTTTACTCCAGCTATTGGGGAGGACGTTTGGAGAGCAAAGCCGCAACCCCCATTCTGTACACGGGGGGACTCATCGGAGCTGTGTATATGATGGAATATGATCTGGACCAGGGGGCATTGATTGCGGCGCTTCAGCAGAACATTTTCTGGATCAGCGTGGTTCTGGAGGGAGCCGTGATTCTCTTTTCCCTGTTCTTTTCCCAGGCATTTTCCAGACGGATGCGGCGCATTTTTGCATCCATCCGCATCATCCGGGAGGGCGACTACTCCCATAAGATGCAGCTGCGGGGCCATGACGAGTTGGCAGTGCTCTCCAGTGAGTTCAATGCGCTTACAGAGCGGCTCCAGGCCTCGGAGCAGCGCAGGCGGCAGTTTGTCTCAGATGCTTCTCATGAACTTAAGACCCCGCTGACCTCCATCAAGCTGCTGTCTGACTCCATTCTACAAAATGATATGGACCGGGAGACTGTCCGAGAGTTTGTGGAGGACATTGGCAACGAAGCAGACCGCCTGACCCGCATGTCTCAGAAGCTCCTCTCCCTGACCAAAATGGATGCGGGCAAGGAATCAGACCGGGAGGTGGCGGATATTTGGGAAACCACAGACCATGTGCTGCGTATGCTGGCTCCGGTGGCCCGTCTCAACCAGATTACGCTCAAAAACAACACCCGCCCCGGGGCTACCATCTTGATGATTGAGGATGACCTGTATCAGATCCTGTTCAACCTGGTGGAAAATGGAATCAAGTACAACCGTCCGGGGGGAGACCTGACGGTGGATTTGACCCGCCAGGAGGAGGACTGGATTTTGTCCGTCTCGGACACTGGAGTGGGTATTCCTCAGGAGTCCATCCCCTATATTTTTGACCGCTTTTATCGGGTGGACAAGGCCCGCTCCCGACAGGCAGGTGGAAGTGGCTTGGGCCTTTCCATTGTCCATGACATGGTTTTGCGAAATTATGGCGTGATTTCAGTTGCGCCGCGGCCGGAGGGGGGAACCTGCTTTACGGTTGTGTTTCCGGCATTTGATATGGAGGCGGATGTATGAGCAAACGGTGGCCTGGGTTATTGCTGAGCCTGTGCCTTCTGATCGGGTGTTTTGGCTGCGGCAGGCAGATGGCTGCGGACCAGCCGAAATCTCCTATGAAATTCTATTATAAGACGGTAGACGCCAGATATGGTGAGGGACAGGGCGCAACCGGATATGAATTACGGGAAGTATACGGACATGAGTAAGACTATGTGTAGATCCTGACGGAGTATTTGCAGGGACCGGCCTCACAAG
>ERZ856578.8221-NODE-8221-length-10328-cov-3.197444_pt1 | contig 10328 bp, 8 predicted proteins | sample MGYA00514384_ERZ856578 | MGnify/ENA primary metagenome ERZ856578 (study PRJEB29103, sample SAMN06111958) | human gut metagenome | biome: human gut; feature: ankylosing spondylitis patient; material: healthy_person | host: Homo sapiens | place: China:Hangzhou...
GGGGACTGTCTGACCAGCAGATTCGCCGCAGTTGACGACGAGCCGGTATCCGCCGGACACGCCGAGCTTCGCCGCCGTCGCCTTGACGGCCGGCATCAGCCGGCCCCAGAGGGCGGGATCCTGTACCTCGTCGACAGAATCGACATGCTCCTTCGGCACGATCAGTACGTGAACGGGCGCCTGCGGCCTGATGTCGCGAAAAGCCAGGGCATTCTCGTCCTCGTACACAATCTCCGCGGAAAGCCGCTTCTGCACGATTGCGCAAAATGGACAGGATTCCATCGTCGTCACCTCGCATAACGATTATTTTATCACTCTTGAACTGCTTCCGACAATAGGCAATTATCGACAGCCGGTCTTTTTCTTCCTAACGGCCCCAAAGAACCCCGTTTTTGCTCGATACTACCGTCATTTTTCGCAGTTCGTTATAAATACTTTCCCTCTCGGGACGGAATTCGAAATAGCCGCGCGTATATCCCTGCGCGCGTCCGCGCTGTCTCCCTTCGAAAAGCACTTCCACTTCGCGGCCGATCCAGCGCCGCGTCTCGGCGGCCAGACATTCCCGCCCGGCTTTTTTCAGGCGTTCGGCGCGGGCGAGCGCGATCTCCGTCGGGATCTGCCCGGACATGGCCGCCGCCGGCGTGCCGGGGCGCGGCGAATAATGGAAGCCGTGCACGCGGCCGACGCGCGCGGCTTTCAGCAGCGCCAGCGTGTTCTCGAAGGCCGTCTCGCTCTCGCCGGGGAACGCGCACATCACGTCGGTGGAGATGTGCAGGTCGCTTCCCAGCGCCGCGCGAAGACGTTCGACGAGCTTCAGATAATCCGCGGCCGTGTGCCCGCGCCCCATGCGGCGCAGGATTTCGTCGTCGCCGGACTGCACGGGCAGATGAAGGTGACGGCAGAACCGCGGCGACTGCGCCAGCGCTTCGAGCAGGTCGTCGCCGATGGAAAACGGTTCCAGCGAACCGAACCGCAGGCGCTGAATCCCTTCGACGCTGTCCAGAGCGCGGACCAGGGCCGCAAAGGATTCGCCGCTGTCGCGGCCGAAAAGCCCCAGATGCACGCCCGTCAGGATCAGTTCGAACTGCCCGGCCGCCGCGCAGCGGCGCGCCTCGGCAAGAATGTCGGCAACGGGCCGGCTCACCGAGGGCCCGCGCAGAACGGGAACGATGCAGTACGTGCAGCGGTGGTCGCAGCCGTCCTGCACTTTTACGAAAGCGCGGCCGAAATAGGGAGAACGATCCAGCTCCAAAGAGTCCCAGCGCCGCCCCATGTCGCCCCGCACGGCTTCAAAGGAGCGGGCGCGATCTTCCAGCCACCGAGCGACGCGGTCGGGCAGCTCGCCTTTGAAACGGTTGCCGATCAGCAGATCGACACCCATCGCCGCGGCTTTTTTCTCGCCGACGCCCTGCGCCCAGCAGCCGCACACGGCGACGCAGACGTTTTCGCCCGCGCGGCGGCAGAGGTTAATCAATTGGCGGCTCTTGCGGTCGGCCACGGCCGTCACCGAACAGGTGACGATCACGGCCGCGTCGTAGGGCGGCTCGTCCACGATCAGCGCGCCGCGGCGCTGAAAGGCCGAAGCCAGCGCTTCCGCCTCGGCAAGGTTCGTGCGGCAGCCCAGCGCCTGTATGGCGACGCGGCGCCCCCGCAGCGGCTCAGATTTTGGCGACGGCAAGCCCGCACCAGTCGTCCAGCCGCACCTCGTCGACGAGACGCAAGCCGTTCTCTTCGAGTTTGGCTTTGAACTTTTCGCCCTCTTCGACGACCAACCCCGAAAAGATCGCCCGCCCGCCGGGGTTGAGCGCGCCCGCCACGTCGGGCAGCAGGGCCACGTTCGGCTCGTAAAGGATGTTGGCCAGCAGCAGATCGACTTTATGTTCAAAGCCTTTGAGCAGATCGCCGACAGCGATGTCGAGTTTCTCCCCGGCGATGCCGTTCAGCTCAAGCGTGTTGCGCACCGCCTCGCGCACGACGGACGGATCGAGATCGCGGGCGTAGGCGCGCTCCGCCCCCATCTTCAGCGCCGCGATGGAAAGGATCGCCGTGCCGCAGCCGATGTCGGCCACCACGTCGCCCGGCTTCAGCCAGCGCTCCATCAGTTCGAGCACCGCCTGCGTGCTCTGATGGTAGCCCGTGCCGAACGCCGAACCGGGATAGATGAAGATGGGCAGACGGCCGGGATCTTCCTTGCCGGCGTGCCACGGCGCCATGACGACCAGCTTCTCCCCCACGTTCAGCGGCGGGAAGGCGTCCATCCACTCCGTGTTCCAGGCGCGGTTCTCCACCCGCCCCATGTCCTTGATCTCGATCTCGTTCCACGGCTCAAGATACGGCTGCAGCATCTTCAGCCACTCGCCCAGATCCTGATTGGCGCGGTAATAAACCTGCAGATCGACGGCGTCGCCCTCGTTCGTCACCGTCGAGCCGATGCAGCCCGTGCTCTCCGCCGCCGAGCTGAGCACGTCCTCCAGCCCCGCCGGCCCGCGCAGCGTGATGTACCACCAGAAGTTGTCGTTGTTCGCCATTTTCCTGCCTCCCGACCTGAAAAAATCCCCTAAAACATTATAGCAAAAACATCGTTAAAGGACAGCAGCTGCTCTTGCAAGACGACAAAAACGAATCCACAGAAAAAGGATCCCGAAACAGAAAGAAACTGCTTCGGGATCCATATCGTCCGTTTATTTCTTTTTCGCGCTTTTCTTTTTGGCGGCGGTTTTCTTGTTGCCGAAGAGTTTGTCGAACAAGCCTTCCTTTTCGCCGGTAGCGACGTCCATTTCCTCGGCGAGCTGTTTCACCAGCTCGGCGGCGCGCTCGGACAGAACGCTGCCCTTGGGGACGTCGACGGTGACGTGCAGAAACAAATCGCCGCGGCTGGATCCGCGCAGACGGGGCATGCCCTTGCCTTTGACGCGGATGGTCTGGCCGGGGGCGGTTCCCTCGGGGATGTCGAAGGAAACGTCACCGTCGATCAGGGTACCGACGGTCGACGGGCCGCCCATGACGGCGAGCGGGAAGGGGATGGAGACGGTGCGGTGCAGGTCGTTGCCGTCGCGCTGGAACAGCGGATGATCCCTGACCTGCATGACGATGTACAGGTCGCCGGGGGGGCCGCCGTTGGCGCCCAGTTCGCCGGCGCCGGGAACGCGCAGGCGCGTGCCGGTGTCGACGCCGGGCTGGATCTTGATCTCCTGCTCGCGGCGGCGGTGGATGCGGCCTTCGCCGCCGCACTCGGTGCAGGCTTTTTCCACCACGGTGCCGCGGCCGCCGCAGGTGGGGCAGGTGCTGACGCTGAGCGTGTCGCCGAAGAGGGTGCGCACGCGGGTCCGGACCTCGCCGGCGCCGTGGCAGGTGGGGCATTCCCGCGGTTCGTGCCCCGGCTCGGAGCCGCTGCCGTGACAATGGTCGCAAGGTTCCCAGCGGGGAATGGCGACTCTCTTCGCCACGCCGGTCGCCGCCTCTTCGAGGGTGATGGAAAGGACCATCTGCAGGTCGCTGCCGCGGGCAGGGGCGTTGGGGCGCGAACGGGGACCGCCGAAGCCGCCGAACATGCTGCCGAAAAGGTCGCCGAAGATGTCCTCGGGCCCGGCGCCGGCAAAGGGATTGCCGGTGTCGTCGGCGGTGCCGAAGCGGTCGTAACGCTGTCGTTTTTCCTGATTGCCGAGGACGGAAAAAGCCTCGTTGATCTCCTTGTATTTCTGTTCCGCTTCGGGATCGTCAGGATGAGTGTCGGGGTGGCAGTCGCGGACTTTCAGGCGAAAGGCCCGCTTGATCTCGACGGTCGTCGCGTCGCGGGCGACGCCAAGAACTTCGTAGTAGTCCCGATGCGTTCCAGCCATTGCCTACGCCCGATTATTCGCTGAATTCTGCGTCGACCGTGTCGCCGTCTTTCTTGGTGTCGTTGGTGCCGCCGCTGGCGTTGGTATTGCCCGCGCCGCCGCCGGGATTCTGCTGGGAGTTCTGCTGATACAGACGCACGCCGATAGGCTGCATGGCGGTGTTCAGCGCCTCGACGGCTTTCTTGATGGCCTCGGGATCGGCGCCGTCCTTGGCTTTTTTCAGCTCGTCGATCTTGGCGTTGACGGCCCCCTTCTCCTCGGGCGTGACTTTGTCGCCGAGGTCCTTGAGGGTCTTTTCGGACTGGTAGATGATCGAATCGGCCATGTTCTTGGCTTCGATCAATTCTTTCTTCTTGGTGTCTTCGGCTTCATGCGCCTCGGCTTCGGCTTTCATCTTCTCGATCTGGTCCTTGGTGAGGCTGGAAGACTGGATGGTGATTTTCTGCTCCTTGCCGGTGCCCTTGTCCTTGGCGGAGACGTTGACGATGCCGTTGGCGTCGATGTTGAAGGTCACTTCGATCTGCGGGATGCCGCGGGGCGCGGGGGCGATGCCGTCGAGCGAGAAGGTACCCAGCAGCACGTTGTCGGCGGCCATGGAGCGCTCGCCCTGGAGGACTTTGATCTCGACGGAGGGCTGATTGTCGGCCGCGGTCGAGAAGACCTGGCTCTTGGACACGGGGATGGCCGTGTTGCGCTCGATGATGCGGGTGCACACGCCGCCGAGGGTCTCGATGCCCAGCGACAGGGGCGCGACGTCGACGAGGACGATGTTCTTGTCGGTGTCGCCGCTCATGATCGCGCCCTGGATGGCCGCGCCGGAAGCGACGCACTCGTCGGGGTTGATGCCCTTGGTGGGTTCCTTGCCGAGCAGTTCCTTGACCTTGGCCTGCACGGCGGGCATACGCGACGAACCGCCGACGAGCAGGATCTTGTCGATCTGCGAGGCGTTCACGCCGGAGTCGGAAAGGGCGTTCTTGACGGGGGCTACGACGCGCTCAAGCAAGTCGGCGGTGAGATCCTCGAACTTGGCGCGGCTGAGTTTCATCTCCAGGTGCTTGGGACCGGTGGCGTCGGCGGTGATGAAGGGCAGCGAGATCGTGGTCTCCATCATCGACGACAGCTCGATCTTGGCCTTCTCGGCGGCCTCGCGCAGGCGCTGCATGGCCATCTTGTCGGCGGACAGGTCGATGCCCTGTTCTTTCTTGAACTCGGCGACCATCCACTGGACGATCTTCATGTCCCAGTCGTCGCCGCCCAGATGGTTGTCGCCGCGCGTGGCGAGCACTTCGAAGACGCCGTCGCCGACGTCGAGCAGCGAGACGTCGAACGTGCCGCCGCCGAGGTCGAAGACGAGGATCTTGTGGTCGCCGCTCTTGGTCTCGCCGTAAGCCAGCGCCGCGGCGGTGGGTTCGTTGATGATGCGCAGCACGTCCAGCCCGGCGATGGTGCCGGCGTCCTTGGTGGCCTGGCGCTGGGCGTCGGTGAAGTAGGCGGGCACGGTGATGACGGCTTTCTTCACTTCGGTGCCGAGATAATCCTCGGCGTCGTGCTTCATCTTCTGCAGGATCATGGCGCTGATCTCCTGGGGCGTGTACTTCTTGCCCTCGATGGTGACGGTGTAATCGCTGCCCATGTGACGCTTGATGGACATGATGGTGTTGTCGGCGTTGACGATCGCCTGACGTTTGGCGAGCTGCCCCACCAGGCGCTCGCCTTCCTTGGTGAAGGCGACGACGGAGGGCGTGGTGCGCGCGCCTTCACTGTTGGGAATAATCGTGACGTTTTCGCCCTCCATCACGGCGATACAGCTGTTGGTGGTGCCAAGATCGATACCTACGACTTTACTCATAATAGATCACCTCATGAAAAATTTTGTTCTGCTTTTATATGTCGCTGCGGTCTTTCCCGCTTATTACCCTGTTACTGTTGTTCCCCGTTCCCTTCCGGCTTGTTTTCGGCGTAACGGGCCACCATGACCAGAGCCGGACGGATGACTTTTTCGGCCATCTGAAACCCCTTGCGCACGACCGTGTGGACGAGCCCGTCCTGAGATTTGTCGCTCACCGGCACCATGCCCATGGCGTCGTGCTCCGCGGGCGAAAACGGTTTGCCCGCGGGATCCAGCTCCGTCACGCCAAGATCCTTGAGCGCGTCGGCGAACTGCTGCCGGACCATGCGCACGCCTTCCTTGATCGAAGCCGGATCGGCCTCGGCCGAATCGAGAGCGCGTTCGAGGTTGTCGAAAACGGGCAGCATGGCGAGAATCGCGCGTTCGCTGCCGTAAGCCTTGAGCCGCTTCATCTCGCGTTCGGCCCAGTTGCGGTAGTTGATGCCGTCGGCCTGCGCGCGGGCGGCGAGCTCGCGCATCTGCTGATACTGCGCCGTCAGCTCGTCGATTTTCCGCTGCGTTTCGTCCGCGGACGTTTCCGCTTCGGGCGCGCTTTGCTTCTCGGCCTGCTCTTCCGCTGCGGGGTTCTCCGCCGTCGTTTTCTTCAAATCGTCTTCCATATCATGGTTCCTCCTTCTCGGTCACGGGACGGTTCAGGCCGTTCAAAACGGCTTCCAGCACCGCGATCGAGTTCTCGTAATTCATGCGCAGCGGCCCCACCAAGCCGACCACGGCCTTGCGCCCGCCGCCGGTGGCGGTAGACATCATCACCGAACAGTTCTGCATGGCGGGACGTTCGTTTTCGTCGCCGATGGTCACTTTCAGCCCTTCGGAAGCGGCGTAATCGGAAATGAAGTCTTCCAGGTCCTCGCGCGTATCCATCAGCGAAGAGATGGCCTGGATGCGGCCGCGCCGCTCGTCGGACGCCTCGCCGCCGTCGGCGATGAAGACCTCGCGCATGCCGCCGGTGGAAAGGGTCAGACCGTCGCCGCTCATCATCTCGTCGATGGCGATAAAGATATCCTCGCTATCCCGCCAGCGTTCGGCCATCGCCCTCGAAAGATACTCAAGCAGTTCGCCGCGCGCGCCGTTCCACGGCACCCCTCCCGCGATGTGATCGATCACCGAGGCCAGCCGTTCCAGCTGCTCCTGCGTCACGTCGGGCGAAACGCGCACGCGGCTGTGATGCACCGCGCCGTTTTCCACCACCAGCAGGATCAGCAGGATCTCCGGCGCCAGCCGGATGAAATCGGCTTTGCGCAGCTTCAGTCCTTCGAGCGCGGAAACCGCGGCGACGCTGAAACAGCGCGTGAAGCGCGCCAAAAAACGGGCCGCTTCGGCCAGACGTTCGTCCAGACTTTGCAGCTGATCCGCGACCCGGTGCACCCAGCGGCTGATCTCCGGCGGAGGCGACGAGGGCCGGTGCAAAATCGAATTGACGTAGACCCGGTAGGCCATGGAAGTGGGCAGACGCCCCGCCGACGAGTGCGGCTGGGAAAAATAGCCCATCTCCTCGAGATCGGACATTTCGTTGCGGATCGTCGCCGCGCTGTGGCTCTTGAGGAATTTGCGCGAAATCGTGCGCGATCCCACCGGTTCGCCGGTCTTGATGTACTCGTACACCACGGCGAAAATGATTTCAAGCTGTCGTTCGGTCAACACAGCCTCGCACCTCCTTCCAGTTATTAGCACTCAAGCAAAAGGAGTGCTAACGCATCTATTACGCATGAGAGAATAGCAGGAAGTAGATTTAATGTCAAGTCTGGTCAGACATATTTTTTATTTGTTCAAACAAATGATCAAAACACACACGGTCGCAGGGCTCGAAATACCCTGAACGTTCTTTCCATAGAACGCGAGCCGCGCGGGATGTTTTCCATGAAAAAATTCTGCGAACCGCAAAAACGGTTCGCAGAATTTTTTCGTCCGGATCGCAAAAGCTAGAAGTTTTCGGCAATGTACTTGTAAGCGGACATGCCGGCTTCGGCGCCGTCGGCAGCGGCGGTGATGACCTGGCGCAGGGGCGTGTCGCGCACGTCGCCGGCGACGAGGATGCCGGGGACGCTGGTTTCCATGTTGCTGTTGGCCACGACCCAGCCGCCCTTTTCGGTGCATTTGACGAGATCCTTGACAAGTTCGTTGTTGGGCTCGGTGCCGACGAACATGAAGACGAACTCGACGGGCAGGTCGCTGATCTCGCCGGTCTTGACGTTCTTCAGCACGACCTTCTGCACGAAGTCGCCGTCGCCCTCGATGGACTCGACGACCGAACTGTAGACGGGCTGGACCTTGGGGTTCTTGAGCATGCGCTCGACGGCCATCTCGTCGGCGCGGAACTGGTCGCGGCGATGGATGATGTAGACTTTATTGGCGAATTGAGTCAGGTAGCAGCCCTCTTCGACGGCCGTGTTGCCGCCGCCGACCACGGCCACGTCGACGCCTTCGGTGAAAGCAGCGTCGCAGGTCGCGCAGTAGCTCACGCCTTTGCCGGTGTATTCGGCTTCGCCGGGGCAGCCCAGCTTGCGGAACTCGGCGCCGGTCGCCACGATGACGACCTTGGCCTTGTAATCGCCCTTGCTGGTGCTAACGACCTTGAACTTGCCGTCTTCCTTGATGCTGTTGACGGTGCAGTCGACCATCTCGGCGTTGAAAGCCTTGGCGTGCTCGACGAACATCTTGCCGATCTCGGGGCCGCTGCTGTGCTTGATGGCGGGGTAGTTCTCGATCTCTTCGGTGCGGTTGATCGCGCCGCCCCAGTTGCCCCGCTCCAGCACGACCGTTTTCAGTCCGGCGCGCCGGCAGTAAACGGCCGCGGCCATTCCGGCAGGGCCTCCGCCAATAATGACAACATCTCTTTCTTCCATCTAAAATCTTCCTCTCTGCACGGAGATCTCCGCTGACGAACAGCGGGTGTAAACAAGAAACATATTCGAGATTATATCAAACTCAAGAAAATTTTCATTGCGGCAAAACATCGGCAAATCGCCACCCGATCACTCTATCACAACCAGCGATATCGCGCAAGAGAACCGTTTCACGAAAAGCCTTCGGCGCGAGCGCGCGCAGCGCTTCCGTCTGCGCGCCGCCGCCGTACTCGACGCAAAAAAAGCCGCCCCGGCGCAGCACGCGCGCGCAAAGCTCAAAAAGCCGGCGGTACGGCTCCAGCCCGTCGGGACCGCCGTCGAGGGCCAGCCGCGGTTCGTACTGCGACACTTCGGGCATCAAACGTTCTATTTCGCCGGAAGGGACGTAGGGGGGATTGGACACCACGAGCGAGACTTCGCAGGCGGGAATGTCTTCGGGCGTCTCACTGGCGATCAGGCGGGCGCGAGGAGAGAAGCCGAATTTTTCCAGATTGCGGCGCGCGCAGTTCAGGCTGGCGGGATTTTTTTCCACCATCAGCGCCCGGGCCGCGGGGAATCGGTTCAGCAGCGCCACGGCGATGCATCCGGTCCCCGTGCCCCAGTCGAGAAAGGCGCCGCCGTCGAAGTTTTCCGCCGCGCATTCCACCAGCAGTTCCGTCTCGGGGCGCGGCACGAGGCAGCCCGCTTCGACGAGCAGCGAAAGTCCGTCGAAATCGCAACAGCCCAGGATGTATTGCAGCGGTTCGCGCTTCTTGCGCCGCGCGCAGGCCGAAAGCGCCGCTTCCGCCACGGAGGCGGGGACGGCGTCGGGAAGGCGGGAGTGGACCCAGGCGCGGTCTTTGCCGGCACAATGCGCCAAAATCAGCTCGGCTTCGAGGCGCGGCGAATCCAGATCCTTCAGCTCGGCGGCCAAAAGCGCGCGCAGCGCGCCCAGCGTGCCGGGCTTATACGCCATCGAGAGCTTCGAGCTTGGCGGCCTGTTCGGCCATGACGAGCGCTTTGATCATCTCGTAAAGGTCGCCGTCCATCATGTATTCGAGCTTGTAGAGCGTCAGGCCGATGCGGTGGTCGGTGACGCGGTTCTGCGGATAGTTGTAGGTGCGGATGCGCTCGGAGCGGTCGCCGGAGCCGATCATGCCCTTGCGCTCGGCCGATTCGGCGCTGCGCTGCTTCTCCACCTCGGCGTCGTAGAGGCGGGTCTTGAGCACTTGCAGGGCCTTGGCGCGGTTTTTGATCTGCGAGCGCTCGTCCTGGCAGGTGACGACCAGCCCGGTGGGCAGATGGGTGATGCGCACGGCCGAGTCGGTCATGTTGACGTGCTGGCCGCCGGCGCCGCTGGAACGGTACGTATCGATCCTCAAATCCTCTTCATTGATGTCCACATCCAAATCGATCTTCAGATCTTCGGGACGGATCTCGATGTCGATGTCGTCGGCGACGGGCATGACGACGACGGTCGCCGCCGAGGTGTGGATGCGTCCGCCCGCTTCGGTGGCGGGGACGCGCTGCACGCGGTGCACGCCGCTCTCGTACTTGAGCTGGCTGTACACGCCGCGACCGTGGATCTGCAGCACGATCTCCTTATAGCCGCCGACTTCGGTCTCGTTCTCGTCGACGATCTCGAGCTTCCAGCCGTTGGCCTCGCAGATCTTCTTGGCGATCATCACGTCATAGCCGTTGGCATAGGAGCCTGGGACGTCATCGTTAGAAGGGCTATACTGATTGCTCTTACTACCA
>ERZ856578.8231-NODE-8231-length-10321-cov-28.030652_pt1 | contig 10321 bp, 6 predicted proteins | sample MGYA00514384_ERZ856578 | MGnify/ENA primary metagenome ERZ856578 (study PRJEB29103, sample SAMN06111958) | human gut metagenome | biome: human gut; feature: ankylosing spondylitis patient; material: healthy_person | host: Homo sapiens | place: China:Hangzhou...
ATTTTCACGACACTGTCAATCATTGCAGGGCTTCTTTTCGCTCCTGCTGCCACCCGGACCGCTTCTGCCGCCCGTACTTTCATTGTACTGACGCAGTATCAGGCGTCCCTGTCTGCCGGTCAGGAGTTTTATCTTGGTGCCGTTGTCTCAAGCGGCAGACTGCCATCTTTCAAGAGCTCGAATGCAAAAGTCGCATCGGTCAACCGCTACGGTCTTGTCACCGCGAAGCACGCCGGAAGCTGCCGCATCACAGCAAAGGCGGATGGAAGTGAATCGTCCTGCAGAGTCACGGTCGCCCGCACGAAGATTACGCTGAGTACACGCAGTATTTCTATGGAAAACGGTGAGACAAAGCGTCTTCAGGCTTCCACAACAGGAAGCGAGCCGGTCTCCTTCAGCAGCAATAAAAAGAGTGTTGCCGTAGTAGACAGTGATGGCGTGATCACCGCCTGCAAACCGGGTTCTGCCATCATCTCTATCACAGCCGGCAAGACAACAGCCACCTGCCGCGTCACCGTCAAAAAGCCTTCCATTACGTTGAACCATATTTACCGGAAGCTTTTCCGCTGCCAGCAGGTTCAACTTACCGCCGATGTGTCCTCCGGGATCACTCCGACCTGGAAATCCAACCGTTCCAGCGTTGCAACCGTCAGCGATACCGGTCTTGTCTGCGCCCAGAAACATGGCACTGCACTCATTACCGCCAAAGCCGACGGCGTCACCAAAACCTGTGAGATCGAGGTCGAAGCTCCAACCATCAGATTATCTGCATCCTCTCTGACCATGAAAGTGGGCAAAACACGCACACTCGGTTACAAAATATCCAGCGGCAATGCGCCTCTCATCAAATCAAGCAAACCAAATGTGGTACAGGTTGACCAACTCGGTAATCTCACCGCACGAAGCGTCGGAACCGCTGTCATCTCCTTTACGGAGGATGGCACCCGCGAGACCTGCACCGTCAAAGTCAGAAAATAAGTATTTCCAACTGTAAACAATAGAGAGAAATGTTGTAAAGGTTATTTGTTTCTTCACATTTTACTGTTATAATGAAGCCATACATTTTCAGAAAGGTATGGTGCGTTATATGAGTAATGAAAAGAGTATGAAAGACTACGAAAACGAACTGGAACGTTCCTTTCAGGTTCTGCGCGAGGGCGATATTCTCGATGTGACTGTGATCGGTATATCCGACACCGAAGTCACCGTCGACTTGAATTACTACACCGAGGGCATTATCCCAATCGAGGAATGCAGCGATGATCCGTCCTTCTCCATCAAAAAAGATATGGTGATCGGCGACACGATCAAGGCAATGGTTCTGGATCCGGAAAATGCAAGCGGCAACGTAATCCTTTCCATGCGTGAAGCCAACCGTGTTCTTGTCTGGGACGAGCTTAAGGAAGACATGGCAGACGGTACCGTTTTCTCCGTAAAGATCACCGAAGCTGTTCCTGCCGGTGTGACCGGATATGTCAAGGGGATCCGCGCATTTATCCCGGCATCCCAGCTGGCACTGACTTATGTTGAGGATACCGAGGCATATGTCGGCATGACCGTTCAGGCAGTGATCATCACCGTGGAAAAGGATATTCAGAAGCTTGTCCTTTCCGCCAAAATGATCCAACGCGAGCAGGCGATTGTCGAGAAAACACAGCGGATCGGCAGACTGACCACCGGCGATGTTGTAGAAGGGCCTGTTACACGAATGGAATCCTATGGTGTATTTATCGATATCGGAGAGGGACTGACCGGTCTTTGCCATATTTCCCAGATCACCAACAAGTTCATCAAGTCGCCAAAGGAAGAGCTTAAAATGGGACAGGTGGTAAAGGCAAAGATCTTAAAGATCGAGGGCGACCGCATTTCCCTGAGCATCAAGGCTCTGCGCGAGGATGAACCGGACACGGAGGACGAGTCCTACGAAATTCCATCCGAATATGCGGCAGACAGCCCAGAGGATGCGTCCGATACAAGCCCGTTTGCAAAGCTTCTTCAGGGAATCAAGTTGGATTAAAACAATCCGACGGTTGACAGAAGGTCTGCTTCATTTTAGAATAAATGCAGACATCGGCGGCATCCCGGCGCACTGGATCTCCGTCCGAAAAACTCATAAATCACCTGCGCAGATGTGCTTATTCACATGCATTACGATTTATGAGCGATAAAATCACAAAATACAACACATTGTGCGCAGAAAAGAGGTTATCTATGAGCGTAGTTATTTCAGATTCTATAAAGTATATCGGTGTAGATGACACTACCATCGATCTGTTTGAAAGCCAGTACGTTGTCCCGGAGGGCGTTTCCTACAACTCCTATGTGATTCTGGACGAAAAGGTAGCTGTTATGGATACTGTTGATCCACGAGGCATGGAGGAATGGGAGAAGAATCTTCTCTCTGCTCTCGACGGCAGAACCGTTGACTATCTTGTTGTACAGCATCTTGAGCCGGATCATGCCGGCAGCATTGCCCGTCTTGTTGAGCTGTTCCCGGATGTGACTCTCGTTGGTAATGCAAAAACTTTTGCGATGCTTCCACAGTTCTTCGATATCTCATTAGATGGACACAGTCTCACCGTCAAAGAAGGCGATACCCTTTCTCTCGGCGAGCATACACTGACCTTTGTCATGGCACCAATGGTTCACTGGCCGGAGGTAATGGTTACATATGAGTCCAAAGAAAAGATCCTTTTCTCCGCAGACGGCTTCGGTAAGTTCGGTGCCCTCTCCAAGACAGAGGGCGAAGATGACTGGGCTTGTGAGGCACGCAGATATTATTTCAATATCGTCGGCAAATATGGTGCTCCTGTCCAGACACTTCTCAAGAAGGCTTCCGCTCTGGACATTGCAATGATCTGTCCTCTTCACGGACCGGTCTTAAAGGATAATCTTGGCTATTATCTGGGGCTTTATAATACATGGTCAAGCTATCAGCCGGAGGATAAGGGAATCCTGATCGCATACGCTTCCATCCACGGCAACACCGGCAAAGCTGCCGAGAAGCTTGCTGAGATCCTTCGCGAGAAAGGAGCAGAAAAGGTTGTTGTCAGTGACCTTGCAAGAGAAGATATGGCTGAGGTGATCGAGGATGCCTTCCGCTATGACCGCATGATTCTGGCTGCTGCCAGCTATGATGCCGGCGTATTCCCATGTATGCAGGATTTCCTGCACCATCTGCAGAGCAAAGCCTACCAGAACCGTAAGGTTGGCATCGTAGAGAACGGCTCCTGGGCGCCAACCGCTGCACGCACAATGAAGTCTATTCTTGAGACAATGAAGAATATCGAGATCGTTGAGCCTGTTGTCACGATCCGTTCCGTAATGAAGGAAAGTGATCTTCCTGCTATGGAGCAGCTTGCAGACGCAATGACGAAATAGAGTCTTTCGATACACTTAAAAAAGGGCAAAACCAGCGTTTTGCCCTCCAAGAATTGCTTCGCAATTCTCGTTGATATAACACTACGTTACGAGCATTTTCCTATGCCATAAAAAGAACCCCACTCAAAGATTATCAAATCTCTTTGAGTGGGGTTCTCTATTTCATTGGCAATATTTACTAAAAACTCGCAAATTCACTCTTTCAGAGCTTTTCCGCTTATCTCACAACAACTTTTACCTTGCTCTTTTTCTTGTCGGCTTTCAGGGTAACGACTGCATTGCCCTTCTTAACACCCTTTACGGTTACCGTGATCTGTGTTACTTTCGCTTTCTTTGTCTTCGCAGATTTCTTCACAACCTTCACGTTCTTCTTGTTGACAGAAACCTTCACAAGCTTGGCAACAGATGCTGCAGAAGCCTTCTTTGCAGTTGTTACATTCCATTTTACAACTGCCTTCTTGCCCTTCTTAACGGTTACTTTTGTCTTCACAGCCTTAACCTTTGTGACCTTATCCTTGCTCTTGGCCGGTGCTGCACTTGCTGTTGCAGCAGGTGTTGCCGTCTTAGCCGGTGCAGAAGCTGCCGGAGTCTGGCTTGGCACATTGCTTGGGCTCACTGTCGGTGACTGGCTCGGTGCTGCTGATGGAACCTCACTTGGCACCACGCTTGGTGTCACACTTGGAGATGGCTCAGGAGTCACTCCAGAATATCTCACATCATAAAGGGAATCTCTTCCCTCCATTGCACGGATCACTGCTGTCAGACCACGAAGCAGCTGCTCCGGCTGATATGACATCAGATCATCATCCACCTTCTTATTCTCTGCATCAACAAATACTGCTGCATCATCAAGAACAGTCATACCATTTTTGATGAAGTCTGTGCCGTCTGTCTCGCTGCATGGATTAATCCGAAGCTGTCCCATTGCGGTCATGATCTGCGCAAGTGTCCATACATTGTTTGTCTCTGTGCCGTATCCGCTCCAGCTACCGTCTGCATTCTGGGTGCTCTCCAGGAAATGGATTCCCTTTGCATATGCTTCCTGCACTGCAGCACGGTCACTGCTTGCATCCTCAGGAAGAATGTCATCGGTTGCATATTTGTACAGTGGCTGAAGTGCCATTGCAACAGAATCAACAGAGTTCCACTGAAGTGCCTGTGCAATACTGTCATCCATCTTTGCGGCAATATTATTTACAAGATCATCCTTTGTAATATAATCATCGCCTGCCGGCGGGAAGTAATTTCCGCTGTCCAGTGCCAAAAGCATTGTACTGTCCAGCATATACGCTTCGGAAGATGCCTCATAGGTACTCTTCTGTGCCATCTTCTCGATCAGGTTGTATCCGCCAACATTTCTTGCATCCTTACCCATTGCTGTCACAAACAGAACGATCTTCGCATAAGTAAACTCCGGATATTTGCCCGCGATGACAGCCTCATCCTTTGCCTCACCCTCAACAGTAACAGATCCTGTATCTGCCAGTGATTTAAGCTGACTCTCCACATTGGCGTACATCTTGTCGAAATAATCAGACTTGTAATCTGCACGAAGCAGGGAGAATGCTACATAAAGTGCATCCGGTGTCTCAATACCATAGACGATCTGACCATCGCCAAATACCTTTTTGAAGATCGTATCTGCCAGAACCTCCTGCTGTGCCTTTGCATTTGCAAGAAGAGATGCTGTCTTATCACTATCCGGATTCAAAGAAGCATCATCGTCAAATACCTTTGCCTGTACTGCTGTATCTCCGTAATAAGTATAAAGATAGCTGATCTTATCGTTGTCCTGCAGTGTTGTGTTTCCAAGGCTGGCAGGCGCATAGGCACCGTTGATATAAAAACCCCAGTATTTGCTCCAGTCAGCTGCGTTGGCGATATCGCCGATCTTGTTTAAGTTTGCGCCATATCCGGTATCCTCAATCAGATAATCTGTATAGCCTGCCTTCTGCAGTGCCTGTTCAACCGCTACGTCACCCTTTGTTCCCTTGTCCACCTGTACGGCGATCTTGCCGATATCGACAGTGTGTCCTTCGTCATCCGCGCCCTCAGCTGCCACATAAACGGTAATCTTACCGGTCTGGTCGGCATCTGTCTCGTCTGCTGCCTTTACAGTCACGCCTGCGCCAAATACGGTCGTAAATGCCAGGGCGGCTGCCAAAAGGCTGCTCATCCATTTCTTCTTGATCATTTTGATCCTCCAATCCTGATGCTTTGTCTACAGTGTAATCCCAAATTTCCCTTGTATACGCTCCAGCTTTTGTAAAATGCTGTCCCCGAAAAGGAACATACACAACGCCGCCGTACCGGCATGCGCTGCATCGTAGGGTGCTCCTGTCAGGTATAATGCTTTCAGGGCCTCCCAGCTGATCTGTCCTGATGACGGATCCATCGAATTCGTCATCAGCATCGCCGCAAAGTTCATCACGCCTCCATACAGCAGAAACACCACAAAAAACGTAAACACCGTTGTTGTAATGTCATCCACCGGAAGTTTTTTCCTCTGCAGGATACAGCCCGCTGCCATTCCGGCAAGTCCGTAGAAGTACAATCTCCATCCAAAGAAATTCTCTCCCGGGCTTCTCCGAAACAGATAGACCACATAAGCAAGCACCCACGCAGACAGAATGCAAAGAACCGGTCCCATTACCACACGGAACCTGCGACCCTTCTCCAGAGAAAGCCGTCTGGCAAGCGTTTCTCCAGTTCGTCTGCGTTCTATTTTATTGAAAGCCATGCCGGACAAATATCCGACCATCCCCCAGGCAGCCATCTGCCAAGGAGTCCATGGCCCCTGACCATCAAAAAAGTTACACACCAGCCGGCTCATTGCACCGATCAGAAAGCCCGCCTCCGGACCAAGACCAATGCCACAGATCACCACCATCGTGGTTCCGGCATGTAACGGTATCGTATGTGCGCAGATCTCATTCATCACCACGCACAATGCGGTGAGCGTCGACAACAGCACAACTTCTCTCGCCTGCGGTTTGCGCCGTTCATACTGTCCAAAAAACAGGACAAGTATCAGAAGCACAACGCCAAATCCCATCAAAAGATAATATCTGCCGCGCAGCAAAACCGTCGACACAAACAGTAATGCCACAACCGACATCAGCAGCAAAATGCCGCTTGTCACACGGCGCCTGGACCGCTGCCACAAATATTCCTCCCAGTCAAACTGACGTCCGGAGATTTGTCCTGACTGTTTCATCCGGCACACCCCGCTTCCTGCAGAGCCCGGACGATATCCTCCGCCAGCAGACAATCCCCACAGACGCCCCGGCTCATCCGCTGTGCCGCCGTCGTATAGAAAACATTTTCTCTGAAAAATGCTCTCGTCTCCCCTTCACTGATCAGCTGCCCGTCAAACAACAGACCGCACTGATCCGCATAGCGCGCACAAAATTCCATATCGTGCGATACGAGCACAACGGTTTTCCCTTTGCTGCACAGATCCTTCAAAAGCTCTGCAAGCTTTTCCTTAAATGCGCCATCAAGTCCCTTTGTCGGCTCATCAAGTAACAGAATATCCGGTTCTGTAAGAAGCAGTTTTCCAAGCGCAAGCCGTTGCTGCTGCCCGCCGCTTAAGTCCATCGGATTCTGCTCCCGCTGCGCAGTAAGCTCCAGATAAGAAAGCGTTTCCCCAACTCTCTGCGTCCTGTCCGCTTCCTTCACGCCTGCCCCTCCGTTTTCCGGAAGAAGCATCGCCATCAGCTCCTCGGCAGCTGTCAGTTCCGTAAAAAGACTCTTCGGATTCTGCGCCAGAAAACGAATCTTGCCCGCCGCCTTCACCTTGCCGCGCCGAGGCTTGCAGATCCCCATGATCGCTTTTAATGCCGTTGATTTACCGGAGCCGTTGCCCCCCACCACCGCATAGAGCGTCCCCTTCGGAACACGCATGGTAAAATCCTCCAGCACACGCTGATCCTTCTGATAACCGAAGCAGAGCCTGTCCACAAAAAGTGCCGTTTCTGACACGGCACGCTTCGCCGTATGGCAGGGATGCCTGTCGGATACCGCAGACTTGATGGGATCACCGGGCTGTCCTGTTTTACGGACACGATCAGACAGCCAGCTCTTGCCCTGCCGGATACTGACCGGAGAACCCGCTTCATCCCTGTAATGGCATGCCTTCCATACCCGGACCGCCACCGGCATTGCAGAAGCAATCGGAAGTGCTTCGTTATGATCCATCTCATACGCTTCGAGCTTCGCCGCACACTGCTCCGGCACCGAATCTGCCACCAGATGCCCCTGATGCATGATCAGCACCCGGTCTGCCATCGGCACGACCTCCTCCAGCCGCTGCTCCGACAAAAGCACCGCCGTTCCCAGATCACGGTTCAACCGCCGCAGCGTATCCAGAAATCTTCCGGTGCCGATCGGATCAAGCTGCGCCGTCGGCTCATCAAGCAGAAGCACATCCGGCTGCATGATCACCACAGAGGCAAGATTTAACAGCTGCTTCTGTCCACCCGAAAGTTCGGAGACCGGTCTGCGAAACCACGACTCCATCCCGAAATACTGGGCGATCTCTGCCGTCCGCCGTCTGATCTGCTCTCCCGGCACGCCGAGATTCTCCAGTCCAAAGGCAAGCTCATGCCACACCTTATCTGTCACAAGCTGTGTATCCGGATTCTGTCCGACAAAGCCGATCCGTGCCGCGCTCTCCCGGTCATCCATCGTCTCCAGGTCACTCCCCCGGTAAAACAGCTTGCCCGAGCCCGTTCCAAATGGGATCTGATTCTTTTTGAAGTGACGCAGAAGCGTTGTCTTGCCGCAGCCCGACTGTCCGCAGAGCACGACAAACTCCGCCTCTCCAATGGAAAAACTGATATCCTCGATCGCATTGTCCGTCTGTCTCGGATAACAGAACGACACATGCTCACAGGATAAAACTGCTTTTTGTTCCATTATGCGTCTCCTTTCTCACCGTCTCCCATCTGTCCCATATCTCGTACAGACATCAAAAAGTAACTGTCATAGGCCACCGGCGCAAGCATGCCGGCCGCTGCCGTGACCAGTGCTGCAACAGACCAGCCGGACAATGCCTTCTGCCAGATCTCCGGGAAATAATATGCCTTAAAATCTCCTCGAAACCGGCAAATATATACACCGGCAAACATAACCACAAAATAGATACACCAGACCAGATCCTCCCGGTGAAACGAAAACAAATGAAACCACGTTCTCGATCCGGTTCGGTATCCTCTTGACTCCATCGATACGGACACCTCGATCGAATCCTCTAACGACCATGAGATCAGCATCGAAAGCTCTCTCAAAAAGCTTCGCATCCGCTGCATCTTCGATGCCTCTCCACCCGCGCAGCCAAGACCGATCTGCGCCTCATGTATCTGCCGGTAACGATCTCTCATATCCGGAATGGAGCGAAAGATCATCATCAGCATCAGACCGATCGTCGGGATCGCCCTGCCGGTCAGATATAGCACCTTCTCACTGTCGAGAAGCTTCGCCGCCACGCCGCACCACTGCAGCAGCGCAAACAGCATGATCGTCATCATGATCCCGTAATAGACGGACTCCCATGTCACCGCCATACCATTCATATAGAAAAGCGGTGTCACACCTCTGTGCGAAAATAACGGCAGGATCACCGCCGCAAACACAAGCATCATCCCCGCAGGGATCCATAGTCTCAGCCATTGTCTGATTCCCGCCAGCATCACATAGCAGAGGGACGCACAGACGAAAGATACCATGATCGCTGCCGGATGCCTTACGATCATTGTCCAGATCATGCATGCCAGTAGATAGACCAGAATAACGACTGGATGCCGTTTAGCAAACTCTGATTCTCTGCTCATGTTGTTCTCCCATCGCAGGTATAACGCCAGCTGATCGCATCGCCGTCTGATATTTTATAGGCTGATGCCCCTCTGTTCGGAGCAACATCATTGACCTTATAGATCCAGCCACTCATATCACCCGCCTGCTTCTCATAAAGATGTGCTATTCCTTTAATATAGTAGCTTTTATATAATGGCGTATATTCCGCGTCCACGGCGATCCCTTTCGCCTTGCACGCCTTCGCCAGTACATCGTACACCGTGGCACCCTTCTCCATCTGTACCGTCACCTTCGCAAGAATCTCGCCATCGTCCGGAATATATTTCCAAATGCTTTCCTGTGCCTGCTTCTTATTCTTCACCAGACTGTCACAGCGGATCTCGATCGTACAGCTGATCTTCTCTGCCTCCGGTGTCGTGGTCACTGTACTTCCTCCCGGCTTTGCAGTTGCCATCGAACTACTCTGCGATTGTCCCGGCGTTGCTGGCGTTCCATTCTGTCCGGAGGATACCTGATCTCCATTTCCGCCACCGGATGACGCATCCGCCGCGTCGCTCTGACCCGGTGTCTGACCCGCCGTTGCATTTTGTCCGGAAGTCCCTGCTGTCGCCGACGGATTCCCGGAGCTGTTTTTGTCGGAATGCTTTCCGGAGGTAGAACTTTTCCCCTTCTTGTCCGAAGACTTTCCGGACGTATTCTTCTTTGACGAAGGCTCTCCTGATGACGTGTCCGCTTTTGCGGACAGCGTATTGTCATCTGTGTTCTTACCTGACTTTTCTTTTCCATCAGAAGCCTTCTGATCCGCCTTCCCACCATGTGCGGTCGATGCAGGCTGATTCGTCAATTCCGGTTGCTGCGTCTCCTCACTTTCTTCCTTATACATAGAAGAAAGTTCATCATCCCCCGTCAGATCCTTCCGGACCAGCTTCTGTTCCTGCCGGTAGGAATCCACCGACTGAAAATGCGTCTGACGTATTCCAAGTACCACTGCGAATACCACAAGCAATGCTACCACAATATATTTCCATCTTCTCTGTCTCATCTTATTCTCTTTCTTAATATTATAAAAAGGCAAAACCAGCGTTTTGCCCTCCAAGAATTGCTTCGCAATTCTCGTTGACAT
>ERZ856578.8232-NODE-8232-length-10320-cov-2.942497_pt1 | contig 10320 bp, 8 predicted proteins | sample MGYA00514384_ERZ856578 | MGnify/ENA primary metagenome ERZ856578 (study PRJEB29103, sample SAMN06111958) | human gut metagenome | biome: human gut; feature: ankylosing spondylitis patient; material: healthy_person | host: Homo sapiens | place: China:Hangzhou...
GTTGACCGTTTGTCCGTTGCTGGCGGCCCGGGCTGCCAGCAGAACGGCCAGAGGCAACAATTCCGGCGCCTCGTCGCCCACGGCGCTCAGTTCCTCGGCGTCGAGCGCCTGGGGCGTTGCGTTTTCCGGCCTGGTGGAATGGATGCCCTCCGCATCCGTCAGGACTTCCAACCCTGCTCGGTTCAACAGGCGTTCGGCCAGCGCGGCGGAGCGTGTCGAAGCCCATAGCCCCTCCAACCGAGTCCGGCCTCCGGCCAGGGCGGGCAGGGCCAGCAGAGCCGCGCCCAGAAGGGTGTTTATGGGCAGGACGGGTTTTTCGGGCAGGGAGGGAACCCCCGGCGTCACGGTGATGGAGCGGTCGTCCCGTTCCACTTTGACCCCGGCTTCGGCCAATACCGTCAGCACGGTATCCAGGAGCGGCGGCTTGGCGGCGGGGCCGGTCTCGGGCAGCACGAAGCGGCCCGGCCGTTCTCGGAAAGGCGCCGCCAACAACAGGGCGGAAAGGAAATCGGGGGGCAGATCGGCGGGCAGGGTCACCGAGTCGGGCAGAATGCCCGCGCATTCCAACCGGATGGGCAGGCCGTTTTGGCCGGGCACCACGTTGGTCAGGCGCGCGCTCAGTTCAGGCAGAAAATGGCGCAGCGGCGCGAGGTCGAGAAAACGCAGGGAAGAACCGCCGGTGATTTTGAGGCGGCTGGGCATGTTCAGGCTGAAGGCGACGACCAGCCACAGGTTGAGCGCGTCGTCGCCGACATGGAGCACCTTGTCCATGCCCCGTGTCATGCCCGAGCCGCCCCGGCTGAGTATGACGCCGTCTTCTTCCCACCACAGTCGGCCGCCCATTTGATTAAGGACTTTGACGGCGTCGACCACGGCGTCGGTCAAAGGCACGCGGGCCAGATTGACGGTGCGGCCCGACGCGGCCGCCAAGGCCATCCAGCAGCGCGCGGCCGCCGCGTCGGCAGGGGCGGGCAGATCGAGGGCTACCGGTTTGTGGACGGGGGCGAGGTTGAAAAATGCCTGTTCTTCCTCGACTCGGCTCAGAGGCTCCACCGCCTGGAGCAAACGGAAGAGTTCGCGGGCCAGACGGGCATCCCGAGTCAGACGCGCGGCCTTTTCCTCCCACGAAACGCGCAGAGCTTTTTCCATATCCGGGTCCAGACGATCGCCCACGCGCAGTTTGGCCAGCAAGCGGGCGCGGCGCATAACAAGACGCAGCAGCTCTTCATCCGCTTCCTGCACGGCGGCCAGTTCACGGTTGCGAGGACCGCGGGGCCGCTCCAAGCTCCTGTCGTTCCGTTCCGGCCTGGGACCGCGGCCTTCGCCGCTGCGCGCAAAGCCGGGTTTGCGGCCGCGATCGAACCCGTCGGGCCGTCTGTCGTCCCGCGCCCCGGCGGGTCGCGAAAATTCCGAACGTCCTTCCGGCCGTTTCCGGCGATCCTCTCCCCTATTATCCATGTCAAATTCCTGCTTTGCTCGTGTGGCGGGCGGCGTCGGCGCGCTGCCTCGTCGGTGCGGGGCGCTTCGCCGAGCCCCGGAGCCGAGTATTCTAGCTGTCTTCGCCGTTGCCCGCAAGGGTGCGGGGCGTCGGCGTCAGGCCGGATTTTTCTCCTGCCGCGAGGCGACGCCTACAATCCCATGCGCACCTGGTACACGCGGTTGCCGCGCACCACGCGCAACAGGATCTGTTGGTTCAGATAGGCGCGACGGAAGGCGTCGAGATAATCGGTTTTGCCCTTCACGGCGCGACCGCCCACGCCCGCGATAAGGTCGCCTTTGGCCAGGCCCAGGCCTTCGGCCGGAGACCCCGGTCGCACGGAGTCGACCACCGCGCCGTTTCGCCCGTCCTTGACCGTAGCGCCCCAACGGCGTTGGGCCAGGCTTTCGGCGGTTTTGTCGTCGAATACAGCGGGCGACAGGGTAACCGTGGCCGCTTTGCCGTCGCGGTAATATTCCAGCGCCAGATCGTCGCCCGGTTGATGATTGCGCAGCAGCGACAGATATACGTCGCGGTCGCTCACCGGATGGCCGTCCAGGCCGCGCACCACGTCGCCGGGTTTGAGGCCCGCCTTGGCGGCGGGGCCGTCGAGCACCTCGGTAATCAGCAGACCTTCGGGGCTGGGCAGGCGCAGCACGCGGGCCGTGCGCGGGTCCACGTCCTGGCCGATAAGAGCCAGCCAGGAGGGAGTGACGTGCCCCTTGCCCAGAATTTCCTCCACCACACGGCGGGCTTTGTGGATGGGGATGGCAAACCCTATGCCTTCGCCCCGGGCGTCGATGGCTGTGTTGATGCCGATGAGCTCGCCCAGAATATTGAGCAGCGGACCGCCGCTGTTGCCGGGGTTGATGGCCGCGTCGGTCTGAATCAGGTCGGTGAACATGCCGTCCTCGGCCTGAATGGTGCGGTCCAGGGCGGAGATCACGCCCGTGGTCACAGTGTGGGAAAAGCCGAAGGGATTGCCGATGGCGATAACGGTTTCGCCGGGCATGAGGTCCGTAGAATCGGCCATGCGCACGGCGGGAAGATTTTTCGCTCCGTCCAGGCGCAAGACGGCGATATCGAAATCGGGCTCGGCGCCCACCACGTCGGCGCTGAAACTGCGGCCGTCGAGCAGACGCACGGAAATGGACGTGGCTCCGTTGACTACGTGGGCGTTGGTCAGAACCAGACCTTCTCCGCCGTCGATAATGACGCCCGATCCCACGCTTTCGGAACGGTAGGGCTGGTTCGGCATGCCGAAAAAAGCGTCGAAGGGCGTGGCGGGCCGTCGTTCGATCAAAGTGCTGGTGATGTTGACCACGGCCGGAGCCACCTGGCTGACGGCTTTGACTACCGGTGTCATACGGGGGCAGGAGGCGTCAAGGGCGAAAGCCGCGCGGGGCGTGAACAACCCGACGGGCGTCAGCAGCAGGCAGAGCAGAAACGGGACGGCGATGCGCATGGCGTTCCTCGCAAAAAGGGGATAAGAGACGGAAACAAAGTAACACCGGTACAAAACGACGCAAGCGGAGGCTTCAGACGTGAAATTGGAGCGACGGAACATCGTTGTCCCGAGCCGGTATGATTTCAGTCGCGCCGTTCTCGATCCGCCGCTTGCACAGCGTGATGCGGCGGATGGGCGAAGGAGGGCGCGGGCGTCGGATCAGCGGGAGGGCCGCCGGGAAGAGCGTGGAAAGGTAAGGCGCGCGCACAGGCCGCCTTCCGGACGGTTGCTCAGAATGATGTCGCCCCCGTGCTGTCGCGCCATGCTGCGGGCGATGGCCAGCCCCAGCCCGTTGCCGCCGGTGCTGCGGTTACGCGAGGGCTCCAGCCGGTAAAAAGGCTCGAACACGCGGGTCAGGTCCGCTTCGGGGATGCCGGGGCCGTTGTCGCAGATGACGATTTCGAGATGGCCGCGGCTGTTGCGCACGGACACCACGGCCCCGCCCCCGTAACGCACGGCGTTGTCCAGCAGATTGCCCAGGCAGCGCTTGAGGCTCAGGGGACGGGCCAGCAGCGGCTCCACTTCGTCCAGACTCCCGGCGTTCTCCAGCGTGACGTTCTGTCCCATGTCCTGCCGGTCTTCCACCAGACTTTCCAGCAACGCGGCCACGTCCACGGGCGCGAAATCTTCGCCTGAACTCTCCCTGGCCAGATCGATGGTGGTGTCCATGAGTTGCTGGAGTTCGTCCATGTCCTTTTGCAGGGGCGCGCGTTGCGTTTCATCCAGTTGCTCCACGCGCAGACGCATACGGGTCAGAGGGGTGCGCAAATCGTGGGATACCGCGGCCAGAGTGCGGGACCGTTCGTCCACGAAGTCGCGGATGCGGCGTTGCATACGATTGAAGGCCTGAGCCGCCTCGCGCACTTCGCGGGGACCGGTTTCGGGCAGGGGTGGGGTGCCGGGCAGGTCGCGGCCGAAATTGTCCGCCGCTCGCGCCAGGCGGCGCAGGGGGCGCACGATGAGGTAAAAGGCCAGCAGGCTGACAAGCACAAAGAATATTTCCACCAGCAGTATGCCCCGCAGGGGAAAGTCGGGGATCATGGGAAAGCCGGGCGCGGAATCGTCGAATACCACATAGTGCCCGTCGCTTAGAGGAAGGACCACCGTGGCCTGATAAATGCGCGGGATCGCACCGTGCGGGCCGCGTCGCCCGAGAAAACGACGCCAGGTGCCCTTTATTTCTTCCCAGGTGGTGGGGATGTTGACTTCGCGCACCACGGCCTTGGCGACCTTGGGAATATCGTGGTCCTCTCTGCCTTTCCGGCGGGTCATCTCCAGCGGGGGCACATTGTGATCCGCGCGGATGTCGGCCAAAGCCCGGTCCAGCAGGCGGGCCAACATGGCCGACGCTTCGTCCGGATTTTCGGGCGAGGCGAGCATGTCTTCGCCTTCCTTCCAGCGGACATGCGCGGTCGGAGCGGGCAGAACCGGGGCTTCCGGCTCTATATGAATGGAAAAACCTTTGGTGCTCATACGTCCGATAAGCACGGCGCGGCCTTCCTCGCCCGCCGTATCGAGCAGCAGGGCCATGTCGGCCATGCGCCGCGCCCGATCGCTCATGAGGCCGCGCAGGATATAATAACGTTTGGTTTCCGCCGCATGCAGGGCGCTGATGACCAGAAAAGCCAGAAAAGCCACGGTGAAGATAAGTATCAGTTGTCCGAACAGGGAGCGGGGCAGCAGGCGGGGCGCCGCGCGACGCGGACGACCGCCGGTCGGAGCGGGATTCGGGGACGCCATGGGGTCACTCCGCGGCCACGTCGCTGGTGAAGACATAACCGTCGCCGCGCACGGTTTTGATCAAACGGGCCTCCCGGCCATTGTCGCGCAGACGGGCGCGCAGACGGCAGACCTGTACGTCGAGGCTGCGGTCGAAGGGGTTGCGGTCGGCGTCGCGGCCTTGGGCCTGCTCCTGAAGAAAGTCGCGGCTCAGCACTTCCTGGGGGTGTTCCAGAAACAGCGTCAGCAGACGAAATTCCGCGCCGCTCAGATTGACCACCATTCCGGTGGGGTCCACCAGGTGGCGGGCCGTGAGATTCAGCGTCCAGCCGTTGAAGCGGTACATCCTGACCTGGGAAGGCGCGGATATCGCCTTGGTTTCTCCCGTGGCGGCGCCGGGTTGCGTGCGACGCAGCACGGCCCGGATACGGGCCAGCAGTTCGCGAGGTTGGAAAGGTTTGACCACGTAATCGTCGCCGCCCAATTCCAGGCCGACCACCCGATCCGTGGCTTCGCCCAGGGCGGTGAGAAAAATAACGGGCAGAGAGGATTGGGCTTCCGGCCCGCCGCGCAGGCGGCGGCATAGTTCCAGACCGTCCTGGCCGGGCATCATGATGTCCAGAACGGCCAGATCAAAGGTTTGAGCGGCCAGGGCGGCGAACATGGCGTCGCCGTCGGCCGCGGTTTCCACTCGAAAACCATGCTGGCGCAGGTAGTCGGCCAGCAGATCGCGGATATCCGGATCGTCGTCCACCACCAACAGGGCCGCGCCCTCGGTCTGCTCGGCGGATTCCCGGCCGGAACCGGCGGCGCGCTCGGAATAATCGGACATGCGTTCTCTCCTCTATTGACGGATATTGTAGCATCGCAGGTCCGGCCCTGACCAGTTATGAAATGTAACAAAGTATTCGAGCGGGTCGCATCCGGAACTTTTGTCAAGAGAGCGAACGAAGCATGGCCTTGGCAGAGTGTTTACGGGACGGAAAACGCGCCCGATAAGGATGCATCGGGTATGTTAAAACGCTCGAAGGAAACCGTCCCGTTTTTTTTGAGCGATTTTCGGCCGACTCCTCGATGGGGCTGAAATGGGGCCGGCGCGGCGTCGATACGCGGAATCAAGCCCCGAATACGCCGTGCTCGTACAGAATTTTGAAACCGATGGCGAGCAGCACCAAGCCCCCGGCCAGTTCGGCCCGGCGCCCCAGAATTTCGGCGCGGGACAGGGTTTTGCCCAGCCACAGGCCAAGGGCTGTGAGGACGCAGCATACCACCCCGATGACGGCGGCGGGGAACCATACCGACATGTTCAGCAGAGAGAAGGACAGGCCTACGGCCAGGGCGTCGATGCTGGTAGCCACGGACAACATAAGCAGCGAAAAGCCCCGGGTGGGATCGGCGGGATGGGCCAGGGCGTCGGCGGCATGACGTTGCTCTTCTTCCGCCCCGTCCCGGCGGGAAGCCGCTTCGCGCAACATATTGACGCCGATGAAGGCCAACAGGGCGAAGGCCGCCCAGTGATCCCATCGCTCGATGAAACCGCGCACGGTCAAGCCCAGAAACCAGCCCGCCAACGGCATAAGGAACTGGAACAGGCCGAAATGAAAGGCAAGGCGAAATACCTGGCGCCCTGTGACCACGCCCAGACGTATGCCCGTAGCCACGGCCACGGCGAAGGCGTCCATGGCCAACGCCAGGGCCAATGCAAAAAGGGACGACAAAGTCATGCGCAACTCCGGTGCTGAACGGAGAATCAGGACTAGCGCATGGGCTGCCGTCTGACAAGGGGCGCGGTCCGCGAAAAATCCTATACACCGGGAACCGGGTCGGGAATACTGGCAAAGCCGCCGGGCCCGTCCGCATTCTTGAAAAAGGCGCAAGCCGTCTGCGGCCCGCGCTTGCAACAGCCGCTTGTGCCGGGCCCGGCATTGCGCTAAAAACAACCATAGCCTCCGACCGGGGGGCCTGGAGCTTGCATGTCGGAATCGTATTTGACCATCACCCCCCTGGGGGGCCTCGGCGAAATAGGCCTCAACTGCCAGAAGTGGGAAACCGGGCGGGGCGTCGCGCTGGTGGACTGCGGGCTCATGTTTCCGGACGATTATCTATGGGGCGTGGATGTGGTCATTCCCCGCTTCGAGTCGCTGTTCGCGGACACGGAGCGTACACTGGACATCGTTCTGACCCACGGTCACGAGGATCATATCGGAGCCTTGCCCTGGCTTCTCATCCAGTGCAAAAGTCTGCGTGTCCGCCTGTACGGATCGCCGTTCACCCTGGCCCTGGCGGAGCACAAGCTCGCCGAGCACAATCTTTTGGAGCGGGCGGAACTGATCACGGTCAACGCCCGGGATTCCGTCACTCTCGGCGATCTCACCTTTCATTTTATCCCGGTCTGTCATTCCATTCCCCAAGGCTATGCCCTGGCCGTGGAAACGCCGGTGGGCCGCATCATCCACACCGGCGACTTCAAGTTGGACACCGTGCCCCTGGGCGACCCCTGTTCCCTGTGCGACGACTTCGCCTCCTTCGCCGGGCGGGAGGGCGTGCGCCTGTTGCTGGCCGATTCCACCAACGTGGAGATCGAGGGCCATTCCCGGCCCGAACGCGAAGTGCGCGACACCCTGCGCGACATTTTTGCCGAGGCCGAGGGCCGCATCGTCATTACCCTGTTTTCCAGCCATATCGATCGCGTCCGTTCGGTGCTGGAGCTGGCCCGCGAGTTTGATCGGGCCGTGCTGGTCAGCGGCCGCAGTCTGGCCACCAACATCGAAAAGGCCGTGGCGTTGGGGCTGCTGGAGCGGCCCGACAATCTGCATACCGACTACGCCGGTCTGCCTTCATTTCCGCCCGGAAAAACCGTCATCCTGGCCACGGGCACTCAGGGCGAACCCATGTCGGCCCTGACGCGCATCGCCAACGGCGAGCACAAGCAGCTTTCGCTCCGAAGCGGAGATACGGTGATTATGTCTTCGCGCGTCATACCGGGCAACGCCCGGGCCGTGTCCAAAGTCATCAATCAGATGTACCGTCAGGGGGCCAAGGTTTATCACGATGCCCGGCGTACCATCCACGCCACGGGGCATGCCTGTCGCGACGAGCTGCGGGCCGTGCTGGACACGGTGCAGCCGGAATACTTCGTGCCTGTCCACGGCGAATACCGTCATCTGGCTCTGCATGCCCGCCTGGCCGAGGAGTGTGGAGTGCAGTCCGATAATATTCTGATCCTGGAGGACGGCCAGCCCATTACACTGACCGCCGACGGCTGTCGCCGCGATCCTTCCGTGCCCGTCGAATCCGTGCTGGTGGACGGCAAGGGCGTGGGCGACGTGGGCCGTCTGGTGCTCAAAGAAAGGCGCATTCTGGGCGGGGAAGGGCTGGTGGTGGTGGTGCTGGTCATTGCCGAGGAAACCGGCGAGGTGCTGCACGGGCCGGAGATGATCTCGCGCGGTTTTGTATTCGAGCAGCAGTACAGCCACCTGCTGGAAGACGCCAAGTGTCTGGTGCTTGATCATCTGGAAACCATGTCTCCCTATGATTTGCCCAAACTTCAGGATCGCATACGGTCCAGCCTGCGCCGTTTTTTCCGCGATGTGCTGGACCGCGACCCCATCGTGGTGCCCATCGTAACGGCCGTGTAACGAAGCCGGAACGGGTTTTAGCTCTCCGCGAGGTTTTTCATGCGCATTATCCGCGTTCGCCACAACGGTCGGGTTTTTTACGCCTCTTTGGGCGAAGACCATATGTTGACCTGTCTTCAGCGCAATCTGGGCTATGCCGAGCCCCTGCCCATGTCTGAAGTGAGCCTTATGCCGCTGGTGGCGCCGTCCAAAATTATCTGCGTGGGACTTAATTTTCGCGATCACGCGGCCGAAATCGATATGCCCCTGTCCGCCGAACCCTCTTTTTTCCTCAAGCCGCCCAGCAGCCTGCTGGGCAACGGTCAGACCATACTGTTGCCCCGCAACGTGGGGCGCATCGACTATGAGGCCGAACTGGCCGTGATCATAGGTCAGCACTGCCGCCATGTATCGCCCGAACAGGCGGCCGGATACGTGTTCGGCTATACCTGCGCCAACGATGTGACCGCCCGCGATCTGCAGCAGGGCGAACGTATGTTCGGCCGCTGCAAGGGCTACGATACCTTTTGCCCGTTGGGGCCGTGGATCGAAACCGGAATGCCCCCCGAGGATTCGGCCGTGCGCGCGGTGGTCAACGGCGAGGTACGGCAGCAGGGCATACTACGGGATATGATTGCCAATCCTTTGGAATTGATAAGTTATTTGTCTGGAATCATGAGCCTGACCCCCGGCGACGTCATCCTGACCGGCACGCCGAAGGGGGTGGGGCCCATCGCGCCGGGGGATACGGTGCAGATTGAAGTGGAAAATGTGGGCGTGTTGTTCAACAGCGTGGACCGGGAGGACGAATCCGACTTCACGGACGGCGACGCCCCGGTTTATCGACTGCAATAAGGCAAAGGAAGCCCGCTTCGCCCGGGGCGGCCGGGCCGGTAAAGTCAGACGACGTTTCGACCGAAAAACATGGTGAACTTAATGTAGGGAGGGGCTTCCATGAGCCAGGCCACGGCAAGCGCGGAACACGACAGAAACGACGCGGAAGACGCCAACCTGTTGCAACTGGTCACGTTCCGGCTGGGTGAAGAGGAATTTGGCGTCAAAATACTGGTGGTCAATGAAATTATCCGCCTGGTGCAGATCACTCAGGTGCCCAATGCGCCGTCCTTCATTGAAGGCGTCATCAATCTGCGCGGCAAGGTATTGCCGGTGGTCGGCCTGCGCAAGCGCTTCAACATGCCCGAAATGCCCTTGGACAGCCAGTCGCGCATCATCGTTATGGAGCTGAACCAAAACGTGGTGGGTTTTTTGGTGGACGCGGTATCCGAAGTGTTGCGCATTCCGGAAAGCACCGTGGAACAGGCGCCTCCCGTGGTGGCGGGCATCGGCTCCGAATATATCGAGGGAGTGGGGAAGTTGGACGATCGCCTGCTCATCCTGCTCGACCTTGAGGCCTTGTTGGCCGACGCCGATATCGAGGATATGGGGCGCTGACTCGCGGATATTTCAGCCGAAGGGAGACTACGCGCGCAGGCGTGATTTGAGAGAGCTTCTTTTTACAAAAAAGCGATTTTCACTGGCGACGGGCGTCGTTCCCGCAAGTTGCTGTATGGCCCGTCCGGCGTAAGCCGGGCGGGTTTTTCTTATGGGAGCGTTTTTTTTAGATATTTTGCTGTAAATATATTTACAGCCGGAGAATGTGTCGCCTGTTCCGACTTCTGTATCTGTATAATTCAGAGGAATAAACATAATGTTATAGTTATAATTTGATTATGAAATGTTCAATATTGTATTCTAGTCTTCCATTAGTATGGGTTTAATTATTGTTGAATGTAATATGTATAGGTATAGTAAATAGTGAATAAAATAAAGATAGGGATAAAATACGTTAGTAATATGTATTGGATGTGGATTATATAAAAAATATAGAATTATATTTTAATTAAATTATAGAGAGAGTATTGCGAGTATGTTTTATTGTTATAATATTACCGTTTAATGTTATTTGTCAACGAATGTTGTTCTGACTGCGTAATAAAAAA
>ERZ856578.8238-NODE-8238-length-10300-cov-3.563338_pt1 | contig 10300 bp, 11 predicted proteins | sample MGYA00514384_ERZ856578 | MGnify/ENA primary metagenome ERZ856578 (study PRJEB29103, sample SAMN06111958) | human gut metagenome | biome: human gut; feature: ankylosing spondylitis patient; material: healthy_person | host: Homo sapiens | place: China:Hangzhou...
ATAAATGAAAAATGTGCGCATACCAAAGGTAAGGTCACCCTCATGAACCGTGGATGTGGTCAAAAAGTAACTGCTGCTGGTTGTAATCTGTTTTTTAAGCGAATCCACCAGCGGTTTTGCTGCGCTGAAATCCTGTTGGGCCTGGTAAAGAAAATCCTCTACCTTTTCCCAGCCATTTACAGGACGTTTTTTCAGGAGCATTTTTGCATCTGACAAGCTGATATTGTTGAGGAAGAGTGCTGCCAGAAGCGGCGCTTGCTGCTCAGTAAGGGTATTGATATTAATGGCGAGGTCACTGCTGAATCGGGTGCAGATAAAAGGGGCGAGTTTTTGATAAAGCGCGTCAGTCATCCCTTTAATTTTGCGCACTTCTGTGGGTAAAAAGAGCACCTGACCGGCGGTCAGGTAGCCTGGCTGACTATGCTGATAGTATTCGTCTTCTGCACCTTTAACGCGCGTTGAGTCGTTATCATCGATGTAGTCTGCGATGGATTGTGCGATCTCTTCTGCCCGGTATTTTTCAACGGCGAGCTTCTCCAGTAGGGCATAAAACACGCTGATTTCATACGGTGGCGTCGCCAGTGGTTCTTCCGGCGTATTCTTCAGTGCGTTCAGGTTGTAGCAATGGTGCAGATCGTTTATCTGCCAGCTGACGTCGGTGTCGTCGCCAGGACTCTCCGAGTGGGTGAGTACGTCTCGAGGCTTCTCCTGAAAACGCGCCATAGATTGTGCTTCAGCGTAGAGCAGAGCGTATTTCCCCTGCAGGCTATCATTGATGCGCCGGGTGCGCTGGAGCTGAACCTGAAAACTTATCGTCATCTCTGCTGCCAGCGCAGCCATCAGCGCCAGAATCATTAAAACAATCAGCAATGCAGAACCTTTTTGCGCATTCATTGCGTCGCTCCTGCAGGTTGGCTGGCGGCTTTTTTTTCCGGAAACCAGCCGGGCAGGACAACGCGTCGGGTTATTTCCGCTTTACCGTCACGCTCCAGCGTTATCGTGGCTGTCGTTGACACGCTCTTTTCATCCGCCGGCGTCATTGTTGCAGAAAAATGGGAGACATGATCCAGCAGTGGCTGTGGTGCCACGTCCTTTTCACTGTCGGATGAGTAGCGTACTGCACGGAATAATGTGTCGTTTTCGATATACCAGTGGACGGTCGTTAAAACGAACGTTGCCCCAAAAGGCATTGCGGGATCCCGGGTTTGTGTTGTGAAAATTACGCTCTCTTTTTCACTCAAGAAGGGGAGCGGTGTTTGCCGGTTTTTCCGCGGGACATACTGCATTAAATCATTTTCAAGCATGAGCACGGTGTGCTGGATGGCCTCAAAATCATCGCCAGTCTTCTTGGCTCGCTGGTACTGTTCGGTTGCCTGGGAGAACACCTGAGAGGCCAGAAAGCTGAGCGTTGAGAAAATGACGATCGCCAGCATCACTTCCAGAAGCGTAAAGCCGTTGGGGACTTTACTCATGCTTCGCCTCCGTTTTCTTACTATCTGAAGACCAGGCATACAGGCTGAGGGTTCGGCCATCAGACCTTATCACCCTGGCCTCTTTCTGAAGCAAAGGAGACGAACTTTTTTTCCCTTCAACCAGTTGCCAGGAGAAGGTCTCATTTAATTGAGAAGAGGCTCCCTCTTTGGCGGCGAGTTGTCCGTAAGTCGAGGTCACGAGTACGTTGTCTGCAACCCAAAGCGCTAGCGTTTCCTGTTTTAAAGTTTCCAGCGCTGAAAGCTGCCATTGCATACTGTTGAGGAGTGCAATAATGGCGGTCGCAAAAATAGCCATTGCCAGCAAGACTTCAAGCAACAGCATTCCGCTTTGTTGTTTCATTGCGGTTCCTTAAAGCGAATGACCTCAAGCGGCAGCGCGCCGTTTGATTGCAGGATGGCGATTTTTTCGCCATCTTTGGCGTTGAAAACCACTGAAAAGGGAGTGACTTGTCCATCGGGCAGGATGACGATTTGCGGCTTGGCCTCCTCCGACGACGGTGTCACGTCAGGCCTGGCCGGTGCGTCCCAATCGCCGCGTAACGGCAAATTGTCATTGTTTGCTATTTCCTGCCACTGCCATTCACCGGTGCGATCCTTTTTCGGTGCATAGAAAAGCCAGCCGTCAGTAGTGAGCTGAAGGCCGACAGTATGTTTTTCCAGTAGCGCCACGTCTGACATGTATTTTGCTGTCTGTCTGAGGACATCGATCTGCCGCAGTAGCTTTCCGGTAGCGCTCAGCCTGTCACTTTGCATAGCGACAACGCCGGCTGCCGCCAGGGCGATGATGACCATAACCAGCATCACCTCCAGCAGTGTGAATCCTTTCTGATGGGCCATTTTTAGCGTGACTTTTTATCGTTGTCCCAGTTGTGGATATCATCCTCGGTGCCGGTTTCAGCATCAGGACCTGTGGACATGATATCGATCGCGCCATGCTCACCCGGGCTAATCAGGATGTAGTCATTCCCCCACGGATCGGCGGGCAGACGGCGGATATAACCGTCCGGGTTGTAGTTTTCAGCCCGGGGAGCTTGCGCTGGGGCGGTAATAAGCGCCTCCAGGCCCTGTTCTGTTGTGGGATAACGATGATTATCCAGCTTGTACATATCCAGCGCATTTTCGAGAGCAATAATATCGCTGGCGGCTTTTTGCCGGTCTGCCCGATCCTTATTGCCCATTAAGTTAGGCACCACCAGGCTGGCCAGAACCCCCATAATCACGATGACGACCATCAATTCCATAAGCGTGAAACCACGCTGCCTTTCCTTCTTCTGCGCTTCCATGATTTTTCCTTAATTCATCAATGAGTTGAGTTGTAAGATGGGCTGCATGATCGAGACAACGATAAACAAAACGATCGCTGCCATGACGACAATCAGCGCCGGTTCAAAAATTGCCAGGGTCAGCGAAATGCGGTTTTGCAGCTGCACCTCCTGGTTATTTGTCGCACGTTGCATGAGTTCCCCGAGCTGACCGCTTTTTTCTCCGGAAGCAATCATGTAAATCATCATGGGGGGAAATATTTGCGTCTGCTTCAGGGACTGGCTGATGCTATTTCCCTGGCGCACACTTTCTGCTGCGTCGCTGAGCCGCTGTCCAATTTCACGGTTGCCCACACCTTCTGCTGAGAGCGACATCCCTTCCAGGAGTGGAATACCGCTGCGATTGAGAATACTTAGGGCGCGCAGATAACGGGCGCTATTGATCGCGCAGACCAGCGGGGAGGTCATGCGAAACGCGATGAGCCAGCGATGAAAATGATCCCGGTTTTTCCCGCGCTTCAGCCAGAAAGAGAATAGCGTTCCACCACAGATCAGCGTCAGTGCGATCCAGGGACCGTATGTCGACAGAAAGTGACTAATAGCCAGTAACGTTCGGGTGGAAAGCGGTAGCTCATGCTTAAGATGAGTGAACTGCGCGGCGACCTTCGGTACCACCGTGGTAAGCAAAATGATAACCACCAGAATGGCGACCGTTGTGAGCAGGGCAGGGTAAATCAACGCCTGTGTGAGTTTGCTGCGCATTTGCTGACGTGCTTCATTATATTCGGCCAGCCTTTCAAGAACGGTGCCCAGTTGGCCGACCGTCTCTCCCGCTTTTACCAGGGTGCAAAAGACCGTATCAAACAGACGAGGGTGGGCTTGCATAGCCACAGAGAGGGGCTGTCCCTCCAGAACGGCGAGGTGCAGAGAAGTGATGACGTCGGCCAGTTTTTTATTTTCTTTTTGCTGTTGGACAACGGCGAGCGCTTCATCCAGCGGCAGCGCCGCGGCGATCAGCGTCGCCAGCTGACGCGTAAAAAGCGTTAATTCGCTGTGGCTGATTCGTGTCGAAAAAGCCCTGAGGGTGACCCTGGGCCGCTGCCGTTTTAGCGTTTGCGGTAATAACCCCTGGCTACGCAACTGCGCGACCATCTCTCTTTCACTCGCGGCCTCACTCAGCCCCGTATGGCGGTTTCCCCGCGCGTCTGTCGCCGTCCAGTGAAATTTCATTGGCGCCCATCCGCTGGAGTCTGACCTTCAGAGGTCACCCGCAGAATTTCTTCAAGTGAGGTCATCCCTTCTGCCGCTACGCGAAGACCGTTTGCCAGCAGGCTGAGGTGATGACGACGCTGGATCTCTTCCAGCTGCCTTTCATGGCGCTCATTGTGAATAGCGTCACGCAGTTCTGGTGTGGCGAGCAGCAGTTCATGGATAGCCATGCGCCCCTGATAGCCGCTTTGTCTGCAAGCGGTGCAACCCTTTGCTTGCCAGAGATGAGATGCATTAATCCCATGGGCTTGCAGGAGCTGTTGCTCCTGAGGCCGCACGGCGTGAGCCGTTTTACAGTGGGGGCATAGCCGTCTGACCAGACGTTGGGCAATCACCCCAACGAGCGAGGAAGAGAGAAGGAACGGCTCAACGCCCATATCCCGTAATCGCGTTACGGCACCGCACGCGCTATTGGTGTGGAGAGTGGAAAGCACCAGATGCCCGGTCAAAGAAGCCTGAACCGCAATTTGAGCGGTTTCGTTATCGCGAATTTCTCCTACCATGACGACATCAGGATCCTGACGTAAAATAGCGCGTAGTCCGCGGGAAAATGACATATCTACGCGGCTATTAACCTGGGTTTGTCCGATACCTTCCAGTTCGTATTCAATTGGGTCCTCTACCGTAAGCACATTGCGTTCTGGGCTATTTAGCGCGGAGAGAATGGCGTAGAGCGTGGTGCTTTTCCCGGAGCCCGTTGGCCCCGTGACCAGAATAATACCGTGGGGAAGGGCAAGCAGATTCTTCAGACTGTGTGTGTCTGCCGCTGACATATCCAGTTTATCAATGGATAAGCGCAGACTACTTTTATCCAACAGACGCAGAACAACACGTTCGCCATGCTGCGACGGGAGCGTCGACACACGGACATCCACATTTCGCTGACCAATTTTTAAGGTAATGCGTCCATCCTGCGGCAGCCTTTTTTCGGCAATATCCAGTTTGGCCATGATTTTGATACGTGAGATGAGTAAGGCCGCCAGTTTTTTATTCGGCTGAACCACCGGGCGCAAGATGCCATCAACCCGGAAGCGGATACTCATCGCTTTTTCAAACACTTCAATATGAATATCTGAGGCGTGTTCTTTAATTGCTTCGCTGAGCACGGCATTAATAAGCCTGATAACCGGCGCGTCCGACTGCTCGTTCAGCAGATCTTCATTCGTTGGGATCTCTTCAGAGAGAGTATTGAGATCGTCGGAATTATTAATATCTTCGGCAATTAACTGGGCTGACCCGCTGTTCTGTTGGTAAATAAGTTCCAGCTTTTCGGCAAACTGCTGCGGGGGGAGCCGGGTAAAACAGGTGCACTCTGGCGCAACGGATGCGAACTCGAGCAGATGCTCAAGTGTGGCATCTGTCGAGTAGAAGAGAGTCTCTCCTTGTAAGGCAATGCCATAGCGCTGCGCTTTTTTCCATGCGTGCTGACTCATTCCGTTCGACCTTCCCTGAACGGATTTTTAGCGTCCGGTGTCGCCGTTGCATTATTAAAAGCCCGATCTTCAAGCTCTTTGATGTTATCGACGTTAATCAGTGTTTCACTTTGCTTTTCACGTCTCTCTTTTTGCAGATCTTTGAAATTGGTGTATTTCTCACGTGAGAGTGAACGATAGACCTCATCGTCTCTGATAATGGTCGGGCGGATAAAGACCATCAGGTTACGTTTGCTTTTCTCATTGGATGTGTAGCGGAAAAGCTGTCCCACCAAAGGGATATCGCCCAGCAGGGGAACTTTTGAAACTTCTTGCTTACTGGCGTCATCCATCAAACCGCCAAGCACAACGGTTTCGCCACTTTTCACCAGGACGGCATTCTGTATTGTTCGGGTGTTGAAGGTTGGGCCGAGCGAGGAAGAGCTTGTCGATGTGTCGACGCTGGAAACCTCTTGCTCGATCTCCATCAGAACAGAATCACCCTCGTTAATCTGCGGGGTGACTTTTAACTTGGTCCCCACCGTCTTACGCTCGACGGTATTGTAAATATTATCGCCGGAGGTCGTCTGGGAACCAGAAAGTACGGGCACATCCTGCCCGACGTTGAAGGCTGCTTCTTTATTATCAAGCGTAACGATGCTGGGCGTAGACAGGATGTCGTTTTTGTTGTCGGTATTGAGTGCTGTGAGGAGCACCCCCCAGTCGCCGTTGAAAAAACCTGCCGCAAGGCCGTTATAATTACTGAAGAGGTTGTAAGCTGGGTTATCGCTGGTGATCCCTCCGTTTGCTTTGAATTCACCCACGCCCTGTGCCGCGTTAAAGATTGGCAGGCCAGTTTTGGTAAACTGATGTCCACCAACGTTTTTCTGAGCCCACTGTACACCCAGGTTCAGACCTTTACCGTCCTGCACTTCAACGATAATCGCTTCCACCAGAACCTGTGCACGACGAATATCCAGCTTAGCGATAACCTCATCGAGTTGCTGGAGAATACCCTGATCGGCGGTCACAACCAGTGAGTTGGTTTGTTCATCTGCAGTAATAGAGATATCGCGGCTGCTGCTGGTTGCCGTATTGGTTGTGCCACTTTTGCCATCTTTCAGTTTTTGCGTGACACCGGTTAAAACGTCAACAAGCTTATCCGCTTTGGCATATTTCAGGTACCATACCCGCGTGTTTCCTTGCCCTTGCTCCTGGGTATCAAGACGTTTTACCAACTCAGTAATTCTTGCGCGGGCGCGTTCTGAGCCTCTGATAATCAGCGCATTGCTTCTTTTATCGGCAACGATGTGCGTCTGGAGTGTCGCAGGTTGTGCCTCTTTTGCGTTCTCACGCGACAGCGTGTTAAGGACATCGGCAAGATCGACAGCGGAAGCATATTTCAGCGGGATAATTTGCTCTTGCTCGTCACCCATGACATCGACACGTTTAATGACTTCCAGCATGCGATTGACGGTTGATGCTTTGCCGGTAATGACGAGTGCATTAGAGGGCTCATAATGCGAGACGTTACCGACATTACCGCCATCGAGCATTTGACGAAGCAGAGGAGACAGCGATCGCGCTGGAACATTTTCCAGAGAAACAATACGAGTCACCAGTTCATCACCCTTACCGGGCTGAATGCTACTGGTGAGCTTTCCTGGAAGATTTTCCCGGTTTCTGAACGCACGACTTTCAGCAGGCCATTATCAAGAGTGATAAGTGAAAAGCCATAAAGGTCGAGCACGCTCAGGAAAAATTGATAGTATTCCTCTTTATTAAAGGTATCTACGCTTCTGACGGAAATGGATGCTTTAACATCGGGATCAATCAGAATCGTTTTCCCCATGTTTTGTCCCACGATGTTGACAAACGTTTGAATGTCCGCACCGTTAAAATTCGCCGTGTAATCAGCTGAATATCCGGGCTTAGCGGTGGCGATGAGCAAAAAAAACAGCGAAAGCGCTTTCAGTCGCTGGCTTGCGGAGATTCCATCCATTTATTTATCCTGACCGTCCTGGAATTGTTGAACAGCAACATTAATTAGTTTTGGTGATGCATTTCGCAAGAGGGTAATCTGAGCCGTCTGAAGATGTGTAAGTGCCTCCTGCGCCTGGGGTATATTCACCTGTTGCGTTAAAGACATATTGTTAAGCTGAATAGCAATGTCACCAGGTGCAATGGCTGTCCGTGAAAATAATTCTGTATTACCGCGAGGTAAAAGGCGCAATCCTCGCAAGACATTTTTATCAACGACAGGAATCGCTTCAATAAAATCTGACAATGTGACATCTGTTGGTGCCGGCTGCTCGTTCACTTTTTCTGGCGTTGCGGCAGGTGGCGTCAGTTCGGTAAGCAGCGTAAGCTGCGCGGTGTTTCCGCCTGAGGAGAAAAACACCTGGTTCTTAGTGATATCAATGATGCGCGTGCTGTTGGATGATTTAAGCACATCATCAATAGAATAGACATTCTGTTCCCCCCCTTCCTGCAGAATGGCCCGGGACGATAATTTATCCGAACTATGAATAATACCGCTTAAATGGATATGGGACAGAGTATCTACGTTGCCACTCACTAATGGGGGCGCGTCAATGCGATTATTGACTGACGATGATAAATTCCATTTATATTTTTCATTAAAATTATTCAATGGCGTGATGATATCCTCATTAATCAGCGACGCTTTGTTATTACCCCACTGTATATATGCTGAGTAAATGAAGATAAAGATACCCATAGCGCTAGTCAATATAATCATAAGGCTCAGGGTGCGATACGATAACGCATTTTTCACTAAGGGAGAGATGATTGCCATGAAATCACTTTTAAGAATGACTAAGAGTGAACGTGTTTCTTGTTTAAGTCCGTCATAATATAATCAGTCATTGGCACGCAGCAAGTCATATGCAATATATATCCCTGTTTTAGGAATAGAATAATTTTCGAGGTAATGCGGCTATTCATGGATGAGCTAAATACTTTTTATACTACGCGGCATTGTCTGATTCGGGACAGCATGTTTTCCACGTTAATTCAGGAACAATGGCTAATATTACAGGGCGGTAAAGGGTCAGGAAAAAGTGTGCTTGCGCAAGGGGTGATTAGCGCGTGGCCTTATCGCGCGCTCACCATCAGCCCTTTGAACCGAAAAGGTTACCTGTGGGAGTGGGTGATTATTGCGGATTCGCAGACGGATAACAGTCTGGCGGGAAAAATATTCCCTGTTGAGAAGCTCTGGGAGGAGCTGTACAGCGCGGGGACCGTGACACACGGCAGTATGCCGCTGTTTGTCCTGGAAGATGGACACCGAATCTCCAGGGGGCTTGTTTCAACGATTCTGGCGTTTATGACCATGATGCCGCAAGCCCGATTGCTACTTACAGGGATATTCAACCGTCGTCAGCAGCGTGAGTTACGGGTATTACAGCCGGTATGGTTTGAGATACCCGCGCCGGACAGTAAAGATTACCGCAAGGTGATCTCCTCTCATGCAGGCATTGGCCCTGAGACAACCAACACTCTTCCGGAACAATTTATCAGACGATGCATGAGACGTTGCGATGGCAATCTTCATCTTGCCGCGCGACTGGGAGGGGTTATTCGTCGTAATAAGATGGAGGGGGAGGAACATGCCGCCTCTATTATTGACGCTTCTCTTCAGCGTGAGGCGTTGCGTTACCTGCCCGCACCTGGCCGTCAGGGCGTAACCTGGTTGCTGCTGTTGGTGTTAACGGTGCTATGTGGTGGTGGAGGCGCATACTTCGCCAGGCCTCTTTCCCAGTGGCTGCCACCGCTCACAACGTTGCTTCCTGTAGAATTCTCAAGACCTGTCTCAACTCATGCGCGACTGATGGCAGAGACGATGTCTACCAATGAATCGCTCAGTTTACTGTTTAGCGTCTGGGGGTATGAGGTAGACAAAGGGGAAGCCTGGTGCGATCAGGCATACCGGGGCGGGATGGCCTGCCTTTCCGGCACCGAAACGCTTGAAACACTGTTGTCTGACGGACTTCCCTGGGTCGCCACCCTGGAAGTTGATAGCGCCAGTTTCCCTGTCGTCGTGATCGGGGGAGGAGAGAACACGCTTACCGTGCTGTCAGGAAATCAAACATGGATCCTTGATAAGGCATGGTTCAGCCATGTCTGGACAGGGAATGTGACGCGAATGTGGAAGCCATCGCCCGACGGCAACGCAAGCATAACAAAGAAGAGTAGCACCGATGACATCGTCTGGCTTGATACGATGCTGAGCCGCGTGCTGAATGTCGAGGCGGAAGGGACGGGAGAATGGAGTTCGCTGCTAACTGAGAAGGTTCGCCAGTTTCAGGCGCAAAATAAGATTAAAGTCGATGGTGTGATGGGACAGTTGTCACTTATCAGGCTATGGCAAGCCCTGGGTGAAAGTCCAACGTTGATTCAGGAAAGAGGGACGATATGAGCGAGCAAACGGAAACCTCTTTGCAGTCCAAAGTACGCTTTGTCCGGCCAGATATGCCGCGCCCGCTTTGGGCGGGGATATGCATCGCATTGTCCTGGCTTTTATATAGTGTTGGTTGCGCGGTCGTCGGGTATTACCTGTACCGCGGGATTGCTCTGCACGCGTCTTCATCACCAGAGCCTCAGCATTATCGGCTTTCTGAGGAGCTCTATATCTATAAGAAGCGTCCCTTGATGATCCTCGATGAAAACGGTAACCACCGCGAGCGCAGCGACCTCAGCGACGAATTCGCCGGCGTGAGCGAGCAGGCCGCACTGAGCGAACGGCTGAAGCTGGGCATAGGGCAGATCACCCGTCCGCTCGGTACCCATATACGCAGGATAGCTTCTACATTGTCTTCTGCATAATTGGTAATTTGCTGGA
>ERZ856578.8239-NODE-8239-length-10299-cov-5.181863_pt1 | contig 10299 bp, 10 predicted proteins | sample MGYA00514384_ERZ856578 | MGnify/ENA primary metagenome ERZ856578 (study PRJEB29103, sample SAMN06111958) | human gut metagenome | biome: human gut; feature: ankylosing spondylitis patient; material: healthy_person | host: Homo sapiens | place: China:Hangzhou...
CTAATTCGTTTTACGTAAATGCAGTTCAGATTTGTGCTCTTCCGATCTTGTTTAAAAAAGGCGAAGTCTTTGCCTTACTTTCTTCATCTGCATTTGTAATTTTACAAATACGAATCATATAGTCCATTACGACTTCGCCTTTTTTAAACACAGGAGATTGAGGCAAATAGCCTACTCTAAGACCATTCATAGTAATTACATTACCACTATCTGCCTCCTCCTCTCCTGCTATAATTTTCAAAAGAGTGGATTTACCAGTACCATTTACACCAATGACACCGATTTTATCTGTATCGTCAATACCAAAAGTCAAATTATCAAATATTATTTTTTCTCCATAGGCTTTTGATAAATTTTCTACTGAAATTAAATTCATTTTAGTAAGTTCCTACTTCTATAGATTCAATCTTAACATCTGTCTTTGGCTTATCATTCTGGTCTGTATCAACTGCTGCAATCTTATCTACAACATCCATACCTTCATAAACCTGACCAAAAACAGTGTAGTTCATATCAAGTGATGGATAACCACCATTTTCTTCGTATTCCTTAACTACCTTGCTTGGGAAAGCCTTACTAAATGAAATCTTTGTACCATTACTTTCGCTAAATGTTTCATCACTCTTGCTTAATTCTTCAAGCTGTGACTTCATTTCATCGCCAATGTCAGGATTTTGAACAATGTAGAACTGGCTACCATTTGTATCAGGGCCTGCATTTGCCATACATAAAGCACCTCTGAAACTTCTTAAGTTGAGGTTTACTTCGTTTTCAAATTCCTTGCCCCAAATACTTTCGCCACCTGCACCTGTACCTGTCGGGTCACCACCCTGAATCATAAAGTTATTTATTACTCTATGGAAAATAAGACCGTTGTAATAACCTTCTTTAGCATGAGTAGTAAAGTTTTCTACAGCCTTTGGTGCGTACTTAGGGAAGAACCATACCTTAACATCACCATAGTTAGTATGGATTGTAGCTATTGTGTCACCTTTCTTTACGCCGTCAAGCTGTGGAAGTTCTGTAACTTCGTCATTAGTCTGTTTTTCTGTTGCCTGTGTAGTTTCACTTGTTTCATCGTTTGATGTTTCTTCAACAGAAGTATCAGCTGACCCCTTGTTTGAATCTTTTGCCTGACCACAAGCTGTCGTCATAACCATTGCACCTAAAGCAAGTCCAAGTAATAATTTCTTTTTCATAAAAACTCTCCCTATCTATTAAACATACCTATTCACAGTATTCTTTACTGTATATTATCCTTATATTAATTAAAATTGTCAAGGCAAAAGCCCATATTTAAAAAATACTTAATAAATTACCGTTCTGCATATAGCTTTTCCTATTACTTCTGCCATATTTATAACCAAGGAGAGTCTTGTATTCTGTAATTGAAACATAGGATTTATTGTCATTTTATTTACTACACCTGTTATAGATATATCACCTACACTACCTAAAACCTTTGCTACTCCACTTCCCGGATGCAAAGGTCCTTTCCATATATTTATACCCCCTATTTGTTCACTTTTACCCAAACTTGCATCAACTGCAATTATAAAACTATTTTCATATTTTTTATTTATAAATTCAATATAATATCTCAAATTTTCTGCGTGTACCGGTTCATCTACTGTACCATAAACGTTTTCTAAACCATTTTTGAGTAAATAAGACCCAACCAAAGGACCTAAGGCATCACCAGTTGCCCTATCTGTTCCTATGCAAAGAAACACTACTGTTTTTTCTCCGTCAAAAGTTTCTAAAATCATATTTGACAGTTTTTCCAAAAATCTTTTTTCCGGTTCATTACTATTTACATATAAATATTCTTTTTTACATAACAAGGGCATAAAATACCTCCTTTACAATAATTATGGCTTACTACTGTAAAAATATGACTTGTAAAAATTAGTAAACGAAAAATATAAATTTTTTGGAATTATTTGCTATTTATTTTTTAATCATACCTCCATTGTTTGACATTTTATTTTTGTTTGCTGTGGTATGCTTTCAACTACAAAAATATAAATATATTAAGAGAGGGTGTCAGTTATGACCAATGAGGAAAATAATTTCCAACTGCCTACAAATGTGAAACAAGTAGGCAGTATTTCCGACGGCAGCAGAATTTATATGGAAGATTATGCTTGCACTTACATAGAACAATATGCTGCCTCTGAGCCTTCAAAAGAAAAAATTGCTGTTTTAATAGGCAAAACAATGACTGTAGATAACGAAACTGTTATTTTTGTAAGTGGTGTTTTACAGGGTAAATACACAATAATGAGAAACGGTATGCCGGAATTAACAGAAAAAAGCTGGCAATACGTAGAAAAACAAATAGAGCTATATTTCAAAGACTTAGGAGTAGTTGGCTGGGCATATATTCAGCCCGGCTTTGAGGACTACATAAGTGACAAGCTATGTCAATTTCAGAGAAACAACCTTACAAGAGGTTTGCAACTACTTTATGTTACAGACCCTACAGAAAACATAAGCAGTTTTTACAAATGGGACATTGACGGACACGTTTTTAATATATTAAAAGGCTATATTGTGTATTATGAAAAAAATGAAGGTATGCACGAATATATGCTGGAAAACAAGTTGAAACCTGTAGTCAATAAAGATAGCGTACTTCCGGAATTAAAAAAAGATTCAGAAGCTTTACTCAGAAAAATCACTTCAGGAAAAAGAACACTTCACGCAAAACACAATATTCTTTCCCAAGAAAAAGGATTACTCAATTTACTAGGTGGCGTTAGTTTTATAATGCTTTTAGTTTGCTTTGTTATGGGTGCCGGGCTTATACAAAGTGACGAAAGAATAAGTGCTATGGAGCAACAAGTAGCACAGTTACAGGAAGCCCTTGACGGCACTCAAAGTGTGTTTGCATCTCAAACACAGCAAACAACTGTACAAGCCAAGGTACAGCAGACAACTGTTGAAAATACAACTGTTCCAACTACAGTTCAGACTACACAGGCTACAACAAAAGCCCCTGAACCGGAAACTCAAAGACATGCAGAATATGTAGTAAAGGAGGGAGATACTCTTATTAAAATAAGTAAAAGCGTTTACGGAAATACTTCCAAAGTAAATGAAATAAGGGAATTAAACAAGATTGAAAATAACAATATAGTAGTAGGACACAAGTTACTTTTACCATAGAAAGACGGAGGATAATATGAACGGAAAAGAACAAATTGCAGCAGTATTAGCTCACGAAGTTAAAAACCCTGTTAGCCTTATTAAAATGAATGTACAATACATAAAGGATTTTTGCCCAAAAGCTCTCGAAAATAATTTTACAGTCATTGAAAAAGAGCTTGAAAAGCTTAATCACATAATTAACGATTATACTATAATGGCAGAAAACACAAGAAAAGAAAACATTGAAATGATTTTTATAGATGAGTTATTATCAGATATTATTGAAGAATACAACCTTACTCCTTATGACAAAAAAATTGAATTTGTTTTAGACTCTCCTGACGATGTCAAATTATACGGAGATTATAACAAAATCAATATTCTTTTCTTCAATATTTATAAAAATGCAATAGAGGCTATTAATAATAAAGGTATTATAAAAACAACTGTTACACCTGATATAGGCAAAACAACTATAACAATAGAAGACGATGGAGGTGGCATATCCCCCGTTGTCCTAAACAACTTAGGTACACCATTTGTAACCACTAAGGAAAACGGCAGTGGTTTAGGTATACTTATATGTAAAAATATAGTCCACGAACACAAAGGTAAAATAGACTTTGAAAACACAGATAATGGCTGTGTTGTTACTGTTGAATTGCCTAATTATCTTTTCAGTAAATAAACTAAAGGCTGTTACACACCTAGTGCAACAGCCTTTAGTTTTATAATTTAGGAATAATTTCTTTATTAAAAAATTCTTCTATATTTTCCGGAGAAACACTGTAATATTCATTGTCTACAAGCACAGAAACATCATTTCCACAATGACCGGTACAGAAAGTCCCAGCTATTTCAACTTTATCACTAACTTTATTTTTCTCTATAACGTGTTGAAATCCATTTATAACATTATACGAACCCTTTAAATGACATGAACTTCCTATGCAAACTGAAATTTTTATCATATATTTTCCTCCTTTACATAATCAACGTGAAGTAATTTATGTACCTTGCCCTTTAATAAACCATTATAAAGTGACATCATAAGAGGATTTTCTTCACTTCTCTTATTAGTACACATTCTATCTGCTTCATACAAAGCTTCACTTCTGTTTTTAATACCATTTCTATCTGTAAATGGTTGACCAGCACCATTTATACAACCATTTGGACAAGCCATAACTTCCACTAAATCAAAATGTTCACCATTTTTAATACTTCTGATAAGTTTATCGGCATTTTTAAGACCACTGACAACACCTATTCTCAAATGCTTACCACAGTATTCTATTGTAATTTCCTTTGTACCCTCTAATCCTCTTACACCATTAAAGGCAAGAGTTCTTAAAGCTGAAAGTGATTTATCAGATGAAACTCGTCTTATAACAGCCTCTGTTACACCACCAGTCACACCAAATATAACACCTGCACCTGAAATTGAACCAAAAGGCATATCTATAGATTCCGGCTCTATTTCTGAAAATACAATACCGGCCTCTTTTATCATCTGTATCAGCTCTTGTGTAGTTATAACATAATCTATAACCTGTTGATTATCGTCCCACTTAAATTCCGGTCTGGCTGCTTCAAACTTTTTGGCTGTACAAGGCATAATAGCAACACTAACAATTTTTCTGCTACTGGTTTTATACTGCTCCTTTATTACTGAACCAAACATTTCCATTGGAGAACGACAAGTAGATACATTAGGCAAAAGTTCAGGGTAATTTTTCTCACAATATTGCACCCACCCTGGGCAACAAGATGTAAACAAAGGAAGATTTTCACCATTAGAAAGTCTTTCTAAAAATTCATTAGCTTCCTCCAAAACTGTTAAGTCTGCACCTGTTACAGTATCAAAAATTTCTTCAAATCCTATTCTGTGCATAGCTGCAACAATTTTACCCATTACATCGCCGTCACTAAGACCAAAAGCCTTTGCAACTGCAACTCTTACTGCCGGAGCAATTTGTGCTACAACCTTTACATCATCTTTTCCGAACTGTTTCCAAAGTCTTGAAGTATCATTTTTTACAACCAAAGCACCTGTTGGACAGACTGCTGCACATTGACCACAGCCAACACAACTACTTTTACCCAAAGGCTCATCGAAAACAGTAGATACCACCATTTTAGAACCTCTATTTGTAAAATTAATAGCACCAACATTTTGGACTTCATTACACATTCGCACACAGTCACCACAGAGAATACATTTGCTTCTATCTCTTACAATGCAAAGTGATGAATCATCAATATCCGGTTCTGCTGCTGTATTTTCAAATCTAACTTTTGTTATTCCAAATCTTAAAGCAAGTTCCTGTAATCTACAATTTCCATTTTTAGCACAAATGGTACAATCTCGACAATGATTAGAAAGCAAGAGTTCAAGTATCATTTTTCTGTGTTTTCTAAGTTTAGGCGTGTTAGTAAAAATTTCAGCACCAGCCTTTGGAGGTGTAGAACAGGCAGCCTCCATACCTCCCCATTTATTTTCTACCATACACATTCTACAAGCACCATAAATAGAAAGTTCAGAATTATAGCAAAATGTAGGTAAATCAATGCCGGCTTTTCTTATAAGCTCCAGCATATTTTTTTCTCCCTCAATGGCAACAGGAATATTGTCAATAAGCATATAATTTTCATTTGACATATTCTACACCTCCTTTACAGCACCAAAGTTACAAGATTCTTTACAAGCTCCACATTTAATACACTTGTTTGTATCAATAATGAAAGGCTTTTTAATTTCTCCGGTTATGGCACTAACAGGACAATTTCTGGCACACTTTGAGCAACCTCTACACAATTCTGGGTCAATCTGATATGTAATTAACTTCTTGCAATTTCCAGATGGACATTTTTTGTCATATATATGAGCTTCATACTCACTTCTGAAGTTCTTTATTGTGCTTACAACTGGCATAGCAGCTGATTTACCAAGACCACAAAGGGCTGTACTTGATATTGTATCTGCCAATTCTAGCAAAAGTTCAATATCTCCATCTCTGCCGTTACCATTTACTATTCTTTCCAAAATTTCAAGCATACGCTTAGTACCTTCTCGGCAAGGTACACACTTACCACAAGATTCATTTTGAGTAAAGTGCATAAAGAAACGAGCAACTTCAACCATACAGGTATCTTCGTCCATAACTACAAGACCACCTGAACCAATCATAGCTCCTACTTTTTTGAGAGAGTCAAAGTCCAGTGGCAAATCCAAATTATCAGTTATAAGACAACCACCTGATGGTCCACCTATCTGAACAGCCTTAAACGCTTTGCCGTTCTTCATACCACCACCAATATCAAATATTATTTCTCTCAAAGTAGCACCCATAGGCACTTCAATAAGTCCGGTATTTTCAATATTACCAGTTAAAGCAAAGGCCTTTGTACCAGGGCTTTTTTCTGAGCCTACGCCCTTATACCATTGAGCACCTTTGTTTATAATATTAGGTACATTAGCAAAAGTTTCTACATTGTTAAGCACAGTTGGTTTACCAAATAAGCCCTGCTCAACTGTTCTTGGAGGTTTAACTCTTGGCATACCTCTTTTACCCTCAATAGAGGCAGTAAGTGCTGAACCCTCTCCACAAACAAAAGCACCAGCACCCTTGTTTATATGGAAATCAAAATTAAATCCACTACCTAATATATTTTCACCTATAAGACCATATTCCTTAGCTTGCTTTATAGCATTTTCCAGTCTATTTACTGCCATAGGATATTCTGCTCTTACGTAAATATAACCATGTTCTGAGCCTGTGGCTATACCAGCAATTATCATACCCTCAATCATTCTATGAGGGTCGCCCTCCATAATACTTCTATCCATAAAAGCACCAGGGTCGCCTTCATCGCCATTACAAACAATGTATTTTTCATCAGCATCATTATTTTTAACCTGTGCCCACTTTTTGCCTGTTGGGAAACCTCCACCACCTCTGCCTCGAAGTGATGATTCTGTAATAGTATCAATTATATCCTCCGGTGTTATTTCAAAAAGTGCTTTTTCAAGTCCACTGTATCCACCTATGCCAAAATATTCCTCTATTGAAGTAGCATCAATGTGTCCACAATGTTCCAAAACTACTCTGGTTTGCTTTGCATAGAAAGGTATATCCTCCTGTTTCACATAAGGCTTACCCTCTACTTTGTAAACAAGCCTTTCTACTATTTCATTTTCCATAATAGTCTTTTCAACTATTTCTTCACAATCAGACAATTTTACTTTTGTATATAAAATCCCCTCAGGTTCAATTCTGACAAGAGGACCCATCTCACAAAATCCGTGACAGCCACTCTTTTTTAAACCTATACTATCTCCATGAGGTTCTTTTTCCAGTTCTACAGTACACTTTAAACCCTTTTCTTCTATTAATTCCTTTAATCTGTAGTGTATATCCATTGAGCCACCGGCAAGACAGCCTGTACCACAACAGACAAGTATTTTTCTTTTCTGAGATTTTAAAGCCTTACTATATATTTCTCTAATTTTTCTTAAATCCGTTCTGTTACTTAACATCATTCTCAGCCTCCCTTAACTCTTTAATTAAGGCACTGGCCTTATCTGGTGTCATAGATGGATTAACCTTGTCATTTACTGTCATTGCCGGAGCTAGTCCACAAGCACCTAAACAGCTTACGGTTTCTACAGTAAAAAGCATATCATCAGTCGTTACCTTTTTATCAGTTAAATTAAGCTCGCTTCTCAATCTCTCCAATATAGGCACTGATTTTCTAACGTGACAGGCTGTACCATCACAAACCTTTATAACATATTTCCCCTTTGGCTCAAGAGAAAAATTTTCATAAAACGTAGCAACACTGTAAATAGTAGATGACTTTGTATCTAATTTTTTTGCTATGTATTCAAATATTTCCCTTGGTAAATAGTGATAATACTCTTGTATATCCTGCAAAATAGCAATAATATTAACTGCCGAATTTTCGTGATTAGCAACTATTTCATCAATTTTGCTAAAATCAAAACTTTTTCCCATTAATACACTTCCCTTCTATATACACAATATTATAATTCCCTCTCAATTATTATAATATATTTGTATATTTTTATCAATAAGGAATATTTTTTCTCAATATTATTTCAATTTTGCACAATTTAGAACATTTTTATTACGTAACACAAAAAAGCCCTGCATACAAGTTGTATGAAGGACTTTCCTATATCGCACATTATGAGTTTTTATAAATTTATATTATTCAGTAAATAAAGGAGTTGAGTAGTATCTGTCACCACTATCAGGGAAAATAACTACAATAGTCTTACCCTTACTTTCTGGACGCTTAGCAATTTCAACAGCAGCTCTTAAAGCAGCACCAGCAGAAATACCTACTAAGATACCTTCTTTTCTTGAAATAAGTTTACCATATTCGAAAGCATCTTCATTCTCAACAGGAATAACTTCATCATAAACATCGTGAAGGTTCTTTGGAATGAAACCAGCACCAATACCCTGAATTTTATGTGGACCAGCAACACCCTTGCTAATAACTGGAGAAGTTGCAGGTTCAACAGCAACAACCTTAATGTTCTTGTTCTGCTGCTTTAAGTATTCACCTGTACCAGAAAGAGTACCACCTGTACCTACACCAGCGATGAAGTAATCTACATTACCGTCTGTATCGTTCCAAATTTCAGGACCAGTAGTCTTGAAGTGAGCTTCTGGGTTAGCTGGGTTATCAAACTGGCTAGGAATAAAGCTGTTTTCAATTTCCTTTGCAAGTTCTTCAGCCTTTGCAATAGCACCCTTCATACCCTTAGCACCGTCTGTAAGTACGATTTCAGCACCATATGCCTTTAAGATATTTCTTCTTTCAACACTCATTGTTTCAGGCATTGTTAAAATAGCTCTGTAACCCTTAGAAGCAGCAATAGATGCAATACCGATACCAGTATTACCAGAAGTTGGTTCAATAAGAACTGCACCTGGCTTAATCTTGCCAGCCTTTTCAGCCTGTTCAATAATTTCCTTAGCAATTCTATCCTTTACACTACCTGCTGGATTGAAGTATTCAAGTTTAGCAACAACCTTAGCTTCAAGTCCTAATTCCTTTTCAATGTTAGTTAATTCAAATAAAGGTGTGTTACCAATTAAATCTGCTGTACTCTTGTAAATTTTACTCATAATAATTTCCTCTTTTCTTTCTTTTTATATTAAAATCTCATTTATATTTATATTAAATCAACGTCAAAACACTTTAAACATTAATTGCAACATCTGTCAGTTATTCCGGAAGCTTTAAAAAATCTATTTTTCATTTATACGCCTCTTTTCATATATTTCCTACTTGATATATAGGATTATAGTATTATTATCCCATTTTGTCAAGTCCTATTTTCAATTTTTTCAAAAATTTTTTCTCATTTAAATATTACTTTCCTATTATATGTATTTTTTTACATTAAAATTATACTGAAAAACCTACCATAAACATCAGACTTATAAGTCTAACCTTTAATGGTAGGGTAATAAAACGGTTACTTGTTTGAATTTCTTTTCTTTAATTTTTTCTTTTCGTACATAAGTTTATCAGCTGTGTTTATTATATATTCCATATTTATTTCACTATTCACAGTAAATTCTGAAACACCAATACTGACATCTATTTTACTTGGAAATTCTTTATGGTCATTAAATTCACTCAGTAATTTCTTAAATTTTGCTATAAACTCATTTACTTCTTCTTTAGGTGTTATAACAATAAATTCATCTCCACCATATCTTATACAAGTAATCTTTTTATTTCCGGCAGACTTTTCTAATATTTTCGAAATGACGATTAAAACTCTATCTCCATAAATATGACCATATAAATCATTTATATCCTTAAAATCATCTATGTCAAATACTATTGCTGAAAATTCACCTTTTCTCTTTCTGCTAAGTTTATCTATATACAACTGCATTCTTCTTCTGTTTCCCAAACCTGTTAAAGGGTCTACAAGCATCTCCAAATTTTGAAAACGCAAAAATACAATAAGCATAAACAATAAAAAAGTTAAAAGTATAAAACTATCTTCCCAAAAATAAAGTTGCAATACGATACCTAGAGCTACTAACAACATTCCTAAAAGTATAAAGCCGGCCGCTTCCCCTTCACCGCATC